>Ga0070754_10000657_pt1 | contig 31031 bp, 47 predicted proteins | sample VirMetDEL_Sep_01_FD_75181 | JGI IMG/M metagenome (GOLD analysis project Ga0070754, IMG submission 75181) | Aqueous microbial communities from the Delaware River and Bay under freshwater to marine salinity gradient to study organic matter... | ecosystem: Environmental > Aquatic > Marine >...
CCAATGCTTGCACCCAATAAGGTTTATGTGATCCAGATCACCAAGCACTTCATCGTTGTTGACACTCGTGACTTCACGACCATTGACAACCAGAACCCTGACGCATGGATCGCCATGGAGTCAACCCCGCACCTGAATAAGCTCGTCCACAACTACTTTGTGGTTGAGAATCCGAAGTTCGATCCCAAGAGTGACGACGCTTGGTTGATTGAACCGCTGGCTGCATCAAGCTAGTGCCCTCTCCTGAGCAAGAGTTAAAACTGCTTTTTCTGCCCAATGACAACGATTATTTATTAAAAAAATAATAAGTGATTGAAAAACAACGAAACAAATATTAGTTTCTTTTATATTTTTTGTTTACTTATCTGCCAAAAAGAACGATAATAGTAGAGTAGAGTTATTAGAAAGGAAAAAATTATGAATTTCGAATGGGATAGTGAATATGATCGCGATATGTTTCGGAGCCTTAAAGGTCTAGTCAACAATGGTGGTTTTTTCAAATCATCTGGTCAGGCTGCATTTTTCGAAAAGAGTGTACGCTCTGGCTCTCATCATGTTGGGCCATGCACAGCTTGGGATCATTCTGTTGAGATTGCTGAAGGTCAGTACGCAATGATTTGCGAGGGCATCATCGGCATCACTGGTGACGACAGAACTTGGGGCAGTCGTGCACGTCGCAAGGCTTGGATCTTTCTTTGTGACGAGATGGGTGTTGTGGCTATGTTCATCGGTCGCTGCAAGCATTACAGCGATGGGTCTGCCCCGAATGGTGAGAAGACTGTTCGTGATTTTTCTCGCGATGACGACTCTCGTGCGCAGGAACTTGCAAAGACTTGGGCTGATGAGCGTTCTGCGAAGTCCAAAGCTCTTGGCGATAAGCGTTCTGCATCTAAACATGTTGGTGAGGTTGGCGAGCGTATTGAGATTGATGGTGTTGCTCGGCTAATTACCTCTTTCGATAATGCATATGGCACCAGCTACATGTACATGATTGAAGACAAAGATGGAAATGCTTACAAATTTATCGGGACAGGAATCCACACCGCTGACAGCATCAGTGGCGCAACCAAGACTTTCTCAATTAAAGCTAAGTTTACCATAAAGTCTCACGAAGAGTATAACGGCCAGAAGCAGACTGTTATCAATCGCCCAAAGATTATTGAAAAAGAATCACTGGGAGTTGCAGCATGATTAGTTGGCACAATGCTCCTGAGTATTCTCACAAAGGATATATCTACCAGCCAGAGGTTGAACATGAGGATGAGGAAGGCATCCACAAAGAAATCCATCGTTTTGTAAATAGGGTTGACCCGATTGATGTGATTGAGTGTTGGGAGCATTCACCTTATAGCTGGATGACACTTGAGCAAGCAAAAGAATTCATAAACAAAATGATAAAGGTCAGATCATGATACCAGAAATACTCCAGACAGCTTATGATTTAAAACACCAGCTTGACACTTCCGCTGATAAAGCGAACACCTACGTTGATGGGGTTGAAACCCAGCACAGTTCGTATGAAAGAATCCAGCTTATAATAAATTTTTTGGAATACTGCAATTTTTATCAGGCCTCTGGGATTCACAATTTTGATCCCGAGAGAGCAGGGAAGGAAGCATACGGCAATGTCACCATTGAAGATTGAAAAAGCTCAAGGGAAATATTGCCTAGCTAAAATTAAACTTGATTCAGAGGTGATGCAAAAACTCAGTAGCCTTCCTGGATTTAAAAGGTGGGTTGGCCGAGACCTTTTGTTTGATCCTACTGGTGCGAATATTGATAGGATCGGTCATTGGTTTCCTGATGCTGAGTGGTCTGAGGATGCACAACCTATACTTGATAAATATATTGAGGGTCTGAAGGAAGCTGAGCAAACTCGAAAACTAAAGTCTGAGGATGCTCCTGAGAATGATGACTTCATGTTTAAGACTCGGCCTTTTGATCACCAGCGCAAAGCATTTTACATGAGCCGAGACAAAGAGTCTTTTGGCCTTTTAATGGAGCAAGGCACAGGCAAAACAAAAGTAATCATCGACAATGCTGCATATCTCTACTCTCAAAATAAAATATCAGCCTTGGTGGTTATAGCTCCCAATGGCGTACACCGTAATTGGCTAGATAAAGAGATTCCTGAACACATGCCAGATTGGTGCCCAGTTAGGTGTGTGTATTATTATTCTGGAATGCACAAAACTCACAAAGCAAAGTTTGACGAAATAATGTCTTCAGAAGACTGCCTGAGAGTTTTCTCTTTTAATGTTGAGGCTTTTGTCAGCAACAATGCTGTGGCAATTATGAATAGAATATTGTTAAGCAATAAAGCTATGTTGATTGTAGATGAAAGTTCAAGAATAAAACGTCCAGGAGCCAAGCGAACAAAAACAATAACAAAGTTCGCAAAGCATTCTGATTACAGGCGCATAATGACAGGCACACCTGTAACAAAAGGTCCAGAGGACGTTTACAGCCAGTTCAAGTTTCTTGACCCTAACATTCTAGGCTATGACAGCTTCTATTCATTCAAAGCCAGATATTGCATCATGGGTGGTTATGAGAACAAGCAAATAATCTCTTATCAGAATGTGCCTGAGTTGACAAGAAATATTGAAGGTCACTCATTCAGAGTTTTGAAAAAAGATTGCCTAGACCTTCCCCCGAAAATTTACCAAAGACATTATGTTGAGATGTCCCCAAAGCAAGAAAAATTATATAATGAAATGCGTAAAGAGTTTATTGCGGAGATGGAAGGTGAAACGATTGATGCCCCCGAAGCAATAACTAGGTTGCTGAGGCTTCAACAAATCGTTTGTGGTTGGTTTCCTGCTGAAGATGGTGTCGTCCCGATTGATGAGAAAAACATACGTTTGCAAGCTCTTTTGGGGATACTTTCAGATATTGACTCCAAAGTTATTATATGGGCGCGATTTAAAGCTGATTTAAAGGCCATAGAGCGTGCACTTGGGGATATGGCAGTTGCTTACCACGGAGATGTTTCTAATGACCAACGAGCGATCGCCGTAGAGCGTTTCCAGAACGATCCTAGAATACGTTACTTTATAGGCCAGCCGCAATCAGGTGGCATTGGATTAACCCTGACAGCTGCAGATTATGCAATCTATTATTCAAACAGCTTTGATCTTGAGATAAGACTTCAGTCTGAAGACAGGTGTCACCGCATCGGAACAAAAAACAAAGTAACATACATTGACATTGAATGCAGAAAAACAATAGACAAGAAAATAATAACAGCTCTGCGAAGCAAAAAGAATCTGGCAGATTACATAAACAAAGACCCTGTGTCTTTATTTTTATCAGAAGAAGAGGCATAATAAAATGAGCGAAAGTAACTTTTGGGTTTTGCTAAGGAGCTCTTTAAAACTGAAAATGTACAGAGTGGAGAATAGGGTCATGAAAGGCATGCCAGATATTCATTACATTAAAAACGGCAAAACAGGCTGGATTGAATTAAAGTACCTACCCAAATGGCCAGTTAAAAGAATGTCAATTGGTTTAATGAAAAATCAATCTTTCTGGCTAAAGCAATACGACGAGGAGAATGGTCGTTGCTGGGTTCTGATAAGGATCGGCAGAGATTATATTGCCCTAGTTGATGGCAAAGATGCTCCTAGGCTTTATGAACGCCCATCAAAGAAAGACTTCCTTGACCTTGTTCATTGGTCAAAAAAAGGCAACATGACCAAAGATGATTGGAATGAGCTGGTTGATGTTATAGCTAGTTAGGATTTAATTTTTGCAAAAGATCTGGGGAGGCATCATCAACTATGCTTTTTAAAGCTGGGGAGCTTGCTGATGTCGTTGCTGGTCCATCAGGTTCTCCTTCAACAATAGTTGGCCTTACTTGAGATTGAATAACATTGGAGAATAAAGGCTTGTTTGCTCTATTTAAATATTGACTAACTGCAGCTCTTGCTTCATTAGCTGCACCAATACTTTCGATAGTCTCAACAGCCTCTTTACCAACAAAAGGAATTATTCTTGCGTAATTTAAAAGTCCTGACCGAGCCATGCCAGAAAGTATTGTGTACCCAGAGTTTGAAGGATTAAGTTTTATCTCAGCCCAAAGAGTTGGCATAACATCATCTCTGAATTGGGATATCCTTCCAATTTCATCTTCCGAGAATAATTTTTTTATTATTGAATTATTTTTAACAAAAATGTCATCATAGTTATTAACTATGTTCGTCCTTGTGACACCTGATTTCCCACTTCCAGAAAATGCTTTTTCAAGAACACCATCTTTTGCAAGAGCAACAACTTCTTGAAATTGATCTTCTGGTAAATTTGCCTTTAATTTATCAATGACAAGACCCATAGATTGATTGGGGTTAAATTTAGCATGACCAAAAAAAGCATTGACTACTTGTTTAGGTGTATAATTTGGATTAGTAATCATTTCTAAAATTTTATTCGCGGCTCTTTCTTGAGAATCTCTTCCTGATGCTTTACCAGTCAATCCAATGTACTGTTTGTATAAACCTGTTGCCTCTTTCAAAGAATCTAGGACAGCTTGATCACCAGTTATTAAGCCTCTTTCTATTCCTGAAAATACAGCATCATCAATATTTGATTTAATTTTCCCGAGCGCAAGTGCCTCAGGGCTCCCTGCTTCAGCTGTTCTGAAAGCTCTGTTCAAACTTTTTTGATAGCCGTGAAGAACATTTAGGGGCTGTCCTTTAAATTTTGGGTTGTTAGCAATTTTGTTAATTCTTTTTAAATAATCCAACTCTCTTTTAAGAATCGGCATATTTGCAAGCTCACGGGAAGTTATACCCATTTCTTTCAAAACAGAATCTAATGCAGATTGAGATGTTTCGACAACACCTTCACGAGTCATTACAGGTTGAACTTCTGCACCTTTAACAGCTTCATAAGCTGCAGCAGACCTTGCTTTAACAGACTGAGCAGCACCTCCAACAGTTGATTGAATTGTTTCCGCAGCAGCAGTGGGAACGTCTGCTGCACCAGTTACTGAAACATTACCAGAACCAAATTCATCAGAAAGAGCCGCAGCATCACCTCTTATAGCAGTTATTTGATTTTCATCAAAGCCTCTTACTATTTGATTGGCTGTTGCATCTGCTGATGGTGCATTTCTGATTACATCTTCAGTTTCAAGTTGCTCTGTCGTTCTGTTTGTTGGGCCAGCTTTTCTGTCTGGCAAATTAGCTGTTCTCTGACCTTGTGTTAAAGGATATTTTGATTCTTGATTAACACTTTTAAGTGAAGAAAATAAAGGAGCCTCTGGGTCAAACCTAGGAAGCAAACTTGAAACAGCCTTCCCTGTCCCTGTAGCTGTCGCTCTTAAACCTTTTCCAGCTGCTTTAAGAACAGGAGGCAAAAGAACATCAGCAGCAACTCCTACCCCTGTGGCAAGTCCAATATCTTTAGCTTGATCGGTGAGAGTTCCTCCGCGAGCCCTTGTTGTCTCAGGAGTCATGACAGCTTCTGCTGTTTGCGCAGCAATTTCAGTAGCAGGATAAAGTCCAAGCCCACGACCAATTGTACCAATTAAATTTTTTGACCTGCCCACAATTTTTGTTGCTGGGGTGAATTTTGCAATTTCTCCAACCATTGTTCCAAAATCTTGTTTAGAAAATCCAGGCTTGTTTATGTAATAAGGTTGCTTGTTCCAGACGACCATCGGATTGTCAAATTTATCAACAAATGATCCGCCAAACCTTTCATCACCTTCAAAAGAATCAGCAATAATTTCAGCCTTGCCAAAATCATCTCTTGTCATCATTATTTTTGCATTTGGTATAAAAGTTTCAAAAAAACCTACATCTGGGTTTTCAGTTATTTCAGGGATGTCAGGAAATTCTATTTCAGAACCCTCCCCAGTAAATGATTCTGTAACTTGGGTTGCTGCATTGGAAATTGAGCTAAACATCTCTTCAAATAAATTTTGATCGAGTTCTTCATCATTTGGCAGTGGTGCTGTCACAATTGATTTGGCAGGTTTTCCACCAGCACCATTTGCATTTGAAGGAAGCTGTATAGCCATTATTAAGTTCCTTTCCAACCTTTAATTATGTAAGGCATGTCGCTTTCAATAATTCCATTATTGATCATAACAGACCCATCAGGCAAAGCATCATACCATGCCTGAATTGCCTCATTATCATCCACATCACCAGTGTATTTTTCGAAAATACCTTTATCAACTTTGTCAAGCTCTGCCCTGAGTTGTCTACCATTTCTAATTTGATCACCTGTCAGAAGATCAAACTCGGCGTTATTAAGAGCAATAGAATTTTCTGTCATTTTCTTAAATGCATACAAAGAAATATAGTTTGCTTGAGGTGTGTTTCCCAAATCTAAGCCAGCTCTTTGATACGCTTTAAATTCCATGTCAGATGTTGAACCCGAACCAGCAGGCCTCATCTGTGTAGCAATTATATTAGATATAGACTGTAAACTTTCCTGACCGATAATTGAAGGATCTACTGTTCCATATAGGCCAACCAAAAACTTCCTGAATGGCAAAGTGAATTCTTCAACAGCACCAGTTTCAACCTCTCCAGCAAGTAGAACATCTAGTGCCTGATTAACACGAGGTATTGTTGATGTTGCTTTTGTATTAAATCCATCTTGAGATTTTGCAATAAGTGGCAATCTTTTTTCTGTGTAAAGTGTCCATTGAGGTTTTGCAGCAGCTTTTGATGGCGTTATCTGCAAGTTTATTACCTCTCCATTTTGAACAAGAGGAACAGCTTCGCTAAACAAACCCCCAGAAAGGATATTTTCACCAATTAAATTTTGATTTCCTGTTGTGAATTTATTAACATTAGCCTTAAAATTAGGGTGATCTCTTTTCATTCCTTGTTGTATTACGAATGCTTCTGCATCTTCAAGACTCATATATTGAGCTAAAGTTCCTGTGCCAACAGACTTCAATGTTCCTGCGGGTGGAGATTTGTAAGGAATAAGGCTATCCCTATCTGGTCTTTGAGACACTTCAAGCTCTGATAAACGTATGGTTTTATTTGTGTCACTTGGATCAACATACAGCGTTGTCTTTGGTGGAGCTTTTGTCAGGCTAGTAGTAAGAGTTGCGGCCATTGTTGCCTTGGCTTTCTTATCTGCGGCATCAAGCTCACGCTCTTTCATTAAGTATGCGGCTGGGGTTGCAGCGGCAGTTCCTGCGGCACCCAGAGCTGTGGATCCTGGCTTGCTTGATTCTTCTGCCATCTTTGAGAAGAACAAGAAGCTAAGCATAGCTGGGCTGATTGGTTCACGCTCTTGATAGACTTGATCTGCAATGGCCAATGCTTGCTGGTATGCTGGGAGGGTATTTAATACGCCAGCATTAATCGTAGACATGTCTGTATTTGAAACGCCAGCATTAAGGCTTTCAGCTGAAGCTGCATTCATTTCATCAACACTGCCAATCTGATTGTGCTCTATAGGAAAGCCCAAAGAATTTTTTTGGTGAGCCATTTATCTGTTCCCCAAATAATAAGCACTAGCCAAAGAGCCAAGGCCTCCAATTGTCTGGCCATATATGCTTGGTGACTGAACGTACTGATTTCCTTGCTCAAGACCAATTGTGCGAGTTTCGTACGGAGTTCCTTGAAGAGCACCTTGAGCAAAGTTAAGCATTTGGAATGGATATTCACGTTGCTCAACATAATCTCCATAGGCTAAGTCAAGAGCCATCTGGTCAAGGTTCCTTTTGGCCTCCCCAGTTGTTAATAGGCCTGCAGCAGCTTGCTCATTTAATCCTTGAACAAGAGGTGCAAAGCTCCTTAGCTCTTGAGATGCTCTTAACCTTGCAGCTTCATCAGTTTCATATGCAGCCAAAGACCTATCTTCAGCAGCAAAACGAGCTTCCCTATCAGTATCAAAACGCTGACCAGCAAACTGTAAACCTTCAGCTGCAGCTCTTGCTCTTAGATCACCTGCGGCTGTTGCTCCTCCAGTTACTGTTTCAGCTTCTCTTAAACCAAGTCTGGAGCCTCCAAATGCACCCATCCTAGCAGCTTCAGCAGCATCACTTATTAAGCCTCTTTGGGTCTGATCTTGAATCTCTCTAACTGCGGCATCTTGAGCGCCTTGGTAAATATCTAAATAAGGCTGTGCTGAATCAAGACTAAAACTAGGGCCAACAAGGTCTTCTCTGGATGTGGATGAGAATCCTTGACCAAGAGTATCAGTCATCGCTTTTGCATCATCTAAGTATGGCTGATATGTTTCTGTTCCCCCAGATAGGAGGTCTGCTGCCTGCAACTCTTCTTGAGTAAGTCTTGATTGCTGGAATATAGGAGTTCCATCATCATTGGTTCCTATTTGTATTCTGTTTCCATCAGCATCCAATGCATCGCCAAAAGTTGCAGTCCTTTGGCCTGTGTAAGCTGGGAACTCACTTGATGCCATTTCTGCGGCTTGTTCATAAAGTTGACGACCAGCGGCAGATACCCACTCAGGTATCTGAGTTCCTGAAAGAACATTCTTAGCATCTGGCAAAGCCTCTACATTAGTTGTGCAAATACCACCCATTTAATTCTCCACATACAAAGAACCAGCTTTGTTCATGCCCAGACGCTCAAAAAATTTATCTTTGCGATCTACATCTCCTGAAAAGACGTGGCCTAGTCTTACTGGTAGTTTAGCTTCTTTTGCTATTTTAATAAACCCTTTTGATAAAAGCACTGCAGCTTTGGACTTTCTGCAAGAAGGAGAGACATAGAACCAAAGGTCTGAAAGATGTTTTTCATCAGACCACCAGTCTGAAACAATCATCCCTCCTATTGATCCTACTACCTTGTCATCTTTTTGCGCTATCAAAATAACTCCTTGATGGAGAGCTTCATTTATTTTATTAACAAGTTTTTCAGTATTGACACTTGTTAATTTAATTTCAGCATCATTATGCATTTCAATTAGCATAGCTGTTATTGCTGAAACATCAAATAAATTAGCCCTCCTACATTCCACTTAATGCACCCATCTGCATTTCACCTTGCTCTGGCATTTCACCTTCAGAGTTTACAGCGTCAATAATTTGACCTAGCTCTGGGAGCAACTTCATAAGAACAGACGCAACAGCTGGTGTTATTGCTGAATCAAGACTTTGAAGTTCTTCTGGTGACATATTAGCAAGACGAGCCAAAAGAACTGCAGCAATATCTTCATCAGCCTGCATCATCATCTGACGAGCTTCTGGGTCCATTGCTGACAACGGATCCATGTTGGCACCTTCCATGTTCATTTCTTCAGCCATTTAAATCTCCTTCGGTTTATATAAAATTGACCAGTTTGTTTTTTTACAGAAGCGACCAATTACCCAACATGTTGGTTCAAGAATCTTTCTGTAAACCTTCCCCAGATAATCTGGGTTGTCTCGCTCACCATAAATATAGGCAATCTCATTAGCGCGGTGACCAGCAACATGTTTCCAAAAATTAACAAAGTTTCCTTTGCGCATTTGACGTACCATCCAGACTGCCCAAATGTGGTATCCATTAACGTGCTGAGGTGTTAAGTGGTCTCTGGTGAACCTATAATCAAGAACCACCTGCTTGCGGGTCATAACGCCTTGACGCTGAAGCTCGTTGCATATTACACGACCACCAATTATGCTCCCTAAAGCACTTCCTATAACACCACCTATAACTGGGATGGGTATAAGTGCCTGACCGATGTAAGCACCGATAGCTGAAGCTCCTGCAGACTTTACAGCCTCTTTGGGTTTCATCCCAGACGCTAAGTTTATCCCAAAACTAACAAGGCCATTCATCCCAGCAGACTTTAAGCCTTCCATCCCTAGCCTTTGTTGAACGCCTCCGAAATATGTAGTCGGCTCAACAGCCGTAGCTATTGCTGAAGAAGCAGCTGCATTTTTTCCAGCTGATACTGCTTGAGTTGAATCAATTGTTGATCCTGTAAATCCTGAAGCAGTTAAGGTGTTTGAGTCATATATCCCTGTTTTCGAAAGAGCACCAGCATCATTAAGTGCAGTCCAAGCATCTAAGTTCCCTGTTGATTCAGCAAGTGTTCTTCCTCCTGCTAACTCAGGAGCAAACAATTTGCCTGACTTCAGTGCTCCTGATTCAAGAAGTTTTGATGAATTTGATGCCAGCTTTGTGACTTGGCTTTCCGGCAGTGCACTGAGGCTGAAAGTATTAGCAGCACCTTCAAGAGCTGCATCAACACCACCACCAAGATATGCATCACCTACACCCTTAATGACATTTTGGCCTACAGCCTGAACAACAGGAGCGGCGACACCAGCAACAATTTCAGCTGTTGTCGGGACTCCTGGAATTTTTCCATCTTGTGATCCACTTTGAAGTTGATTTAGCTGAGCAAGCATTGAATTATCAAAATCGTCTTGAGGATTGTAAGTTCTTTCCCCAGTTTGTATTGTCTTTACCCATTCAAAAACAGGCATAGCTTTTGTTCCATAAAGAGCCTGAAGATTATAACCTACGTCTGGATCCTGAGCTTCAGACTGGAAAAGGTTGTATGTAAAATCTTTCCCCTCTTCCTCATTAAGAAACCCAGTAAGTCCACCTAGTTGCTCAGCCATTAGCTTACCTCCAAATAGCTTGTTGTGACGTGAAGCCTGTTGGCTGTTGCCGCTGTCACTTTTAATATCTCTGATTCCATAACGACCAGAGGTTGAGTTAATAATTCAACAGTTTCATTCGCGCCAACTGCTTTTACTTTGAAAAGGCTGAAAACTGCAGGAGCAGTGTCAGTCAAAGTTAATGTTATCGTATCTGCATTGCCACTGTCTTCCGAAACAAGTATTGATTTAATAATTGCTGATGTTGCTGCTGGCGCAGTATAAAGAACTGTTACGTCTGTTGTTGTTAAATCAACTTTTGAATTTTTATAATTATTAGCCAATAAACCAACCTTTTGCTTCTGATGAATCTTCAGACTGATTTAAAGCAGCATTTTTAGAAAAGTCAGATTGAGTCTGCTGATTTTCTAAACTTTTTACAAGGTTCTGTCCGAATGTTATCATCTCATTCATCTTATTATAAAAGTCAACAACTGGTGCTGGTGCTCCTATGTTCCTTGGTGCTTGTGGCAATCTTATCATCTTGTTCCGTCTTCTATTGTATTTATCCTGAAGTCACCAAGTTGCCAATCATCGGTTTGACCTGTGCTTGAGAACTTAACTGAGACTTGACGACCTTTTGCTCTTGTTGATACCTTAGCTGTATTTTGAGTAATAGTAAATGGACCCTTGGTTGTTTCTGATCCTTGAGGATATTTTCGAGTTTTAAGCTCAACAAAAAGACTTGTGTCAGCTCCCATCTTTGCATCTGGGACAACTTTATCAATTAAGAATAGTCTGTTGCCTGATTCAGACATTTCCAAATCACTCGTTTCTATAAAACAAGACATCGCTGATCCATCATCAGAAGTTCCCGTTTCGTGATTGTAAAGTTCTCCTGTTGAGTCAAAAGCAAAAGGAACAAGTCTGCTTCCCATTGAATCATTCCAAACATTTCTATCGAGGGAACCTATTGTCCAAGAGCCATCTGCATAATTAAATGTTACATAGCTGTCTGGCTCTGGACTGTTAGTTCCAGCGGGATTGTCTGTGCTGACGTAAAACCAAGTTACTTCATTAAATTTTTTGTTGTGACCTGCGTACGTTTTATCTATAAACTCTTGTTGCAATCTGTCAAATACATAATATTGAACTGAGCAAGGCAACTCTGCAACAGAACCATTATAAGCAAAAAAGTTACTTTTGCCAATCCAATATATACTTCCATCAACATTTGCTGAACCATTAATTGCGACAGCACCACAATTAACAGCCAACAACCTAAATGAGAATGTAAAAGGTGGGCCAACAAATGTCATTGCATATGCTGCTTCATCTGTTTGAATGAATGTCTCATCTTTTGTTGGCAAAATTTGTATTATCTTTGTTCCAACCTCAAGCCTTTGATCACCTGCTGTGTTAGTTGATGTTGGAGTAAAGTTAACAAAGTCTTCTTGATCTGAGAATCTTATAAGCATAGGATCCATGACTGAGCTACCAAGTGGATTAGCACCACCGATTATAAAATGCCTGTCTGGGAAAGATATGTTGGTGACTCTTGTAGCAGTTGGTATGTTTGATGCGCCTGATTCAGTTGATGCCAAAACAGCTCTTGATGTTTCACCATCAGAAAGCTCCCAATAATATACAGCACCATTACGGATGTTGACTAATAAATCTTCACCCCACAAATTAAGATTCCACTGAGATGAATCTAAAGATGGCCCAATTCCAATTGTTGAAGAGTCTCTGGCTGTTCCCCAAGTTGATTCACCCCAAGTTCCTGCTCCCCAGCCAAGTCCAGGAATTGAGCTAGCAACTCCCAAACCTGCAACGTTGCCTATAAGGTACAAAAAATCAATTGTTGTCCCACCTCCAGAACCAACAGTGCTAGTAGCGGCATCAGGGACAGTTATTGTAAATGTATTTGTTGTGACTGCAGATATTTCATAGCCTTCTTTTCTGTTTAGTGTATTTGCTGCTATGCCACCTGTTGCCGCAGCAGATTCTATTAAAACATAATCACCAAGATGGGCACCATGGCTGTTATCTGTGCATGTTATAGTTGTGCTTCCGTCTGTTGTAGCCAAAGGATTGGTAAGGTTTGAGGTTGTTTTTCTTAAAGGTGTTACATCGTAGGCAACATTTTGTTTAAAAACGTAAAGGTGACTTGAAGTTCCTAGTGCAATCCTGTCTGAACCATCAGTGTTAGCTCTCCAACTTAAAACAGCTTTGGGAGTTCCTTGAATTTTAACAGCTGTATCTGTATCTGGGTTCCCTGCTGCATCTAGGCCATAATATAATTCTTTAACCCAGCCACCTATTTTTTCAGCATAGCCATTTGTGAATCTTACTAAGTTGCCATCTGTGAAAAATGGACCATTTTTAGATGCTGCATATTCAGTTATGTCTTTGACTATTCCTGACTTGAATTTAAGAAGTTTTAGTGACATTAAATCCTCCTCATTCTTTCAACTAATCTGTCTGCTCTATTAGTTACCTGACGATACCAAACAGAGTCAACCATTTCATCTGCAGCTTGGTTCCAATCACGAGCATCAACAACAGCCTTCATTCCTTTAAATTTGCTTAACCTAGGATATCCCATGTTAAACATCATGTTTGCAATAATTCTTTGCACATCTTCAGGGAGGCTGGAAAAGTCTTCGTACAACCTTTCACATTCGGAAAGCACTGTGTGTACGTCTCTATCAAAACAAGCTGACACCCTATCCTCTGATACAGGTGTTCCGACCTCTTCTCCATACTCAGGATCAATATCCAAAACAAGATGCCCAATGCCAAAGGTAGGCAAGCCGAGGTGATCAAGATAGATTTCATACTTGCATCCCTCATCAACTTCAATTTCTTCCCTCAACTTATCAATATTCATTTCTTAATACCTTTTAAACCTCTTATCCCGAATGAAGCACCGATGCTAGCATACATTGCCCATTGAAACCACTCAGGAGTTCGATTGAGCGCATCAAACCCACGCTCTACATAAGGCTGTAAAGGTGGGATGAAACACATCGCTATAATAACAATAAACAAAACAGTCCATGCTTCATCCTTCCAACTATTGTCAGATGAATTAGCCATTATCTTTTCCCACCCAGCCTCATGGGTAGCGGCAACTTTCATCACTTCAGCTTCAGCCTCAGCTTTAGCCATTGCAACAGCAGACTTGCCTTTTTGCTCTGTTACTTTCTTTTCCATCCAAGAGCCAGCTAATGATGCTATAGGACCAATCAATGCTTGTATCATTGTTTTGACTTTCTATCGACGTATGCGTTAGCTCCAAAATAAGCAGCAACAAGAGCAGAGTTGGCTACAAAATAAGTAGGTGCAATATTACCTATTATAGTTGCCGCACTATCATATCCAAGCATAGCTGTAATTAAAATAGCCGCTGGATAATTTAAAGTTCCAAACAAAGCAAACCAAGTCATATAGCGCATTGAGTCACGGCGAGCATCTGCATCTTCAAGTTCTTTTCTTTTGAACTCTAACGCCATAGAGAGCTCTTCATCACAAAGGACATTATCGCCATTGGTGTCAAACTTTGAATAAGAACTCTCTTTTTGTAACTTTTTTTGCGTCATTAAGCTCTCTTGTATTTGTTCTCGCATTTATAAGAAACTGACTTATATGGGGCAGGGAATAAAAGCTGTGTGTCTTGAAACATTTGTAGCACACGCTCAATGCACTCTGCCTGTCTATCATATGGTCCTTTGGCATCTACTATTTCAATACACTCATCTCCAAGCAGTGGTGCGCATATTATTAGAACAGCGGTAAACATTATGGACTCGCAAAAATTATTGACAAGGTAATGCATGCAACTACAAAGATAAGAGCTAAAAGAGATATACCAATGGTCTTGGCAACTTCCATCATTTCGTGGTTCTTGCGATTCTGTTCTATCCTTGCTTGCTTCACCTCTTCTTTGGCTTCCTGTATACGCCTAGCACGTTCAGTAACAATGCCAGACCAAGTTCCATGACCAAAACGCTGGTCAACCATAACAGATACTTCATAAAGTTTTTCTGCCGCTAGCTTTGCATCTATCGTTTCTCTAGCTACAGTGTTGACGTTAAATTGATTTACACCAGACTTTTTGTTTCTAGCTTTTTGTGCCTGTTGCTCACCAAGAAAAAGGTTGTCTATGTGCCCAGCTATCTCCCCAATATCATTGGCTGTGCCAATAGCAGACTTAATGCCATCAACCGCAGACTTGACCAGAGCAATACCCGCAAGGGTTTCAGCTATCATTGTGCTTCCGATACATAAAATAAGCTCTGGCACAAACTACAACAAAAGAAACAGCAGCAGTTCCAAGTGCAAACCAACCTGTTAAAGCATTAACCCAAAGTGGAGCAGTAATTCCGCCACCAATTATTGCTATATCTGTGTGCATGTCTTTCATTAAAAAGGTACCCATCCAGAGTTATTATCTGCTTGGTAAGCATCTTCATCCCACTCAAATTGTTGCTCTGAGACTTCAGGATATGCGATTGGTGGCTCCCACAAACAACTGCTTTCATTCAAAGTCAAGCTTGCATAAGGCTGAGATTGATAGAACGCATCTCTTCCAGAATCATATACATAACCGATACCTGCGTAATTTTTACGCAAAGGAGTTCCACCACCAGAGTGAACACCCCCATAGGTGTTATAAGATGTTTGTATCCAAGTGCCTTCAAGTGTTTCGATATAATCTGCTTCAGCGACTATTACACTTTCAACAATACCTTCATTTATTTTTGCATAGTGTGCCATTTGACAATTCCATAAATTAAGTGAGGTAGCGTATAATAACGATGCCAGAACCTCCAGCACCACCTCTTGTGGTTGTTGGTGCAGAACCGCCTCCGCCGCCACTACCTGTATTGACAGTTGCAGCACTACCATTTGCGCCAGCAGAACGACCGCCTGTGCCGCCTCCGCCTGAACCGCCTATACCACCACTACTTGGGCCATTGGTGCCAGAGCCACCGCCACCGCCACCTGCTCTTGTTACTGAACTTCCGTTTATTGAAGATGCTAAACCTGCGCCACCATTTCCAGGATTATTCGGAGAGCCATTGGAACCAACTGCGCCTTTACCACCACCGCCACCACCTGTGGCAGTTCCGGCAATGCCTGTTGATGGTCCTACGCCACCATTGTTACCTTGACCAGAAGTTCCAGAACCAGCGGCTGCGCCATTACAGGAGCCACCACCAGAACCACCATTACCACCTGCTCCGTTATCATTTCGACCAAATCCACCACCTACAGTGCTAACAGCGCCAAAGACAGAAGATACACCTACTCCGCCGTTTGCATTGTTATTACCAGCACCGCCACCACCAATAGTAACTGTGTAATTTGATGTGCTTAAAGTTAAAGAGCCATCTAGATATCCGCCAGCACCGCCACCACCTGCGTAAACACCACCGCCACCACCGCCACCAGCAACAACAATATAATCCGCTGACTTAGAGCCACTTACAGCGAAAGTTCCAGAAGACGTAAATGTGTGAATTGTGTAACTACCAGATGTAGTAATTGTTCCACCTGTCGCGCTGAAAGAAGCTTTACCATACCCATCAGACATATCAATAGCACCAGAAGCAATACCAAATAAACCACGAACATCAGAACTACCCATATTAATCGCGGCTGTTGCTGTGTTGCTAAGTTCTACGTTTACTTGCTGTAAAGATATTGGGTTGCCTTCTGATGGTAGTGTCATATTTTACTTCCCTTCTAGTTCCTTAACTTTTGCTGAAAGTTCTTTGACTGCTTCAATTAGAACAGATGTTATCTTTCCATAGTCAACCGACTTAGTCTGCATCTCATCATCAGCAGTCAGGACTACTTCAGGTAGTATTTTTTCCATGTCCTGTGCGAGGACACCAACTTGCATCTTGGCATTTTCTACGTCATTTCTTCTGTAATAAACGCCCTGCATCTGCTGTACTTTCTCAAGAGCATTTTCTATATCTGTTACATCAGTCTTCAATCGTTTATCAGAGAATGCAGTAACATCGTTATTGAATGTTGCCGCACCTGCCGCAGACATATCAAGGGTGAGGGCTGTTATTGCAGAACCACCGTCATTTCCTTGAAAAATAATATCTTTATCAGAAACGATTGATTTAATTGTTAAGTTGCTACTTGCAAGATTTATATTACCCTCGTGAGTACCGCCAGATTTTAATAGTATATCATCTCCCGCAGCATCAAGAACAATATCGCCAGCAGCATCAAATAGCACTGTGCCAGCAATGCTAGCAGTAAAATCACCCGTGGCTGTAAGGGTAGCTGCGTCAAGGGTCATGGTATCTACAACAACACCTGCGTTAGCGGTTAGTACGCCACTCGGCACTAGTGTTCCGGAAACAGTTTGATTGCCAACAATGGCAGTCGTAGTCGCAGTTAACTCTATAGTATCTGTGGCTGCAATATCTAAAACAGTTGCACTCGCACCTTGTATAAATTGACTCGCATCATTAAAACAAAGTTTGTTTGTGCTGTTTAAAGTCAGACCAGTTCCGTCAGTGTGCGTAAGTGTAGTATCACCATCAACACCAAATGATACGACTGCGCTATCTGAGCTAAGAGTTAAATCATCTTGAACTTTTAAATCTACAACATTTAAAGATGCAAAAGCATCAACAACTGCTGCACCAGAACCTGCGCCATCAAGATAAACTACCTTAACATCTCCAGGAGGTATTGTTATGTTCGCGCCAGAACCTTGGCTGATAATTACATTTTGAGAACCTGATGTGCCATTCTCAATAAAGTGAACACGACTCATTGTGTTTGGGCCAATTGTTATTGTGCAAGCACTATCTAAAGTCCCAGTATACTTTATATACATAGCTCTGCCAGCATCACTCGCACCATCTGCTACTGTGGTGGTATGAGTATCGGCATTTGTTGTTATGCCTTCTGTGCCAAAACTTAATGCTTCTCCTATTAACTCAAGATTGGTATTTGTTGTTGTTCCCCAAGTACCCGAACCATCCCCAGTACCCAGCTCATTTAATCTAAGATCGTTTACATAGGTGCTCGTCATTTTATGCTATCCTTATAATCGCATTCGCCCCAGCTGCAGGGAAAACTATTTGAAACGTTCCTGATGAAACTGCAAAGTCTCCTCCGAAATCTAAAACAGCTATCGCTTTGTCGCCATTGGTGTCATTATATATCAAAGCACCTCTGGCTGTAAAAGAAGCACTTGTCCAAGTGGGATCATCGCAATCAAAGTACGCTGTGGTGCCACTTGTTGAAACTGTTTTATTTGCCAGAGCTTCGCCCCCAGCAGTATACCCCGAACCACTTACTTCGTTGGTTGTTGCATATGCAGTAGTTGTTGCACCCAAACTTGCAGAGCTTGTATAAAGTGCAATTTTTAAAGTATCTGCTGCTAGGTCGTGTTGTTCATCCAATATTTCAGCTTTGAACGATGTACACATTGCTTGTGATATAGCCATTAAATGCCTCCATTATATTCGGCTGTGTAGTTTCTGCCCATCTCCTGCTGGAACAATGCAACAGCTTCATCAAACTGAGCCTTGTATAAACTTAGCGTTTCTTGAGCTTTAAGGAAAGCAGAACTTTCATAAAGTGCTGCAGCAAGCAAAACAGCTTCAGCGTTATCGCCGATCCAACTGTTTGCATTACCTGTAGATAATCCTGTTTCTGGGGCTACTATGTCAGCTTGATAACTTAAAGTAGCAGATGGTGTTGGTGCCAAAGTTACAGTTATACCAGCAGTCCCTGCCAACTTTGTGCTGTAAAACTCTGGTGTTCCTGTAAGTGTTGCATTTGGCCAATAGTCACGAATATAAGAATCTACCCTGTGATCAAGAAAAGAAACAGAGCTTGAAGCTGTTACAGAGAGTTGTCTTATCATTCTTGCTGATGGTATTACATAATCAGCAGTTCCAACAACCAAAGTTCCTGTTGCTGATGATCTGAAACAAGGCAAGCTAGGAAGTCTTTGAAATATCATTTCTTCAGCTTGAGCTATTATTTCATTAATAGACGAATCAAACTCAGAAGAATCATCTTCCATAAAATTTTTAATATTAGATACCAAAGTTGTATAGTTCATTTAATTACCCCATGTTCCACTTCCCCAGCCACCAAGACCCCAGCCACTTAGAACTACCGAAACAGTTCCTACGCCGCCTGTTCCTGCGACGCCAGCATTTGATGGGCTTCCTTGAGCAGCCTGATCGCCAATGGCACCAGTTCCTGCGACGCCAGCATTAACTTGTTTAGCTGTTGGAACTTGTGTTATTGGCGATGGTGTGTTTGATGTTCCACCCATACCGCTGTGATTTGTACAATAGTAATATAGCGTCGGGGCTCCTGAAGCAACAACAATTTGAGTATATGCGTCTGATTCTCCTGGAGTTCCGCTTGTTGTTACACCTGTTGTATACTCTGATCCGCTAGCATGAGTTCCGTCTGAAGTAGTGCTGAACCTTAACGGATGACCGCTGTTGCTGCTATCTGATTGATCAAAGTAATAAGTGTTTCCTTCGTAAAGTGTAAGTGTTGCTTGGTTGCTGGCGTCTATTGCATAAACATTTCCTGAGCCAGGATTTACAACAGTTATTTCGAAAGTTGTAGTGCCAGTTGCTGACCCAGCTACAAAACCAAGTGCCTGAAGCCCTATCTGAGATAGTGTCTGATTTATAGTTAAGCCAAAAGTTCCTAAAGCACTTGTTCCTGCAACCCCTGTTGCTGAAGCACCAATTATAAACCTAGCTTCAACCCTGCCAATTTGACCAAGTCCTGCTATTCCAATGGGTGGCCTCTCCCTAACATCAAGGAAAGGGTCGTAATTAAAACCTACAAAAAACTTTACATTATCAGGGTCACCATCAGGCCTTGGGTTTCTCAACGCTGTTGCATCAAAAACATTTTTGGCTGGGGTTAACTGAGGGTGCTTCGGCTCCCACTCTTCTTTTTCAACACGCAACCCATCCCAAGTAGTTTTAAGGTCTGTGTACTTTATTTTAAAGCCAGACCTGTCACTTATCGCTGATGATTTTTTTCCTGATGCATATTTCGCCATTAAACCAAATTCAACGCTGTGGGTTGAACCCTCAAGCTTACGCCATCATTATCTGATGCTGCTGCGAAATTAAATGCTCTTTCATAAAGCTCATTTAAAAGTTGAAACCGATCTGTCGAGTATTTGACGGAGAGCTTGCTCGCCAAGCCTGCACAAATACATTCACTCCATGTATAAGGAATGTCTGTGTCTTGATTTGAAGCTGTTATATCTTCAAGCTGATTCATTGACCAATACTGAAGGACATATGTGCTTATATTAGGGACTTGCCAAACATAAATTTTAGATATGTTATTTGATCCTGACTGAAGACCTTTATCAATCATGTATTGGCTTGGTCTGCCTGAGGATGTTTTATTGGGTATCTGGTTATATTCAGATATTGTTATTTTATTAACTATGGTATCTGACTGAGATGAACTAGCAGAGTTGTTTATAACAACGTCCATCAGATCTATAACTCCTGCTGGCAAATTGTAAACAGCTGTCCCTGAGCTAAGATTAAGAGTGCCAGAGCTGAGTGCCCAATAATTTATTCCTCTGTTTGCCCATTCAGAAAATAAAAGATTAAGGCTTCTGCGCGCAGAAACGGCATGATCCCCTGTCCTTGTTTGGGGATCAATACCGCAACGCTCAAATGCTTCTGCTATTATCTCTTCAACACTTGGCCTGAAAACTACTGTTCCTGAAGTTGCCATTAATACTGCTTGCTCGCTCTGATAACAATTTGATATGAATCCCCCGCAGCTCCAGCACCAGTTGTTGTGAATTTTATATCACCTGTTCCATTGGCACCATATGATGAGCTTGTTGGCAATCCGCCAAATCTAGAAAAGTCTTGATATCCAGACTGGCCTTCGTCAAGGTGAAGGATAATTATGTCAACATCTGCGTCTGCAAGAACCTCAACAGTCATTGCATTGATAACCCACCAACACTCAATTATCCTTATGCCTGTGCAGGTTTCCCCTGCTGCATTGGTCAAAAGCCCAGAGACATCAATTTTGCTGACAGCACTTTCATTTCCACCATCAACATATTGATATTGGAAAGCAAAAACGACCTCTTGAGTGTTTTCAGATATTTTGGTTGTGGTTGTTATATCAGCCATTCTGCACTCCTAAGTTATGATGGGGCACACAGCCCCACCAGTTTATGCAATTTGAACGTACTCAACGATGAACGTAAACGAACCCGCTGTCGTAGCATCCACTGTGTTAGTAACATTACAGTAAATTGTACGCTCTGCTGAAGCATACTGAGCAGAGATGGGGGCTGTGGCGGCGTTTTGAGTAGTAGCAACCAAGGTAGTAGTTGTTACGTTTCCAACGACAACTGTTGTACCGCCATCTAGGATTTCGTCTGCAATTGCCGCAACAATTTGTGCGCCCGAAGAGGATGTACCAACTTCATAACCAATGTCACCAGTTCCAATGACGGGAGCCGTGTCACAAAATATCTTAATGTTTGTGATGATTGTGTTTGCTGGCTGAGTAAACTCACCAATGGTTGGGCTGTCACCTGCAGTTGTGTTAACAGTAACACCAGTGGCAAAGCCAACATGCTTTACATATTTATTTGTTACAATGCCTGTAGAAGCTATTGAAGCTACATCAGTGATAGCACCAGATGTTGCATCTTTGGAAACAACTGTGAATCCGTTTTCTGAACGCACTGGTCCAGTGAAAGTAGTATTAGCCATTTGGATCTCCTGTCGTGGCTAGTGTCAACCCCCCGATGGAGTTGTCAGGAAAAGTTAGGAGGAAGACTTTTGCCTTCCCCCATATTATTTTATGCAGCACCTTCTGTGCCGAAGATTCCGCGCCAATCAGTTGCTCCGAAGCTGTAACGCTCACGAACTTTGTAGCGAACATTAACAGTTTCGAAATCACCTTCAACACCTTTTTTCATAGGTGAACGCTGGAACATCTTAAGACCATCAGGAACATCCGTCTTAACGAAGAATGCATCTGAATCAGTCAGGCGACGCATCACGTGATAACCCTGAGGCAGATAGCCGCCAGACTTAATAGCGTTGATGTCATTGTCAGCTGTTCCTGTTCTCAGCTGAGACTCAAGAAGACGCTCTGCTACGAATGTGTATGCTGTTGGGATAATAAGCATTGTCCCTTGAGCAGCAATCCGCAGACCACGATCATCTTTCATGTCAGCAATGTTGATAAGGATTGACTCCAATGAAGTCTCAGACAGATCAGCAGCAGTAGCAAGTGTGTTACTCTGGGTGCCATTCTGTGTTGGGTGGGCTGTATTTAATAGTGAAACACCATCACCACCCGATGCACTTGTCGCAGTGTTAAGAACATTAGCAGCCTTGATCTCTTTAGTAGAGGCCATTGAGCGTGCTAGTGCTTTTGTGTAACGAGAAGCAATTGACCCATAAAGACCGTCTTCTTCAGCTTCCTCAGTAATTGAGAATGCCAAAGCGATTGTCTCATGTTGGTAACGAGCTGTCCACTGCTGAGAAGCTGAGTCATAAGAAACAGACGCACCTTCATCTTTAGTTGGAGCAGCACCGAAGCCTGTCAACAAAACATCTTCTTCAAATGCTTTATTTGAGCTATTTGATTCAAACACAGCTTCATATTCAGCTGGGTAAGAAGCATATTCAAGACCGAACAGGGTGTTCAATCCTGGCTCGAGCATTTTCGCAAATTGTGCTCTATTCATAGCCATTTTTCAAACCCTCCTATATACCAGCTGAGTCTTTTAAGAGGTGCTCGTTAATAATAACTTCCATAATGGCGTTTGCGCCGAAAGCATTATCAGGAGCCTCATAAAGACTAAGAATTTTACAAGTTGCAGCACCTGCAGCCATGGTTCCTGAAATTTCAAAACCTGACTGACCAGTTGTAGTGGAACCTGCACCCGCAACAACATCAGCACAGTTGCCGATATTAGTTTGGGCTGGAGTTCCAGCTGACTGAACTTTATAAACAGTATATGGATCATCATACACATATGCTACGATATTTGTAGCAGTTGTGCCTGATGGCCAATACTGGCTATACACATAAGAGCCATCTGCAGCGGTATATGAAACACCTGCAAATACACCAATATTATTTACTTCAGTGGCTGTGTGCGGGGTCAGAAGACCTGTGTTAATAATAATAACAAGATCACCTGTGAAGATATTCTCCGCTAAACCAGAAGCAATGGTGTATTTATTTGCACGTGGAATATTACCGCTCATGTGGCGAACTGGGACGAACCCAAAGGCAGCATCAACATTTGCCATTTTTTCACTCCTTCACGAGTTTTTAGTCTTCCATAGCCGCAAGATCTCTGCGGCCTTTTGAAACAGATGATTCGCGAGTTTGATAAACTCTTGGACCACCTGAACGATTTAGTGCATCTAGGTCACCTGAAAGTGATTCGTTCTGCTTGTAATTCCTATTTGCATAATAGTCTTTCATAGACTTATGCTGTTCAATAGGCATTTCACAAAGCAGCATTCCTTCAATTCCAATGCAACCTTCCCATTGGCCGTGATTGATAGTTGGGAATCTCTTATCTTTCACAGTGTCAGCAGGGCGAGGATTCCAACCTTCACGCATACGCTTGAAGACGTTGTCTGGGGTATCCTTACCCTGAATAGAGGTGGCAACCCACCTCTGTGTCATTCCTGAACGAGCCTCAGGCGCATCCAAAAGTGACGGTGGAGACCAAGCAGCTTGAGGACGAGCCTCATCTTCTCGGATATTTGAACGGGATTCATTTGCACGCACATTTCTTTTCTCAGCCATGATTAGCTCCTTGCTTGTCTTTTGATTTCGGCCTCATATGCTTTGAGTCCTTTTTCATCAGTAATACCAAGTTCTCTAGCCATCCTAAGTTGGTCTTGTGACATGCGAACCCTATTCCCTTTATAACCCTGAGAGCCGCCTGCAGTTGGCGCAACTGGTGATCTGCTTTTTACTCTAGGCTTATTTGTTTCGCCTCCTGAGCTTAACTCGGGAAACATTTTTTGTAAACGATTATTTAACAAATCGTAATATTCTTCTGAATTCTTGTCGTTTCCTTCAAGATCCAATTGAACATCAATTGCACGAGCTGCAGCAGTTTCTCGCTCATAACCAGCAGAATTGAACCAACGATTCTTTTCCCACCAAGACATTGCCTTTGCAGGTGCTGGGTTTTCTGCAGCTTGTTGAGCACGACCAACTGTTGGTGATGCTGTGCGTTGCTGTTGCGCTGTTTGCTTTTGCATTTCAGCTATGCGCATAGCTGCACGCATGTCTGCCATTTGCTCTGAGAAATCAAGTTGGGACTGAGTGTCGCCTTCTTCAATGGCTTTGGCCAATGCAGATTTTGTTTGCTCATAGCGAGTGTGGAATGCATTTTCAGCTTGATGTTGGGAGCCTTTCTCAAGCCTCTCAAGACGAGCTGCAAGTTGAGCATTTTGCTCTTGCTGTTTTTTGGCTTCTAATTCAGCCTCACGTCTTTGATCAACAAGCTTCTTAATTCTTTTTTGAACTTTCTCGCCATACTCAGGATCCTCTTCTTTTTCTGGTTCCTGCTTTGCGACCAATTCATCATCAGCCTCTGGCTCGTCAGTTATTTCAATTTCAAAATCTTCTTCGCCAGCTCTTCGCTTGGCATCTTTGATTTCTTCTTCTACAATTTCCAGCTGTTCTTTTTCAGCCATGGTGGTGTTTTCCATGTTATTCACCTCAAGTTGGTAAGTAGCCAGTAATCTCAGCACCCTCAGGAAGAATGGATGTAATCTCATCATCATTCAATATAAGGAAGCTGACACCATTAACTACAATTTTTTGACCTGCGTATTTTCCATAGGTGATACGATTGCCGACCTGTGGACGTGTTGACATCTTCCAAGGCTGGCCAGTATCTCTATCATAATAAGCAAGTTCGCCCAATGCTGCAATTGTTCCATGAGCAGTGAGATAACTCTCATTGTCTCTTGAGATTGAAGGCAGGATTATTCCACCTTTGGTCTCTTTTTTGGTTTCATTGGGCTGGACTAGGACTTTCCAATTCATTGGTATTGGAAGTTGGTGAGAACCGATGGTCGCTTTATTTTCTTCATCGGTGTATATTGCATGCGGATGAGACATGTTATGCATCCTCTTCATCAATTTGATTTAATGTTTCGTCGATTATTGCACAAGCATCTTCTAATCCTTGTGCAATGCCAACGTCCTTTTGGTATGATTGAAAATCAGACTCCCGACCTTCAATCATCTTCTCGGCTATCGCCGATCGCTTCTCCCTCAGATTGCGTTTGATCGCCTTCAGGAGCTCTATTGTCGTCATCTTTTACCTTCCCTGACATGGAAACGCCTGTGACAAAGACAGTTGCGTCTTTATTTTTTCTTTCCACCTTTACCCTTTTTCTTGCCATACATCTTGTTGGCTCCTTTCTTTTTAAGTTTGTTTTCGTGTTGTATCCTCTTTGTTAGCGAGGATGCAAAACCAACTCTATTCAGCAACCTTATCTCCTTTTTGATTATCAGTCAACTGTGACAAAGCTCCAGGAGCAACAACAGCTCCTAATCCTAGGAATTTAACAAGCTCGCCAAGAGTCCCGACTTGCTTGCTGGGAATCTCAACATCATCAATAAATGATTCTTCACTGTAAACTGGGGTGTCTGGGGACATTGTTTTTAGGTTTGGTGTTTTGTATTGAGGGACAATCTCAACAAGTCCTTTTGGATAGCCCATCTCTTTCATTGCTGTGTTAATGTGTCTGCCATCATGCATGTTGACAAATAAAGAGTTGTCTTTGGGGTTTAATCTCATGCCCAAAGTAGGGAATGTAAATTGTTGTCTTGGGGTGCCTTCTGCTATATCTGATTTTTTCTGGTCAATTGTTTCTCTTATAAACTCATAGCCTTTTTTATCAGTGGGCATCTGTGCAGCCAATTCAAGGAATTTTTCAGGAGCCACCACGCCAAGATTAGCCTCTCCTTTTCTTGAACTATATATAGCACTGCCGATATCTTCTTCATCGTAAAGTTTTAAAAACCTAGGATCTTCTTTGACTATCTTTGCTGCTTTTTGAGCATATGTTGAAGTTGCCTGTTCAGGAGTCATATAGACCTTTTTCGCCAGACTCTCAACAAAAGCTCTTACAAGTTTACTAGCCATCTTTTTCACCCATCTGAGACAGTGCTCCAGGAACTGCGACAGCCCCAAGTCCTAAAAATTTAATTAGCTCGCCAAGAGAACCTATTGGCTTGCCGCCACTGTTTTCTTGCATTGTGCTGACTTCAGAGTATATCTGGGTGTTCGGATCCATTTCCGTCATAAGAGGGGCATTTGTTTCCCCTTCATAAGATGCTCTATAAGGACGCATTCTGACAAGTTGCAATGGTTCGCCTTCACCTGCGAGTGCTCTGGATCTGTGGCGACCTTCATGAGAGAAAATTTGAGCTACCCCAGGATAAGGTTCTTGGTATCCTAAAAAAGGAACATCCGAGAAGCGTATCCCAGACTGGCGCAAGTCTTGTAAGTTTTGAACTTTTTTGGCAACCATGTCGCGTATGTAAGGGTCGTCTGTATTTATCTCTGCTGCAGCCTTGCGGAAAGTATCAGGAGCAATCAACCCAACATCAGTGCGACCTTTCTTGGCTTCATCTAATGCTTCATACAAAGCTCTATCATCATAGATGTCTAGCATCTGAGGAGCTAGCCTTTCAAGATTAGCGAGCTTTTCACCTGTCCTGTATATTACTTGCTCAGTTGTCGTCGGATAGCGAACAAAGTCTTCTGGCTTGCCTGAGAGCTTAGCAGCAACTGACTCTGCCCAACGTATCGCGTCTGGGGAAAGCTCTTTTATAAGTTTTGCTAGCTTGCTCATTTTGATTCTTTCACTAAGTTTTTAAGCCACGACTTTGCTTCATCAGCTTCAACGGTTCTGCGACAGGCTTTGATTTTGCAGCTAAGTTCTTAATGAAGGCTTTGAGTGGTGCAGTTGCTGCTTTGGCCAAAGGCAATGATTCTGCCACGCTTAAACCAACTGTTAGTGCTGGAAAAATATAATCTGTTCCGCTTGAATTAGGGTCATTGCGTATTGCCTTAACTTCGCGACCTGCTTCTTGAACTGCTGTTGGGATTGAGAATGGTGCAGCAAAATCAAGAACCCCAACTCCCAAGCCACCTCTGCTTGAGTCCATTGTGCCTGTGAAACCTATGGCTGAGTCTCTTGCGGATTGCTTTGACATGCCTATGTTCTCAAGAGCACCTGCTATTTTTGACTCTGCATTCTCGCGCATGGTTGGGGTGTATTCTTGAAGTGTGCCTGTGGATTGCTCCATAACTCCAGGAGCAACATAATCAGGATTCATCAACCGAGCTTCTTCAGCGGCAACATCTCCACCTTCAGCAGCAAACCTTGCTTTTGCGATTGTTGGGCCAAGGGCATCCATATATTGTAATTGTTTTGCCATTACACTTGACCTCCTGATAACTCACGAGCGAGTATCTTTAATGTTTCTTGAAAGCCTTTGTCTAGCTCTTTTGCAGCTTTTGCGAACTTGCGTGGGCTGACCTCATCAGGCTTTATTCCTCGCTTCTCAAGGAAGCTCTTTGCTGCGCGGATCTCTGCATTAGCTACTTTTTTAATTGCTGCTTTGGCCATCAATCAACATTCCCGATTAATTGTTTTGCTGTTGGAAGCCCAACTTTTTGAACAACCTCATTAACTTGTGATACTGGGAAGTACCTATCTCCAACTTTAACTTCTAAAAGATCTGGCCTAACAGCTCCAGGAACAATAAGCTCTTCAGCATCATATTGAACTCCTGATGGGGTGTCTTTATAAAGGCCATAGTCTTCAAGTATAGGGCTTATGGGTGCTCTGAAAGTTGTAGCTTCTTCTGGTGAAACGTGATAGTAAGTTCCATCAGGACTATAAGCCATATAAACTCCAGAGCTGTCTTTTCCCTCTGATGGAACAAGACCTTTTTCAGCAACACTTTTAAAAGACCCTTCATCTTTAAAAGACCCAGAGTGATATACATATTTATCAGAAAGGCTTTTTAAAAAGTCTGATACATTATTGGTAATTGGTTTCACTAGCTTGCTCAGTGCGGCCATATTACCATGCCTTACACGACCAATATCGTGCCTTTGTTTTTGGTCCAGGAGTGTCACAATTGTGACGAGAACGGAAGTTGCTCCTGCGGCCTTTTTGATTTTTCTTAATACGCATATTCGGGTCGCCAAAAGTAACACGCTTAACTCTGTCACCATCCATTACATAAACAGCTGACTTCTTCTTGCCATAAGACGTTTCGCCTTTTGCGATTCGCCTAGGCTTGTTAAGAGTTACTTTGCGTCCTTTATACTCAGCCATTATGCTCTGGCAACTTTCTTGGCTTTATCAGACAAGTCTTTCATGTGGACTAAAAACTTGCTTGAGTCTGTGTGCGTTTTGCCAGACATCACTCTGCCTTTGGCGTCTTTGTGGGTAGCACCTTTGTGCTCTTTGCCGTTTTTAAAATAATGCTTTAAACCTTTTCCCATTACTTCTTTCCTTTTTTCTTTTTCCAATTTACAGGCTTGGCTGATGTTTTCCTTTTGGTTGCTGCTTTGCCAGCTTTTGATTTGCATTGTGCCATTGTTGGGCGGCATGCTGGATACGCACCACCAGCTTTTTTAGACTTGCGACCGCACGCACCACCTGTTTTGCAGTTGACCCAACCTTTGCCTTTGTTCTGGCCAAACCAGTCTTTCAGGCTGTTGCCGCTACTTTTTCTTTTTTTTGCCACTCTTGTTGCCCCAGTTCTTTGCGCCAACTTTTCTGCACTTTACCAATGCCCCAGACCCATAAGCTGATGGCCAAGTCCCACCACCTTTTGTGTAGCGAGCTTTGACCTTTTTATAACAGGCATCTCTTTTCGGCTTTTTTGCAGCCATTAAGCTCTCCGAGTTATCTTTTTCTTATTCCCAAAGCTAGCAGCAGTCGATGGCATCTTAATAATCCATTATTTTTGGACTGCCATGTCCGAGCAACTCATCCATAACACCGCGCATGTCACCGCTGTCAACCTTCATGATTTTGACTTTCATGCCATCATGATCTTCTTCCATCATTTCTTCTTCCTCTTCACCAATGCCATATTCCATCTGGTGACAAAGCAAAAGGAAATTAACAAGCTGATCTTCACTCAGCTCTAGACCTTCAGTGTCATGAGCAAAACCCATCTTATGCATAAATAGTTCTGCATTATTTTCCATATTGTCTACGCTAACTTCAGCCATTTTCTACTCCTGTTAATTGTAAATCCAATTGCGTAACACAATGGCTCTCCGATATATTTTATCAGTGTGCCTGTTATGCTTTTCTTGCCGCAGATGGTGTTTGACTTATCATATGCCATCTGGTTTGCCCAAGATAACGCAATGGGCTTTGCGATTTTGTAAACTATTTCGTTGCGCTTCATTAACCTAGCGAGGGGTCTTCCCCATAAAGCATAACCGTCAAAAATGTTTTTATCAACTATCGTTCCATAAAATTTGTCATACTTATAGACTGATGGTGGCATGTCGCCTTTTTCATGAAGCACAGTGCATATAAAAGTTAAACCACCGCCACCACCACTATTATCATCTGGTTTTTGAGGTTGATTGCCCACACCTGATGGTGGACCTCCTGTGCCAAAGTCTTTATTTGTAAAATTTGCGGGATTGGTTGGGTTCTGATTTAAACTTGTATCAATGGCTGGGGGTGAAGAGAAAGATGATGTGCCTATGCCAGCTCCTTGCGAGAAAGTTCTTGACAAGTTAGTAGTTGGCCTGTCCATATCAATTCCGAGATCGTAAGAAGTCAACCCCTTTGACATTCCGAAATTTTGACTTTCTATATTTGTTACAACTCCATCCCCATCTGTGTCAGCTTCAGCTCTTGCTAGGGATAATGCTGAGGGTGCCATATTAACCATATTTTGAATCGTTGGGCCAATTAATGTTGCGCCATACTTTGGGTCTGTTTTCATTGCTTCTGCTGCAGCTTGCTCAGACTTTATGTTTCCGTAAATATTGCCTGCGCTAAGCATTGCACCAACAGGTGATGCTTTTTCAACAAGATTACTTCCTAGGGTTGACAGTGCGCCGAAAATATTAGAATTTGTCAAACTCCCAGAAGATGGAGAGAATGGATTTGTCCTGTCAAAACCTCTTTGCAAATTTTGATAATTTTTTAAAGAAAAAGGATCACCATTATTCTCAGCCATTAAATGCTCCTATCTTTGGGGTGGCATGCTGTTCGCCTGAGGCAACGCACCCATTTGTGTTTGGCCGCCTGTTCTGCTTCTGAGCTCTGCAACTTTGTTTTGAAGATACTCAGCCATTTGGTTTTGATCCATGGGAGCTTCTTGAGGCATCATTTGCTTCTCAGCATTTGAAACTTGGCCTTGTGGTAATGCACCTACTTGGCCAGAAAATTGACTTGGGTCAACTTCAGTTGCTATTTGATTGACAGCTTCATCTGGGGTCATACCCATTGATATTAAAGTTTGTATCGCATCTAACATCTCAGGAGGGAGCATTGGCGTTAAAGAAGATTCCATCATTTGAGCTTCTCTGTCGCTAATCGATCCCGATGAAGGAGCTCGCATCATCATTTGAAGTTCTTGATCGCTCACCGATCCCATTTGCATTTTATCAGACATTGCCATTTTTAATCATCTCCATTTGTAGTTTAGCTGAATTTTTCTCTCTTTCAATTTGCAAATCAGCTTCTAGTTTTGCAACCTTGGCTTGAAGATCAGCTTGGGCTTTGGCCATTTCAATCTCCATATCCTGACGAGCTTGTGCTTGCTTAATGTCCATGGCATTTTTAGCTTTGGCCTGATCATTAGCGATTTGTGCTTGAGTTCTCGCCTGAAGTGCTTGGGCTTCAAATTGAGCGAGCTGTTGTGCGTACTCCAATGGATTTTGTTGCTGCTGGCCAGCTAATGCTGTCAAAGGCTTAATAGCTTCCATCTGAGGTGATTTGGCTACTACCTGTGCAGCTTTTTGGCTTATGATCATATCCATCGCAGGATCAATATCCTCAAACTCAAAGTCTGGGTCTCTTAAATTAGGCATTGTTGGCATAGGCACGCCAATAGATGCTTGCATGCGCTGACGATACAACAACGCAACATGCTCAGCAATGTGTGCAACAAGAAGTGGTTGCATGGCTGCAGCTCCAGGATTCCCTGCCAAAGATGGATCCTGCATAAACTGCATGTGCACTGCTATGTGAGAGTCGTGGTCTTGCTCAGGAAAAGCTCTGATGGGCTTACCATACATAACACTCATATTCTCATCAATTGGATCAAGCCTGACTGCCTCTTTTGGCTCAATGAGGATCTGGTCAATGTTTGGTATGCGAATTGCTTCATACATGCGCTTGTAGGCTTCATATATATTGTGAAGCTGAGG
>Ga0070754_10000660_pt1 | contig 30948 bp, 26 predicted proteins | sample VirMetDEL_Sep_01_FD_75181 | JGI IMG/M metagenome (GOLD analysis project Ga0070754, IMG submission 75181) | Aqueous microbial communities from the Delaware River and Bay under freshwater to marine salinity gradient to study organic matter... | ecosystem: Environmental > Aquatic > Marine >...
CTCCGAGGCTTTAGTCCGCGCCATCGAGGCAGCGGGCTATACCGAGCCTACTCCGGTGCAACAGCGGGCTATTCCCGCCGTGTTGCAAGGTCGCGACCTGATGGTTGCGGCTCAGACAGGTACTGGTAAAACCGGCGGCTTCGCCCTCCCGATTCTGGAGCGGTTGTTCCCCAATGGTCACCCGGACAAGTCCCAGCGTCATGGCCCGCGCCAACCGCGCGTACTGGTCCTGACCCCTACCCGCGAACTCGCCGCCCAAGTGCACGACAGCTTCAAGCTGTATGCCCGCGACCTGAAGTTCGTCAGCGCCTGCATCTTCGGCGGCGTCGGCATGAACCCACAGGTTCAGGCCATGTCCCGTGGCGTTGACGTCCTCGTCGCCTGCCCGGGTCGCCTGCTCGACCTGTGCGGCCAAGGCAGCGTCGATTTGTCCCACGTGGAAATCCTCGTGCTCGACGAAGCCGACCGCATGCTCGACATGGGCTTTGTCCATGACGTGAAAAAGGTCCTCGCCCGCCTGCCGGCCAAACGTCAGAACCTGCTGTTCTCGGCAACGTTCTCCAACGACATCACCGCCCTGGCCGGCAAGTTGCTGCACAACCCGGAGCGCATCGAGGTCACGCCGCCGAACACCACGGTCGAGCGTATCGAACAACGCGTGTTCCGCCTGGCCGCCAGCCACAAGCGTTCGTTGCTGGCGCACCTGATCACCCACGGCGCGTGGGAACAGGTGCTGGTGTTCACCCGCACCAAGCACGGCGCCAACCGCCTGGCCGAGTACCTGGACAAGCACGGCCTCACCGCCGTCGCCATCCACGGCAACAAGAGCCAGAACGCGCGCACCAAAGCGCTGGCCGACTTCAAGGCCGGTGAAGTACGCATCCTGGTGGCCACCGATATCGCCGCACGCGGCCTGGATATCGACCAACTGCCGCACGTGGTCAACTTCGAGCTGCCTAACGTCGACGAAGACTACGTACACCGTATCGGCCGTACCGGCCGTGCCGGTCGTTCGGGCGAAGCCATCTCCCTGGTTGCGCCGGACGAAGAAAAACTGCTGAAAAGCATCGAGCGCATGACCAAGCAGAAAATCGCCGACGGCGACCTGATGGGCTTCGATGCCAGCACCGTTGAGGCCGAGAAGCCTGAGGTGCGCGAACGTGCGGACGTGCGTAACCCACGCAACCCACGCGGTCCGAAGGGCGATGGCCCGAACGGCGGCGGTGGTGGTGGCGGTCGTCGCGACAAGGGCAAGGACAAGGGCGGCAAGGAAAAAGCGTCGACCAACGGCCGCGGCGAACGCCCGGCCCGCGAGCAGAAGCCCCGCGAAGGCACCCCGGCCCGCGAACAGCGTCAGCCGAGCCAGCCAAGCCAGCCGCCACGCGCCAGCGCCGACCGCGCGCCGGACGAGTTCCTCGACGACGATGTGGATAACTTCGGTAACCGCGTCGACTACGTGCCCCAGGCCAAACCGGCCCAGGGCCGTGGCCGTCGTCCAGGCGCTCCGGCTCCGGGCGCTGGCACTGGCGCACCGCGTGGCGGCCAGCCACAGGGCGCGCGTCAGAACGGCCCGCGCAACAGCAGCGGCGGCACCACCGGTACGCCACCGGCCAAGCGCAGCGGCCCGCGTAACGGCGCACCGCGTGATGGCCAGGCGCGTCGCGAAGACTCGCGCAGCAACAACCGCCGCCCGGCCCGTGACGACCAGCCACGCTTGTCCGAGCCAGCGGTGCAGAACCCACGCGGCGGCCCTGCGCCGAAGATCATCCACAAGGAGTCGAAAGCCGACCGCTTCCCGACACCGGAGCAACTGGATCAGTTGCCAGGCCGTCCTCGTGGTGAAAAACCAGCGCTGCTGACCCGCAACCGCGAAGCATAAAAAAAAACCCGTATCGCGAGATACGGGTTTTTTTGCCTGTAGGAGCGAGCTTGCTCGCGAAGGTCGTCAACGATAACGCTGGCAGCCTGAAAAAACGCGGTGTCTCTACGTTTTTCGCGAGCAAGCTCGCTCCAACAAGTGAAGCGTTACTTCGCTTTCACACCTTCAAACGTCACGTACAGCTCAACATTGTTGGACGCTGGGCCCAGGTCCATCTGCTTGCCGAAGTCTTGGCGATTGAAGCTGGTGGTGCCTTCAAAACCGGCACGGTAGCCGCCCCATGGATCCTTGCCTTCACCCAGGAAGGTGGCCTTGACGACGATCGGCTTGGTCACGCCGTGCAGGGTCAGGTCGCCGGTCACGTCGGCAGTGACTTGGCCCGCAGCATTCTTACCGGTGGTTTTAACACTGGTGGAGACGAACTTGGCATCGGCAAACTTGCCAACGTCCAGGAAGTCTTTGCTGGAGATGTGCTTGTCACGTTCAGCGTGGTTGGTGAACACGATGGCGGTGCGGACGTTGAACTCAATCTTGCTGTCTTCAGGCTTGGCGGCATCGAAGCTGAACTTGCCGTCCAGGTCCTTGAACGTACCGGTGATGAAGCTGTAGCCCAAGTGGCTGATCTTGAAGTCGACGAAGGCGTGCTGGCCTTCTTTGTCGACAACATAGTCAGCGGCCATCACCTGGCCTGCGGACAGCAGAGCAGAACCGATTGCCAGAGCAGCGAGTGTCTTTTTCAACATGCTTTCTATTCCTTGTGAGTCGAGGTTGAACATCAGGCTTTGCGCCCCAGCATTCGCGTGAGGGTCGCATCACGATCGATAAAGTGGTGTTTCAACGCGGCCACGCCGTGCAGGCCGGCGAAAACCACCAGCACCCAGGCGAGGTACAGATGCACCACGCCTGCGGTGTCTGCCTGGTCCGGCAAGCCGGAAACCAAGGCAGGAATCTCAAACAGGCCAAACACCGGGATACCCACACCGTCCGCGGTGGAAATCAGGTAACCGGCGATCATCACGGCAAACAAGCCGACATAAAGGAACCCATGGCCAAATGCAGCACCGATCCGCGTCAGCCGGCTGTAGCTGGCCAGCGCCGGTGGCGGCGGGCTGATCAGGCGCCAGACGATACGCACCAGCATGATGGCGAACAGCGTGATGCCTATGCTTTTGTGCAGATCCGGCGCGTCTTTGCGCCATGCGCTGTAGTAGTCGAGACCGACCATCCACAAGCCCAGGGCGAACAGACCAAACACCACCAGGGCCACGCCCCAGTGCAATACCATGCTGACCCAGCCGTAGCGGGCTGGTGAGTTACGTAGCTGCATGTACTTAATCCCGTAAGAACTGTGCTCAAGACTAACGATTTACCTATCGAATTAAAGCGCAATTTTTTGCTTTGAAATATCGAGAAATATGATCATAAGCCTAGGCACAATACGTTAACGAGGGATTAAGACTATTCCTAAGAAACGTGACAGACCGTCCTGTGTTTACTGCGAATTGCCCCACAATGGCTTGTGACACGGGCCTCCATTGCATAGGCTTGCGCGATTGTTTCGCCTGCGCCGGGCGCAGGACCGCTTCGAGGAGATAGACGATGGGCTTGAACAACCAGTGGATGCAACGCGACCTTGCGGTGCTGTGGCATCCCTGCACCCAGATGAAAGACCACCAGCAACTGCCGCTGATCCCGATCAAGCGCGGTGAAGGCGTGTGGCTGGAAGACTTCGAAGGCAAGCGCTACCTCGACGCCGTCAGCTCCTGGTGGGTCAACGTGTTCGGCCACGCCAACCCGCGCATCAACCAACGCATCAAAGACCAGGTCGACCAGCTGGAACACGTGATCCTCGCCGGTTTCAGCCACCAGCCGGTGATCGAACTGTCCGAGCGCCTGGTGGCGATGACGCCCGCAGGCCTGACCCGGTGCTTCTACGCCGATAACGGTTCGTCGTGCATCGAAGTCGCGTTGAAGATGAGCTTTCACTATTGGCTCAACCGCGGCCTGCCGAACAAAAAACGCTTCGTCACCCTGACCAACAGCTACCACGGCGAAACCATCGCCGCGATGTCGGTGGGCGACGTGCCGCTGTTCACCGAAACCTACAAAGCGCTGCTGCTCGACACCATCAAGGTGCCAAGCCCGGACTACTACCTGCGCCCCGAGGGCATGAGCTGGGAAGAACACTCGCGCAACATGTTCCTGGCCATGGAACAGACCCTGGCGGACAACCACGACACAGTCGCCGCCGTAATCGTCGAACCGCTGATCCAGGGCGCCGGCGGCATGCGTATGTACCACCCGGTATACCTCAAGCTGCTGCGCGAAGCCTGCGACCGCTACGGCGTACACCTGATCCACGACGAAATCGCCGTGGGCTTCGGCCGCACCGGCAGCATGTTCGCCTGTGAACAGGCCGGTATCCGCCCGGACTTCCTGTGCCTGTCCAAGGCCCTCACCGGCGGCTACCTGCCGCTGGCGGCGGTGGTCACCACCGAAGATGTCTACAGCGCCTTCTACGACGACTACCCGACCCTGCGCGCCTTCCTGCATTCCCACAGCTACACCGGCAACCCGCTGGCGTGCGCGGCGGCCCTGGCGACCCTGGATATTTTCGAAGAAGACAACGTCATCGAAAACAACAAGGCCCTGGCCCAGCGCATGGCCACGGCCACCGCGCACCTGGCGGACCACCCCCATGTGTCGGAAGTGCGCCAGACCGGCATGGTGCTGGCCATCGAGATGGTCCAGGACAAAGCCACCAAGACCGCCTACCCCTGGCAGGAACGCCGTGGCCTGAAGGTGTTCGAGCACGCCCTGACGCGCGGCGCGCTGCTGCGGCCGTTGGGCAGCGTGGTGTACTTCCTGCCGCCGTATGTGATTACGCCGGAGCAGATCGACTTTTTGGCGGAAGTGGCCAGCGAAGGGATCGATATCGCCACCAACAGCAAGGTGAGCGTTGCCGTGCCCAAAGACTTCCACCCAGGCTTTCGCGATCCAGGTTGATTTGCCCTTCAAGCTTTGTATTTTTTCCAGAGAACAGACATGAGACTGTCCCGCTTTTTCACCGACACCCCGCTGAGCCTCGGCGATCACGAACTGCCTGAAGCCCAGGCGCACTACATCAGCCGCGTGCTGCGCATGGGCGAAGGCGATGCCGTGCAACTGTTCGACGGTTCCGGCCAGGAGTTTCGCGGCACGTTGCTGGAGGTCGGTAAAAAACACGTCAGCGTGCAACTGACCGAGCAATTCGCCGGGCAGGCCGAATCGCCGCTGCACATTCACCTCGGCCAGGGCCTGTCCCGCGGCGAGCGGATGGATTGGGCGATTCAGAAAGCCACCGAACTGGGCGTCAACGCCATCACGCCGATTTTCAGCGAACGCTGCGAAGTGCGCCTCAAGGACGAACGCGCCGACAAACGCCTGCTGCACTGGCGCCAGGTGGCGATCAGCGCCTGCGAGCAATGCGGGCGCTCGACGGTGCCGGTGATTCATCCACCGCTGCTACTGGCCGATTGGCTGAAGCAGACCGAGGCGGACCTGAAGCTGGTGCTGCACCCGGTGGCCGAGCCGATGGTCAGCCATGCCAAGCCATCGAGCCTGGCGTTCCTGATCGGGCCCGAAGGCGGCTTGACCGATCCTGAAGTCGACACCGCCCAAGACGCCGGCTTCCACGCCGCCCGCCTCGGCCCGCGCGTGTTGCGCACCGAAACCGCGCCGGTCGTCGCGCTGGCCGTCGCCCAACAACTGTGGGGCGACTTCTGACCGGCCCGAGGAGCGGGTTTATTCCACCGGGTCGCTGACCGGGGTGGCGAAGATCGCCTTCAACTCGGCGGTCATCGGAAACTCCAGGTTCAGGCCCTTCGGTGGGATCGGCTGTTCAAACCAGCGCCGGTAAATCCCGTTGATCTCACCGGTGCGGTACAGATCGCCCAAGGTGTCGTTGACCACCGCGAGAAACTGCGGATCGTCCTTGCGCACCATGCAGCTGTAGATTTCCCGCGACTGCTCCTCGCCCACCACCACCCAGCGATGCGGGTCCCTGGCCTTGGCGCGCTCGCCGTAGAGCAACGCATCGTCCATATAGAACGCGGCTGCGCGGCCGGTCTCGAGCATCTTGAAGGCTTCGCCGTGGTCCTTGGCGCTGATCACCGACAGGTTGCCGTTGTGCTCGGCGTTGTAACTTTTGAGGAAGCGTTCGTTGGTGGTGCCGGCGGTCGTCACCACGTTCTTGCCCTTGAGGTCGGCGAAGCCTTGGATGCCGCTGTCTTTCGCCGTCAGCAGTTGCCCCTTCACGTAGATGAAGCCGTAGGAAAACGCCACCTGCTTCTGCCGCTCGGCGGTCACCCCGGTAGAACCGCACTCCAGGTCGACGGTGCCGTTCTGCACCAGCGGGATACGGGTCTGGGAAGTCACCAGGTTGTACTTCACGCTAAGGTTGGCCACCCCGGTTTTCTGCTGGATGCGCTCGACAATCTTGTTGGCCAGGTCCACCGAATAGCCCATGGGCTTGCCGCTCTGGTCGCCCACGTAGGAAAACGGTACCGACGCATCGCGATAACCCAAGGTGATGGACTTGGTGCTGGCGATCTTACTCAACGTGCCCTCTGTCGGCGGTTCATTCGCCTGAACCGGCGCGCCGAACAAAAGCCCCAGGGTGCAACCGATCAACAGGATTTTTCTCATTGTTATTCTCCGTTGGTGTGTGACGATTCAAGCGGCGCGGGGCGCCAGGCCCTGCATATCAATCGATGGCATGTGCTGGCCGATCAGTTCGGCCAGCAGTTGGCCGCTGCCGCAGGCCAGGGTAAAACCGAGCGCGCCGTGGCCCAGGTTCAGCCACAGGTTGCGATAGGCACTGGCGCCGATCAGCGGCACCCCGGTCGGCGTGGCGGGACGCATGCCGGCCCATTCGACCGCCTGGGCGTAGTCGCCGGCCAAGGGGAATGTCTCGACCGCCTGGCGCCTGATCAACGCGAGCCGCTTGGGCTCGAGGCCGGCGTCGAAACCGACGATATCGACCATCGCCGCCACCCGCAATTGCTCGCCGATCCGGGCGTACACGATCTTGCGGTCGTAGTCGGTGATGCTCACATTCGGCGCCCGATGCTGCGCGCCAATCGGCACGCTCAGGCTGTAGCCCTTGAGCGGATACAGCGGCAGCGCCAGCCCCGGCAACCCCAACTCAGCGCTGCGATGCCCGGCGGCGAGGACCAGTTGCTCGACCGGCATCACCTCCTCGCCCAACTCGATGGCCTGCACCGCACCGGCGCTGTGACGGATCCCGGTGACCTTGCGCCCCAGCAAGAAGCGGCAATGCCCCGACGCTTGCAGGCGCGCCGCCAGGCGTTGGCAGAAGGCGTGACAATCGGCCACTTCCTCGTTCGGCGTGTAGATCCCACCGACAAAACCACCGCTCGCCAGCGCCGGCTCCAGGCGGGTGCAATCGGCCGCCGACAGCACCTGCTGTTGCAGGATATCCGTGACCTTGCGGCGCGCATGCTCGAAGGTGTCGGCGTTGCGAAACGTCACCAGCTTGCCGTTGCGCCGCCAGTCGAAGCCATCCAGGCGATCATCCTCGCGCCATTGCTGCAAGGTGGCCTGGCTCAGGCTCGCCAGGCGCAGCAGGTGGGCGGCATTGCGCCGGTTCACCGAGCCACGGCAGGCGCCGAGGAACGCCGCCATCCAGCGCCATTGCTGCGGGTCGAGGCGCGGGCGCAGCTTCAATGGCGAATCACCGCGCAGCAGCCAGCCAAGCGCTTGCAGCGGCACCCCGGCATCGGCCAGCGGCGCAACGTAGCGATACGACAACTGCCCACCGTTGGCGAAACTGGTTTCGCTGCCCAGGGTGTCGCGCGCGTCGATCAGCGTCACGTCATGCCCGGCCCGCACCAGCGCGTAGGCGCTTGCCAGGCCGATGACCCCACCCCCGATGATACAAACCTGCCTGGCCATCCCCGCTCCTCGCCGTTGAATAAGACGGCTCAAGCGTAGGGGCAGGTGACAGGCCCGCGACAATGAATAAAGATGGGTCACCTATAAGCAAAGGTTATGGACTCGCCATGCGCTTGCGTCATATCGAAATCTTCCAGGCCATCCGCCAAACCGGCTCCATCAGCGCCGCCGCGCAATTGCTGCACGTCTCGCAGCCGGCGGTGAGCAAAGTGTTGCAGCACGCCGAGTTGCAACTGGGCTTCCCGCTGTTTCTGCGCGTGCGCGGCAAATTGCAGCCCACGCCGGAAGCCCTGGCGTTGGAACGCGAAGTCGAGAAAGTCAGCGAAAGCCTGCAAGGCGTAAGGCGCCTGGCCAAGAGTCTGCGCCGGTCGCCAGCGCAGAGTGTGCGGATCGGCGCGATCCCGGCGCTGGCGCTGTCGTTGCTGCCACCGGCGATTCTGCAGTGGAAACGCGCTTACCCGGACATCGCCTGCGAACTGTCCAGCGACCATAGCCGCGAGTTGGTGCAGAAGCTGTTGATGCGCGAAATCGACCTGGCGCTGACCCTCAACTTCGCCGGCCACCCGGGGCTCACCACCCAAGTGCTGGCCAACGGAGCCTTGGTCGCGCTGGCGTCCAAGGGCTATTGGAGCGACGCGCAAACCCGCCAGCCGCTGCCGTTGGCGGAGCTGGCGGGAGCGCCGTTGATTGGCCTGTCCAGCGCCGACCCGTTGGCGGCAAAGCTCGACAGTTACCTGGAGAAAGTCGACCCGCCACCACGGGTGAGCCTCTCGGTGCAGACCTACTCCCTGGCCCGCGCGATGGTGGAATCCGGCGCCGGCCTGACCGTCATCGACCCCTTCACCGCCCTCGGCGCGTCGACGGCGACCACCTGCATCCGCACGCTCACACCGCCGCTGCCGATCACCCTGTACGCCCTGACCCGCGCCGACGAACCGCCGCCGCACATGTTGGCCAACCTGCTGCAGATCTTCGGTGAACGTGCCCGGGAGTTGCTCGAACGCCTGTAGTCAGCGCCCTCAACCCCACTGAGGAACCAATGTGGGAGGGGGCTTGCCCCCGATGGCTGTGGTTCAGCCAGCATATTTGCCAACTGACACACCGCCATCGGGGGCAAGCCCCCTCCCACATTTTTTTAGACCGCGTCGTGCGTTAGAGCACGTAATGCATGATCGCCACGAAATGCAGCAAACTGCCGCCGATCACAAACAGATGCCAGATCCCATGGGAATGCCGCAGGCGATCCTCCAGGGCAAAAAAGATAATGCCGACGGTGTACAACACCCCGCCCGCCGCCAGCCAGATAAACCCCGCCGTGCCCAGCGCGGCGATCAGCGGCTTGACCGCCACCAGCACGATCCAGCCCATCACCGCATAGATCACGATCGACAGAACCCGTGCTTCAGAACGCGGTTTGATCTCCTGCAGAATGCCGATCACCGCCAGCCCCCACACGATCCCGAACAACGTCCAGCCCCACGGCCCTCTTAAACTGACCAGGCAAAACGGCGTGTAACTGCCGGCGATCAACAGATAGATCGAAAAGTGATCGACCTTCTGCATGATCGCTTTTCGCCGCCCCTGCACGCTGTGATACACCATCGACGCGCTGTACAGCACCATCAACGTAAACCCATAAATCGCTACGCTGACAATCTTCCAGGGGCTGCCGTCCAGGCTCGCCACCACCAACATCCACACCGCGCCCACACACGCCGCGACTGCACCGAGCAAATGGCTCCAGGCGTTGAATCGTTCCCCGTGGTACATCTGTCACTGACCTCCCGTAACCGTTGACCGCTGGCTGGCAAGCGTCCCGCCTTGCGCATCAGAGTGCAAGGGCCTTATGACGTTCCGGCGACGCCGCACGGTTTTGCGCGCACAATCGGCAGCATTCGAACAAGAGCCACGGCCATGTTGATCGACGAAGAGTTCACCCTCAAAAAGCTGGAAATCTTCCTGGCCTTCATGCGTACCGGCAACCTGGCCCGCGCCGCTGCCGAGCTGCAAACCAGCAACGTCAGCGTACACCGCGCCATCCACTCCCTGGAAAACGCCCTGCGCTGCCCGCTGTTCAAGCATGAAGGCCGCAACCTCACCCCGCTGGAAAGCGCCTACGTGCTCGAAGAGCGCGCACAAAAGCTGGTGCAGGACGCAGTCGACAGCATCCGCCTGACCCGCGAAGCCGCCGGCTTCTCCGCCGAACGCTTCAAGCTCGGCTCGCTGTATTCGCTGACGGTGAAAACCGTGCCGCAGCTGATCATGGGCCTGAAACTGCGCCGCAGCGAACTCAACATCGACCTGATCCTCGGCTCCAACTTCGACCTGCTGTATAAGCTCAAGAACATGGAAGTCGACGCGATCCTGATCTCCCTCGACGAACGCGCCAACGACCCCGATTGCGAACAGATCGCGTTGTTCTCCGACGACATCTTCCTCGCCACGCCCGCCGACTCGCCCTTCGACCGCGACCAGCAGATCGACCTGGCCGACGTGCGCGACGCCACGTTCATCACCCTCACCCAAGGCTTCGCCACCCACCAGGACGGCAACCGTGTGTTCAAGCAAGCGGGGTTCGAACCGAAGGTGGCGATGCAGGTCAATGACATCTTCACCCTGCTGAGCATGGTCAGTTCGGGGGTCGGTTATGCGCTGCTGCCAGGAAGGATTGCGGCGGTGTATGAGAACCGCGTGAAGCTGATACCGCTGCAACCCCGGTATCGGTTGCAGCAGCATATCGGGGTGGTGTTCTTGAAGGCCAAGGAGCGTGATCCGAATTTGCTGGCGTTGTTGGCCGAATGTCGGATGTATGCCAATCGGCAGGTGACAGCCTGACAGACCGTCATCGGGGGCAAGCCCCCTCCCACATTGAAACGCACTCCAAATGTGGGAGGGGGCTTGCCCCCGATAGCGCCAGACCAATCACCGCAACACCCCAAAGTCAGCCCACCAACCCTCGCACAATGAAGTACAGCAACGAAGGCCCGAGCAAACAGCCAAGCCCGGTGTGGAACGTCGCGGTCAGCGCGCCATACGGCACCAGGCGCCGATCTGTTGCCGCCAGCCCCGCCGTCACGCCACTCACCGTACCGGCCAGCCCACCGAACACCATCGCCGAACGCGGGTTATCCAGGCCCATCCAACGCGCCGCAACCGGCGTGCCGACCATCACCAGAATCGCCTTGATCAAGCCAGTGGCAATCGACAGCGCCATCACATCCGAGGTCGCGCCGATCGCCGCACCGGTCACCGGGCCGACGATGTAGGTCACGGCGCCAGCGCCGATGGTGGTCATGCTGATCGCATCGCGATAACCGAACACCCAGGCCATGCTTGCACCGACGATAAACGGCAGGATCGTGCCCAGCAGCAGCGCAATCACACCGATCATCCCGGCCTTGCGCGCTTCGGTGGCTTGCACTTCAAACGCCGTGGCGACGATGGCGAAGTCGCGCAGCATTGCGCCGCCCATCAGGCCGATGCCGGAGAACAGCGATATATCCGCCAGGCCTTTTTGCCCGCCGGTCATGGTGCCGCCGACCCAGGCCAGCACCAGGCCGATCACGATGGCAATCGCCGAGCCGTGAACGCGCCCGAACGTCAGACGCTTGGACAGCACCACGGAAATCCACATCACCACGCCCACGAACGCAAAGGCAGTGACCAGGCCGTTATGCTCCAAACCCTTTTCAATGAGAGCCCACATATCAGCGGCCTCCTACGACAGGTGTCGGTGTGATCAGCGGTTCTTCATCGGGCAGCGGTTCGCCCTTGTGCGTGCGGCTGATCAACGCGATGGTGCAACCACACACCACCACCGAACCAATCGCCGCGAGTACCGCGACCGGGCCGCCGTGCAGAGCGGTGACCACATTTTGTTGCGCGGCCATCGCCACCACCACAGGGATGTACATCGCGCCCCAGAAGCCGACGCCCATTTCGCAATCCTTGGTCATACCGCCGCGTTTGTGCATCCACAGCCGTGCGCGGATCAGCAGGATCATCGCGATGCCCACCCCGCCCACGTTGGATTTGACGCCGAGCAACACGCCAAGCATGTCGCCCATGATCACGCCCGCGAGCGTGCAGATCGCCAGCAATGCCACACCGTAAATAATCATTGTTGTTGTCCTCAAAGTGCTCGATCGATTTTTTGTTGTTGTGCTTCGAAAGCCTTGGGTGGTGCTTTATCGGTGGCGGCGCTCCTCCTCTTCCAGCAGGGCCTGCAAGGTGTCCAGGCGCGCACCTTCGCAGGCGATCACCGTGCCGTGTTCGAACACGCGGCGTGACAAGCCGGTGAGAACGGCACCGGGGGGCAGTTCGATCTGCAGGCGCACGCCGCGCTCATAGGCGCTTTGCACGGTGCCGCGCCAGTCGACGACGCGACACATGTTGAAGGCCAGGTCGTCGCGCAGTTGCGCAGGGTCGCGGATCGGCCGCGCCCGGGTGCTGCTCAAGTAGCTGATGCGCGGAGCCTTGAGCGTGACGAACGCTTCAGCCAGCACCTGGGCCGGGCGCTCCAGCAGCGCGCAATGGGACGGCACGCTGACGGCCAGGCGCTTGGCGATGCCGTTGCCTTTGACGCGCTGGGCGACACGCTGCATCGCTTCATCGCTGCCGGCGATCACCGTCTGGTTGTCGGCGTTGATATTGGCCAGGTACACCGGGGTTTCGGGACTATGGATGGCGGCCAGCAGGGTTTCGACAGTGGATAAATCCGGGCCGATCAGGGCGGTCATGCCGTAGCCCTGTGGATAAGCCTGCTGCATCAGTTCGCCACGCAGGCTGACCAGCCGGACGGCGTCGGCAAAGTCCAGGGCACCGGCAATCACCGCCGCCGGGTAAGCGCCGATGGACAAACCCGCCACATAATCCGGCGTGCGCGCCAACAGGCGCGCATGGGCCACACCCGCAATCAACAGACACAACTGCACAGCGCGGGTACTGACCAAGGCCCGCGCAGAGTCGAGTGGGCGAACGTCTTCAGCCAAGGCCTCGCTGGCTTCGTCCAGCACCGACGCGGGCAAATGCCGAAGCATGCCAGGGCGTTGCGCGCCCTGCCCCGGAAACACCAGCAGGCTGCTCATATCAGCGCCTGCCAGGGATCGATGACCAGGTGCGCGCCGCTGGCGGTTTTGAGTAATACGCGACGTGACGAGCCGGCCCATTCGCGCAAGGCGACGGCGCCAAACGGGGTTTGCAGTTGCAGGTCCACGGCGCAGACCGCCGTGTCCAGGATCGCCAGCAAGTCCCCGGCGTCGCGTCGCCCCAGCGGCTCGGGGGTGTGCAGGATCAAATCCAGATCGCTGGCGTCATGCAGCGCTTCGATGCCCGTGGCCAATTCAAAACCCGCACTGCCGCTGACGCCCCAATCCTTCTGCGCCAGCAGCGGCCGCAGTTGAGCCAGCGCCTGCAATGCCGGCAAATCCCGTGGCGATGTCACCTCGCGCAGGGCTTGCGGCGTCACGCGCCGCCGCACCAGCGCCAGCGGCATCTGGGCGGCGAAACGCTGCTCGCGCAAACGCCCGCGCACGCCGACCGCCACCAGGCCCGGTTGCGCAATGGCGCGGCGGACCACCACCGGCTGCCCGGCACCGAGCGCCTCCAGCACCCAGGCCGGCGCATCGGCAAGCACATGCGCCGGGGTCATGCCCCAGAGCAGGTCGTGGGCGTTCACCATTGCGCCCGCAGCAGTTGGCGCACATGGCTGGAGGCGGCGCGATGGGGCGCACCCAGGCGACCGCTCAAATCACGGCCATCGACATCCTTGATCGCACTGACCAGGCAATCGCTGACCCGCGCCACATCGTCCTTCGTCGGCTGTTCAATCTGGCTGACCGACAAGGTCTCCCAGAGCAAACCGAGGCTGGCATAGCTGTCGATGTCATAGGCCATCGGCGGCACGCTGGCGGCCAGGGCTTCGAGCTCTTCGACGCTGCGCAGGGTCACCCGCGCCGCCGAGGCCTTGCCCATGGCGTGAACCATCACGCCGGGGTCGCGCAGGGCGATCAGGCGGTTGGCCTGGTAGCCGTGGGCGAGGAACGCGCCGGACATGGCCTTGCCCACCAACAACCCGATCACCGGGTGCCCGGCCAGACGGGCCCGAGCGTAGCTGTCGACCGCGGCGGCCAGGGCTTGATGGATGCCGAGGGCTTCTTCGCGACGGCCATAGGCCTGGCTCGGCACATCGACGATGGCGATCAATGGGCGCTGGTCGCCGGTCGCAATGGCTTCATCCACGGCTTTGGCCAACCCCCAGCCTTCGAGCAGGCCGACTTCGCCATTGCGTGCGCGGGGGAAGCGGTTTTGCGCGTCGGGGACCACGGCGATAAAGCGCACCTTGTGTTCACCCAATACGCCATCGGCGACTTTCAGCGAGTCCGGCAACCCTTCCACGGGTTGGGCGCCGGCACTCAACGCGTTGAACCACTGCAAGCCTCTCATGAGCGTTCTCCCTGATACAGATCGCGAACCGTCGCCGGGTCGATTTGCGGTTCGGCGTCCAGTTCAGCCAGGCGCGCCAGATAGAAGTCGGCGCGGCGACTGCGTTGTTGAGCGGGCAAGCCGAGCTGCAATAGCGCGCTGACGGTCTGCTGAATCTGCGCGACATCGTCCGCCACGTAACGGTCGGCCAAGCTGCTGTTGAAGCGTTGTTCGCCACCGGTCAGGCTCCAGATAAAGGGCCGGTCGCGGGAATCGTATTCATCCAGGCCGGCTTCCTGCTCGATCACCTGCGGACCGTTCAGGCCCAGGCGCGCTTCGCGGGTCACCAGCAGATAGCTGCACAGCCCGGCGGCGATGGACATCCCGCCAAAGCAACCGACGCTGCCCGCCACCACGCCGATCACCGGCTGATACTGGCGCAGATCGACAATCGCGGCGTGGATATCGGCAATCGCCGCCAGGCCCAGGTTGGCTTCCTGCAGGCGCACGCCACCGGTTTCCAACAGCAGCACGGCGCGGGTCGGGATGCCGTTGCGGTTGTCTTCGGCCGCCAGTTCAAGGGCGCCGGCGATTTTTGCGCCGCCGACCTCACCGAGGCTGCCGCCCTGAAAGTTGCCTTCGATCGCGGCGATCACCACCGGCTTGCCAGCGATGTTGCCTTTGGCGATCACCACACCGTCGTCGGCCTGGGGCACCACGCCCTGACGGCTGAGCCAGGGCGACATGACCCGTTCGAACGGGTCGATCAGTTCACGGTAAGAACCTGCGTCCAACAAGGCCCTGGCCCGTTGCCGTGCGCCCAGTTCGACGAAGCTGTGTTTGCTGAGCAAGTCAGTCATGGCCGATCTCCTCGAAGCCCTGTTCCAGGCGCAGGCGCACCACGCCGGGCGTGGCACCGAAGTCGTGGATATCAATGTTCAACGCGGGCGGCGTGTGCTCCTGGAAGATCCGCTCGAACAGGTGCTGCCAGCGCTGTTCGGCGCCATTCACCGAGGTCTGTACCTGAATGCTCAGGATGCCGGGCGTGCCCGGTTCCAGCAGCACTTCGAGGTCGCCCGAACCGACACACCCCACCAGCGCGCGACCTTTGGGCGGCTGCCCGGCGGGAAATTCAAAGGATAAGGTTTCCATCAAAACGCTCCATCGAGGCGGTCGATAAACAGGCAGGCGGCCAACAGGTCGGCGGCGCCGCCGGGGGAGGCATTCAGGGCTAACAGCTGTTGGTCGAGTTCGTGCAAATGGCGGCGACCGGCCAGGGTCGCGCTGCCGCCTGCGTCGAGCACCGCTTGGGCGCCGTGTTGCATGGCGTGCAGGCCCGCAGTGCCGGCGCGGTAGAGCACGCAGGTGTCGGCCAGGGCGGTCATGATCGCGAGCAACGCATCCAGGCGCGCGTTCTGTTCACCGGCCTGTTGCTGGCGGCTTTTGTGCAGTTGCGGCAGGCCGCGTTGCAGCACCGAGGGGAAACCCAGTTGGGCTTCCTCACGGGCACCGCGTGCGCCGTAGCGTTGCGCCACCTGCGCGCCGTGGCTCATGGGTTGCGGGGCATGGCGATCATCGAGTAGGGCCAGTTTTGCCGCTGTCAGGGTTACGGCATTCGGGTGAAGGGATTGGGGTTCCAGTGCCGCTGCCGCAGTGAGTAAGCCGAGGGCCCAGATCGCACCGCGATGGGTGTTCACGCCGAGGGTGGTGACGAGCATCGCCTGTTCACCCTCACGACCGATGCGGCCGAGGGCTTCGCGCAGGGGCAAGCCGACTTCACCGATGTCGCGGGCGGCTTCGGCCATTGCCAGGAACATCGGCCACAGCGACAGCGCCGAGGCATGCATCAGGCCCAGGTGCAAATCGCGGTGGGCGCCGTTGCCACGACGGTCCACCAGGGCCGGTTTGGGCGACAGGTCGGCTTCGTCGATCAGGGCGTCGACGGCCAGGTCCGCCAGGCGTTCGGCAACGCTGAGTGGGTGCAGTTTGAGGGCGCGCATTTACCAGCTCCTGAACTTGGCGGGAGGGTTGTACAAACCGCCGGACCACTCCACCAAGTCGGCCACGCTCTTGGCGGCCAACAACTCACGGGTGGCGTCGGTGCGGCGGATGCCGAGGTCTTCGGGCCAGGCGATCAGGCCCTCACGGCGCATGCGCGCGGTGTCCTTGGGGTTATGGCGCATGCCGATGGCGGTCACCCCGGCGACGGCGGCGATCATCGCCTGGCGCTCTTCCAGGGAGCGCGCCTTGTACAGGTAGGCGATGCCTTCTTCGGTGAGCAAGTGGGTGACGTCGTCACCGTAGATCATGATCGGTGCCAGGGGCATGCCGCTTTTGCGCGCCACCTCCACCGCGTCGAGGGTGTTGACGAAGGTCGGTTTGCCGCCTTCCTGGAACGTCTCGACCATTTGCACCACGAGCTTTTTGCCGCGCTCCAAGAGTGCTTCGGGAGCATCCTCGTGACGCATGTCGAGCCAGGCCGGGGTGCCATGGCGGCGGCCACGCGGGTCGTGGCCCATGTTCGGTGCGCCGCCGAAACCGGCGAGGCGCCCGCGGGTGACCGTGGAGGAATGCCCGTCGCCGTCGACTTGCAGGGTGGCGCCGATAAACAGGTCCACCGCGTATTGGCCGGCCAGTTGGCAGAACATGCGGTTGGAGCGCATGGAACCGTCGCGGCCGGTGAAAAACACATCCGGGCGGGCGGCGATGTAGTGTTCCATGCCCAGTTCAGTGCCGAAGCAATGCACGCTTTCGACCCAGCCGCTTTCAATGGCGGGGATCAGCGTGGGGTGCGGGTTGAGGGTCCAGTTGCGGCAGATCTTGCCCTTCAGGCCCAGGGATTCGCCGTAGGTGGGCAGGATCAATTCGATGGCGGCGGTATTGAAGCCGATGCCGTGGTTGAGCGACTGCACGTTGTGTTTTTCGTAGATGCCGCGGATCGCCATCATCGCCATCAGCACATGCACCGGCTTGATGTGGCTCGGGTCACGGGTGAACAGCGGTTCGATGTAGAACGGCTTGTCGGCCACCACCACGAAGTCGACCCAACTGGCCGGGATGTCGACGCGGGGCAAGTCGGTGACGTCATCCACCAACTGATTGACCTGCACGATGACAATGCCATCGCTGAACGCTGCCGGCTCGATCAGCGCCGGGGTGTCTTCGGTACTCGCGCCGGTGTAGATATTACCGGCGCGGTCGGCCATGAACCCGGCGGAGAGCACCACATTGGGGATCAGGTCCACTACCAGCCGGGCATAGAGTTCGATGTAGGTGTGGATCGCGCCGATTTCCAGCAGGCCGTCTTCCAGCAACTGGCTGATGCGCAGGGATTGGGTGCCGGCGAAAGAGAAGTCGAGCTTGCGCGCGATGCCCTTTTCAAACAGGTCCAGGTGCTCGGACCGGCCGACACTGGGCATGATCATGTGCAAATCGTGGAGCTTGGCCGGGTCAGCCTTGGCCAGGGAGCGCGAGAGGAAATCCGCCTGCTTCTGGTTATTGCCCTCCAGCACCACGCGGTCGCCGGGGAGGATCAGGGCTTCGAGGGCCTCGACGATTTTGTCGCTGGGCAGCACGGCCCCATCCGCATACTGCTTGACCAGCCCGAGCCGCCGCTGCTTCTCGTCGCGCCGCCGCGTCCAGCGCGAGTCGGGGGTAATTATTGTTGTCATGGTCGCTCCACGGGTTTGCTGTCGTGGGCTGTACCTTAGGAGTGATTCAGAGGGGCATCAATCAAGCTGGGCGGCGAATCGTTACGGCTGGAGTAATGAATCGACGACAGACACGGGGTCAAGCCTAATGGGGAGCAACGTGCCCCCCAAAGCAGCCCACGGCGCTACTCGAAGCGAGGTAAATGCGGAACCACAGTCGGCTTTTGCGCACTCACCCATGCGTCGAACCCTCCGGTGATCGATGTTACGTGCAGGTAGCCCATATCAAGCAGCGATACAGCCGCGAGTGCTGCACGCCCCCCCGTTTTGCAGTACAGCACGACCTTAAGGTCTCGCGAACTGAGTGCGGTATCGTTGGACAGTTTAAATTCCAGCATTCCGCGCGAGGCATGCACAGCGCCCAAGATATGACCTGCGGCATACTCGTCGGCTTCACGTACATCAATAAGTACATCCGCATTCTGGATAGCCAGGTCAACGTCTTCGATGGCAACTTCTTCGATACGGGCTTTAGCGTCTACTACAAGATCGTCGGCAGTTTTAATCATGGTATTTGGGAAGCGTCCAGTTGGGAGAGTTAGCCGACGTTCAAAGCGGCGCCGCAACACCTGCGCGGCTGCCATCGGTATTAATCATGTGGTCGGCCATTTCGGAAAACATACGTTGCAGCTTCGCATTCAGGACTGCGTCATCCACCTGCTCGTTGATTGCCTGACGCATGCACAGCATCCATTCGTCGCGCTCGACAATACTGACTGCAAAGGGCGCATGTCGCATGCGCAAACGCGGGTGGCCACGTTCCTGTTGAAACAGTGGCGGGCCGCCAAGCCAGCCACTCAGGAACTTGAATAGACTGTCGGCGCTGCCGGCAAGACTCGGCGGGTGCATCTGGCGCACTCTTCGCGCCTCGCACAGCACCTCCATCAATTCGTAAAAGCGGTCGACCAGTTTATGGATACCCACCTCTCCCCCTAACTGGAGATAAGTACTGGTGTTGTTCTTATGCACGGTACTCAATAGTTCAGTCATATCGTCAGCACTCAATGTTGGAACTTTATCCCGCCCGCAAGCACATGCGTCACACAGCACTGCCATTGGCAGATAACGCCGCCGTCGTTTATCGCAACGGGCCATGACCAGGCAGTTAGCACGCGCCATGCCAAGAGCGGAAATGTGTTTTTTATTGATTGATAACAAATACTTAACTATTCGAGCACGAAGATGGCAGATGCGTTGGCAGTCACATCTTCTGCCAATCGGCTATGACGGCAGTGGTTGGCAGTCAGGGTGCGGGCGAGCGCCTACGACTTGTGGCAGGCCGAGCATTGGGAGCAGCGGATTGATTGAGCTCTGAAGACGAGCGCTAACCTGTGTGGGAGGGGGCTCGCCCCCGATGGCAGTGGCTCAGTTACAGATACTGAGACTGACACACCGCCATCGGGGGCAAGCCCCCTCCCACATTTGTTCGGTGATGTCTTTTAAATAGCGGTCCCCAAAAGGGAGTGATCAGTCGCTGTTTGGGAACGTTTCAAGATGCTGGAGAAGGGCTGACTTGATCCCGCGCTCTGTCGACCAGCAACTGCCCCAAAGCCGCCATTTGCTGGATTCCGAGCATGATTGCGCGCTGCGAGCGACACGTTCATGCAGGGCGCAAAATATTGCAGGAAGAATCCGAACGCTGACTCATCACAACTCCATCACCACCTTGACCGCTCCAAGACCTTCGAGGGCGTAGCTGTTGTACTCATACACGCCCCCCTGAATATCCAACCGAAGCACGCCCTCATGCTCACTTACTTGCACATCGGGTTCTTTGGTTTTCAGAAATGGATGAGCCGACACCAACCCTGTGAGTATTTCCTGATCACTCCCCAGGTCCTTATGAACGTAGTACCTGTAGGAAAAGCCCACCGTCGCACCACCCTGCCCATCCCGCGCGCCGTAGATTGAGGTGCCGTTGCCCAAGGAATGTTTCAACACCACCTCATCCAGATCCGGTGTCCCGGGCGACATGACCCAACTGCCCGCGATATAAATCAGGCAGACCACTAACAGGCAGTTACGCAGGATCGGTATGAAGCCTTCAGTGGCCTTGAGAAATCGCATACTCAATACCTCTCCTTATCCAATATTGATCTCGCGGGTCATCACCAAAAGGATCACCTCCCCACCATGATCCAAAATCCGGATGGGTGGTTTTTGCGATGGTCTGAGCAACACCAGCGGCGCGCAGCAACACGTGCTCAGGACTGCCCAACACCGTACCAGTTGCACCGTAATTGAAGTTACCAAAAGCCTCGTATTGGCGCCCTCGCTTCTTGTAGTTCCATGGCCCGGCAGCTCTGACCTGAGAATAAAACCAGGAGTAGGCGAACGCCGAGCCTGACTGGAGATGAACACGCTTGCATTTGGCTATTGCCATATTTTCTAGAAGTGAAACACCAGGCGGCATTAACGGTACGGCCATGTGCCGGTCCTTGTTGGCAGTGAGGGGTGCTGAAATTGGCATCCCACTCAGGCCAGAAAACCTGCCCAATCAAAGTAAAGAAATTGCCTACATAAACAACATCCCATTCCGACAGAGGCTCGCCCCCGATGGCAGTGGCTCAGTTACAGATACTGAGACACCGCCATCGGGGGCAAGCCCCCTCCCACATTTGTTCGGCGGTGTCTTTTAAATAGCGGTCCCCAAAAGGGAGTCCCATTCAGGCCGGAAAACCTGTCCAATCCAGGCAAAGAACTTGCCTACATAAACAACATTCAATTCTGACATCAGTGCGCTCAACGCTAACCTGTGTGGGAGCAAGCCCCCTCCCACATCGGGATCATCGCAAGGCTTATGTTCAGGCCAGGCCGGATTCAACCAGCAGGGCTTCTAACCCCATCAAATCCGGCACTTTCGCCACATGCTCCCCCACCTGCACTGCCGCCAGTTCCAGCGGGCACAGCGGCACATCCACGTAGCTCAACTGGCTATCGAGTTTGTAGGAGCGGGGAATCCCCTGGATCACCATCGCAATGAACTTCAATGACGGCCGCCCGCCCAGGGCGTTCAGCACGACGATGCGCGAGCGCTCGCCGGTCACGCTGGCTTCACCGCAGGCCGCTTCGAAGCTGATCAGCGGCAATTGCCGGTCGCGCCAGGTCACTTGCCGCAGGTACCAGGGCGGTGCGTCGCTGGCCGGTTCGCCGCGCTGGAAGTCGATCAGTTCAGCGATGGCGACATTGGGCAGCACCAGGTGGCGGTCGGCCAGGGGCAGGAGCAGGCCGGTGAGTTGGCTGGTGCGGTGGTCAAGCATGGGACTTGCTCCAATAGGCGATGCTTTCCAGCAGCACCGACTCCTGATACGGCTTGCCGAGGTAGTCGTTGACGCCGATGGCCATGGCGCGGTCGCGGTGCTTCTGGCCGGTGCGGGAGGTGATCATGATGATCGGCAAGCGCATCAGCCGTGGGTCGTTGCGCACCTGGATGGCCACTTCGAAACCGTCCATGCGCGGCATTTCGATGTCCAGCAGCATCAGGTCCGGGGTGTGTTCTTCCAGCACGGCCATGGCGTCGATGCCGTCCTTGGCGGTGAGGACGTTCATGCCGTTGCGCTCGAGCAGGCGGCTGGTGACTTTGCGCACGGTGACCGAGTCGTCCACCACCAGCACCAGCAGCGGGCGCTTTTTCAGCGGCGCGTTGAGCAGCAGCGGGACGTCCACCACCTGCGCCGGCAAGGCCGGTTGCCGGGCGCGGATGTGGGCGAGCAGGTCGATGATCAAGACCACGCGGCCATCGCCGAGAATGGTCGCCCCGGAGAGCCCCTTCACCCCGGCAAACTGCGGCCCCAGGCCCTTGACCACGATTTCCCGGCTCCCCGCCATGCTGTCCACCTGCACCGCCACGTGCCGTTCGTTGTACTGCACCAACAGCACGGGAAGCGGTTGGTACTGGCCCAGCAGTTTCGGGCGGGCGACCGTGTGCAGCAGGTCGCCGAGGTAAAACAGCTCATAGCGCTGGCCGGCGTATTCATAACGCGGCGGGTCCAGTTGATAGTGCCCTTCCAGCTCATGGGGCAGCACACGCACCAGGCCTTCGATGGTGTTGAGCGGCATCGCGTATTGATCGTCCGCGCACTGCACCATCAGCGCACGGTTGACCGACACGGTGAACGGCAGGCGAATACGAAAATGCACGCCCGCCCCCGGTATCGAATCGATAAACATCGAGCCGCCAAGCTGTCGCACTTCTTCATGCACCACGTCCATGCCCACGCCACGCCCGGAAATCTGGGTGATCTTTTCCGCGGTGGAGAACCCCGGCTGCAGGATGAACTGCAACACGTCATGGTCGCTGATCTCTTGATCAGCGGCGAGCAGGCCGCGCTTGATCGCCTTGCGCCGTACCGCATCGAGAGACACGCCGGCACCGTCGTCGCGCAGGTCGAAGACGATATCGCCGCCTTCGTGGGTCAGGTCCAGGGTGACGCGGCCCTTCTCGGGCTTGCCGGCCAGCAGCCGCGCCTCGCGGGACTCCAGGCCGTGATCGACGGCGTTGCGCAGCATATGTTCCAGCGGCGCGACCATGCGTTCCAGCACGTTGCGGTCCATCTCGCCCTCGGCATTGCCGACCACGAATTCCACGTCCTTGCCCAACTCCTGCGCGACCTGGCGCACGATGCGCTTGAGGCGCGGCAGCATGCGTTCAAAGGGCACCATGCGCGTTCGCATCAGGCCTTCTTGCAATTCGGTGTTGATGCGCGCCTGTTGCTGCAACAGGTCGTGGGCATCCTGGTTGCGGCGTTCGAGGGTTTCCTTGAGGTCGAGCAAGTCGGAGGCAGACTCGAACAACGCCCGGGACAGTTGCTGCAACTGTGAATGACGGTCCATTTCCAGCGGGTCGAATTCGTCATAGTCCAAGCGCTCGGCTTCGGCCTGCTGACGGCTGAAGAGGCGGCCCTGGGTTTCGCTGTCGAGCCGACGCAGTTGGTCGCGCATGCGCTCGAGGGTGGTTTCCACCTCGTTGAGGGCAACCTGCGCGTCGTTGACCTGCTGTTCGATTCGGCCACGGAAGATCGAAGTTTCACCGGCCAGGTTGACCAGGTCGTCCAGCAGGTCGGCGGAGATTTTCACCATGTCGGCCGTCGGTTCGACAGCCGCTTCGGCCTTGCCCGTCACCAACGCCACCGCCGCCACCGGCTCATCGCTGGGGTGGACCAGGCTCTTGATGCGCTCGATGAGTTTGTCCACCGAGCCCACCGGCAAGCCCGCCGCCACCGCATCGATCATCTGCGCCAGGCGGTCGTGACAACCTTGCAGCAAGGCGAACAACTCAGAGGACGCCACGAGCAAACCGGAGGACAAGCCTTCGTAGAGAAACTCCAGCTCATGGGCCAAGTCGCCGATCGGGCCGATCTCGACCATGCGCGCACCGCCCTTGAGGGTGTGCAGGTCGCGCAGCAGGGTTTCGACTTCCTGGCGGTTATGGGGCTCAGCCTGCCAGCGCAGCAACGCCGCGCCCGAGCTGTCGAGAATGTCGGCAGCTTCTTCGAGGAAGATATCCAGCAATTCAGGGTCGATGCCCAAGGTATGCGCGGCCGCGGCCGGCGCTGCGGGCGGGCCGCTGTGGCGCAACGCCCGGACTTTGGCGATCAACTCACTGGAATCGCTCAGCGCCTGATGCTCTTGCAACTGGTCCAACTGCAACGCCAAGTGCTCATGACTGGACATCAGTACCTGGGACAGCTCGCCGGAATAGCTGTAGCGGCGGTCCGCCAGGCCTTCGTAAAGGCCTTCCAGCTCGTAGGCAAGGTCGCCGACCGGCCCGATTTCGGCCATGCGCGCGCCGCCATTGAGGGTGTGCATATCGCGCTGCAACGAGGTCAACGGCGCTACGCCCTCGGGTTCCAGCAACCAGCGCTTGAGGGATTGCCCGGCGCTGTCGAGGATATCCACGGCTTCTTCGAGGAAGATCTCGACGATCTCATCATCTACCACCGCGTGCCGATCCAGGCGGGCCGTCGCGGCGCCCAGTTCGGAGATGCTCAGCGCACGGCTGCCGTCGCTTTTGATCAGGCCGGTGGCGGACGGATCGAGGGCGCCATCCAGCAGCTCGCGCAAGGCTTGCATGCGCGTCGGGGCCGGGCTGATTTCCTGGCCGGCGGCCAGTTCGTCGAGCATGTTGATCAGCGCTTCGTGGGCCTGTTCGGCCTCCTGGAAAAACCGCTCGCTGACCGCCAGGCTGCTTTCTTCCACGGCGCCGTAAAGGTCGAGCAGGGCTTCGCACAGTTCGTCGATGGCGTGCAGGTCGGCGAGGTGCGCGCCCTGCCCCAGGGTAGTCAATTCATCCAGCAGCGCAGTCAGTTCCTGGCGTTCGCCGGGGTGTTGTTGCCAGCGGCGCAGCAGGCTTTCGGCGTCGAGCAGGATGTCCATGCCCTGGGCCAGGAAGTTGTTGATCAACTGCGGATCACGCTTGATCCGCAGCCCGGTGCTCGGCGCTTCGAGCTGGGCTTGAAGCTGCTGATCGAGCAGGCTTTGGGTGCGACCGATCAGGTCGGCGGCCCCTTGGATCGGCATCAGCGGGTCGCCGTTCAACTGGCGCAAGCCCCGTTGGAACAGGCCCTCGGCCTCCAGCAGCAGTTCCACTTCATCCAGGTCCAACGGCAGGCGGTGGGCCTTGTACTCGCGGGTCAGGTGATCGAGCGGGCGCGCCAGTTCGGCGATCGGCAGCACGCCGGCCATGTAAGCGCTGCCTTTGAGGGTGTGCAAGGCGCGTTGCAGCTCATCGCTGACTTGCAGCGGCACATGCTCGGCGGCCTGGCGCAGGAAATGGTTGAGGCTGTCGAGGTGGCTCTGGACTTCGTTGCGGAAGATCTCCAGCAGCATCGGGTCATGGGGTTCGGCAGCCGCCACGGCAGTGCCGCTGGCCAACGCGTGGGCGCGAGCGGCCAGGGCGTCGACCGCGTCCCGCTGGCGCTGGGCACCGGCGGCGAAGTCGGCAATCAGTTCCGGCAGCAGGGCCACTGCTTCATCCAGCACCTGTTGCACCTCGGGGCCGGCGGCCACGCTGCGCTCCAGCACGCGGTTGAGCAGGTTCTCGACGGCCCAGGCCAGTTCCGCCAGCACCAGGGCCCGCACCATGCGGCCGCTGCCTTTGAGGGTGTGGAAGGCTCGGCGCATTTAGCCGAGGGCGGTTTTATCGACGCCGCTCGGTAGATGGTGGTGCAGCACCTCGAGGACTTCGGCGGTCTCTTCGAGGAACACTTCACGCAGTTCGTCGTCGATCGGCTCTTCACCGGCCGGCGGTGGCAGCAGGCTGCCGGGGCGTTGCAGGGCGGGCGGGTTCAAGCGCGAAGCGGGATTGGCCAGCGCGTCGAACTGGGACTGGCTCGGCGTGCTCTCGCTCGACAGCGCGCCATCCGGCGCCACCAGCGCCTGGCGCCAGGGCTTTTCGGCAGGCAGGTAACCCAGCGCGGCCAGGCCCCGGGTGGCCAGCTCCAGCACCCGTTCGCCAGCGGCGTCAGGGTCTTGGAGCATGCGTTCCAGGTAGTACTCCAGGCCGCTGATCACGTCGGCGAAATGCTCCAGCTGCTCTGCGGACGGCACTGCGTCGTTGATCATCAGTTGTTCATCGACGTAATCGGTGCAACCGCGCATCAGGCTCGCTGCGCGTGGCAGTGGAATCATCGCCAGGGCGCCGCGCACCTGGCTCAACAGCTCCGGCAGGGACTCCAGGCGCTGGCGCTCCCACTGGGCGTCGATGCAGTCGATCACCAGCTCTTTGGCTTGCTTGAGGCACTGGCAGGACTCGCGGATCACCAACTGATGAATCTGCGTCAGGTCGGTGGTGGGCAGGCGGCTTTCTTCGCGGTTTTCCGGCTCGACCGTGCCCGCCATCCCGGCCAGCGTGGCTTCGACGTAGAGCAACGCGCCGGCGACATCCATCAGCACCGCATCGTTGGGTTCGCGCTGGCCCTGGGCCAGGCTCAACACCACTGCAAGCTGGTCGATGATGACTTTGCGCGGCTGGCCAAAGCCCAGCACCGCAAGGGTATCGGCGATTTGCCGCAGCGGCGCCAACAGCGCATCGAGGTCGCTGGTGTGTTGACGGTCGCTGCGCACGAACAGGTCGAGGCGTTCCTTGACCCGCACCAGCTCCTCGCACAACGCGCCGAGCACCGAGCCCATCGCATTGCGGTCCGGCCCGGCCAGGCGCGCCCGTTCGGCATCGACCACGGCGCTGTCGGGCAAGGCTTCATCGAGGCCGTAGCGTTCTTTCAGGCTTTGCATGCGCGGCGTTGGCCGGGTGACTTTGGCGACGTAGAACAGCAGGCTCTTGAGCAGTTCATCCGGCGCCGGCTGGTTGATGCCGCCAATGCCCTGGACGAGCAGGCGCTTGAGTTGCTTGTCGCTGGCCTTGAGCAGGCTGCGCAGCGCCGGGCTGTTGGCGATCACGCCGGTCAACATGCCCTCGACCAGCGCCGAGGTGACTTGCCACAGCGGCAACAGCGGCGCGCCCTGGCACAGCGCTTCGAGGCGGGCGAAGACCCGCGCCATGTCTTCCAGGTTGCTCGGGCCGTGATCTTCGCGCAGCAACCCGGCCAGGGCTTGTTGCAGCAGCAAGTGCCACTGGCGCACCTGCTCGTTCAGGTCCGGCGGCGCGCGTTGCGCCAGCGTTTCTTCGGACAACGGCGCAATCGACAGCAGTTGCGGGCTGAACAGGCTGGTTTCGGACAACAGGCTTTCGCCGCGCGCACTGCGCAGGTCGTTGAGCAGCGGCAACACCACCAGCGGCAAGTCGCGGCGCGCGCTGTGGATGCGGTCCAGGTACAGCGGCAATTGGCCGAGGGCTTGTTGTAGCAGGCGGATGCTTTCATCGCGCTGGCTGACGCGCCCGGCCTGCAGGGCCAGAGCCAGGGCTTCGATTTCTTCGGCGAGCAGCGCCGCGCCGTAGAACTCGACCATTTGCAAGGCGCCATGCACTTGATGGATGCACGCCAGGCAGTCGCCGAGGGTGTCGTTGTCGGTGGTTTCGACAAACGCGTCCAGCGCCGAACGGGCCTGTTTCAGGGTTTCGGCAATGTCGCCCTTGACCCATTCGAGGGCCACGTAGTCGTGCCGATCAACCATAACTGCTCCGCTTAGAATTCATGAGTTGCTGGTGTTCTTGAAACAAAGAGCGAGATCACATGTGGAGGGGGCTTGCTCCCGATGACGGTGTATCAGTCACCTGATTCATTGACTGACCCACTGCCATCGGGAACAAGCTCCCTCCCACATTTGGATTGCATTTCAATCATCAGCCTGCTTAGCAGCCGGGAGGGTGAAGCCCGATACTGAGCGGCGCAGCTGGCTGGCCATTTTCGCCAGGTTGCCGATGCTCTCGGCGGTGGCAGTCGAGCCCGATGAGGTCTGGCTGGTGATCTGCTGGATGACGTTCATGGTCAGCGAGATCTGCCCCGCCGACGACGTCTGTTGCTGCGCCGCGTTGGAAATACTCTGGATCAGCGCCGCCAGGGTTTTCGACACGCCTTCGATCTCTTCCAGCGCCACCCCGGCGTCCTGGGCCAGCCGTGCGCCACGCACCACTTCAGTGGTGGTCTGTTCCATCGAGATGACGGCTTCGTTGGTGTCGGCCTGGATCGCCCGCACCAGGGTTTCGATCTGCCGCGTGGCCGCCGAGGAGCGCTCGGCCAGGCGTTGCACTTCATCGGCAACCACCGCGAAGCCGCGCCCGGCATCCCCGGCCATGCTTGCCTGGATCGCGGCGTTGAGCGCAAGAATGTTGGTCTGGTCGGCGATGTCATCGATCAGGCTGACAATGTCGCCGATCTCCTGGGACGACTCGCCCAGGCGCTTGATGCGCTTGGCGGTGTCCTGGATCTGCTCGCGAATGTTGTCCATGCCGTGGATGGTGTTGTGCACCACTTCATTGCCCTTGTTGGCGATTTCCACCGAGCGCTCGGCCACCGCCGAGGATTCAGCGGCGTTCGCCGACACCTGATCGATCGACTGGGCCATCTGCTTGATCGCGGTGGAGGCCTCGGCGATCTGCTGGGCCTGATGCTCCGAGGCCTGCGCCAGGTGCATCGCGGTGGCCTGGGTGTCCTGCACCGCGCCGGCGACCTGGCCGGCGGTGAGGTTGATGGTAGCGACAAGGTCGCGCAGTTGGTCCACGGAATAGTTGATGGAGTCGGCGATGGTGCCGGTGAAGTCTTCAGTCACCGAGGCCGTCACGGTGAGGTCGCCGTCGGCCAGGTCTTCGATTTCATCCAGCAGGCGCATGATCGCGTTCTGGTTGCGCTCGTTCTTCTCGGCGGTTTCCCGCAGTTGCTGGTTGGTGGCGCGGACCATCACCAGGCCGATCAGGATGATCGAGGCCAGCGCCAGCAAGCCCAGCACATAGCCGCCGATCGTGTCGAAGCTGCGCCCGCCGGCGAGGTTTTCAAAGCCGGTGGCCAGGTGCGAGGCTTCATCGAGCAGGGTTTGCGAGAGGTTGAAAATATTGCTCGCCGAGGCCCGGACCTGGAACAGTTGCGGCGAGGTTTCGAGGATCTCGTCCACGGAGCCGGAGACAAACTCGAACAGTTCGGCGATTTCCGCCAGGCGCGCCCGTGCGTCGTGGTCCTCGACCTGGGTGATGCGCAGCCCGGGGTTGCCCTGGAGCATGCCGGTGAGCACCTGGCCGAAGCGGTTGGCATCGCGGCCAAAGGCATCGGCGGCCTGCGCGGCGGTTTCGTCACCGGCCAGCACGGTGTTGACCGCCCCCAGGATCCGCTCGGCCAGCAGCGACTGGCGCTGGGCCAAGGCTACCTGGCTGGCCGGGGCGCCGCGTTGCAGCAGGATATCCACGACCTTTTCCGATTCCATCTGCAGTTGCGGCACGGTTTCGGCCAGGGTCGCGGCAACTTGATGCAACGACAGCACGGTCTGTTCGCTGGCGAGGATCGCGTCGGTGTTTTTCAGCAGCGCTTCCCAATCGGTCTGCACCGCCCGCATCTCTGCACGTACCGCACTGGGCGCGGCGGGCAGGCCGGTGTCCGGGTCGCCCTTTTTCAGGTAACCCCAGCGCCGGGCAAAGTCATTGCGCGCTTCCGCCAGCAACTTGAACGCCGCGGCCTTGCCGGCGGCGGCTTCGGTGGCGTTCTTGGCGATACGCTGGGACAGCACCCGCAACTCGCCGGCGTGGCCGATGTACTGCTTGTCGTAGGTGGACTGGGTGTTGAGGTACGCGAAGTTGGCGAACAGCAACATGATGAACACGATCAGCGCAATAAACAGCACGATGATCTGCGAGCGGCTGCGTGAGCCTGCCTGGGGTTTGGGTGTGGTAGCGGTGGTCATGCGGCAACATCCATGAAGCCAGGGGCCTGGGCCAGAGCGAAGGGGCTGAAGACCTGCCACTGCTGATCAGCGTCGAACCGGCCACTGATAAAGGGCACGCCGGGGGTGGCGCTGGACAACAAGGCGTCTTGTGCGAAATGCTGCATACCCACCACCTCGTCCACCAGCAGCCCGATAAATATGTCCTGGTATTCCACGACCAATACCCGCCGCTGCTTGTCTGCCTTGGACAGCGCATGGCCGAGGAACCCACCGAGATCCATCACCGGCAGCAGGCGCCCACGCAGGTTAGCGACTCCTCTGATCCAGGTCTTGACCCCGGGCATTAAAGTGCAGCGCGGCTCATGCAGCACTTCGGCGACTTCGCGCATGGGCGCGACAAACCACTGTTCGCCCACGCGAAAGCCGATCCCGCTCCAGCCTTGCAGGCGGGTTTCCTGAGACGGCAGGTCAGCGGCCAGCAGGCGACAGCGGCGGTCGATGTCCAGCAGCAGCTCGAAGGCGGTTAGCGACTCGGTCATGATGGCGTGCCGTCAGCGGGCCAAGACCTTGTTCAGGGTGGCGATCAGCGTGGCTTCGTCCACCGGCTTGGTCAGGTAATCCTTGGCACCCTGGCGCGCGCCCCAGATTTTGTCGGTTTCCTGGTCCTTGGTGGTGATGATGATGATCGGGATGCTGTTGGTTTCCCGCTCCTTGGACAGCTGGCGGGTGGCCTGGAAGCCATTGAGGCCCGGCATCACGATGTCCATCAAGACCGCGTCGGGCTTTTCCTGGCGGGCCAGGGCCACGCCGTCGGCACCGTTTTCCGCTTTCAAGACCTGATGACCGTGCTTTTCCAGCATGCCGGTCAGTTTGTACATTTCGGTCGGCGAATCGTCGACGATCAGAACACGTGCCATGGTTTTCCCCACTACATTGGAAGACGCACGCCCTTGTGAGGTTGCGTCAGTGTGCTTGTTCTACTGCGGCGAAACCCGGCACGTAGGCCTTGATCGCGCCCAGCAGTTCTTCCTTGCTGAAAGGCTTGGTCAAAAACTGATCGACACCGACGATACGCCCCTTGGCCTTGTCGAACAGGCCGTCCTTGGAAGACAGCATGATCACCGGGATCGACTTGAACGCCGGGTTGTTCTTCACCAGGGCGCAAGTCTGATAGCCATCCAGGCGCGGCATCATGATGTCGACAAAGATAATGTGCGGGTGATGATCCACAATCCGGGCCAGGGCATCGAAACCATCGATGGCCGTGATGACATCGCAGCCCACGTTCTTCAACAGGGTTTCGGCGGTGCGGCGGATCGTTTTCGAATCGTCGATCACCATCACTCTCAAGGCGTTGGAATGCTGTTCCATATCTGCTCTACCATCGCCACAGCGAATCGGTTTTCGGTGTGTACGGCCTGATACTGCCCAGGATGAGCGTCACAAGCCTTGGAATTCAGGGGCTGCTGCGCCGTGGCAATCTTTTTAGCACAGTCTCGTGGAGCAATCTATCGAGCGACCCGCCAGGTGGTTTTTCCTTGACCCACAACAGTCGCAGCGCCACTCTGACGCCACTTTTATGCGCCCTAATTTGCTAGAGGAAATCCCCCATGAGCGTTCGCGTCGGCATTGTCATGGACCCTATCGCCAGCATTTCCTATAAAAAGGACAGCTCGCTGGCCATGCTCCTGGCCGCCCAGGCCCGCGGCTGGA
>Ga0070754_10000661_pt1 | contig 30920 bp, 24 predicted proteins | sample VirMetDEL_Sep_01_FD_75181 | JGI IMG/M metagenome (GOLD analysis project Ga0070754, IMG submission 75181) | Aqueous microbial communities from the Delaware River and Bay under freshwater to marine salinity gradient to study organic matter... | ecosystem: Environmental > Aquatic > Marine >...
CACATTTGATAAAATTCTCTCCAAAATCATTTGACCCTGTGGGTGCAGAAAGAAGAGAAAGACAAAAAAGAGCCCTTGGTGCCAAAAAAGCACTAGAGATTGGATGCACTCATTGTATTTTTATGGATTGTGATGAGTTTTATATAGAAAAACAATTTTTAAAGGCTAAGACAGAAATTGAGAGTGGTGATTAAAATAATTCTGCATGTCAATTAGTAACATATTATAAAAAACCGACATACAGATTAACACCAAATGAAAACTATTATGTTCCATTTATTTTTAAATTAGAACCAGGAAAAACTTCATTCTCTAATTTTTCTGATTTTCCTGTTCACTGTGATCCAAGTAGAAAAGCAGCACCATACGATAGAATGAAAATTTTTAAAAGAGAGCAGCTTGAAATGCACCACATGACTATGGTTAGGAGAAATATTGATGCCAAGTTTACTAACCATTCTTTACTGGGAAGGTTAAATATTGATTTAGACAATGTAAAAGAAGAGTATAATGACTTGGAAAAAAACAACTTTGCCAAAGTATCGTATCCGTTTGAAAACTATGGTATCGCCCATGTCGATAATATTTTTTCAGTACCAGATTTTAGTGTAGATATATTAAATGATAGCGACTTTTCTTTAATAAAAAAAATAGAAAAAGAATTTCAAAACATTTCTATCGACGGATGGTTATCATCTGGAACATACTTATCTCTGTATCGCGAGAATCGTTTATTTCCATGGGACATAGATATAGATTATGATGTGCTTAATGAAAGTAAAAATCTTGAGGCGGCTATTCAATGTTTAAAAAAGATTGGTTTTACTGAGTTTTCAAGACCAAGCGATAAACAAATATTATTTAAACATAAAAAAAGCAATAGGATATTAGACATATATCTTTGGGATAAAAATGAAACAGAATACATATCAAAATGTGATGCTGGAACATTATTTTACCCAGAAAAAATAATAAAAAATAAGATGCAAGTTCGAATTGCAGGAGCAGACTTTTTAGTTCCTGAACCTGATGGTTATTTTAAGTGTCGCTATGGCGAAGATTGGATATATCCAAAAAGGACTTCTGGCCTTCCAGGCGCCGGCTGGAAAATAACAAAAAATATAAAATGACATATACAACAAAAAGACACTCTTTCCTTAAAGACTATCAGGATATTCATCTTGGTAATCAAGCTATTTTGTTTTGTACTGGACCAAGTATTCTTGATTACAAAGAGCCAAAATTTTTAAAAACAGCAATAAAAGTTGGTGTTAACAAAATTTACAATCATCCCATATCTAATGAATTAAATTATTATTTTTTTGGAAGCCATTATCATATTGATGCAGATCATAAAAAATCAGTAGATAAACTATCAAAAGACAATAAAAATATGATTATGTTTTCGTCTACTTTTACTGCAAAGTTTGGAGATGGCAGGGAAACGGGGCTTGGAAACATTAATTTTGAATCAGCTTTAAAAATCAATGCATTGCCAATAGAGATTGGCTCTCCCGGTTCAGGTCCCGGTCTCGGCTGGGTAAAAGATATTCACATGTATCCATTTTTTGGAGGCACTATTGCCTTTCCCGCAATTCAATTTTTACTTTATACTGGTATTAAAGAAATTTATTTAGTTGGTTGTGATTTAGGAAATTCTAATCGGCATTTTTATAATTCTAAAAATTCAACACTTCAAAATGACCATGCTAGCAGCTTTTATAAAAACGGCTGGAGTACTTTAAATGAGTTCATAAAAAATAATTATAAAGATGTGAAAATATATTCAATAAATCCCGTAGGTCTTAAAGGAATGTTTGAAGATGTTTACACAAGATAAATTAATAGAAAAAATATTTTATTTAAATAGGAGTCTTTTAGGTGTTAATAATAACGAATCTTTAAATTTAATATCAAAAAAAATTCCTTTAAGGATACATTCTTTTGCCTCCAACACAAATGTTTTAGATTGGAAAGTGCCAAAAGAGTGGATATTAAAAAAAGCAATCTTATCTACTGCTGATGGAAAAGTAATTTGTGATGCAGGTAAAAACATACTTAATGTCGTCAACTATAGTAGACCAGTAAAAAAGATAGTTTCATACTCTGAACTAAAAAAACATCTTCATTATAGTGAGTATGACCAAAATAGTATACCATATAGAACAACATATTACTCTGATCAGTGGGGGTTTTGTTTAACAAAAAAACAGTTTTTAAATTTAGATAAAAATTGTAATTATAGTGTGGAAATAGAGTCAAGTTTTGTTGACTCAACTTTAAAAATTGGCGAGTCATTTATCAAAGGAAAGTCTGATAAGGAAATAATTTTTACTTCATACTTATGCCACCCACTCCAGGCTCACGATGGTCTTTCTGGTGTGGCGGTTAATTTAAACCTATATGACAAATTAGTTAAAAAAGACAACTACTATACATACAGATTTTTCTTTCTTCCTGAAACAATAGGACCGCTATGCTTATTACACGATAAAACAATTGATCCCCAAAATACAGAGTTTGTGTTTGTTAACACCTGTGTTGGTTTTGGCGACAATATATTTTATAAAAAGTCATTCATTGGAGATCATCCTATGGATAATATTATTTGTGATATAGAGGGTGTGGAATCTGTTGACTTTTTCCCAAATGGTAGCGACGAAAGACAGTTTTCTAGCCCAAAAATTAGAATCCCAGCCTCTTCAATTATGACAAACCCGTATGGTAAATACAAAGATTATCACACTTCAAAAGATGATTTATCCTCCATAGATCCCAAGATAATAGAAAAAATATCTTCACTTTATGAACATGTTTTAGAAAAATACGAAACCAGAAAATGTTATATTATAAAGCATGCTGGAGGCGAACCTTTCTTATCAAAGTATGATTTGTATAGAGAAATAGGTGCCACTAGAGATTTGGAACTTGATAAAATAAGAAATTGGGTTATTTTTTATTCTGACGGGATGCACTCGGTTCTAGATATACATAAAAAAACAAACATACCAATTGGCGAAATACAGAAAGTGTACAATTTATTACTAAAAAACAACATAGTTGAGGTTAAAAAATAAAGATTATCGCAGAGGTAGCTTTCAATCAATCTGTCTTTACAGAATATCTTAAAATAATAGATAAAATAGGTTATATTTTAGAGATGAGAGAAAAATATTATGAAAAATAAAATAGTTTATGTTGGAATGTGTGCAGACTTACTTCATAATGGTCATATCAACATAATTAAGCAAGCAAAAAAATATGGTTCTGTTGTTATTGGCTTATTGTCCGATCAGGCTATAGAAGCATACAAAAATAAACCTGCATTGTCATATGAACAAAGAAAAATAATTGTTAGTAATATTATAGGTGTTACGCAAGTAATAGAACAAAAAACACTTAGTTATCGTGACAATTTAATGGAATTAAAACCAAGTTATGTGGTTCATGGAGATGATTGGAAAAAGGGCACTCAATCAAAGACAAGAGAGGAGGTGATAGAACTTCTTAAACTTTGGGACGGTGAGCTTATTGAAGTTGAATATACAAGTGGTGTTTCATCTACAAAACTAAAAGAAAAAATCCAGGTGTTTGGAATTACACCCCCTGAGAGATTATCATCTTTAAGAGACAAAATAGAAAAAAAATGTGGAACTGATATTGTTAAAATATTAGAGGTGCATAACGGAATCTCTTCCTTAATAGTAGAAAAAACATCAATATACGAGAACCAAAAAAGAAAAGAGTTTGATGGAATGTGGCTATCAAGTTTAACACATTCAACTTGCAAAGGAAAACCGGACATAGAATACATTGATAACACTTTAATATCAAACACAATAAATGAAATATTTGATGTTACAACCAAGCCAATGATAGTTGATGCTGATAGTGGTGGATTAGTTGAACACTTTAGATTTACAGTAAAGTCTCTTGAAAGATTGGGTGTTTCATCGGTTATTATTGAAGACAAAATTGGTTCTAAAAGAAACTCTTTGTTTGAGGGTGATAATGGGCAGAAGCAAGATTCAATAGAGTCTTTTTGTAATAAAATTACAGAGGGAAAAAAGAGTCAAAAAACAAAAGATTTTATGATTATTGCCAGAATTGAAAGCTTGATAATGAATAAGGGGCAAGAAGATGCATTAAAAAGAGCTTTCGCATATGTTTCATCAGGCGCTGATGGAATAATGATTCACAGTAAAAAGAAAGATCCTCAAGAAATTATAGATTTTTGTTCACAATTTCGTAAAAATGATACTACTACTCCATTAATAGTTGTTCCATCTACATACGATAAAATTTATGAAAAACAACTAATTGAAATTGGAGTTAATGTTGTTATATATGCAAATCATTTGTTAAGAAGTGCATATCCAGCAATGGTCGCGACAGCAAAAAGTATTTTACAAAATGAAAGATGTTATGAAGCATCAAAAAATTGTATGCCAATAAAAGAAATAATAAATTTAATACCGTGAGTATAAAGTGTGTAAGGAAATTTCAATCAAGGAAGCAGAGCTTCTTTTATTAAATCCAAGATATGATATTATTACCGGAGTACCAGATTCTCTTTTAAAGAAAGTTATTTCTAAAATAAATACATTTTCTGAAACAATTCATGCTCCGTCAGTGAATGAAACCCATGCTGTTGCTATAGCATTTGGTGCTATAGAGGAGTCAAAATGATTGTTGGTATTGTTGCGGCAAAAAAAGAATCGTCACGATTTCCCGGTAAAAACAAGTTTGTTTTTCGTGATAAGCCATTATTTTGGCACAGTGTGGAGACTCTTTTAAAAAGTCGTTTAGTTAATAAAGTTTATGTGGCAACAGATGACGAAGAAATAAAGAGCTATTGCGAGAATAAAAATGTACCAGTAATTTGGAGAAATAAAAACGCATCAGACACTAATGACAAACTGCTAAATATTTTAAAATTTGCCTTCTATTCCATAAAAGAAGAACCTTCTGCTATTATAACAATTATGGCAAATTGTCCAAATCATACTGTGAAAGATGTTAATAAAGCAATTAATATTATGAAAGAACATTCTTTGAGAGAAGTTCGCTCTTTTGATCGTAGTGGTCTTGAAAATGGCTTACTTTTATTATCAAGAGATGCTATTAAACATCTCGTAGAGATGTCATGTTATATTGGTGGAATTATAACAGATGGAAAGGAAATACACTATAAAGAGGAGTTGCTTAAATTAACATGAAAGAATTTAATAGTAAGTATAAAAAACAAATTATGTTTTTAGAAAACGAATATCAAGCTCGTTGGGGTAATAAGTCAATTCCAATTAACTTACTAAAAAACATATATGATTTTACAAATAAAGAGAGTAGAATTTTGGAAATTGGGTGTAATCAAGGCTATAATCTTCAATTTTTAAAAAAAATTGGATATGAAAATCTTTATGGCTTGGACTCTTCAAAACACGATGTTTCCCAAGGTAAAAGTAAATTTCCCAATATAAATATATTTAATGTTGATATAACAAGTGAATTAATTAACACTCAAGAAAAGTTTGATGTAATTTTTTCAAAATCTACACTACAACACATAGAGTTTTCTAAGATTGATAGACTTTTTGACAGAGTTTTCAACAACCTGAATAAGCAAGGAATGTTTATATTTCAAGAAACTGTTTTTATGGACCCCGCCAATCAAACGATGTATGAAAAAATTTTAAGACAGGATGCAACAAATAAGAATGGAACAACCATTGGATCAAGGATTTTTTGTCACAACTATTTTAAACTTGTTGATACATGGGAAAATAAAAGTTGTACAATACTTGATAAAAACAATCGACTAACATCAGTAATTTTTTATATTAAAACTTAAACATGGAATGCGCCATGTGTTATAATACCAATTATGACAGCGAAAAAGAAAATTTTAATAACAGGCGGCACAGGAACTGTTGCTAGGGCATATATTAAAAAATATCCGCATAATGACTATTATTCAATTAGTAGAGGAGAAAAATCGGTCTCAAAAGCTAGGCGAGATTTACCAAATGTAAAGTTTTATATAGCCAGCATCACTGATTCATATGCAGTTGAAAGAATTTTTTCCACAGTTAAGCCAGATATTGTTATTCATACAGCGGCAATGAAACATGTTGACATAGCAGAAGACAATCCAACTGAATGTATGACAATCAATATAATTGGAACAATGAATATTGTTCGTTCTTCTATAAACAATGATGTGCCAATTACTGTAGGTATAAGCACAGATAAAGCATGTTCACCAACAAATGTTTACGGTATGAGTAAGCATTTAATGGAAAAAATTTTTTTAGAACATAACACAAATAAAAACAGATTTTCTGTTTGTAGATTTGGTAATGTGGCTCATAGTAATGGTTCTGTGTTTCCATATTGGATTGAACAAGCTGCCAATAATAAAAAATTATTGTTGACAGATGAAAAAATGAATCGTTTAATGTTCCCTCCCGCTGCCGCGGCAACACTGATTAATAAGACTATTAACATGACCGAAGAGTCTGGAGGCGGATTTGTTTGTTCTTACAAGATGAAAAGCATGAACATGTATGAAGCTGCAAAGATAATTTCCGAAAACATAGAGATTGTTGGTCTTAGACCTGGAGAAAAATTGAATGAGAAATTAATTTCAAAAAAAGAACTTAATTATTCATACCTTGAAGGCGAATATATTATTTTAAAACAACATGAGAATAAAGATTCTAATAGGTTGTTAGAAGAGTATTCTTCAGCGACCGCAGAAATGATGACCAAGGAAGAAATGCAGGAGATAATTTTTGGAAACTAAAATTAGCGTAATTATAACTTGTTTTAATTTAGATAAATATATTTCTAGATCAATTAATAGCGTAATTAACCAGACGCTCTTTGAACAATTATATGAAATTATAGTAGTGGACGATGGTTCGACAGATGACAGTTGGAGCGTCATATCCCAATATGGAGATATGGGCGGTCAGTTGAAAACAATAAAAAACGAAAATAATTTTGGTGTCTCATATACTTCAAATGTTGGTTTAATGAATGCATCAGGCAAGTATTTAATTAAGGTTGATGGAGATGATTTTATTAACAAAAATACTCTTTTATTTATGTCAGAAGTTTTAGATAATAATCCTGATATTCCCTTTGTTTATTGTGATCACATTATTATAGATAAAGGCAATAGTAGAAAACTTAGTGTAAATACTAAAAAAATTCTTCTTGACCATGGTGCAGGTGTGTTGCTTAGAACTGACAATGTGAGAAGTATTGGTGGGTGGAACACGAATTATAAAACCAGAGATGACATGGATCTAATGCACAGATATATTGAAAAATTCGGAAACGGGTATCATTTAAAAGTTCCACTTTATAGATATTGTAAAAGAGAAAATAGTTTATCTACTAAAAAAAAACAAAGGGACCTAGAGTCCAAAATAATACTACAGGAAAAAAATGTTTAAAACAGCAGAAGAGCTTTGGAAGCACTTAAAAAGTGGAAAATTATATTTTATAGCAGAAGCGGGAGTTAATCATGTTGGCGATTTATCCTTAGCTAATAAGTTAATAGAGCAAGCCGCGATAGCAGGTTGTGATTGTATTAAATTTCAATCTTATAAAGCTTCAGAACTTTGTACCAAAGATGCTCCGCGTTTTTGGAATGAGAAAGATTTTGATGGATTTACAGAGGAGAAAAAAGAAGGAAGTCAATTTGATTCTTATTCTCTTTTAGATTCTTTTGAAGCAAAAGAACATAAAATTATGGCTCAATTTTGTGAAGACAATAAAATAGATTTTATGTCCACTCCATTTTATAATGGCGCAATTGAATATCTTGAAGAAATTGGTGTTATTGGACACAAAATAGCATCTTGTGATATTACTAATTTCCCTCTCTTGGAAAAAGTAGCTAAAACTAATAAAGTTATATTTTTATCTACTGGTGCTTCTTATTTAAAAGAAGTGAAAGATGCAGTAAATATCATTTCAAAATATAATCAAAAAATAGTTATAATGCAATGTAGTTTGAGTTACCCATCTCAGCCAGAAGAGGCAAATTTGTCTATGTTGAAGGATCTACATAATGCATTTGGTGAAAAATATATTTTAGGTCTTTCAGATCACACAACAGAAAATATAACACCGGCTTTTTCTTATTGTTATGGAGCTACAGTTTTTGAAAGACATTTCACAATTCCCGAGGCAAAATTAAAAGGAAAAAGTCCCGATAATTATTTTGGAGCCACACCAGAAAATGTTAAAAACATTATTTATTTTCTTAAAATGGCAGAGAAAATGAAAGGCTCCACAGAAAAAAAGCCACACAGCGGCGAATTACTGGCTCGTAAAAATGCAAGAAGAAGCATTGTCGCCTCTAGAAATATTAGAGCAGGAGAGTTATTTTCTCTGGATAATTTGACTTGCAAAAGACCAGGGACAGGAATATCTCCTGTGGAAATGAAATCAATTATCGGCAAAACAGCGGTTATAGACATCGCAGAAGATAAACTTTTAAAACATGAACATTATAAGGAGATATAAAATGAAATTATCAGATCAAGCATTAGGAGCCGTTATGATGGCTCTACAAAAGTCACTACTAGAACAAACAGATATTGTACCAGTTCTAAAGGGATTCGATTTTGTGACCCAAGGCGAATCGCAAGATGAACTAGTAGTCACAAATCCACCAACATTCAAGGTTGATGATGAGCCAAAGTCAGAATTTGTTTACGAGTGATGAATCTGTCCTCTTATTAGCGATAATAAGAGGACATGTTTCTATGGTTGAGTCTTTATTAAAAGAATTACCGGTGGATAGTAAAGAAAAAATAAAGAAATATTATCAATTAGATAAATATAGAACTATTCTTAACAAGTTAGAGAGCAACAATGCCTAAATACTGCTATCAATGTGATTATTGTGATAAACAATGGGAGGAATGGAAATCAATTTCAGAACCAGATCCAGAGGAATGTCCCCACTGTGAAGTTGGCTATCCCTTTAAAGTTCCTACAAAGTTTGTTACAATGAACAAGACAGTTCAAGAGAAAAAATCTGCTAAAGAGAATGTGATTGACCACATTGAAGAAAACAGAGAGATCTTGAAGCAAATGAAAGCCGAGGCAACTAAATGATTATTTTATTAAGCATCGTCATAATCACCCTCTCAGTCGCTCTAGGAGTGTCTGTATGGTATGTTAGAGGTTTACTTAAATTAATGTACCAAATGACCGTAGATGTCCAGAGAATGGAAGATAAAATGGTTGAATTCTCAAAGCATTTAGATAATGTTTATGAGATGGAAATGTTCTATGGTGATGAGACCCTTGGTCAGCTTATTCGTCATTCTAAAGAGGTTGTTGACAGCATAAACAAGTTTAGGAACTTATTTGAAGTAGAGGAAAATGGAAAAGAAACCGAGGGAGAGTAAGAGGCTTTATTTTACAAAAGTCCACGAAGAAGCCATTCTTCAATATGCCTTATCAAAAGACCGTTATGAAAAAGAGAAGCTTTATGCCACACTTATTCAACCAGCTTTTGATGAGATGGTAAATAAGATTGTTTTTACTTACAAGTTCAACACACTTCCAAACATAGATGATCTAAGAGACGAGTGTAAGATTTGGCTAACAACTATTCTAGATAAGTTTGACGAGAGTCGGGGCTATAAAGCTTTTTCTTATTTCAGTGTAATCACAAAGAATTGGTTCATTCAAAAGATCAAAAAGAATGCCAAAAGACTTCAAAGAGAAGTCAACTGCGATGATGTTCACACAGAAGCAGAGAACGATGAGTTTGTAACCCACAACACTTATGAAGAAGATAGAGATCAAATGGAGTTCTGGGTTGCTCTTACAAACGAGATCGAAGACTGGAAATATTTTGACGATCTTAAAGAAATAGAAATAAAAACCGTTTTAGCCATTCAAGACCTAATGTCGAACATAGATAGCTTAGAGATTTTTAATAAAAAAGCTATTTATTTATATCTAAGAGAGATAAGCGGATTAAACACCAAACAATTGGTAGCAAGCCTAAGCTCTCTTAAGGCAAAATATAAGGACTTTAGACAAGATTGGCTAAATGGTGATTATTGATGGGTAGTGTTAATCCTGAAAAACTAGCAGAACAAGCTATAAAAAACATAAAAGAAGATCGCAATAAAGCTGATTTTTTTATTAGCGAGATTCTTGCTGAAATTCAACAAGGAAGAACAGACCATTCAAGAGCAGGCTTAACTCTAGCCAAACACCTAGAGACTATGCAGCGATCCAACGAACAACTAGTTAAAATAACTTCATTGTTTCAACGAACACAAAGTGATGTTTTTACTGGTTTCTCTGATCAAGAAAGAGACAGTCTCTTTGATGCTATCAAGGAAAGTCAAAAAGAAGAGGAAGATCGTGAATAATGTCAAACAGCTTAAGTCAAGTTCTTAACAAGAGAATCCCCAATCCTATTTCAGATGCCCAGTCTGTTCTTTTTAGTGATATTACTTCTCTTGATGATCTTTATATCCACTTAGCTAGACAGCAGTTAACTCCTGATGCGAACTCTGGCAAACAAAGATTCTATGCTGTTGTTACAAACATAATTGACAATCCTGGTATACAAACCGACCCTTTTTTATCTAAACAATACGAAATAGCCAGAACAAATGGTATTTCAGATAAAGAAGCTAGCTCTCCTAAGGCAGTTTTTCTTCATGTTCCTGCTCTACACACATTTTATTATGAAGCTTATGATAATGAGATCACCAAAGGCAATAAGGCTACCGAAGAAAAGAAAGTAACTCAATTTGATCTTCAAAAATTAGTAGCTTTTACGACTAAATCCTTGGCTATTCGAAATGTTGTCACAATAACTTTTGAAAATCTAAAAGACTACACTGGGCCAATTATTCTCGATGAAAATTCAGATAAAAACAATCTGCCCCAACAAGACAGAGAAAAGTTTAGATCTTCAAAAGAGCTATTTCAAAACATTCTTCAATGTAAAATCTTAGCCGCTGATGAAGCTGAAGGTTATGCTGCTTTCTCTAACACAGCAGTTAAACAAAAACCAAGAAGAGGTTATTGGTCTTTTTATCTTGATTTCATTAATCAGATTAAAACTGAGAATCTGGTAAACAAAATAATTGTTTCTAACACGACTGATGAATTAAATAAATTGGGAATAGGAGGCAACGATTCAGCCACCCAAAAAGCGAATGCTTTGGAATTGTTCAAAGGGGTTAGTTTTACTTTAAAAGCTAATCAAGAGGTTTTTAACTACATAAATTCACAACAGTCTTTATCAAACTCCGAGGGTTTAACACCAAAAATTGAATTGGATTCTCAACTTTCATCAAAAACAGCTATTAGTTTAACTGTAACAAGTCCCGATAGTTTAAAAGACAAAATCATAAACATAATTGAGTCTATTGTAGGAGGCTATTATGGTTTTGAATGGAAGTTAACCCAAGGAGGCAATTATTTTATAGACCCGTTCCCAACCGAACCAATTATTGATGCTATAAACAAATCTAAAGCCCTTGATGGACTCTCAACCCAGAATCCAGAATCAGCTCAAATTACAGTTACGGAATCACCAGTGGAAGGTGTTCCTTTGACAGATGCTCAAAAGAATCAGGCTGTCCCAACAACAAAAATCAAAGAAAACACTCCTAAGTGTAAAGATCAAACAGCAATCAATAATGAGATCTACATTAAAGCAGAAAATTCCGCCAACTCCAGCTTCAATTCCGACAATAAAAGAATAAAGAAAGTAAATCAGAAAAAAAATCTTTCTGAGTGGCATAGTTCAATTAAAAGCATTCTTTTATTTGATTACAAAGAGGCATCTAAAAAAGGTCTTCCAAAAACAGCCGAGTTTATCTATGAGAATGGTCAACCAGAAATTATTTCACCAATAGAAGAAGTAGAAAAAAAACCGCCCGAACAACAATCTAAAGGTAAAAAACCAGAACCTAAGAAAGATTCTAAAAAACCCAAATCAACAAACGGGGGAAAGATAGAAAAAAACAATGAACAACTATCAAACTTTGTCACAGCCTTCACTAAGTTTATAGCAACAAACGAAGGCATAGATCAAAACAGAGTTTTCTTAGTCCCTCTAAGTGTTTTCAGACCATTCAAGGAAATTAAACTAGGTAGCGGGCAAGATCAAAATAGCCGACACTTTTTCAATAGAGCTATTGATTTTGTTGTTTATCTAGCCCCAAATGGCTATAAAACTAATTTAACTCAATTGCCATCTGAGGGAACCTTTGAGATTCCAAACTACATTGTTTACTGCTATCTTTTGAAGTTTATAAGTCTACAACCCTATTTTGCTCAATGTTCTATTGGTCTTTTAGAAAAAGGAAATCCAAGAAAAACTGGCTATGTCCACTATGAATGGATGGGTGGCTTAGAGGGCGACCAAACAAAATTAGTTAAGCTTAATCGAAGATGGGTTTCTGATGGGGGAGCAGAAAATAGCCTTTATAAGAAAGCCTTTGGACAACTAGACCAAAACAAAGATTCTATTATAAAGAATTGGGTTTTGGCCGAAGTAGAAGCAAAACTAGGCATTTTACCAACTAAGTTAGAAAACCTTCTTTAGAGTAATTATAGTAATGGCTACAGTCCCTTATCAATATCAACCACATGAAAACAGATTAAACGAGAAAGGCAAGATTTTACGGGCTAATGCTGATAGAGACGGCGATGCTTCAGGTCTAAATGTTTTCCCTGTTCCAAAACTAATCACAACAGATAACACAGAAATAGTGGGCAGACATCCAAATAAAGCTGCTTTCATTATTGTAGGGGACAGTCCAAACTATCAATCTAAATCAGAAATAAACTTGGTCGCAGGGGCTCTAGGATCGGCCCAGACAGCTTTGGATCCAAACACGGGTGAACCTACAACTTATCAGTTTCCTCTCAAGGCAGACGCAGCTAGCGTGGTTATTTCAGAAGCTACAGATGAGTCGGGGATTGTTTCTTTGGTAGGAAAACCCAATTTCAGATCAGCAGTCAGAGCGAAAGCTGATGTTATAAAGCTACACGCTAGAGAGGTTCTAGAGCTTTCCGCTGGTGGTGAAAACTACATGGCAAATGGCTCAAAGATTCAATCTCCTTATGGAGCAGTTCACATTATCGCTGGTAATAAAGTCGATGATGGTGATTTTTCATTACAGCCAATGGTAAAGGGCGACAATCTTAAACAATTTTTAGATGAAATGGCTGAAACAATAGCCAATATGAATTCAAATCAGCAAAAAATAATAGAGCAGATTATGGTTATTCAAGTCGTTTTGTCTGGATTGCTTACAGTGGTTTCAGCTATTCCAGGCGCCGCCGCCGCCACCGCTCCGTTAATAACAAAACTAAGCCAAGACATAGTTCAAACAGGAATTAATTTGTGTAATAATTTAGGTGGTGGTGTAAACAATGAATTAAAAAAGATTAATTATAATCAACCTTTCTCTCCAAAAGCTATTTTAAGTAAGTTCAATAAGGTGAATTAAGATGGGATTACCTGAAAACATTTATAAAACAGCAAAATCTTTTTTTGAAAAGTATATTAAAGAGGTTGATCATCCTTTTGATGATTTTGGTTTTAAATTAGGTGATACAAAGAATGAGGGAGTCGATTCACAAAGAAACTTATTCGCAATAACTTGTTTGAGAATGCTCACTGCGGATAACACTGATCCCATTGATAATCCTGAAAAATTTTCACAATTAGCATTAGCCACCAGAACAAATTCTTTCCAACAAGTTCTAGTTAATTCTTCAAAAGACCTTGGAACAGGAAAAGGTAATTCAAATAATCTGCTTTATAAGTTGGCTACAGATTTCTTGAAAGATGAAAGCCTAGAAACAAAGGCAGCAGTAATTCAAACCGCATTAGCAAACTCAGATTTTCAAAGTAATTTAAAGATTTTAAATTTAACAGATGAAAGAACTTACGAGACGATAACCAAACAAGCTTTCTTTAATTGGCATTATGGTGATTTTATCGCAGGCAGAACTATCGAAAAAAGATTCGGAGGCAAAAATCAGTTTGCTCAATCCTTATTAGACATACAAAAGATAGATGTCACAAATAAAGAAAAACAAATAAGAATCTCTATTGATGGCTCACCTTTTAATGCTGGTTTTCCAGTCGTATGTGTTATTTTTGAAGTTGATAAAATAACAGACATCGATGGGATAATCAAACAAGCTGGCGACTTTGCTTTTCCTTTATTTGGAAGAAAAATAAGTCAAGATTATGGAAATGATTCTGATTTATACCTTGTAAAAGTTTTTACCCATAAAAAAGCAGAAAATGATTTCAACAAAATCTCATCAATTCTAACAGAGTCGGGGACATACAAAGTTTGTGTTGGATTTGATTATGCCAATTTAATAACCCGACAGGAAGTTAAAACGGTTGAGCTTGGTGATATTCAAACTTTAGAATCAAAATTAAAAGGTGATTCTGTTAGAATAAAAACTTTTTCTGCTACAAACGAACAAACAACCGACCAAGTTATTAATAGTACTCTAACAGATTTATCTTTAAAGATTATAAATAACAACGAAGCAGTTCAAAATGGCCCCGCTCTATTTTTTGATCTACAAGAAACCGGCGACATTGAAGATATAAAGAATAAAGCTGTTAAATATGAATTTATTAACAAGCCTCTTTCTGAAGCTACACTCAAAAGACAATACTCGCTCAATCTTGTCAATGTAGGAGCATCTTTATACGGTGTTTATAATAATAGAATTCTAGAACAGTATGTCTTAGCTAGATTTTCAGACCAAAGATCTGAAATTTACGGTTTAGATCCAGAGAAAATTCTAGAAGACATTGTTTTTTATTACGATGAATTTGGTAATTTGTTAGCTGTTGGTCTATCACCAAAAAAAGCAACAAAAACAAATCCAAGCATTCTATCTAAAAGAACTAAAAAAAATGAAATTCCATTTGAATTTGGAGATCAAAAAGCCGACATCTCTAGTTTAGACACTTATTATTCAATAACTCCACTGTTAAATAAATCAGATCTAAAAGATAACAAATTACCAGGGTTTTTAGTTCTAGTTACTGATTTTTATTTTGATTATACTGGAATAGATAAACAAAACAAACCAGATCTTCCAGTCTTAATCAAATTTGATGAGTTGAAACAAGACATTTTAGGAACTAACCAGATCTTTGCTACAGTTCTTTTAAAAACCATAAACGGCTTCTTCAGTCAATCCAACTCAATTTTGAGAGCAGAAGACGATGGCATTCAAGATTTCTTAAAGCAGTTTCATTATCCAAAGCTAATCTTCAAACCTTCAGTTCCTAAACAAAAGGACACCGAAGAAGAAGATTCTGGGTTAGTTAAACCAAAAGTAAAGAATGCTCCAGCTACTAAACAAGATAAGAAAAAAATCTACGATGTAGCTGATTATAATTCTTATTCTAAATCATTTACAAAACAAGTTTTTGTCAATGTTGCTCAAGTTAGTGATAGTCCGTGTCTTCAAGACCTAGCCAATGTTGTAAGAGACGGTTCGTTAGACCAAATCTATCTGACTCTGTTAACCAAGTTCCCTTGGGATGAGATCATAGCCAAGTCCCTTTTAACTAGGCTAAGACAAATCAGCAATCTAGTTGGACCAGATGAAGCAAAAGCTTTTGCTGATCAGGTTGATGCTTGCTTGAAAGACGCAAACATAGATAAGATTTTAGCAGCCTTTATTAATCTAAAAGAAGCTTTGTTAAATTTTGATAAAATTATTCAAGCTTCATTACCAGAGATTCCTAAGCTTAATGTTCTGCTTCCTTACATTTACATTTTAGATTTCCAAAAAGTTTTCCGTGATCTTATATTCAAAGCAATAGAAGAAGCCATTATAAAAGCCTTACAATTCCTTTTGGGCATAATGCTAGAAGACATTTTAGCGAGATGTCAAGAAGATGCTAGCTTACTAACACTGCTTTATGACAAACTAGGCGAATCTAAACTTTTAGAAGACACAAAAGATTTAATTAACAAAGCTGCTTTTGAACCAGTCACTTCCGATGAATTAGGATTGAACAAAGCCTATGTTAATCTAAACAATCTTATTATAGCCAGCAGAATAGAAAACATAAATAATGTTTATGATGGTGTTTTGAAACTATTCCCAATTTTAGCAGTTGTGATAAATAAAGAAAACAGAAACAAAAACTCTGTAATGGAAGAGATCTTCGATGGTTTATCTGCTGCTATTCCAGCAACAGACACAAAAGCTCTTTTAAACGGAACAGCCCAAGACTTCTCTTACAATAAGGTAATCAACTATTCTAAGACTCAACCTTTCATTGAGTCTGTTTTGGACAACAAATTCAATGTAGAAACCCTCTACAATTACTTGAGTAAATTCATAAACATCCAAATTATCAACAACAAGATAGCTCAGGTCACTACAATTATTCCTGATCCCTGCTTTGTTAATTTTGGTAGTCTCGGAATTAAAGATTTAGAGGTCTTAGGAGATTTAGACACCGACAGTTTGGTGAACACTGCTGCCGATGAGATAAACTCTATTTGTTCCAGACTGGCTAATAATCTATTAAATTTCTCAATAGAACTTCCAAGTCTGATTTCAGATTCTTCTAAGAAGGCTCTACAAAAGGTAGTTGATGCCGGTGTAGAGCAGATTGCTAGTGCTCAACAGGATTCAAAAGATCAGATTGTAAAGGGTAAAGATGAAATCTTAAAAGGTCTTAAGGCAATTTTTAATTCAGGAAAAAAGACAAAGCCTTTTACTCAAATTCCTATTGGAAGTGAAACAAATATAGAGTTGGTAGATTTTAAAAATCTAATTGAACAAGTTGAAACTGAAAATAAATTTTTAGCCATTTTAAAAACAGATTATAAAATTCAAGATCTTTATGATGTTTATTACAAATCTTTATATGCTAATTTTACAGGTAATCCAGCTAAAGGGTTTATTTATTCCTCAGGAAATAATACAAGCCCATTTACTAATGGTGAAAATGCTGGCTATAATACAACAAAATTCTTAACATTTTATTCTTATTGGATTTTAAACCATGCGAAGATTACAACAAAGATTTTTCAAAATACCACACAAGTACTAAATGATTCTACAAGTTTAAACGATTACATAGAGGAATCATTTAAATCCAAAGACGAGATAAGCAACGAAGCAAAACAAAGATTCGATAAGCTTATAAACGAAGGTGGGAAAAATTCTAATTTTTACATTTCTAACTTAAAGAAAATGAAAGAATTAATTAAAGTAGCGAATAAAGAGGGGTAACATGTTAGGTTTTGATTCTTATTCAAAAAGCATTATTGGCTCAATAGTAGAACAAAGAATAAGATTGTTTTTAACAAAAAGAAAAATAATCAACATTCCGGTTTTCAAAACAGTTTCTAAATCAGATAGCGTCACAATTGGACTAATAGGAGAAAAATTATTTGAATTTTTTAAAGCCGAAACCGGCGATCTTTTTTATTACTATGCCTTTTCTTCTATCCTTCTTAACACTCCAGATTATAATTTTTTAATAAACGACGATGCGGAGTCTTTAAAAAAAGCTGAAGAAAATCTAAGGGACATGTTCGACAAAATTCTTCTAGATTTTTTTGAAGGAGAGTCTCCCGACCAAAACAATCAAGTCGATAATTCTAAATTATTTAATTTTATTAAAGAACCAAAATACCAAAGAGATTTACCTCCGTTTAAAGCCAAACTTACAAAGGAACAATTAAATGTTCAAAAACTAGACGGCATTCCTCCTTTTGCCGATGTTTTAAGCAAAATCTTTGTGAAGGATAGTAAGCAAAAGCTTATCTATCAAATGCCACAACCTTTTTATGTTGATTTCTTTTATAGGTACAAAGGAGAAGATCAAGAACTACTTAAATATGAACCGCTACTTAAATATGTAAGCTCCGGAGATGGAATCGGTGTCACCGAGGATCCGGCGACGGCCTTCGACGTAGCCAATACAGGTTTATTTAATCGCGGCGCTCGACTCATGTTTAACCTAACAAGTGGAATAACTCAACCAACTGGCAGTACTGACTCTTTTGACTTATTTAATTACTATCCTCTTCAGCCCTCTAGGTTTTTACCTTTCTTTTCAGCACAAATAAATAATATCAGTCCGCCAAAATTTGTTAGAGATTATCCACTTCCATTCTTATCAACAAATGTTCCAAAGTTAGTCGGCAAAAATAAAAATGGCGTTGTTGAAACAACAAATCGTCCTACCTCTGGCGAATCTCCCGTTTATGGACCAACCTTCCTTTATGGTGTTGTAAGAAAAATTCAAAATGGTAACGGCGCGAAGCCCTTGAAAGAAGTCCACTGGATAAAAGACAAAGACGGTTATGCGACTTCTAAAGATTCCCTAGACAAACACTATTTTTATGCTCTCAAATCAGCAGGGGCTTATCCTGAATTTAAAAAATGGAATGAGCTTATGTGGTCTAAAAGCTTAGTTTGTTTTGATTATTTACCAGAGTCAAACCCGCCAGAAATGTATGCTTATTTTCCAATGATTATAGCGGAGTATGTTTCTGAAAGTGGTGAAGATGATGAAACAATTATAAGCAAACTCTTAGAAACCAAAGAAGTGAAATTATTTAACTATGTTATTGATAAAACAAAAATTACCGAAAAAGAAACAAGTTTGGTTGATATAATTATTAAAAATGAAAAAGGACACGGGGCGCTCGGCAAAGCCAACATTTCGCTTCTTTTTGACAACACCACAATAAAAATTCAAGAAGAAAAATTAGATAATATGCTCTTAAAACTAATTAATTTTGACGAGGAAACATAATGGCAACCGGAGTTTCAGTAAAATTACCCTTGAGAGTCACCAAAGAGGATGGTCCTTACGGTCTAAACAAAGATCTAATCAGTACCGTTAAACAAAATTTTAAGAATCTTGTTTTAACTGCTCCTGGTGAAAGAATAATGGATACCGAATTTGGAGTTGGTGTTTATGCTCTTTTATTTGAGAACTACACTTCGGAAGCCAAGGAAAAAACAAGAGCTAGAATAGTAGAACAAGCAAAGTACTACATGCCATTTGTTCAGATTCGTTCAATTAATTTTGATGATTCTGAAATCGATTCAAACAAAATCTACATAGGAATCAACTATTTTATCAGCGCCCTAAACTACGAAGACATTCTACAAATCAACCTTAATGGAGAGTCATTTTAATGCCTAATGTGAAGCCACCTATCTCTTATACCAGTAGAGATTTTAATTCAATCAAACAAGATCTAATAAACTATGCGAAAGTTTATTACCCAAACACTTACAAAGACTTTAATGATGCTTCTTTTGGTTCAATGATGATCGACATGGTTTCTTATGTTGGCGACATCTTATCATTCTACATTGATTATCAAACAAATGAATCTCTCTTGGCGACAGCCATCGAAGAAGGCAACATAGTTAAGATAGCAAAGCAATTAGGCTACAAGTTCAATAGCGCCCCAGTCTCAACTGGTCAAGCCGCCTTTTATGTTTCTGTTCCAGCTCTCAATAATGGCTCAGGTCCAGACACAGACATTATTCCAATCTTAAAAGCCGGAACAATTGTAGCTTCAGATTCAGGAGCTACCTTTACTCTAACTGAAGACATTGATTTTGCCAATGCTAACACAGAAATCAAAGTTTCCACTGTAGATGCGAACGGAACACCAACCGCATTTGCCTTCAAAGCTTATGGAAACATAGCTTCCGGTGAGGATTTCCAAGAACAAATTGATGTTGGCGACTTTGAAAGATTCTTAAAACTAAGATTAGCTGAAGATAACATTTCACAAATTTTAAGCATTTATGACTCAGACGGCAATGAATACTTTGAAGTTGATTATCTATCACAAAACACTGTTTTCAGATCAATAAGAAACATAGGCGAGGATGCTGAAACAGTTCCTTACATTCTAAGAAGCATGTATGTTCCAAGAAGATTTGTTGTTGAACACACTGTCGATGGTGAAACCTACATTCAATTTGGTTTTGGTTCTGAAACTGAGATAGAAAACAAATCATTTCCAGATCCAACAGCAGCTTCTTTACAACTAAACGGCAGAGTATTCTTTTCTGATTCTAGTTTTGATCCTTCTCAGATCTTAAAAACAGAGAAGATGGGCATAGTTCCAGTTAACACAACCCTGACTATTAATTACAGAAAGAACACAATAGACAATGTTAATGCCGCCGTAGGAGCAGTTTCTACAGTTGTGAACAGCAAAGTAGAATTCAGAGTAAGCTCAATCGCAGCAGCCACAGCCCTACAACAAATCTCTGCTTTTGAAGTAAGCAACGAAGAACCTATCGTTGGCAGTGTTGCTCTTCCAACTGCCGAAGAAATCAAGTTTAGAGCGATGGATGCTTATGCTGCTCAAAATAGAGCAGTAACAAAGCAAGACTATATTAGTTTAGTTTATAGAATGCCTGCTAGTTTTGGTTCTGTAACAAGATGTAATATCACCCAAGACACCAACAGTTCTAAGAGAAACCTAAATCTATTTGTTGTTTCTGAGGGAGCAAGTGGTAATTTAACCAATGCTTCTACAACTCTAAAGCAAAATGTAAAGAACTGGCTAAACAATTACAAAATGATTAACGATTCTATAGACATTTTAGATGCTCAAATCGTCAACATTGGAATCAATTTTCAAGTTGTTGGAGAATTAGACAAAGATTTTACAATTGTTTTAAATGATTGTATTGATACTCTCAAATCAAAATACCAAACTAAATTTAACCTTGGAGAACCTTTTTACATTTCTGATGTCTATAGTACTCTTAATGAAGTAGACGGAGTTGTTGATACAACAGCAGTAAGCATTGTAAGAAAGTCTGGTTCAGGTTATAGTCCAACTCAATTTGACATTCCGCAAAACACAACTAAAGACGGAAGACTAATTAAAGTACCAGAGAATTTAATTTTGGAAATTAAAAACTTTGACTCAGACATCGTTGGAGTGATTAGATAATGGCGATCAAGAGGTTCTTTGCTACTAAAGACAACACAATAACTAATGCCTTCAAAGATGGTTTAACAACTCGCGGAACCGGCTCAAACATGGGCGCTGCGGACATAATGGAAGTGTTCAGCATCTACGGTCAAGCTTCTTCTGCTTCAAGCGAGCTTTCAAGAGCCCTTGTGGAATTTGACATAAGTTCAGTTTCAGCGGCTAGATTAGCAAAAACAATTCCAGCTTCAGGATCAGTTGATTTCTATCTTCGCATGTTTGATGCCGAACACACAGAATCAACACCAAGAGACTTTACCCTTACAATCGCAGCAGTTTCACAATCATGGGTCGAGGGAACAGGCTTAGACACTTACAATTACACTGATTTGGGTGTTTCAAACTGGATTAAGCCAAACTCATCAACCAACTGGACTAATCAAGGCGGTGATTTTTTAACGGGTTCTGGTGATTCTTTAATGTTCACAACCCAAGAGTTTCCAATTGGAACAGAAGATCTAAATGTTAATGTAACTTCTCTTGTTGAAGAGTGGATTAAAGGAACAACAGGAAGTTATGGTTTCGGTGTTTTCTTAACTTCAAGCCTTGAGGAAGACACAAGTTCATACTACACAAAGAAATTCTTTGCTAGAGGAAGCGAGTATTTCTTAAGAAGACCGGTTTTAGAAGCCCGTTGGAATAGTGTAGTGGCTGATGATAGTTCCAATTTCTATCTCAGTAGCTCAAGAGCCCCAGCAGCCGACAACCTAAACAACATTTACATGTACAACTATGTCAGAGGTCAGTTGGTCAACATTCCCAGCATTGGTGAGAGCGCCATTTATGTTAGCCTCTATTCAGGCTCAGACGGCCCCACAGGCTCTCCTTTGGCTCTACCCGTAGGTGGAGGCGTTTCTGCTGGCGGAGACGCTACAGCGACCGGTAGCTTCGTTTCTACGGGCATCTATAAGGCTAGTTTGGCTTTCGATTCATCCTCAATCACCACCGTCTACCCAGTCTGGCACGACAATGCTGGAACTCAATTCTTTACAGGTTCAGCTATCACAGTTAAACCTCAAGATAGCGCAGCAATTTACCCAATAACAGATTGGGTAATCAACATTACAAACCTTAAAACAGTTTATTCTAGAGATGAAGTCGCCAGATTTAGACTTTATGTGAGACCAAAGAATTGGAATCCCAACCTTTACACAGTAGCCCAAACTCAGATTGAAACAACTCCTATTGATGAAGCTTACTATAAGCTAACAAGAGTTGTCGATGATTTTGAAGTTATCTCTTACGGGACAGGAAGTGGCAACGAAGCCTACACTCAACTTTCTTATGACGCATCAGGAAATTATTTTGATTTAGACATAAGTATGTTAGAAAGTGGCTACACTTATCAGTTATCATTCCTATTTAATCTAGTAGGTAACTATCAAGAACAGAGAACTAAATTTAAGTTTAGGGTAAGCGATGACGATTAAAGATTTATTCTCAAAACAAAAAGAGCAATCAGTACAAATCAGGGGAGCCAACCAGAAAAGTCTAGATGAATTTAGACAAGATGTTGAGTCCCCAGAAGAGATTAACCAAATACAAATTCAAGATAATTTGGTTATTCCTGATTTAAATTATGCTTCTGCTTCTAACTTTGTAAAGTATGGATCAGCAACAAAATACTATGCCGATGCTATTAAGAGAATTTATTCACAGTATCCTTATGATGGCTCTAATGCTGAAAAACTAGCATTCAGCAACGGTATAACTCAACTCGAAAGATATATCTTAGATAACGAGTATCCAAAAACAACTGGTTTTGCTGAATTTGGCAAAAGTGGCTGGGGCTCTTATGATGGCGATAGCTCTGTTGGTTTTTCAAAGACCACAGAGCCAGAGTACATTACCGCATACGGTTACAAACAAAATCAAGTTTGGGATACAGCTTCCAAGCAACAACAAAGTTTTAGATTGGACTTTGAAGAGGGCGTGACTGTAGAATTCTGGATGAAGAAGAACGGCTTTAGCGCCAGCCTCTCCAGTAAATTCAGCAGAGGCCATTTTAGATATTAGAGATCCATCACTAGCTTCCTCAAGTTTTAGTGTTTTTCTTAATGGAACAACAACTTCTACAATTTACACCGCTTACAACACTCCAGCATCAAACGCCACATTTTTTATGTTTTTTGATACGGGTTTGGCTACTATTGCCGACTCTGAATGGCACCACTATGCCATTTCTTATTATGTTTCCGGTACCGAATACTTTGCCGATCTTTATGTTGACGGTAAACATGTCGATAGCTATAAAGATGGCAATACAATTGTAGCTTTAACCGGTTCTTTAAAGGCGACAATAGGCGCTCTTGGCGGTGACTATTATAACCAAGATTCAAATATACCAGCAGGCTATGGTAAATTGTCTGGTTCTTTGGATGAGTTCAGGTTCTGGCAAGAAACAAGAAATGCCCAACAAATTGGTAGAAACTATTTTACAGTTGTAAATGGCGGCGGCAACACTGATACTTCAAAAGTTAATGATGATAATCCATTAAAACTATCATGCTACTTTAAATTTAATGAAGGCATAACCGGTAATTCAACTACGGATGCCACTGTTTTAGATTATTCAGGCCGTCTTGCCAATGGTATTTGGACTGGCTATTCTTCTAATAGCCGAGACACTGGTTCAGCTATAACTCTAGCAGGGGTTGGAACTGAAACTGGTGATCCAATTATCTATTCAACTCATCCAGATGTTCAAACTCTATCAACAAACCTAGAAGCATCTGGAACTCAATATGATTCTCAAAATGTTGGCAATCTCCAAAACTCTATGCCACTATGGATGTTGGATGAAGACCAAGAATCAGGTGGAGAATTAAAGAACTTACTACAAATTGTCGGTAGTTACTTTGATACTCTACATCTACAAACAACTCAAATAACAAAATATAGATATCCAGAATATCAAGACAATAATAGTGTAGCGGCGAATCCCTATAACAGAAGATTATTAACTTCCCTTGGATTTGACACACCAGAACTTTTTATTGATAAAAATGTTTTAGAATCAATTGTCAACCAAGACGACAAAAGAAAGTATGAAGATAAATTAAATGAGATTAAAAACCTCATTTACAAAAACATTTATAATAACTTAACCCACATCAATAAATCAAAAGGTACCGTAAAGGCTATTAGAAATCTTCTAAGATGCTACGGTATTGATGATGACCTATTCAACTTCAATGTTTATGCAGACCAAGCTGAATATGTTCTCAAAGATGACTACAAAAACAGTTCAATCAAATTTGATTCACTTGATTTAACTCCATTCGCAAACACACAGAACTCTGAAGGTGTTATTTATAACTTTGCCGAGGCTGGAAATTCGAATTCATCTCCTTATATCTCAGGTTCCACATATGACAAACTTGGTTTCACTGTCGAGGTTAACACTATCTTTCCTCATACACCACCAAGTTATCAAGACTCTGTTAACTTAACCGAACCAGCAATAGTCACCGCTTCTGTCTTTGGTATTAGAGAAGCAAATTACACCGACCAAACAACGGTAATAGCTCCAGATTTTGCGGATGTTAGTGTTAGAGTAATTAAAGTTGATAACACTGCTAAATTCCAATTAACTTCTTCGATTGGTAGCGGTTTCTTATTAGAAACAGATAGATTCTATGATGTTTATGAGAACTCAAGATGGAGCCTTTCGGTAAGATTAAAGTATGATTCTGATGAATTTAAAACAATGCCAGTAACATCAGTATCAGGCAAGGTCTACACATTAGAGTTTAATGGCTATAATTACGAACAAGATATTCTACAAAATTCATTTGCTCTTACAAGTAGCATCGTATCTGGTGATGGTGAATTATTTGTCCAATCTGATAAAAGAGTTTATGTTGGGGCAGAAAGAGATAATGTCACAGGTTCTCTAAACTATCGTTCAAACATGAAGTTACTCAGTACTCTAGTTTGGGCTGATTATGTTGAGGACGATGAATTAACTGCTCATGCTAGAGATGTAACTTCATTTGGTAGAAAAGAACCATACGACAACACATTTACATTCACTTCCAACAATTTTGATGAGATTTACATTCCAAAATATGACTCTCTAGCTATGAACTGGGGATTTGACATTGTAACTTCATCTAATGGTTCTGGCAAGTTTGTTGTCCCAGATCTTTCATCGGGTTCAATAGCTTTAGTTTCTAAGTATGGCGACTACTCTAAGCTAGTAGGAATTCAAAATACTGCTCAAGGATCAGGATTCCCAGCCTCATCTGATGTCAAGGATATTCAATATCTAAACATCATGACTCAGCAAATTCCCGAGAACCTCAATGCTGATAACATGATTGAGATTCTTGAGAATGATGATGATAAATTCTTTTTAGATAACCGTCCAGTCAAATACTTCTTCTCTTTAGAAGCAAGCATGTATGACACAATCTCAAGAGAGATGTTAAAAACATTTGCCGGGGTTCTAGATTATGGCTCCATGATTGGATCGCCAATCGTAGACTACCAAACAGAGAATAAAGATCTAAGAATTGCTAGAGAAAACTTCTACAGCAGAGTAGAAAATCAACCAGATTTAGAGAAATATGTAAGCCTCTATAAATTCTTAGACAGTGCCATTGAAGGTGTTCTTTTTAACTTGATGCCTGCTTCGGCAAATGCTTCAGGTAGAGTAAGAACTGTTATTGAAAGCCACATTCTAGAAAGAGCTTCTCAAAGAAAGGTCTTAATTCCAAACTCTAAGTCTACAACGGACAAAGACACACCAAAGCCAGTTCAATTCCCAGAAACAGGCCCAATCTCAGCCGCACCAACAGGCCCAGGCAACGCCGACGCCGAACCATCATTTGGTTCAGCCAAAGATGTTATTGACACAAAGATCTCAATAATGGGTAAGCCAGAGCTAGAAGTCAAAAAAGGAGACTTCGGCGGAACATTCAAAGTTCCACTTTCGTTTCAGGCAGAACAAAAATTAAAAGAGTGGTTAAATCAGTATAACAATAAAAGATTCACAGAAGCAAATGATTCAGCAGGAACTTCTGGTTGGTATGCCATTATGGCTGAAAGAACCGAAGCAGGCTTGGTAGCTACTACTGACGGCGACAAGAGAACAAGAAGATCTTTGCTTAGAACAGTAAAGCAACAAAGAATCCTTGAAGCTGGCGGTGTTACAAAAATAAGGGGCAGTGTTCAACCAATAGCTCTCTATGCTTCACAACAAGTTAATCAAGGTGGAAATGTAATAATTCCACTAATTCAACCAGAAGAAATCGGCAACATTGTTTTATTAACCAAAAAAGATCAAATAATAGTTGCCGAAGACCTAATTAAAAACTTTGTAAATTTTGAAGTTTCTTCAAATGATAGTTTAGTGGACCCAAATAAATTACCAATTAGATTTACTGTTAGCGGTTCTAGTGATTTCTTTGGAGTTTTGAGTGGGTCTCTAACAGGGCATCATTTAGACACTTATTACGGTGAGAGCTTACAAAATCCATTACAAGGCCCATTTACCGAGCAACATGTTGGTGGCTACAAGCATAGACACACTGAAGTTGGTCAGACTTTAGATAGACCAGAATTTTACAAGATAGACACAAGTGGCTCTTCTGATAATAAAGTCAGAATTTACAATCCTAGATTTAATCCAGACTCAAACACTTATGATTTTAACATTCCAAGAGTTAAATTCTCTAGAGAAGAATTAGTCAAAAGAGTCTACAACACAAAGAACATTAAAACTGTAACTGGTTCACAACATTTAGGCAATTTCTCTAAAAACTATGAAGTTGTAAGCATGAACGGTAGAAAGGAAAACAACTTTGCTTTCGTTCAACAAGGCGGTTTCAATATAACCGGCTCAGAATCAACAGCAGTTTCAGGTGTTATTGATTTTACTCTGCCAAATAGAGCTTTATCTGACGGGACTTATAACAAGACTGTAATCGTAAATCGCTTCTCATCTCCAGGTGAAGTAGCAACTCTAAGTGAGGGCTATCTAGATGTTGAAGCAGCAGAATATAGCCCCTACAATGCCCTTCCATATAGAAACAGAGAAGCAGTTAACAATTTAAACCTATTCAATCAAATTCCATCTGCTTTTGGCGGTTATGAATCGGGCTCAACAGTAACAGCCTCTTTCCACAAAGTTCAGAGAAATAGAGTCAATAGGCTGAAATATGCTACTGGCGGAACACTTTACACTGGCTCTAGTTTCGACAATGGCTTTGTTATGAACAATATTCCAAGAAAGGACTTTGGTTACTGGTGGATTAGTTCATCAGCAGATCCTGCTCTTTCAATGGACGGGCTTTACGGTTTTGCTACAAGCTCGGACGGTATTACATTCCTAAGTGGTGCAATAAGAGACTTTGAGAGTTCTCCAACAACAAATTATTTAATCAATTTTGTGGGAATCTCCACTCCTGGCGAGTTCTCCCAGTTTGCTGGTTACCATTATGAGATAACTGATGACCAAAATCTTTTAACCACACCATTAAATTACCTTAATAATGCTTCACTTGCAGATAACATTGATGTCTACTTTTTAAATATTAATGGCCCATACGGTCATCCAACATGGAAGCAAATAAGAGGTGGTGAACATCCCGTAGCTAGTTTCTTAAACAAGAATAGCTACATTATCTCTCAAGTAGACGGCGACAACTTAAGAATCAAGCATCCACCTCTGTCGTCTAGATTTAAGCCAGTTATACACAATATTACAAGCAGGGAAATAATTGGCGGTGAACCAGTTGAAAGAGACTTGATTCTAGCTTACACTTTTGGAAACGATTATGATTTCTATGGAAATTACTACGACTACACAAATAATAGATTAGACAACCCATTCAGAGAAAAGAATTTTGACATTGTAGATAAAGGAGACAGCCTTCTCTACAACATTTCAAGACTTTACACTAAAGGAGTTTCGGTCCTAAAGTCGAACTCTTTGATTCACAGAGAAAAAATCTATCCAAAAGAGACAAACGCTTATCTCACCAAAACAAGAGACAGAACAAGGTTTATCTTTAAATGGAGAGACGATTTAGACAATAGAATAGATGGCACAACAGGCTCACAAGATGGTCAAACCTTTTCTTTATGGGCAATGGACATAAATTCAACTGCCACCAAGTACGGAGAACTGTTAAATGATGTGTCCGCAGAGTTCTTAAACTTAGCTCCAAGATTTGGCAGATATAGATTATCTGGGTCTTCTGGTTATACATACCTAACAGCTTCCGCTCCCTACAATAGCGTTCAATTTGGAACGGCAGACTCAGCAGGACAAGGAGCCTTTGAAGATAGTTACTCTGAATGGAACCATCAACTAAGATTAATAGCTAAAGACCAGTCAATCCTGCCAGAATACAGAATTTCAGAGCATATTTCAGACATTATTGATTCCGGCTATGACTTATCTAATGATGTTTACCAGTCACTTTCTTTAACTGGTAGTCAAGACACAGGAACAAATGCTCGCTTCTTAGAAGATTACTGTCACTCAGAGGACATCCCCTCTATTGAAATTCTTAAGGAAACACAAGATAGAGATGCTGATAGGATATCAATAAACATAACAGCAACTAAAAAGCTTCTACCTTACGATGGCTTTTATCCAGTTCAAAGAACTCTACAGCTATCAACGATGTTTAACCAGTCAATAGCCCCAAATGCTTCTTTAGGAGGTACAGAAGGGACATTCCAGACTCTAAATAACACAATCTACTCTAGATTGGCTTACGGCTCAATTAGAGCAGGATTGGCGACAGACACAGCTATTTGGACGGGAGGTGTCTTAGGAGTCTCTGCTTCACCCGCAACTAATGCTTCAATAATTTATGAAATTACAGACTACACACTATTAACTGGCTCTACATCTGTTGACTGCGCCAGAGTATTATTATCGGGAAGTAACTATGATAGTTTTAGAAATTCACCAGTCGCAAGTAGTGGGAACTTTATTGCGTTTGCTTATGATCGCAACGGCCTCGCATTCGGCGCCTCCCCGCCGACCGGCTTTGGTTATGTGGGAGACTCAATTCTTCTAAATAATGAGGAACCCTTTGTAATTGATCTAGAGGTCACAACAGGAGGTGGCTCATCCCCGGTAACCAGTAATGAAGAAGCGGCCCTACGCACGAAGGATTGGATTAATTATTATAGTTCGTCCTCTTTCAGTTCTCAAATTGTAGTTGCTCAATCCAGCGGAGCATTTGTTATCATAACCGATGCCGTCGCTTCACCTATCACGGATGGTAACAATAATTCTGGTTATTTACAAGAAAATTTCATTGGAGTGGCATATACTGGTTCGGACTATAATACATATGGCTACATTGGTTATGACACAGACATCGGCGCCGGATACGATTATGCATCTAAGCTTATGTCTGGAGCAGCATTAGCGGTAGCAGGAGGATTTAACCCAACTGCTTCATGGAGTCGTCTACCATTTGAATCAATTATTACACCATCTACTTATTTAACTTCAGAGATAATTGAAAATGATCCTGAAAATCCAATTGACTCAACTGCCAGTGTTGGATTTATAAGCAAAAATTATGAACTAGCTGCTTCTAACTTCTATGCTGGACTAGTCAACACATTTATTCAGAATAAAACTTTAACAACTGTTAAATCTAAACCACAAAGTGAATGGGTTTTCTCTGATGGCAACTCAAGCAATTATTCTATGGATGTTGTGATTAAGAAAGATAGATTATTCAGTAATCACGATGACCCTGCCGCCAATGGAGCCCCTTATACCGCCCATGCTAATTTCTATCAACCTTTATCAGCTAGTAGTGGTCAATGGTGGTATAAACACATAAACAATGGAAGTTCTAGTGTAAATGCTGAAATCCCACCAGCAGCCTCTTGGTCTGATAATGAAGCCTATGTTACTCTCAATTTTGATTATAATGCCTTTAAGAGTGTTGTTACAGATAGAAATCCAACAATAAATGATATTCTATTCTACTCAACAAAAACTTATGCGAATAAACAAATGTTGGAACAACTTGGAAACACTCAGGCAACATCTACAAACAACAACAGTTCACAATTCATGACAATTGAAGCTGGTGTTGATTTATTTAACTATGATAACCAAACAGGTCAATGGATTATTAATACCAAGTGTGAATTCCCAGTTCACAACTTTGTGGATAATGGCGATGGATCACCAGTTATAGCTCTTTACCCAGATGGAACAATCGGCGCTGATGGATCCGCTGCTGGCGATGTTAATAGAGGTGTTTGGCATCAGTTCTCTTCTAACACCAACAGCGGTCTAAAACTAATGGTCAGAAGCCCCGACACTACAACAAATAGAACAACTGGTTCATTAGCAACTGCTTGTGGCTTTGAAACAGAACAAAAGGTTGTAAGCCAATTAGCTGATTCTACTACACTTAAAGAGTATGTAGTTGTGGTACCATTCGTAACAAACGAATGCGATGAAGAGGTTCTTTTCCACTATCCAATTGGCGAGTTTGAAAGAGCTTACAATAAGATTGGAGAGGATAGAGAAAGCAGCTTAACTCAAATGCTTTCTAAGATGAGAAATCTAATCCTACCAATTAAATTCAACTTTATGGATAAAAGAGTCACTGCTGGCAAGAGATTAGAACAAGAAGACTATGCTCCTATCTTACCTCCATTCGCGATGTATATTTTTGAGTTTAATCAAGAGTTAAATCAATCAGATTTATCTAGATGGTGGCAAGGTGTTCTACCTGAAGCTGGAAGCAAGCTATCTCTAGAGACATTTAACATTTCACACAAGATCGCTAATGGTGAAATTATTAGCCCCGTGGTTCTTAACAACGACTTATTTAAGGGTAAACTACCAGAGAACTTAAGATTTAA
>Ga0070754_10000663_pt1 | contig 30844 bp, 42 predicted proteins | sample VirMetDEL_Sep_01_FD_75181 | JGI IMG/M metagenome (GOLD analysis project Ga0070754, IMG submission 75181) | Aqueous microbial communities from the Delaware River and Bay under freshwater to marine salinity gradient to study organic matter... | ecosystem: Environmental > Aquatic > Marine >...
GAGGTAGTTTCTTCTTATGAGTCTCAAAATCTTTTAAGACTTGTCTAATTCTACCGACATCCTCTTGCCTAAACTGTTTGTCCTTGTACCAGTTCAGTATTTTTTGAGTGTATTTCTTATTCTTGGAAGGGTCAGCTTCATTAGCAAGGAAGTCAATGATATCATGAGGCTCTCTATGCTTGGCTAGAGTGTCATGAGAACTATCAATGCCGTCTTCATGCTGTTTCTTTAGGAAGTCTATGCGACCTTCAAAGATGAAGATGGACTCTAAGATAGAGCCTAAAGAATTTTCTAAACAACTAACTATTAATTGTTCGGAGAAATCTTCATAAGCAGGCTCATTGGGGCGACGTTTTTCGTCTTTTTTCTTTTTTCTCTTTGGGTCTTCTTCTCTGGTCATGGAAGCTAACCACTCAGGCGCAACTTTACCGCTCTCTGCACCACCGTGTATTGGCGCAGAATAGTTCGGTTCTATCCTATTGTCATTACTATTAGAACCGTTTGGATATACTTCATTAATTCTATTGATTTTGCGGCGCACTGTTTCTCTCCAACCGCAATAATAGCATCAATATTTCCCGCTGATCGCGACTTAATTGATCAACTTTATCTGATAACTTATCGTGATACTGACGGAATTCTTTTCTAGACTCTGCTGTTGCCTCGTCTTTTTGAGTTAGCCTCTCTTTTATCTCATCTACAGACTCAGCCGTGTGTTCTACGTAACGCTGCACAGTCCGTTCTGCGGCATCCACGGTATAAAAGTGACCCGTGAGCATCCAAGCAACGAGACCGCCTATAGCCACCCACGAGCCCCTAGCCACAATTTGGTTGTGCTTTAAAGACACAGACAAAGATTCTATAGACGAATAACTCATAGTTCACTCTTCTTTTGATTGTTCCTCTAGTTCAGCTTTTACAGCTGCAACTTCTTCTTCAGTTGCGAGCATTCTTTGATACGGAATTTCGCCTCTTTCTTGAAGGAGCATCATTGCAATTTGTTCTTGCATTACGAGTAGGTGACTAGAACGTGCAAGCATTTCTTTTTCATACTCAGAGTACTCAATTTTACCTTCAGTGTTAGCTAAACCACCCAAAACTTCTTGCTTAGCTAAGTAATCGCCAATACCAAAGCCAGCAATAAAAGTAGCCGCAGTTAAAATAGGAAAAATTCGCACACTCATTATTATCTCCTTGTTGTGCTAATATTTACCAAGTCGCTATTGCCGAACGTTTCCAAGTGTCTGTTGCTACACAAATATAAAGGTAATCTGCATCATAATTTATAGTACCAGCAGTACAAGCAGCGGATGCACTTGCTGGTGTGCCAGACGTTACGGCATCAGCAATGATAGAACCTGTGCCTCTCTTTTGCAAAACACCAGCGGTAGTCATTTCTACACCATTAGTACCATCATCTTTAGTTAAAAAACTACTACCGTCACCTAAAACTTTAAAACGAACTTGAGCAGTAGTAGTTCCATTTGCAGTCACCCCTACCAAAAAATTACCACCTGAAGCCGTGTCAGTAAAATTTTCACCGGCATCAAAGCCTATCGTACCTGCAATCATATTTGCAGAAGTACCTATATTCTCATAGCCATAGGAGGTAATTCGACTTAGTTGTTCATTATTAACGGTAGTAGTAGTACCATTACGCTGCAACATAGTTAATTGTGCTGGTTTGTCTGTGCCAGCAATATCATTAGTTAATGAAAGTTGAGTGTTTTGCACATCGTCATCAACAATGACCATTGTTGCAGAAGCATCCACACCTGCACTAACACCGCCACCGTATACTATCACTTGATCTGAAGACTGTAATAAAATATCGTTAGTAGATGCAGTTGTAGTAAAAAGTAAGTTACCCCCAGAAGTAAGAGATAAATTACCTGTACCACGGTTAATTAGGCTTAGTTGGCCATTTTCGCCGGAAGCTCTTTCAATAGTAGCGTCTGCAATAGTATTACTCGGACTTGTATACGAGTTAGTCCAAAAATTTATTTGTGTTGCTAAATCGATAGAAGAGCCTCCAGATACGTCATAATAATTTAAATCTAAAACGCCGCCTTTACGGGCACCTGAAAATCTAGCGTTACCAATATCAGTCCTAAACCAACGTGCAGCGTTAGAACTTACATCTACTGCGACAAATTGTGTATCGTCAGTTGTGTTAATCCACCTAGAACCAACAGCATAATCAGGGGTGTCATCAGTAGCTGTAGGATCAGAAATAGCAGTAAAGTTATTAGCTAACGCAGTTGAAGTAATGCTTGAACCAACTGCGACCCAAGTATTATCCGACTCGCAAACGTACAACTTTTGCGCTGTGGAACCGCTTAAGTTCACATACACGCTAGCTGGAGAACAAGTTGAAGGGAGACCTAAACTGTTTGGTAATATTGAAGTGGCACTACTAGCATTTTGAGTCCCACTCCAAACGTAAGTAGCACTTAAATCTAAGGAAAAAGATAAATTATTAGATAAAGCGCCGCCCCCGACTAAAGGAGACGATGTAGATATAGTCCTAGACCCATCAATTAAATAAGCAGTCCCACCATCTAATGTGGGAAGTATAATTGTGCCACTTGCAACTGGAGGTGCAGACAGGAACATTGTCCCAGAACTGGTGCCCGTAAACGAGAGCTTGGTAGTGGCGTAAGCAAACGACGGGCTTAAAAATAAAGCTAAAGCAATTATTGACCCTAATAAACTACTGCATAAGCGTCTCATTAAAAACTCCTGTTTAAATTGCATCAGCAATCAGGTTCTGCAATCGGTTGGCCCGGTATCTCAAGTTTGCCGTCTGTGTTTTGAAGGTCATTTACAATGATGACTGGCAAAGGTCTCAGGTACTTTATAACTGCCAACGCACGAGCACTATTCTTACAAACCTCAGAATCTTCAGTATTCTTACGCGCACTCTCAAAATAAAACTGGGCTGTGTCTAGAGAGCTTTTTGTCTCAGAGCCTATAAGAATCAAGAGCGCGGCGTCCCTCTCCTCGGTTGGTTCAGCATCATCCGCAAATGAAAGGCAGGTACCCACATCAACCTTTAGCGGAGGAATCTCTTTTAAATTGTTCCGAATTGAGTCAGAAGCGGCTGCTAAAACATCTGAAGCCACTGAGGTAGCAATACACTTATTCGAGTCACCATCTCTAAGCGCGTTCATCTTTGAATAAGCCAACGCCGCACGAGAAGTTTCAATACTGTTTAATACAAGCAAGAACTTTAAGTCGCTCCCGTTGTCTGAACGAACCGCAGGACAACCTGCAAGAAAAATAACTAAACCTAAAGAAACTAACCTTCCAAACATAAGACCTTCACCTGCTAACTGGGCACCAGTGATTAACACGACGCCCGCCATCGTAAGAAACCGCGTAACCTTCTTTGATAAGAGTAGCGTTTACATCTACGCCATCTACGACGAGACGGCCCAGTATACGCCCAAACTTACCGCGTTCTTTTTTATCCTTTGTCAGGACAGATACTTCTTTCCCTAAAACCAAAGTCGAAAGACGTGCTTTTGCTTTAAGTCCTTCAACTTTCTCACCATCGCAGGACGCTCGAAAAGATTCTGGGGTATTAATCCCAGACAGTCTTACCTTTTCTTCTATGTAACCAATTCCGAAACCCAAGCTAAGTGGCGAACACACTACTGTGTCACCATCAACAACCTTGACGACGTTACATTTATACGAACCGCTGTGAGCGTCTGACGGGTATAAAAACAACAATAAAAAGAATACAAACGAAACTAACTTACACATAGGACAACGTAGCCTTTTCCATAGCCTCTCGTTCAGATGCCAATTTATCTTCCTCGGGCGATACATAGTCACGAGCTACCATATCGGCAACGGTGGCAGTCGCTAACTCCTTAGCGGAGCCAGAGATGCCGGGGCGCTTAGAATTCTGTTGTTTGTAACGTTTAGATAAAGAAGCACCCTCTACTAATCGAGCCTGTGCCGAAATTCTATAGGGCCTTACCGTAGTGTACCCAAGGTCGCTTATCACATCGTTTGAATGTACAGGCTTTCTACCTTTACTACGGTCAATACTTATAGTGACGTGGTAACGTTTTCCGTCAGGGCGAAACTCTCTACCGTCAACTTTAACGACAGCAGCTTGAACACCCTTACCGTCATCTACGTGCCCAATTACTTCAACACTCTTTGGATGTTCAGGGACTCTTGATTCTTTCTTTACGCCAAAGGCATGTGTCACGTGGTGGGCAATTACTTCAGGATACTTCGGAGGGTGTTTTTTAAGTAAAGCAGCACGGCTTTCAGGTGAGAGTACATACGCATGGTACCCTTCATCCAAAAGAAGGCATTCCTTTAGTTTGTCTAAGATAAAGCGATCACTCGCAGACTCGTACTGATCACTACCCTTTTTGTACTTATGTGAGTACTTACTTTCAGGCTTACGACGTTTGTCTTTAAAAACGCGAGACCCTCTATTCACCATAGGCACAACAAACGGATTTCTAACTGGTATATCTTTGGTGGATATAGTCAGTTTCTTCTTGCTCTTACCTTCTGCCATTTTACGGTAGCCTTTAGTACCTGCCACATCCCCTGAGTCTAACTCTGTGGGGCGGATAGTAGTACGACTAGAAGGTACTTGCCCGCTAACACGTGCAAGAGCTAAAGCTTGAGTCCGGTTTAAAAAATCACCTTCGTCAGTAACAAACCCTTCTTCAGCACCCTCAATAGCATCGCCTATTTCAGCGTAAATATGGCCGTGTGTTGGGCCCGTGTGGATTGTATTCCCTACCTTAAACGCAGCCGCCACAATTTTAGGAAATTTTTCCATTTAATTAAACTAAATGTTGATGCTCCGGGCCTACGTGTTTAGGCAAGTCAATCATAATAACCTCAGGATGAATTCCGTGGTGCTTAGCAAGATCCATCCTAGTGTTTCCTGAGAAAACCCGCATAGACCCGTTGCTATGCCTAAACACAATTGGCATGTCTGTAGGATGCCCAGCTTTAATTCTATTATTTAAAGCAGTGAGCGTTTCTCTATTTCTAAACTCAGGGTAGGAGGAGTATGAAGATATTAAGTCGTGTAAATCTTCAAAATCTCTAGTATGGCTACGGTAGCCGATCTTCCGATCCATCTCAGGACTAACTTTTACAACTGGTGAGTTATTAATGGCGTCTCTGAAATGCTCTACTGTAGGGAAGATATGACCATAGTGATGTTTAGCGTGGTGCGTATACTCAATGTCGTACTCATGCTGAATGGATTTATTATCAGGCCTTTTCCAAGGAGATTGCTCACCTTCAGAAATTACTCGCACAATAGTACCTACATCTGCCCCATTTAAAACAGCTTCAACTAACCCACAAAATCTAGTAGACATTGATTCACCTAACTTTATCTTACTGTAAGCTTTTACTGCACTGTTTAAGATATTTATATCACGTTCACGGCCAGTTCGTGTCGTGCTTTGATTTAGTAAACTCACGGCATCTTTTGGGTGAACCCATCGAGTTTCACTGGTCTCGTTATCCATTAGTGCTGGATCATGACCAGCCGAATGCATCAAATAGAAGTAAGTTGTAGAAGTGTCGCCAGCAAACCCGCCGGGAACTGCCCCAACTATTTTAGCCTTGTGTCCAGTTTCCTGCTCTACTTCTCTCAACGCTGTATCTACAGGGTGCTCAGCACCATCAGGTCGGCCTTTGGCGAAAGTCCAATGGTAACCACCGTAATGCCCTGTAGGCTTCCTCAGTAATACATGACCATCACTGTTAAAAAGAACGCCCCCGTAAGCCTTTGAGCCGGTAGAAGCACTCCAAACGCCTTCCTTATGAAGGTCTCTACTTTTAAAGTGTTTAGTTAAATCAGACACTTAAATATCCATAACTTTTAATAGATTAATTGCTTTGTCTACTACCGATTGAGAAAGCCCCTTATACGAAGCAACATCTTCCGGTAAAGAAGATAAGGCCTTAACAAGTGTAGCATTTTGGTCAGGGCTTAATCTGGAAAACGGCGTTAAATAAGTACGGACTAAAAACAAAGCACCGTTTTCTGCTGGAAACGGAACTGTGATTTGCCTCTCCACCCTAATATACCCTGCATTTGGGCTGTCCCACGAACCAAAGACACCATACTCAGGATGGTGGTCTAAATGAGAATCTGGGCTTACGGTCCAAACAAATCGGACGTAAGGGCCTTTATTTACCATGGCTTTTACCATGGCAACGGACTCTTTAGCGCTCCGAGGAAAATTCGGTACCGGGTGGTGGACTTCTGAAAAACTTAACCCTAACAACCTCTCAGGAGCCCAGTTACTAGGGAAAGAAAAATAAACTGCAACCACCTGATCATCACCCGTAATTACTGCGAAGTCTTCTTGAACCCTAGAGGAAAGAGTTTCGTAGTCTTGAACACTTCCCCAGTACGACTGGTGTTCTGACTGTAGTTTTTTCCGGCACCAAGATACTACGGCCTTATGGAGCCTTAAATTTGGCTCAATAAGACCGTATCTAGATTTAAGGGTTTTATCTTTTCCCCTTAAATAACGTGCTCTGTTTACATCGAACTGAAAATAAAGTTTGTCGTAGTCTTTATTTCCAAAGTCTGAGGGGTGCGGCTTTAGTGAAGCCCTCATTTTAAGAGGCTCAGCTAAAACTGGAAAGTACAAACAACTAGCCCCATTTCATTTAATAGTGTCAACCAAAAATGGTTGTGTAATGTAGTTTACGAATATAAGACTTATAACAATGGTATCAGCTAATAAAATTTTTTATATCGAACTTCAGAATCCATATAGATGTCTCCAGACTCAGACATCCAAGCCAATCCGTTATATTTCTTCCCATTAAGTGAGTAGTTAGCCAGCTTTACACGGCTAACTACAATAGAATGGTCGCGGGCAACTACGTGGTTACCTTCAACAACTCGCTTACCACGGGTAGATGCCCGTGCAGTTTTACTTAATTTTCCTGCCATTTAATTACCCAAAATTAAATTTATTAAATCTTTGGCTGATAAACTCTCGTTAAAAATAAAACCTTTTAATGCATTTCGTTGTTGTAACAGGGCCGCATCTTTACCCCCATGTGGCTGAATAGGGGTATTTTTTATCCTTGAGAAAACTACCCGGTAGTGAGAAACATTACTTTGTTTCGGACCATGAGAAACAGCATTACTAGAATGTGCAGCTTGTAAATGATCATCCTCAAATGAACGTACTGCTCGCCAATAATCTACGGTACCTGATCGACCCAAGCGTGGTCTTATTGTATGTAGATGGTGATCTGAATGAGTAGCGTTTTGAGAAGTTATGTTCTTTTTATAACCAAAGCGTTTACCAAAAGCATTGGCACCTTGACGGCCCATTTGTTGGGTAAGCAATAACTCGCGAGAGCGTGGAGAAGAACCTCTATTTGAAGAGTGCTGAAGCGCTGCCATCGTATGTTCATAAGCACTCCCGCCATGTGGAACACTTGAAGGTCTATTTGCCATGTCTAAAACTTCAGGAAACCAATGCTCAAGAGAATCAGATTGTCTTAAGCTGTCAAAGAACTTTCTTGGATGAGGAGATTTCAGTGCTTTCTCCATCTCTGCTCGAACCCTGTCCTTTGGCTCTTTGTGTAATTCATCGTTAGTTTGACGCATCGAATCGACTAAATCTGGGTGAAGGTCAAAACCTAGCTGAGAAGCAAAGCGTGCCGCCCTGAAAGTCCTTAACGGGTCTTCACCAAAAGCATCAGAAACTGGCTTTAGTTCTTTAGATTTTATAGACTCAAGCCCACCGTAAGGGTCGATCACGCCAGTGTCAGGATGATAAGCCATAGCGTTTACGGTTAGGTCACGGCGATGAAGATCTGTTTGTAAGTCTTTTGCTTCGTGCCAGTTAAAACCTGTATGCCCCGCACCAACCTTTTTCTCACCGCGTGCTAATGCAACCTCAACACCGGGGAACTCTGGATGCGTGAATACAGGAAAGTCTTTTTTTATCGGGGTAAAGCCCAAAGACTTTAATTTATCATGACCACCAACAACGACTAAATCTACATCTTTGGAGGGACGACCTAAGTGTGCGTCACGGACAGCACCACCAACAAGGTACGGCTTAAGTCCAGTAAAAGCTTCTACTCCACGGATAATATGATCGTAAGAAGATAGTGTCTTCTTGACATCAGACATTATCGCCTTTTTCTTTTATTTAGTTTACTTTGAATTAGAGTGTCGGCAGCGGAGGTTTGTGTCTGCTGTGCAGCAGCTTGCCTCGCATGTTTTGTCGCATTAACTGCCCTGCGTAAATCACTCTGGATCTTATGAGTTGACCTAGATTTAGGGGTTTTAGAAACCATTACAGGGGTGTCTGAAAGCGGACTGGTAAGCTTAAAATTATTAGTCGCGTGCTCAACTGACCAATGCGAATGTTCATCCTTACTCAGTAGTTGAGCAAGCTCTTTATAAACTTTTACCTTTTTACCTTCTAATAAAAAAAAGTTTTCAACTTCATAATCCATTTTATGGTACCTATCATTAGTACTTTCACCCCAGTGGTTAACATGAAAAACTTTCACTTCGCCGTTTTTTACATGACGACCACTGTGCCAATTATTATCAAAGTGTGCTGTCAAAGCCCTAATTGTATGCCCATGACTTATTACCACGATATCTTGATTAGGATGCTTCTTAATTAGACTGTCAATTGAACTACCAGCACGGTGTCTAACATCGGCAAGAGACTCTCCACCAGAAGGCCTCCAGTTAGGGTTCAGTATACGCATCTTTCTTCTACGAGTGCTTTCTGGGTGAGCCATAAAATAATCTGGCTCATGCTGCATCTTTGATGCGTCTTTGCCTGTCCAATCCGGCCCAAAGTCTCGCTCTTGAACAGCTGGCTCGACATAATCAGGCATGCTCTTTCCCAGAGCTTGCATCACGTGGTGAGCAGTTTGTCTGGTCCTAGTAAAAGGGCTCACTACTATGACGGGGTTGTTCAAGTTATGACTCTTTAAGATCTCCCCGGCCACACGCGCTTCATTTCGACCTTGATCCGTAAGGGGCGACTCTGGGCCACCAACGGTAGCTCCAACATTAGCCGTGCTCTGACCGTGCCGGATAAGAAAAACCCGCTGCGGCTTAAAGGCTATTTCAGACAAATAAGACATTAACTTAAAATAACATTTTTTAATTAATCTAGATAGCTTCCCAACTCAGTACACGTAGAATGGTGCTTCTTAACAATTGGGTCATCAGCACAGGCTTTACAGACCGGCCTACCGCAATAAGAGCACTTTAAAAAACCACGACTTAACTCACAACAAATATGACAACTGTTAACACCATTAGCATCTAAAAACTGAATTGCGTGCATGTAAGTATAGTCACCTCAAAAGACCAAAAAATATAGAGGCATTATTGGAATTCTTCAATAATGCTCAAAGCAAAATCCAAAGGAGCTAAAGAGTCGTAGGGAACAAACCCTTCTTCGTGGGCTTTTGGGATTTTACCAGTTAAAGAACGGTAAACTACGTCCTGCATAACCGAATTAGAGTCTTTTGCGATTAACTCTTCAGAAACAACGAAACCAAGATTCTTTTCAATTTCTCGCTGTTTTTTTAAAACATCCCACTCCCAAGTAACTAAAGACTTAGGGTTTAAGCTGAAGGGTACACCAACTTCTTTGTGTGCAAGTTCGTGGATGATTCGCCAACGAAAAGCAGCCTCGGACGAGCTTTCAACTAATGAGTTTTCGTAAGAGAGAAACTCTAGATTTGAGGGGTATTCGTTAACATAACCAAAGACCACCCCAACTTCCTTATACGGGAAACCTTCAAGTAAAGGTGGCCGGTATTCAAACGGCCAAGCGTAAGAATGAGGGTGTGCAACTGATTTCTTTTCCTTAAAAGCCGCTTTTAAGTCTACGCCTTCTAGTACGGAAGTAATTATCTCCAAAGAACGCTTAGCGTTAAAGTTTTTCTTTGGAGCATTTAAAGAGTTAGAAAGAAGTTCTCTTCGTAAAGTTTTAGAGTCTTTTGCCATCTATCATTTCGATATCAGTCACGATAAGCCAGACAACAAAAGATGCAGTTACCAACAAACCGGTAAGGAAGCCCCACGCAAACATTAGCATCGCATAAACCCTAGAGTTAAGCTTCGTAAGCAGCCTTCATGCGCTTAATTGCTGCGTGTGGTACACCGTGGGTATTCCGCTTAGCACACTCATCAGTATCCCAAGCCCAAGGAGCCGTACTGTGCTCATATGAAACTTCGTAACCGTGATCTTTAGCAGCCTGTATGTAAGGTTCCATATGAGCTTTTTGAATATTGGTATTATCTACGATTACAGTAGGGATGCCTGACCGCATTGCAGTAACTGTACGGTCACGGTTCCAATCATGAGCCTTTGAAAGAAGTTTAGGGTTAAAGTCATAATCTTCTCCCCAATAGTCGTCGGTGGAAAATATTGCTGATTTACCGTCGCCACCGGCAGCGTTGTGAATTTCTTTTGCGCTGTAGCTCTTACCACTACCCGGCAAGCCTCGCATTAGAATCAAACGCTTAGTAGAAGAGGCTTCATCAAGTTTGCGTTTGATTAAAATTTCAGCCGAATAAGCCACAACAAGTCTCAGTTCCCACGTAAAAAATTTGCCTGCTTAAGATTTTTACGCTTACCACCGGGCCCCGGTTTATCGGGCCAACCAAACTCACTCGTCGTAGTAGCGTCACGACTTTTTGTGTCAATTAAATTATGTAACTTCTTTGACGGCTCAGCATTATTACGAAAAGCAGACGCTACGTGAGTATCATTTAGATCATCACCACTTTTTGCTAACGTAGCAGGTCTCTCAGAGCTAAAGAAAAAAGACTTGTTTGAACCAGCCGTTTTACTGTGTACCGGGTCTTTAAGCCTAACGGCGTCCATTAAATCTTTAACTTTTCGTAAAGCGTCAAAATTATGGTGTAAGTACTGACCATAATCTTGTATTGGGTTTTCGGTCTCTGTAGGGTCCAACCAACCACCATACAACTTACTATAATGTCGAAAAGCACTGTTAGATTGATGAAAAGATGGGTGGTTATTCGTCACTTTTCTTATATGGTGTGCCCAAATAGCTGCTTGTGTTTGGGCATTTGACCAACCTAATCTCTTAGCAACATGCGAAACCCCCTGATGAATAGCTGCAAACTGCTGTGGAGAAACAGTAGTAATCTCGGGGTTGTAATCATTCAGAACGGAGTAGCGCATGTGCCTATCCGAAGTGATTTTTGTATGATCACCGAATATATTGGCTTGATACGGGTTTACTTTTGGGCCGGATAAATCTAAACCATAAGCCGCTCTCAAGTAATTACTAGTAGTATTTGGTTCTCCAATTAATGGCTTCCCTTGAATTAAGTCCCTGTAAGCCCTCATGGATTTTACAAAGTTATCATGCGGGTGGGACTGTGCGGAACCAGCGGCCAACAAACCCATAACCATGTGAGAGTCTTTATAGTGGTCACTATCAAAGACACTCTTAACTATAGGGTGTATTTCATGGTACCAATCTTTAGCGTCTCGGCTTTGTAAAGCCGCATTAGTTAGATGGTCAAGTTGTTCATTAGAGATTTCTGGAGAAAGTATGTCCTTACTAATTCGACCGGTTGGAGTAGGTGCCATTCTACTCTGCGACTGCTGTAGAGGTAAGTTAGCTCCAGTACCTACTATGTCGAATAGCGTTTCATTTGAAACCTGACGAGTAAACTTGTCTGGCTTAGAAAACATTCTCCTAGTTTCGTCATCTAGGTCATTATTGTAATCGAATTTAGGCTCTTCACCTTTAGATTTTTTACCGGGCTTACTATTAGTCTTAACTGACGGATCGTTTGGGTACCAAATTAAAGAATGTGGTTCAGTATCTTTTAAATGCCTAAGTAGTGCGGCCCTACTCTCAAATATTGAACAGGCAGTTGAAGCATCACTACCACCCAAAACCATCTCAATTAAACAATTAACTTTGTACATATTTAAATTACTTTATCAACTTGAAGCTGTGGCTATTCTGCGCTTTAAAGTCTCATGAGGATGGTTTAAGCCCATTCTTTTTGCATGCGCGTCTATAAGTGCGAAAGCATGATCGAGAGAAACTTTATGTGAATGTGGGTGAAAACCTTCTTGATTTGGGTTGGTAAACTTCCCAGTAACCGCTCTATAAACTGCGTCGTGCATTACAGTATTTAGTTCACGGTGGAAGTCTTCATCTGAAACATGAATGCCTAGTTGCTTGTTTAAATCACGCTGTTTATGTGCAGTTAGCCACTCCCAATGAACAGCACGCTTTGCTTCATGTGTTGTTCTTTGATGGCCTAACTTTCCCATTCTTCGAGCTTCCCCATACATACTATTAAGCTTAGGTCTAGTTAGTCCATGCGAAAGTTCATGGACCCTCCTCCAATTGTTTGTATAAGACTCCTCACCAAAATCCCCACCAGAGCCATCGGTTGGATCCCAAATGGCTAAGTGCCCGGTGTCATAATTTTTCTTATTCAAGTCAGCAAGGGGGTAATTTCCACCCATATAATAAACTTCAAAGTTATGAGATTTCACTAAACCACTTATTGGGTCAGTGTGCCTATCCTCATAAGGGTAAAATTTCAGATCCGAATAAACTCCCGGTCTAATTACACCATATTCGTTTGCATATGACGCATAATCAGGAGCTTTTCCTTTAAATGCATATGGGTTTAAAGGGTGGGCTTCACCTTCTTCTGCCTCAGCAATGCCTTCATTATTATAGTGAGCTGAATGACCTTCATGCCAAGCGTAGCCGCCGTGCCAACCCTTCTTCTTTCTAGTAGTACTACCAACAACCTTTGTAACCGCTCCAGCTTCATCAATTATCTTTGCAAAACACTCATTGACTGACTCTTTGTGCATGCCTTGCTTAATTAAGCTTTGCCCGAATTGAGCTAGAGCCTCAGCAGGCATCGCTGCTAAAGATTCAGCGTGAGTGGGTGAAAGCCTTTGATGAGCAGTAATAACTGCGGTTGCAGTGACTGGGTCAACTTTAACCCCGCCAACACTCCCAGCAGTCCTAGTCTGTGCGATCCGCTTAAAGGCATTAAAAGCCTCACCACTGTGTTCATAGATATTTTGAATTTTATTTCGATTCCAACGGTACATCAGTTATCTCCCATTGCATGTCCAAGAAGTAAAAGCTCCAACATTTTTTTGCTTTTACCACACTTAGTTTTCGTCTTCGACTCAAAGGTCCACGTACCATGAGTCTTGTCTGTCCCAGTGATAACAATAGAAACTTTAGAACCGTCAGGGTTTTCAAAAATTTGGTTACCGGCAGCAGATGCTTTCGCGAACTCGATGCCACTAATCAAAGGGTTATAACCAAAGTTAATAAGCATGTTTCGGATTCGGTCGATCTCATAAACCGGACCTAAAGAAGCACCCTCATTTAAAACTTTATCTATGGCCTCATCTAAAGAATCCATTTCTACTTCTCCAATAAGCAAATTTAATGCGTGTTCATCTAAAATAAGAGCAATTTTTTTACCACTATCAAAAGTCTCATTTTTACTAGAGTGGGCAAAAACTTGACCGGGCTCGGCGTTTAAATGTCCACTTACATAAAAACCCCCACGAATACCCATAGGGTTACCGTCAGCAATCCCGATTAAGTTTTTAGTCCAAATAACTGGTCTTGCACTTTTATCGCTTTGTAAATGATACACGCCTAACTTAGGGTTATAGACAAGACGCTCCATACCATCGATAGAGTCTACTGAAGGCGCAAAACCACCCGACACAAGAGTGCCATGTGCATATGCGTGAGGTGTTTTACGAGGTAGCCCAAATTTAGTCTTTGGTGCGTTTAGATCACGTATTCGAGTAGGGTGATGGATTACATTGTCTGGATTTAAGTCTACGTCTCTTAAGACAACAACATGAGCAGCATGTGTTTTTTTACTAGTAGGAGTGCCTGCTTTTATGTCACCTTGATGCAAAGTCATACTTAAATGATCAAGGGAGTACCTTCTGCCCTCGTCATCGATAACTTTACCCTCATCGTCTTGTGTCCATCTAACGTTCGGACGAACGCTAACTTTCATACCAGTTCTAGGCGCACCGTAACTAACACTTATAAACTCACCGCCTGACTTAACAATGCCTGTGTTTCTTAAAAACTTTCTTCGGTAAGGCATCGGGCCTTTTGGAAGGGCCATTTCTAGTAGTACATATCTAATCAACTTAAACCTCTGTCTACACGAGAAATTTCATTCCCTTTGACATCGTAAGTAATCACGGCGAATGGAGTTATCACATAACCGCCTATAAGAATCCCACCCGCATAAATAGGTCTCAACCCTTGGCGCATTTTCCCACTAGTGATAACCTGTGGCATTAAAACTGACTCTTCAGTCTTCCCTCCACGAATGACACTTAACTGGCTCTTTCTATACTCTTTACTAGATTTCCTTAGTTTATCAGAAATCAAGCTTGAAACTCTGTGCGCGAGTTCGGACGCCTTACGAGCCTTCAGCGCGGGCCTTGCGTCAGCCACGCCTTTAGGTAGTGGGGCTTCTGAGGAGTCTTGACTTTGCTCGCGCCCTACAATTGGAGTACCCTCAGCCCATCGCTTCACATGCCAGTAATGACCCGGCAAATGACCATGCTCATCTGAATGTATAGTCCCCATGTAAGAAACAGAACGCTGGGTACTTTTACTTACACTTTTGGCCACTTGAGGGGTGGCCCTTATAATTAAGCCTCCCTCATCATGAGCCTTTACCACATCGACTGTTGGGTGCGTCTTAGAGAGGTAGCGCTTTAGAGCAGTTCGACTATTAGAGGCGTCAAAGACCTCCCTGCTTACCATGTCTGGTTGAGGGTGGTATTCATCACCACTCTTGACCTGCTTGTGAGGCTTTAAAGAATCATTGAAGGTAGGCCGCTTGGGGACCGTGGTCAAAGACTCTTTTACTGGGACGTACTCACCACCGGGGCGTAAACGGCCCGTCCTGTACATGCTCAGGGCAACGGCCACAGCCTGCTTTGGTGGCATTTTTTCATCGCGCATCAAGACCGCGATCTTGTCCCGAACTAATCTTTGTTTTTTAGTTGCCAACAAACCTTACCCCATAAACTATTAAATAGTTAATAGCTTAAATTGGAAAACACGAGCGCCTTCCAACAATTTTGGCACTCTTAAGGGGTTAGTGTAAGTGGCACATCAATAAAAGACTAATTAAATCAAATTGTGTCGTTACAAGTGAGTTGGAAACCACAACTCATGCACCAATACTTGCAGTGACCCATGTACCGCATTTTATCGCCACAGGCGCTGCAAGAGTCTGGACTAAGAGTACGATCTACTCCCACCACACGGGCTTCTTCTCTAAGTTGCCTGCCATTACTGAGCCCACCCGATTCGACCCGTCCTCTTTCAGAACGTTTATCGTGTACCATTTACCGGCAACCCCCGAAGAATGCGCTAAATCAATGGCGTTCCCTTCAAACCCTTCGCCACAAGTAAAACGCTGCCAGTGAACCATTAGCCAACCAACTTTAATTAAAGATAAAGATAAAGCATTATCTTCCGTAGAACTTAAAGCCTCAGGAAGTTCTTTTCTATTAGTAGAGGCCCACCTTGAATAAACATCGACACTATCAAGCAAGGGGAGCTTGTGAACAGTTCCATCAGGTTCTACCCAACAGCGTACAGGTATAATATCAAGTGCCATACGTAACCCCTAGTTTAGCTTGGCGTCTATCCCACCGTCAGTCGATTCTAAATAATCAACGAAATTTGAGAAAATAGGAGCCACTCCATTACGCCAGTCTTCTAAAGTGGAGAAATCTTCGTGGCTGTCGTAAAGCAAAGCTACTGCTCGAAGTACTGAGTCTGTTTTAGTAAGAGTTGTGTAATCTCTTTCTAGCACAGTAAGCTTTGACGTAAGGCCGGTGGCGTTCGCCTTTAACTCGTCACGCTCAACCATGATCAACCTGAGCATATTAGAGAGTCTTGCTGCCTCAGCTTCAACTTCAGCGAGCTTTCTTCTAAAACGCACTACCTCTGAACCATAACGGCCAAAAGATATTACAAGAAGCAACATAAAGATAGAGCAAGCTAAATAGATCATTTACCTTCACCTAAAAACGCACCCGCGCAAGCCTTAGCCGTTTCAAGCTCTTCATCTAATAATTTTCGCTGAGACTCTAGGTTCGAGATTCTATCTTTTAATAAAGCCCACAAATAAGGGCTGTACTTACCATTATTGTGTGAATAAGACTTTTCTATAGAAGTCAACAGAGTGCCGTTAGGGAACCATTTCATGTAATTGAAAGTACCCGCCTCGATCTCTTTAGATATATCTTCAGCGGCTTTTTCTAAATTACTTTCATTACTGACTACAACCTCTTGCGGTAGAGGCTCAAGTATCTCGATCCCTGCAAACTTAAGTCTGTAACAAACATTCCCAGACAGATCGTTACAAAGCTTACAACCAGCGTCCATAAACCTACCTAAAAGTACCTAACATTTCTATGTGAAAGACAATAGAACTACAAATTTTACTAGCTTTAACTAAATCACATAACTTAGCACGGTCACTAGAATTTGTAATGAAACCAAGCTCTAAAAGAGCGCTTGGCTTTTCGTACTTTAAAATAGATAGGTTACTACGTTTTTTTAAACCACGACTTCTAATCTTCAAGCCAGAGTTGATGACACCGGCTAATAAAGTACTGGCTAATTTTGAGTCTTTTTCTTGGTCTCTGTATAAGACTTCACAACCTGAGGCACTCGGATTACTAAAGGCATTAGTGTGTAACGAAATTAAAGCATCACAGCCAGCTTGTCTTACCTTCGAGACTCTCTCACTTAGTCGCATTTCAGGACTGTCTTTAGCTCTAGTCTTAAAAACGCAGTAACCCGCATCCTCTAAAAACTGCCCCAATAAATCGCTGTAGAAAACAGTCAAGTCAGCTTCACGATAAGTTAAACCGGTATCTTTATCGACATAAACAGCACCGGGATCATAAACCCCAGAACTTCTATTACCTAAACCGTGACCAGCATCTATACCTACCAGAAAAGACATCGATTTCGATTATCTCTGATTAGTGAAGAACAACGTCCTCTTCTTTACATAAAAGATTAGCTACGCCTAAAACATCTTCACGACACCAAATTAAAATTTCTTCAATCTTTTTTAGTCCTTCAATTTTATGCTGATCTTTATACTCCAGCTGCTCTTCTTCAAGAGATACCCACAGCCTAAAAGGAATAAGAGCGTGATCTAGTACATATGTGATCGATGTCTCTATAAGAGTAAGTTGTGCTAAAGAGATATCAAGAGAGCAAGACTCACCCCAACGCAGGCCTGCACCCTCTCTGTTGCAAACTTGTGACCCATCTTCAGTCAATGCCCCATTCCTGAGTAACAATGCACACATTGTTATTGAAGAGACAAACTCTTCATTCGACAGGTCGTGCTCAACAACAAAATTCTCAGGGAGTCGTAAGTCTTCTATACCAGCTTCCTCACACTGAACTCTACGAGCTAAGAAAACTAAGACACTCGTCCACATCGCGAGCATTGCTTGATCGATAACGATCTTGCCCTGTAAAGAGGGATCAAAAGAAACTAAGTCACCCCAAGCGCAGCCTTTATCCCTTATGAGACTTGGATCTCTGGCCACTAAAGCACTCCAGTGTTCCTGAAAAAATGACACGTTAACTCGGACGTAAATCGACTACTCTGTAGCAGTCCCTGTATCTTGAGTTTCACTCGAAGTGTTCAAGTTCTCTTCAACTACTGAGACAGAAGAAGATTCTTCAAGGTGTTCCGTGGAGGCTGGCATGCCAGTAGCCACTGTTGCATTCTTTGACCAGAAGTGAGTCCCACACGAAGGACACCGCTTAGGCTTTGTCCTAGACTTAGAAGTCCAAGCTTCCCCACACTTGGCACACTCATACTTTATAAAAGCCCCTTCAGAATTGTAAGGGTTCAAAATTTGGTGAACTCTAGGAATCGAAAGCCCGCACTCCTCAGCAATACTTCTGAGACTCATGCCAAGAGATCTGAGTTTAGCGATTTTTGTGTGCTGTTCTGTGTTTTTACGCACGAAAGAAAACCTCCAGTAAATTCAAGCTGTTAACTAAGAACCTTGAGCCAACGCATCTAATCGACACACGGCTCTTTTAAAAACAGCATTTAAAACTTTTTTGGGCACATAACCACCTTCTTCTAAGGCGACGACCTGAACATCAGCTTCCCCACTGTCCAGCAAATTCTTACGAGCACGCCAAGCACTAAACTCATCTGAATGCCAACTGAGTACGCCTGAGCTAAATCGAGTAACCCCTAAGACCGCATGTGATGCCATCACATTGAACATTTAAGACCTCCTCTCTCAACCACAAGGTCAGGAGATTGTCTACAATACTATTAACACTTTTTTGTGTACTCTTACAAGTACTTGTGCTTATAGATTTAATTAAAGGTCTTTTATTCAGTTGTAGAATATTATTCAGTTGTGGACTATTAAAACTATGAGTAAAACTACGAGCACCAAACACAACAACTTACTGTACGTGTGTTATCCTTAGTCAATGGAAACTGAGAATGGAGAAGACCTGACACAAAAAAGGAGAGACACGGTTTTAGCCGTATTAGCTTTCTCCAGTCTTATTGGCATGATATTCATGGTCGTCGCTAGTTGGACCATACCAGAAGCTGACAACTCTTTGACGAATCAAGTAATCGCCTCGCTAAATACCGTAGTTGTCACCCTTCTCGGGTATTTTGCTGGAAGTAGTCAGCCAGCAAGCACAAACGAGAAAAAGAAATAAGATGCAATCCGCAACAAGCTTGATTGAGGCAAAACTACAAGACAAAGCGACTCACGGAATACATATAAACGTGAAGCACCAAGACTTTGTAGGACAGATACTGTCTGGTGAAAAGACTATCGAAACTAGAGATACAAACTCCTTGAAACCATATATCGGCAAGCGTGTCGGTCTGATTGCCACTGGAATCAAAGGGGATCGGCATGTGTACGGCTTCGCTACTGTTGGCGAGCCCTTACTATACAAAACCAAGAAACATTTCGATGGAGATTACTCAAAACATAAAGTAGGAAAAGAGAGCGCCTACCACATAAGTAATAGTCGAAATAAAGAAAAATACGGTTATCCGCTTACGCAGGTAGAAGTTTTAAAAAATCCGCGTAGGCTACAAAAAGGCCCTTCCGGCATCATATCTAGAAGAATAAATTTCTAACGGTGCTGGGCACCAAGAAATGGAGAAAATTAGTGGGAAGAGCAGTTGCCAGCTTGCAGTATTTATTAGAACAAGCGCAAGATTTATTAGAACAAGCGCAAGATCGGTGTGAGAAACTTGAAAAAGAAAACGGCGAGCTTAAAGAAGCAATACTTGACCTAATGACCCAGATAAACCACAATAAACAGCAAGTAGAGACAAATTAATATGAACCAACCTTGGGAATGTCCAGTTCCAGACCCGTATGTCGAGTTTGAAGGACAATCAGACTTAATACTACTAAGCCAGTGCATCTTAGGAGAAGCAGAAGGCGAAGACTACATCGGTAAGCTTGCTGTGGCTTGGGTTGTAATAAACAGAGTCAATGGCGATTACTGGCCCTCAACTATCCACAAAGTTGTACTCCAACCGAAACAATTTAGTTGCTTCAACGAAGAGTCTCTAAGACTTGATATTATGCAGGAACCAACAAAATACTTAATCCAAAGCATATGGTCAGATTGCTTTAAAGCAGGTGTAGCGGCTTTCTACAACTACGAAGAAGACCCAACACTCGGTGCAAACCACTACCACACGGATAAAGTATCACCGTCTTGGTCGAGAGGAAAAAATCCAACAGTTAAAATAGGCTCACATTTATTCTTTAAATTATGATTGAAATTTTTAAAGGCCTACTTGTCTCGGTACTGCTCACACTGTTTGTATTTTTGCAAATCAATTCATGTGGTTGATTTAATACCCTGCCTGTATGACGATTTACGCTCATTCAATTTAAGACGAATTAAATCGTCTGGGGTGATAATTTCTTCACTAAAGGCAGTCGCCCGTAGTGATGGACTCAACTCACTGCTTTTGAGCTTAAGGCTAGGGGTAGACTCCGGGTGACCTAAAGCAATACTCATCCCGTTCACTACGTCATCAGAAATTTTCTTGGAAGAATCAGGCAAATGACCACGTCTACCTAACTCAGCTTCTAGTTGCACCAACAAAGATTTTTTAAAGTCTTTTATATCTTTATGATCGCCAGACTTAAGGAAATCATTGTAGTCTTTATGGGAAGGATGTAACTGCACTGAGAATTTAACTGGTTTATTATGTTCAGTAGCCAGCTGAACTAAGTCAGCAATGCCTCTAGACGCAATTTGCGCGGAGTGCTTAGGGCCACCATGGAACCTGAAGACAGAGCTACCAAGCTTACGCTCTCCTAAGTCTACGTGGTAACCGAGATGACTAATTGCTTCTGGCTTGAAGTTAACGGGTCTAGCAGTTGTTAACTCACGCTCAATACGGTAGTCACCGTGCTCAGGGCGCAAGCCTTTTTTCTCAGCGGATTTTGCCATAGGCGTTAAAAGCACGGACCCCAACGGTGTGTGTTGTTTTGTCCTACGAGTACGGCCACCGCGTTTATATAATAATTCGCCGCTATCGGTTTCGACATCTAAATACAATGGCCTGTGTAAAAAATGATTATTTTCTATAGCTGCCCGGTGGAAAGCGATATAAAAAGGTTTGGAAGAACCATCTTCACTGTCCCCATGGTTATACTGCGGGTACTTAGAAAAAGAAGGACCGCCAGCACCGTAGGCACTTTTCACGAGACCCGTATCCAATATCTTCCTTAACCTAGAAAATTCCGTAGAGTGTGTGATAATACTTTCCTCTAAGGAAGATTCCTCCAAGGAAAAAAACTCCAATACAAGTTTAGCCATAGTACTAGTTAATTTACCACATTATTAAGGTTATGTCATTTTGAACCCACTGAGAAAAGTAGTCAAAGTTGCCTCTGAGTCATCACATAGGTGCAGACACGGTGCGATAATAGTGAAAGGCAAAAAGCTGATCTCACAAGGTATCAACAGGGCAAGGACACACCCTAAAAGCATCCACCCTTACTCAGCCATACACGCAGAATTCGACGCTATCTGTAAAGCGCGTGGCGGGGTTGAGGGAGCAACGATGTACGTAACTAGGCTACTCGCTGACGGGACAAAGGGCATGTCAAAGCCATGCCCACACTGCCAACGTGTAATTGAGGAAAGCGGTATCGCAGCGGTGGTTTACACTGACAACACCGGGGAATTCATTACAAGTTCCGTCTAGCTCATGGAACGTCTGCTACCGTAGCGTTCCATCCATCACAGCGTAGAAGCTCAACGGCTATGAGTCGCCGTAAATGCTTTTTCTCACCATCAGTAATGCCTTTTCGTACAGCAGGAGTAAGCCCTTTTATAAAAGCAGTCTTTACTTTGTTTGCCCTACGATTGGCTTCTTTACGGTCTTTCTTAAAATCAGGATCTTTTTTATCAACTTCCATGTGCACGGTTTGCTCCTAACTTCAGAGGTACTCTTCTACCTCTTCTTCTAAAAAGTCCTTGGTTAATACGTAAAGGGGAGTTCCTTCACCCACCCAAGCCCCTACAACATTAAAAGAAAAAAACTCCTCAGCTTCTTCAAGAGTCATCCCATCCCTCTCTTCCAAGATTGAGATACATTTAGAGTAGTCATAGATAACTCGGAGACCTTCCTTTGGATTGTCTAAAGAAAGCCCAAGTATAGCTTCATCAAAGCCGTTAGCGAATAACACATCCTCCTCTGATGACTCCACAACCTTTTCTACAAGTTGACGCATACTTTTCTTAAGATTAGGAATAGGTAACTCGTTTCTCATAAAGTTTAACATTACTACCTCGAAACAGCATGCATTATCTGCACAAGGTTGGGTTACCCATCAACCGTCTCTATACTCCTTACGCTTGTCTTCAGCGTAAGAAGCCGACCGCTTAGCCATCTCCATGGCTTGGTCAAAAAGATCGGCAGCGAGGTGCATTTTATCTTTATCGCCACCACTAATACGGCTAATCATCAGTGCAAATACGTAGACTAAAAATAACGGAGAAAACTTACTGTCCCCATCTTCAATAAAATGACCTAAATGATCATCTATATTAGCGACGACTTCTTTAGCTTTCTCAACAACTACATCTTCGTCACTCAAGATGCGCCTCCAATAATTGTAGACCTAATAAATAGGCCTGCCGAGAGTTGAACTCGGGTCGCACTCTTATAAGGAGTGTGCTCTAACCGTTGAGCTACAGGCCCTAATGTTAGAGAATTCCTATAAAAATGCGAATGAGCATTAATCTTCAGTTTCAGTAACTTCGTCGGCAGTAGTGTCAGCTGCTTTATTTTTCTGCTGAGCCTCAAGATGGCGTTCAACAGCAAGAAGTGAGTTTTCAAATAGAGCTTTAGGCGCAGACATCTCTACGCCATTACCACTAATACGGTAAGCTAACTCACTGAGGAAAGCACCCAAGAAAAAGTCACCATACCGATACCTACCACGTGCAGGTAAATCAGGATCTTCGGTAGGTACATTAGCAACTACGCCGTGCATTATATTGAGGACCAACTCAAGAGACTGCTTGGCAGCATCTCTAGCCTGCTGCTCGATCTCATCGTCAGCAAGTTCGGTCTTCTCTTCCGGTAAACCCCTAGACTGCCCATTCGGCTCTACAATCTCGGCGTCTTGGATCTCGATTTCTTCTTCCACGCACATACCTCCATCAGTTCATAAACCAAAACCTATAGCACCAATGCTATGGACTAAGGTTTTATCCTCTAAACAGGTGAAAATGCAAGCTATTGCTAAATTGCATCACAAATATTTAAAATTAAGTTCTTAGATAGGTCTTTTCCCCACCTACTAAAATCCAAGATGAGGATACGTTAGACACACAGGTGTTATAGACTCGATACAGCCTTCCATTATGTTCAACTTTGTAAGGACTTGTGAGTCTCAACCCATAACCACTAGCTGTTTCGCTTAATCCAGCCTCGTGAAATGGTAACGGATAATACAACAATTCTTTGTTTTCTAAGTAATTCAACAAAAGCTCCAACTTAATTTAGAGTAACCCAGAGTCTTAAACAGTCCACCAATCGGGCGGTCCATCGGGGGAACGAGCCCAAGAGGCTATTTTGTTTTTTTCTCCGATGTAATAGCTTCTGTAAGCATCTACTGCATTGTCACATTTGTACTCTTCTGGCATTGCTTGAGCGAACGGAGTAAGAACTTCTAAGTCCTTCTCCAAGAAATCAATTTCTTCTAAACCAACTGCACACCACTCAATTACAGATTGAGATTTGTGTGTTTTTTCATACCTTCTAGTGTACTCTTTAGCCAATGCCAATCCATGCTTGAGAAGCCATTGATAATTTGGCTTACAAGTTCGAGCCCACACGGTAGATGGGTGGTTATAGTGAGTTCTCTTATAAGGAGCTGCACCATCTGGAAAAGCAGCGCAAAGTATTTGAGCACTTTCTAAGACCATTTTTACTACGTGCTTGTCAAATTGTTGAATTGCGGCAACTTTAGGATCTTTGTCTAGAACGAAAATATTCATTTTATTAACTCTTAAATAGAATATACACGACCGGAACAATTTATTCAATAGTAAAATAATTGCACCCTTTTAGAAGCAATTTACACCAACTGAAAAACATTCTCCTACCAAATCGGCTCGTTTAGGGTGCAGTAGAATGCAGCAAGGTTCTACTTCAACTTCATCAATTTTACGTAGTGCTCGTACGTATAATGCAATTTCTTGAGAAGAAGTACCGGGCTCAAACTGAATAAGCACTTCATTATCTCTATTAATTTGATTTTTCTCGATATCTACGACTAACATATAAACACCATTAACTCTTAAATACTTTAATAAAAAAATATACTATAAATGTTCTGCTCTTGATGTCGGACGTGCCCTTCTTCCCAACCTTACAAAATCTACCTCATTTCCATCTAAGAGAAGGATTGAAGGTAATTTGCTCCCACGGGCGCACTCATTCGCGTACTCAATAGCATCAGACATCTCAGTGAATTCACGAGAGATCTCCATATCCTGAGGCTCGTCTATATCATTCAAATAGACTAAACCACTCACCACCCAAGTGCCGTTTAGCTCTCTACAGTCTTCAATAAAAATACTATTACTTGGTTCTTCCATTAGGTCTCCCTCCTAACTGTTAACCGACAAACGAGCTATTGCTCCAACCAACTTACTTTTTTTGACTCCACCTATAAACTGCTCCTGAACCACACCCCCTTTGAATAGGAGGAGGTTTGGGATGCTCCGTACTCCATAATTACCAGCGGTTTTAGGGCTCCCGTCAACGTTCACTTTGACCACCTTCAATTTGCCTTTATATTCGTCTGCTAACTCCTCAAGCAACGGAGCAACTGCAAGACAGGGGGCGCACCAAGGAGCCCAGAAGTCTACAAGCACAGGAACTTCAGACTTAAGAACTTCTCCTACGAAATCTACATCTTGAACGTCAACTACATTAGACACAATCTACACCTCGGTTGTGATAAAAAGATACCGCAGTTTACTCGTTTTCTAAATAGAGACAAATAAGAAAGGCCCCCATACCGCTGGAAAGAGGATTAACAGCGATACGAGGGCCTTTCACTTGAGCTAGTAACCGGGAAATTTTATCCCCGGCTTGAGAGGACTAGCTCAATCCAGACGGAGTTGGGGTGAAATAGAAAAAGCTATCCGCTCACTCCTGTCGTACTCTTCAATATTACGGCCACCCGCATCAAAAAACTCGGAGACTACTTCAGGCTCCCTGCCCTTCGTCGTCACGACCATTTCCTCTCGTGACTCATAGACCACTAAGCAATCCATTGATCTCTCCTCCCCTATAGACGTGCCCAATCACATCCTTATAGGGTATAGCAGGATAAACTGCGATGTGTCAACTCAAACAAGGCACGAACTTAAAATTTTAAGGCGTGTGCGTAACCTGCGTAGGGGTATGGACGCGCCCATTTTCAGCGCGGAGGTCTGGGTAAATCCTTGCGCTCGTATGGTACGCTTTAAGATGACGCGCTCGTATCCCCCCGTTAGGGAACACGTGGACAGGGACCGCTACATCTGGTTGAACATTATGTAGAGCTAACATCCTCGCCCTACCCTCATGACTAGTAACACGCCAATTACCACTGGAGGATAAGTCGCCAGAATTGTCGTCAGTATTCCAGTCTACGGACAGGAATGGTGAGCCAATTGAGCCCCCTGATCTGACATGCTTCTCAACTTGTCCAATACCCTTATCCTCACCACGCTCTGGATTTAAATTAAGGAAGTCAATGGGCTTCATATGTACAGTAAACCCAAGATAGCCAACATTCCTGTTGTTAGGCACGGCACCTAAACCATCACGATTATCTATGGTAACTGTACCGAAATTGGTAGGCTCTTGGGCGTGCCCCGCTGAACCGCCAAGTTTAGCCTCAATCAACTCTGTAACGGTAGGTAGACGCATAGATAAATTTTACCACAAAACGAAAGACTAATTCTAGAATACCCAAAAACTCAAGTAAATATCCTACTTACTAAAACACATGTATTTATGGGATAATTAGCTAAAATGTCTAGCAAGCATAGGATTAACGCCATTCGTTCGCGATACCACGAGTCCCGTGCCGACTACCTCATTTTGTCCGAGGCAGCCTGAACAACCAACCCAACACTGGAGGACAAAGGAAATGACTACTGCCACTCCCGACACGAGAAAAGGGCCAAGGCTCGCGAGATACCTGAACCGCACCTTAGAAAACACCCCATGGTATAAAAAACATGGAAAAAACCATCAGATTAATCGAAACTAAGCTGCACGAGAGGTGGGGTGGCATCAAGGAGGGTGTCGTTCGTCTACCTTCCGCAGGGGACGATGACGAGTACCAATCTAGCGAGTGTGATTCTTGTGCAGGAGCACGCACCAAAGTTGGCCCGATCCACCGTCTGGAGACAGGCGGCGGCTCTGGGATCCACCTTTGCCGACCATGTTGGGGCAAGGAGATGGAGTGGCGTGAGGGCCGTAACCAAGAGATTCTCAACCCGTCACCGAAAACCCCATCGGAAAGGCAGCAAGATCTTAAACTGTTCAAAGGGAACGAGCTAGCTTTGAAGAGGATGGAAAATTTATGGAAGGGTATCAAGAGCAATATGCGCCCCAACCTGTTTCCAATTGAGCCATTCCCCGGAGACCTAAGAAAGAAGAAGAAGAAGTAATGAGTTCTGGCAACTTGATCAAGGCCGCACTAGCTGAGAGCACTTGCAAGAAGCTGCCTGAACACCACGAGACCAAGAAGTCTACCTTTGAAGAGGGAGTGCTTTTTGAAGAGTCTCTAAACAAACGAGTTCTGACACACTCCACTAATATAAATAATATTCAAGATATATTGGCACAAAGGACTTTGGGGTACCCTAATAGCCCTATTCCAGATCATGCTGTCTCTTTGTCAAAATACCCTAGATTCAACTTTACATCTCCATCATATATTGCTTTTGACCGTGACGGCCTTGAGCAGCATCTTGCTCGTAAAGGGATAAGACTCCATAGACCTCTTTATTGGGGTAAAGATTCACAGAATATTCCTTTCATCCCAAGAGGAGGTCGGGAAAAGAAGAGTAGTTGGGTCGGTCTCAGTCGTTCTGTAGAAAGAGGGCTTCGTCCAGAACCTTTGAACTATAAATCTGAGCGAGAGCTAACTACGCAAGGGGGATTCAAATTTGAACCCCATCACGTCTCGCATCTTGGTTACCATGTCAGATTGATAAACACCGGAAATACAAATAGAATTAACGCATCTATTGTGGGGGCGCGTCAAGCAAGCATAGACGCTAAGAATATTATAAGGCTGATCGACACTGGAGAGTTCCACAACCTCCCTGTGAAATTAAGTGTTCAGTTAGACAGAACACATCGTGAGTACGACGACTTCTTGAAGAAAGGGAATCACGAACACATCGATCAGTACAAAAAATATCTGTTTGATCATCTCAACGATCCAACGAAAGGTTTGTCGAACAGACTAAGAGCGAAGTACGATCCTCAAGATATTGTAAACAACATGCAGGTTTCTCTTGGTTCTGAGCATGACACCGAAGCTCTTCAGGACAGGGGACTGCATCCCGATCTAAGAAGATCTGCGATGGAGTGTGCACCTGATTCGTTAGTGGACCTACTGATCGAGGCTAAGCTGCGCGAGAACGTGCTCGAAGCGGTACGTATGCCGCAGGGTAGCTTCCCGATGACGGGCCAAGAGTTCTCTTGGTCATCCCGTGGGTTGGCTATCCCATGGAACTTGAAGAGTCGTGAGGGGGTCAAGGGGGTCGAGCGTTGGCTCCCCATCAGTGTATATGGCAAGACGGTAGCCCAAGCGCAGCGCGATGGGGACAAGTTAGGGTCACACTTCCCAGACTCGCACTACCACGTTATTCGTCGGATACACCTAGATGATGCCCTCAAGAGAGGCCTCACGCCACAGTATAAGACTAGTTCGGACTACGGTCGTGGGTTCGTCTTCCTGCACTCGAACGAGAAGGCCGCACGGCTCCACTTCAGGCAAGTGAGCGGTAACCGGCCAGAAGATTGGGCCATCGTCCGTGTGGACTCCAAGGGTCTTGACCCTGAGCTTATGGTCACCGACCACGCTTACGGGTTTGGCCTCGCTAAGAACCCTCCCAACTGGTCGATGTCGGCTCACACGCATAGCTACGACGACCGTGTGCGGAACCACATCGCACGGATGCGTGCAAGCGGTGGGCCATTCTCCCTTGGAGCGCGAGCGCACTGGGGTCGTATTGGGCCAGAGCACCTCTCCGTGCACCCTGACCCCGGAGCCCTCCGAAGGGAAAAGAAATGACCCGTGCCGACAGTTTGATCAAGGCTGCACTCTATGAAGGCAAGCAGAAGCAGCCTTCGGGTTACGGCTATCACGTTCTGTCGGACCACAGCCACATCGAAAGTGTTAAGAAGTTAGGCCTTTTCGGGCAGCAAAAAAATGAAGATGACCCTTATGGAGAGTTGCACTTCACGAGGAGTCAGAGGAACGCACGGGAGTACGAGCAAGAACACACCCTAACGCTTCGGTTTCCCGTCAGTGCTGCTGGTCAAGAAGGTGTGCATATATGGCCCTGCGATAACCACTGGACGACCACCAAGAATATCCACCCCCGACACATTGAGTACCGTGCTCCAGACGGCTCGTGGAAACGTATCTGATAAGGAAGAAGTGATGTGTGCTAATATCTTGATAAAGTCAGTACTAGATGAGAGCACTTGTGGGACGATGCCCGACCATCATGATATCAAGAAGTCTGCTTTCAAAGAAGAAGTGATTCTGGAGGGAGTTCTTGATGAGAGTATTATTACACACTCTACTTCCATAAATAGTCTAGAAGCCATTCTTAATGGAGGGCGCATTGGAACTTCGGGCGATAGTGTCTCGATGTCTAAGTACCCACGTTTCTCTTTTGAAGGTAGGACTGCCTATATCGCTTTCAAGCGCCCTGAGTTAGAGTCTCACCTAGAGAAAAAAGGTATTCGCCTCCATCGTCCTCTTTATTTTTTAAACACAGCAAAAGGAAAAAAGACTAATTGGGATGGTAAGTATGGCGATACTTTCGAGATCCGTCGTGGTGGGAGGATTAAGTCTGTCAAGAGACCCGTGAATGATTTCTTGGACAAGTTTGACAGTGCTGGATTACGGGCTGAGCCGGATTACTACAGGGATGAACGAGAGATTACCGCTTCTAAAGGTTTCGAGTTTAACCGAGAGCACATTAGTCATATTGGTTCTCACTTTACGGTCAATACTCCTTCGACGAAGTATGATAAGGCAAAGGTGCGAGAACAATCTTGGAATGAAATTGAAAGTTGTGCAAAGGCTCACGCCAATACGGTTTTTGATCTAGCTAAAATGGCTGCTTCTCATAATCTTCCCCTCAAACTGAGTGTCGGTTATGAAGGTGAAGATAAAGACGATTACATTAAGACTGGGACTCATCCACATATACATGATTTCAAGGATCGACTTCGACACCACATGCACCGGCTCTGGAATATTTCGAGGCCTTTGAATGATCATGCTTATCTTAATATGCATAAGTATTCTGTAGACGAACTGGTAGACAACATGAAGGTATCGCTTGGGACAAGGTACGATACTCATTATTTGCGTGACCCTAATCTGCATTCAACTCTCAGGAAGTCTGCACTAGAGTGTGTAGAGGAACTACTTTCCGAAGAAATAATTACGCACTCTTCGGAAATCAAGAACCTGTCCGGTATTCTCAGAACTGGGCAACTCGATGCGAGAAGAGACCCTGATGTGTTGTCTGCTTTCAATATGGGCGGGTCTGGTCAGACGGTCAGCTTCTCGAAATTCCCTCAGTTCGACTTTGGGTCTCGTGCCTTCATCGCCTTTGATCGGAAAGGGCTAGAGAGTCACAACAAGACGACTCTTACTCGTCCTCCATACGTTGGTCCTGCTGTGGGCACCTCTAGGCGACTCCCAAAAGTTGACCCATACCAGAGAGTCCTCGATGTGGGTGGGAAGGCCCGTCCCGGTGTTGACCTCATGAGGTATTCGGGGGGCTTGGACTGGGAAGATCTGGAATACAAGCGGGAGCGGGAGGTGCGCTCTGACAAGCCCATGGGCTTTGAACCAAAACATGTCCGTTATCTGGGTTACCACATTGCCCTGCATGGGAACGAGAGGGCTTCTCACGCCTTCGATCACGGTGAAGAGCTAGATCAGATGAAGGCTCTCAGTAGGAGACACAACATCCCGCTTCGACTTTCCATTCAGCTTCATCCCAATCATCCGAAGTACCGAGAGTTCATGGGTAGTGGAAACCATGCTGACATCGAACAGTACCTTGGGCATCTCTCTAGAGAAGGTCATGGAGACCTCGCACAGAATGCAGTTAGGGCTCTTGGGACTGTCGATGATGTAGACAAGTTCCAGAAAGCCATGCACCCGAACCTACGCAGAACGCTTGTCGGAGAGAGTTCTGCCGCTACTAATATTTTGATCGAGGCTAAGCTGCACGAGAAGAGGAAACTATTCCCAAGGCCCGGTACGGAGCCGTTCCGTCGTCGGGTAGCAGGTTTCAGTAAAAGTGTTGTGCCCTCGGCGGTTAATATTCTGCGTACCGCCGACCCTGATCGGGGCGGGCGGAAGGAACTAGCACCCGCAGCACGCTATAGGGTTGATCAGGCTCACAATCTAGGGCTTCATCGCATGAACAAGCCGGGAGTGCGCCGGGGTGTAGAGAGACTCTCGAAAGAGAGTGCTCAGATTAGAGCCACTCAGCAACCTCCGTTAGGGGTTGGCCCAGCGCACCACGAGTACGCACGCGGACTCCACAAGAAAGTCGTGCGCCGTGGCGTAAAGGCTGGTTTGTTCAAGCTAGTGCCTCACCCCGACCCTGATCAGGGCGGGCGGAAGGTACTAGCACCCGGAGAGCATCTGGATCGCTATGTCCAACTCTGTCGCCAAAACAATGACCCGTTTCACGATGCACTCGAACACGGTGTTCTAGGTGCTGACGCAAGCGAGCACGGCGAGACGATGGCATTTCACATCCGCGACACCGCACACGCGGTACACAAGGCGTACCCTAGTGGCGAGGTAAACCCAGACAGCCTCCGCGCTTCGGATAAGGCCACGAAGGCTGTGCTACATGACCTCGCTGATTCAATATCGGTGACCCACGACAAGGC
>Ga0070754_10000665_pt1 | contig 30761 bp, 16 predicted proteins | sample VirMetDEL_Sep_01_FD_75181 | JGI IMG/M metagenome (GOLD analysis project Ga0070754, IMG submission 75181) | Aqueous microbial communities from the Delaware River and Bay under freshwater to marine salinity gradient to study organic matter... | ecosystem: Environmental > Aquatic > Marine >...
AATCCATATGAGATGAATAATGATTTTATTTCTGGTTTTATTTTACCTGAAAAATATGACAACACGACAAACTTTGTAAAAAATAATAATATTATACAGCATATAGACACATTAGTTACAGCTAATCCTATATCAAAAAGAGTATATGTAGTATTCACAAATAGAGTGGCAAATTCAAGTGAGACATGGACTGACCTTACTGATCCTTATGCTAGCGGTTCGTTATTAGATAGTAATGCTCATAGAGGTACAGGTATAATAGCTTTAGTACCTGAATATATAAGTGGTAATTGGGAATATCAATGGAGAGAACCTTTCTTTGATAATGCTGATTTTAAAGGAGCTTATGTATTAGGAGATTACAGAGATAGTAAAGTGTATGGTGAGAGTGTATATTTTGTAACAGCACCACAGCAATATTATACAGAACTTACTATGAATACTACTAATAATATAACTGAAGATCCTACTGCAACAGCAGCATTAAGATATCCTGCTTGGATATGGCAGAGGTGGGATTTAACTAAAAAAGAAGAAAATGGTGCTAAGTTATTTTATGGTTTAGGTGAAGTCTATACTGATAAAGAAAAATATATCAAATGGAAAGTAAAAAAGAATATACTTCAATTAGCAGATAGCACAGAATATATATTTGCGCAACTAGTTAATCCATTTTGGAATTACAACTTAAATAATAATGAAATGTTACAGTCTACTACTGATGTAGGTGGAATTAAAACACATACGTTTTATGATACTATAGCAGATACTGACATTCTTTGGAAAGATAGTAGTGGCTCTAATGCTAGTAGAAGCGGTTTGCAAGTAATAATATGGGAAGAACCTTTAGCATATCCTACTGTAACTTATTCCAGCAGGACTATAAATAACGGCAATAATATAGCAGCAGGTTTACAGACTATCAAAGATAGATTATATGCTCAAAATATGTTTGATGGTACAGAGTATAACTTTACTGGTATTAATTATATTAATAAGTCAAATGCTTATTTAGAGACAATAGAATCTTTTGATGATTCTGTAAATAAAGAAAGAGTTCTTATAAATAGTCAACCTTATTATTTTGACTTTATTGAAAAAGATATTGAATATAGACAAAAAACATTTAACAATGTATTAAGAACAGTATTGCCCGATTATATATCAATGAAAGTACCTAGACCTTTTAAATCGGGTGAGAAAATACCTTTTGTATTAACAGCTAAAAGATCAAGTGGCGAAGTCTTTATTAAAGATTTTACTTATGAGGTTTTATCATCTTTTAATGATGCGGATGATTATGGAACTAGTCTTTATAGTTTAGATAGATTTAAACCTGATATATCTGATAACATTTATCAATTTACAGATATAAGAACAACGATTAATGATGCATTAAGAAATAATGCAGGAATACTTCAGCTTGGTAATAGAGATTCAGAGGGTGAGATAGAAGAATTTTATGCTAATAGTGATAATTCAAATAAGAAAAATGACAACAATCAAGAGGATAGATGGAGACTTCTAAATAGTCAACATCCTTATATGCAGCATACTTATATAACTATTACTATTAGAATAGATTCTGATATAAAAGAATTATTATTAGATACAGAAATAGAAAGTTTAAAGTTGTATGTAGCTAATTATAACCCAGATAATAGCAAACTAAGATCAGTAGGTTCTTATAATTTAGCATCGCCACCTGCAACAGCATATACTAATCCAGTAGATCCTTATGAGTTAGATTCAGAAAATCCTGATTTATCTAAATATTCATTATGTAATGAATTTGTTATTTATGGAACAACTGGTGGTATAGATATTGGTCAAGATGATACTTATACAGGTAACGTAATACCGCAAAATGGATGGGTAGGTGATGGTGAAGCAGATGAAATGTTTTATGCTGTACCACAAGTTAAAAATGTTACTCCGAGCGTAATACCTGGTCCAAATTTAAGAACTATTGTTTATGATGATAATGTTGATACTCCAATGTTTTATACTAAAAATACAAATACTTATCATAAATCATTTTGTTTATGGGATTATGGTATAGATAGTCAAAGTTTAACATTAGAAAATTCAGGTCAATATTGGAGAGGGTTAGGAGCAGGACTTATAGAAGTAGTTAAAGGTCTTGTAATGATTTCAGAGACTTATGATGAAAATGGTACATTAGAAGCAGGTAAGGTAAGATGGTGTGCGGTAAATAATGGTAGTCCTATACCAGATATATTTCCTAAAGAAAATGAATTACAAGTAGGTTCAGAACCATTAACAGCATTAAAAGAATTTAGAAACTCAATATTTTTCTTTTCTAATAATGATTGGATAAGAATGCAATTTAACAACATTTATAGCCCAACAGATTGGGAGTTTGTTGAAGCTGTTAAAGGTCAAGGTTGTTTTTCTCCTAAAACATTAACAGAAACGCCTTATGGAGTTGTATTTGGTGGTCGTGGTGGTTTATTTATTACAGACGGTACAACTAGTCAATCGTTATCAGAACCAATAAGATCAATATATGAATATTTAATGATGGGTAAAAGATATGACCATGAGTTTCAAGTTCCTTTAGGTAATGTAGTAATAAATGATAAAATAGCAGAAGTAAGTTCAGGTTCATTTATTAATAGTCAATCAGATTATGAAGGTCAATATAACAAGTTTGCAGAATTATTATATGACCAAGAAAATGATGAGTTAATATTAACTACTCCGATTATAAGATTCAATGATATTAATGCAGAATGGGGTGAATTAGAAGATAGATTTAACGAATATTATTGGCATGTTATAGGTCAAAGAGATGATAATGTAAATAGTGAATATGATAAATACAACGATGGTAATACTCCTTATGATATTCAAAGAATGTTCACTCATAAGTTATCATTAAGATTTAATTTTCAAAATAAAAATTGGAGAGTAGAAACAGTTACATTAGTATCTAACCATGGAGAAACAGATACATCTACTAATCCATATTACATATCAGGACATCCTAATGGAAGATACACAGTAGCAGAACCACAAATAATAGAGTTTTTAAATATACTCAAACAAACTGATGGTTCTGGAGATGATTATTCAGAACAAGCTATTATGCCTATTCATAAACAAAAAAATTATGAAAAAGCTGACAGATGGGATCATAATAGTCTTCCTCAAATATCACAAGCTCATGACCAACCTATAAGAAAAGAACTCATTACTCATAATGTAGGTGACGGTTTAAATGATTATACTTTAAGAGATTTAACTTTAGAATGTACTCCACAAGAATATACTGATGACGTGGCAAGAGTAGAGCCATATCCTGATTGGAGAACTTATAAATATAAAACTACAATACAAAAATATAATAATGATGGTAGAACACAATCTCCTGTAAGACAAAAAGACCCAATATTAGAAATAACATATAGAAAGTCAGAAAACTTTGATAAAGAAAGTTCTACCCCTATTGATTTAATAGAAGAAAATATGAAATCTAAAGCTGCTACACAAGCTAAAGATTCTGGTGGTAATTTAGTAGCTGCTTCAAACGCTGCTTATTATGATACAAATCCATTTAAGACTTTAATGCAAACTCCACAAGGAGATAGTAATATGGGAGCTAGTTATCCATCGCAGCATATGTTAGCTAATGAAAGTTTGATTATAAATGGTAATGGTAAAAATAAATTTAGAAGAATGACTATAAGAATTGTATCAGAGGTAATACAAAAGCTTAGATCTATAAGAATAGATAATAGAATCTTTGAAAGGAGATCTAGATAATGGCTACTAGATATACTTCAACAGCGCATAAACAAAAAGACATAAACCTTCAGAGAGAGCTTGAAAGAAAGTCAAAGGGCTCAAACGACGTTGAAGTGCTTAAAAACGCAATAGAGGGCATTTCTGGGCGAATTAAAGATATTGAAGATGAGTTAAATAATGGTTTAACTGTTCAGCATAATAATAAATCTGTACCTTCATTTCCTAAACATAAAGTTGAAGTAATAAATATTGAAGATACAAATGATATAGATTTTACTGTTACTGGTAATAAAGCTAATGAAAATTATGTTATTGATGATGAAGCTACAAAAGTGACAATAAAGGCTAATATTATTTATGATGAGATATGTAAGTTATTTGAAAGAATAAAAGGTTTAATAAGTTTAAATAGTGCTACTAGATTTTTAGGAGAAGAAACTCAAACAGAAACTCAAACAGAAACGCAATCAGAATTAATCTATGGTTTTTATCAGCAGTATACTGTTAATGAAAATAATGATAGTATTATTAGTGATGCTATTAATTGGGCATTAGATTATGATATGCTTACGCCTATGGCTCAATGGGAAACGAGGTATATATATCAAGATTTAGATAGTGCAGGTACTCCTGTATTATGGAGAGGTTTAAGGTTTCACACAGATTTATGGAACGATGCAGGGAATAGTGGATTTGCAGCAGCTCAAGGCGGAGAAGCAACAGAGTTTCATTGTATTAAAGAAGGTTTATATAATATAAGAATAAAACTTAGAGGTATTACTGATAGTCATGGTGGCGCAGGTGATGGTTTACATGATCCAACAGATACATTATTAATGTTAGGTTATGGAGTAAATGATAGTTTAGTAGACGTTATGTCTACAGGACATTTTGATGAAAGAAATGCAGGATATTTTGCTATGTCACCTTACTGGTGGATAGATATGACAGGTAGTAATATATTTTATTTGAATGAAGGAGATAAGGTAACTTTTGGTATTAAAGCATATAATACTAATACAACTTACCCTGGTGCATATGTAGAAGATACAGACTTAATATTTTATATAGATGATTTTAAAAGACATTTTCAATTAACTGTAGAAGCTTATAGAATTGGTGGTAAAGAAGATGTTAGTATAACTCCACCATATATAACATTTGAACAATAGGAGCAAAATATGGCATGTGCAACACCAATAGCGGCAGTAGGAAGAGCGATGACTAGTCAGTCTTCTAATTTTTCTATATCAGCAGATATTGAAACTGGAAATTCATTAACTACATTTTTGACATATAGCGAATTAATATCTGGAAAACTTTGTTCTTCAAAATTAGACTCTATTAAATTGATAGTAGATACTGATGCAGAAATATTTTCTGGTTTGTCATCACCATACTTTCAAGTTATTTTAATGAAAGATCATGATACTACAATTATAGAGAATGGTAGTCCTGATTTTAGTTCATTAAAAACTAGTGTACTTGAAGTTGTTAATTTAGATAGTTATATTACACTAGATTCTACAAACAATATATATATGTTTGAAGCAAATAATATTAACGGTAATTTATTTACAAATAGTGTTACTTCAAATGTAAAAGTATTATTACTAGCGTTAAACAATTATAGTTTTACAACTAATAACGCTGAATTAGATTTGATAATAAATGTTCAACACGATTAAGGGGTTACTAAATGTTACCTAATACTATAACACAAATAACGAATAAAGATGGCGGTACAGCGCTTAATATGTATCACCCAGTATTAAAAGATGCATCTGTTATATCAGTAGATGAAGTAACAGCAGGTTCTACGTCAGCCGTTTATTCGTGTGCAGGTTCAGAAAATTTACTAGAAAACTTTACAGATGGTGTAGTAAGGTCAGGTATGTATGTCACTTTTGCATCTTACTCTAATGCATCAAACAATGGTACGTTTAAAGTTTTATCTATAGACGATACTGCAGACACAATTACAGTAGACAATGCATCTGCTGTAACAGAAACAGGCGCTTCGGGTACAATGGTTGTAGACAGAGCTGCTGTATTACAAACAGCTTTAACTCCTGCATCTACGATTACAGATGATGATTCAAATACGCTTGCTAGAGTATATGACCAAGAAGGTTATTTTTTATTTAAAAAGACTAAGGGTACTAATTCAGTACAAGTTGTTAAATATACAGGCACGCAAGTTGATGTTAGTATTTTGATGTCAAATGATGGTGTAACTTGGGATTCATTACCAACTGCTATATCAGCAAACCCAGTAACAAGCACTTCAATTTATATATTTGAAGATAATAACTATCCGTTAGGTACTTGGTTTAGAGTACAGGTAGCACCAACTACTACAGAGCAATTTTATGCTAATTATCTTGGAGGTTACTAATGGCTGTATTAACAGGAGGAACAGGTGGTAGTGGCGGAGGTGCTACTACACTTAGTGGTTTAACAGATGTATCTGTAGCAGGAGCAGCACAAGGCGATGTGTTTTATTATAATGGTTCTGCATGGGTTAAACTAACAGCAGGTACTAGTGGTCAATTTTTAAAAACACAAGGTGCAGGAGCTAATCCAACATGGGACACTGTAGCAGGAGGTGGAGCAAGTGCATTAGATTATTTATCAGATGTGACTGCTTCAAGCCCATCACAAGGAGATATATTATATTATAATGGTTCAGGTTGGGTAAAGCTTGCAAAAGGCGCTGACGGTCAATTTTTAAAGTCTACAACAGGTAATCCTGCTTGGGATTCTATTGGAGGTGGAGGAGATTTACTTGCATCAAACAATTTATCTGATGTAAATAGTGCTGCAACAGCAAGACAAAATTTAGATTTAGAAATTGGTGTAGATGTTCAAGCTTATTCAGCTGTTTTAGCAGCTACAACAGCTTCATTTACGACAGCAGATGAAACTAAATTAGATGGAATAGAAGCATTAGCTGATGTAACAGATTATGACAAAGTAATAAGTTCTTTATCTGTAGACCCTTCAAGTTTATCTAATGGTAACATAATTGATGTAAAGAGAATAACTAGTCAAAATACTTCTGCGTGTTCAGTAGGAGAGTTATGTTATATTTCAGGTTCAGAAACATGGTCTCCTTTAGATGCTACAAGTTCTGAAGGTGCTATTGGGATATGTGTTATTTCAAATGCTTCTACAGGAGTAGTGGCATTATTATCTTTATCAACTTTATATAAAAATACATCTTATTCATTTACAGCAGGTGATTTACTTTATAGTTCATCTACTGCAGGGGATATTACAGCGACAAGCCCTACTACTACAGGAGATGAAGTAGTGCCTATTGGTTTTGCTTTAACAACAGATACAGTTGTTATTTCTAATAATATTAATACAGTAACATATACTAGTTAAAAAAAATGGAACTAAAAAAGAAACGAACATACAATAGTAAAACTTTGCAAGTCACGCCAACTAAACGTGAGCAAAGAATATCGGCAGGTATTATTCACTATGAGAATAGTAAAAGAAAGCTAGGTGACGGCATAGGTGGAATGAGAGGTATTAATAAATCCTGGATTAAAGGAATAGTTCAAGAAACACCCGAAAAAGTATGGAATGAAGAAACTCAAGATTTTGATGAAATTCAAACAATACCTAACTTAAATAAAGAATGTTATTATTATGATTTTGCAGATGATCCAGTAAGAGCTGGTTTAAAAGCGAATGAATTAATCAGATACATTGATTACTTTAATAACAGGGCTTATTCAACCGCTTTTATTCCACAATGTAATAGTGTTGATGGTCAAATTGTTGACAATGATATTGTATATAATAATGCTTTTTCAACTGGTCAAGATTTAGTTTTAAGACCTACAAATTCAAGTCTTCAAAAACTTGTAAGATTAAGAGATTACTTAATTCAAGATTATACTTTTGACTTTGAAATCATCATTGAGAATTTCACCGCTAAGGGATTAAGTATTTTTAGAGTAGATAAAACAGGGCAAAGTGAAACATATTCAATAGATCCTGCGAGCTTGTTTACTACTCCAAAAGTATTCGATAATCCAAATAGAATCACAGTAATAGGAAAAACTGAAAATGATGGAACGATTATTAAACCGCCAAAAGCATGGTATTATAAAGATGGTGAAGCAATAGCGATTGATATTCAAACAGAGCTTTATGGAGATGCACAAAATGGTAAGTTTTACCTAAGAAAATACATTCCAAGTGCTTTTTTACAAGATGCAAATGGTGAAGTTGTTTACACCGATACTGAAACGACAATAAATGTGAATACAAATATTTATAGGTTATTATCAAACAGTGGAACATCTTATAACGACGCACAAACATTAACAACATGGAATAATATAGTTCAAAAAGCATCAACATCAGCAAACTTTGTTGGTGCTCAAACAAGCAGAAGTGTTGGCGGCTTTTATGATGGTGTTGGTGCTTATGGATTTGATATAAGCGGTTTAAGTGGTGTAACTGTAAGCGGTGCAATTTTGGAGATAACAGAAAATACTGGTGGTAGCTATGTTTCCGGTGATGATTTTGATGGTGATCCAAGCGGAGATGATTGTTATTATGCAAGTTCTTTAGATTCTATTGATATAACAAATATCACGGCAGGCGATAAGGCAAATTGGCAAAAAAGAATAATATCAAACGCAGTAGATGGAACTTTGACAAATGGTCAAGTTATGACATTTAGTTTAGATGCAACGGGTATTAGTGAACTTCAAACAAAAATTGCTAACTCTGAAACTGATTACGGCTTAATCGTAGCAACGGGTTTTGGTATTAACGAAACAACGCCAAACAACACAGCTTCAGGTTTACAACAATTTTATTATTTGTATGACCATGATGGAGCAAGTCCACCACAGCTTGTTGTCACTTATGACGTTGGAACAGTTGCAAGTGTTGATGTTAACGATTCTTACACATCAACATTAAGGAGAGCGAATAATACATCATGGGTAGATGTTAGAGAAGGTACTGTTGGTACAACTGAATATGATTCAACAAGTTCATTGCAATTGACGCCTTACGCTTATTACAACACACCATCTGGCAATGATTTTGCCATTTATAGATCTTTTGTAGTTTTTAATATTTCAAGTTTTTCAACTACTGACACTTTAAATAATGCCGTTTTTTATGCAAAGATTAATGATATATCAAGTTTTGTTGGGGGTGCAAACCATACAAACGATAGATATTTACAATTATTAGCTGAAAATTTAACAACAATTGAACAAGGTAGAACACTTGATGAATATGACGAGTTTTCTTATACGTTGCATTCAGGCAAAAAACGCCATGAAAATTATTCTGCTAATGATTGGGTTGCCTTTCAATTAAATTCAACGGGGTTAACTTCATTACAAAATGCAATTAGTAATGGAGATTCTTATTATGGTTTTGTAATTGGTCATGGTTTTGATATAGAAAATACAAATCTAAACGACCGACAAAGAAGTGGGGTTCAATTTTACACACCTTCAGATGTTGGAAACGAACCATATATTGAGATAGATTATACAAGTGGTGGGAGTGCTGGTGGCGGTATAGCTTATGTAAATAATGTAGGATGGGCTAATATTTCTCATATTAACGGAATAGCAATAGCTAATATTTCAAAGATTAATAATGTATCAGTATAATGCAACGATTTACAGAAATAGAACAAAATAGGATACTCATTACTTTGTGGGAAGATAATTTGAATGGGCTGATCATTGGAGATAGTTCGGGCAATATTGTTAAAGTCAATGATGCGTTGTGTCAAATATTGCAATATACAGCAGCAGAACTTGAAGGCTTACACTTTAGAGAGATAACCCATAAAGATGATGTCAACAAAGATTGGGATATGGCACAAAGGGTATTAGATGACACGTACGGCTTGCAAAAATACACGATTAAAAAAAGATATCAGACAAAGCTTGATACAATTATATGGGTGTCACTTACAGTAAACAGAATAGAAGATACCCGTGGTAACTTTTTGTACTTTTTAGGGCAGGTAACACCACTTAATCAGCAAAAAGCAGCAGACTATTTGCTAGAACAAAAGATTGATAGATATAAGTATTCCAAAAAATCATTTTGGAAAACCATCAAAGAGTGGGGTGGATATATAGCACTTGCTTTAGGTTCACTAGGAGTTATTTTAAGAGAATATTTTGGAGATAAATAAAATGTCATTTGGAAATACAATAGGTAAATTATTTGGTCAAGAAAGCTCTGTAATGGGATTGGCCCCTGCTATTGGTGGTGCATTAGGACTAGCTAATCCAATAATGGGTTTAATTGGAGCAGGTTTAGGTAAATTTGGTAATGGCAAAGATGATGTACAAAGATATGGAGAAGAGTTTGAGCCTAGACAAAGACAAGCTCAAAATGAATTATCATCTGCAATGGATAATAGAGTTAATCTGCAAAAAAATACAGCGCAAGTAGGTGCAGCACAAAGAGCAGCATTAGAAGGTGCTAGATCAGGTGCAGTAGCTCAAGCAGCGATGCAAGGAGCAGGAGCAAGTGCAGCAGCAGGATTAGGTGGCAATGTAAATTCAGCATTAATATCAGGTATCAGGTCAGCAGCACCAGTAATGGCTGCAGGTGCTCAATATGACCAAGCTAAAGCAGACACATTTGCACAGCAACAACAAGCAGATATGGGCTTAAATCAGATGCAAACACAACAAGCAAAAGAAAGAGCTAATATAGCGAATATGACTAATTATGTATATCAGCCTGGAAGTTCTGCAAGTAATAACTTTTTAGGTGCTACTAATGCATTAGGTAGTTTAACTAATAGTATATACGAAGGTGGTAATAATGCTGCTTCATGGGCTGCTTTATTTGGTTATGACAAAAGTGCTAGCGGTGAAATAACACCACCACCACAACCTCCAACAATAGATGGTCAAGAAACATTACCTCCTGATATTGGCATGGGTTTTTTAGATGAGTATATAAATAGAACAAATGATGAGTTAATGACAAGACAATCTTCAGTTAATAGAAGCGGTTTTGGTAGACCTATAGGGCAAAATCAATTTCAAACTAATCCATTTTTAAATCAAATGTTAGCAAGATAAGGAGATAATCATGCCTACAGTTACTTTTGGACCACAAGATAGAACTACTGATTTATTAATGGGTGGTGGTGCATTTGGTCAAAGACCTAGTTCAGCAGGTAATATAAGATTAATACAGCGTCATGATGAGCGTAAAGAACAAACTGCTAGATTGAATCAAATGAAAGCTTTAATACAAGCAGAGCCTGAAAGATTTAAAAATAGAACTGTAACAGTATCTGGATTTAGTGATGTGAATATGCCACAATTAAATTCTGGTACTGGTACTACAGAAAATATGAATATGGATGGAACAGGTAATGTAACTGTACAAGCACCATCGTTTGAAGGTTATCAAAAGTTTTTTGATGAATATAGAAAATCAGGTGAGCAATCTGATAATGTAAAACAATCTATGTATAACTTTTTAAATAAATCTAATTATAGTGATGAGCAAAAACAAACTATAGTAAAAGCTATAGAGGCAAATAGTAGTGAAAGTTTGCGTAGTGTATTAGACAATTTAAATAATGGTGAATCATTTAACAAATCTATATCTAGTAATGTGTCAGGTTCTGCTAGTTTTCAGCCTGGGGTTAGAACGTCAGAGACATTTAATCCATTTAATAGAAGCGTTACAGACGATAAGCAATATAGAGATACTATGTTTGGTGCATCGTTATCTAATGCAATGGCAGGTAAAGAGATTAGTGGAGTATTAGAAAAAGTTGGTGATACTAGAAAACAAGATATATCAAGATATGTTCAATTAAATAATTTAAAAGCAAACAAAGAACTTTATACTCCTGAGCAGTTAAGAGAAGCATCACAAGAAGCATATTCTAGTACATTAGGTGGAGCTAAATCTAGAAAAACTGGTAGTGGTGTAAACGATACAACACAAAGAATCAAAACATATGCTAAAAATGGTACTACTGCTGAATTTTTATATAACAAAGAAACTGGTAAGATAAGATCTTATTCAAATGGAGAGCGTGCAGATTCATTTAGATTATTTGAAGGTTTAGACGCAAAAGGAATAAAAAATAGATTATTAGTTTTAAGTAATTATTTATCTAATAGTTTAACTGATGCTTATATGCCTGAAGATCAAGAAGCTATGATAGCTGAATTTCAAAGTGGTGGTTGGTCAACATCTGATGGTAAAAAGTTTAGTGATGATAAAGGTAATTGGTTCTCTGTTGATGATAATGGTTATGTTACTTTTAGCGGTGATAGAGATTTATTATCGCCAACATTAGGTATTAATCTAGACATAGATGAAGCTAATGCTTTAAATGCTACAGGGACAACTAACGAATTAAATTCAGCAATGAATGAAGGAGTATTCAAAGGAGCTGTAGATGCAAATTCAGCTATGATGTCAAGAAGTGATGATAAAAGAAATGCTAAAAAAGTATCAAATCAATTTAATACGATTTTAAAAGGGTTAAAAACAAATCAAGCAGCTCAATATGAAGAAAAATTATATGATTTATTAAATTCTAATAGCCCTGAAACAGACTCTTTAAAAGGACACTTAATTAATCAAGGCTTTTTAGATGCATCTGGTAAGTATGTAGGTGGAGTATAATAAATGTCATTAAAAACAGTAAGACCTAGTTCATTTTTTGCATCTGCAGCACCGTTAATACAGCCAGAACCGCAGATACAAAATATATCACTAAATCCATTTGACCCTAAGATGGAATCTGATATGTATAAGCAATACGAGATGTTGCAAAATGCATTCAAAGATAATTTTGATTTATATACTAATAATACGCAATCAAGAACTAAAACAGTTTTTGATGCTATTAATAACAAACAAATATTAGGTACTAAAACAGAAGGTACTGGTTTATTTGGTTTATTTGGTGATAAAGAAGTTCCTGACAAACCTTACGATTATAATAATTTAAGTGACGAACAAAAAAATAATTACCTTAATAAAGCCCTTAGAACGATTTTTGCAACCGATAATAACGATTACTATGCCTTGGGTAGTTATAAGGCAATAGAGGACGGTTTGCGTGAGAAAGATGAGGATTTATATAAGTTATTTTCTTCACCATCATTAAGAGGGATAGATGAGGAAAGTGATGATGGTAAATTAACTCATAAATATGGTAATCAAAAGTATTTTGATTCTATGTTAGAAGCTCGTAAGCAGATGAATAATCTTAGAGCTAGTAAAGGGCAGCAACCTTTATCTTTATCTGGATATGCAGGGATAGAAAATTTAAGACAACAATATTCTAATCAAGATTTATCAGGTGTAATAGAAGAAGGGCAAAGAACAGAGTTAGAAAAAGAATATGATTTGCCTAGTGGGATGCAAAAATTAGTAGAAGATGATATACATCGTAATCCTGCTAAATATTATGGTGACCCAGAAGAAGTATATAATAATACTTTAAAAAAACTAGAAGAAATATTACCTTATACAACGCCTTATGCAAAAGATATAATTAAGCAAACAGGTGCATTCGCAATGGGTGGAGCTACAGCGCTTAAAAGTTTTGTAGGTAAAGTTGTAGATATTTTTAATGGTCAAGATGACATAGTAGAAGATGTATTTGAAGGTGAAAGTGTACTAAGAGCAAGAACACAAGTACCAGAACTAGCACAAAGTTTGTATGCTACTACTCAATATCCGTCAGGTCAATATACAGTTGATGAAAATGGTAATGATATATTTGTTGCTAATCCAGAGAATATACAAAGAATCAAAGGTATATTAAATAATCAAGCTACTAGTTTAATGGCTAAGATTATTTCTAATACAGAAGAAACAGATAGACTAGAAGCTACGGTTAAAGGTAGCATAGGTAAAACTGATGAGTTTGTAGATATAGATGATTTAATGCAAACATTAGGTAGGTCTGGTGATTCTTCAGGTATATTATGGGGTTTAAGAGACAATTTAAATTTATTGTCAAAAACTGAAGGTATAAAGCAGTATGGCAAAGAGTTTATAGCTTTAAAAGAAATAATGAGAATGTGGAATGAGTATGATGAGCTTAATGATATTGTATCTACTAAAGGTAATGTAATATCAAAAGGTCGTGGTACAGATGGTATTATACCTGATGCTTTAGAGTCTGCTTTTGGATGGATAGATAGAACTATTGGTAAAGGTTTAAAAAGATATGTAGATAGAGATTTAAGAAACTTTAGCACTTTAGATAATATAAGTAAGCCTTTATTTACAGGTGAATTTTCAGATGAGAATGCAACATTAAATACTCAAACGCAAATTTATGATTTGTTAAATCAGATTCAAAATAATACAGAAGCATCTCCTGAAGAAAAAGAAGTATTATGGCGAATGATGGACCAAGATCAATACTCTACAAGATATGGTGCTAATTTAACAGCAGGTATAGCAGGTGAGTTAGTACCTATGATGCCTATAATGAAAGCTGTTAAACTAGGTCTTAATTTTGGTAAAACAATAGCTCCTATACTTACCAAAAAAGCACAAGAAGGTAATAAGTATGCGACTAACCTGCTTAAAGTAGGTGCTTTTACTAAAAATGTAGCTAAAAATACATTTGATTACATTGGTAGTAAAAAAATATACCAAAAGTCTTTTGGTCGTATGCATAGAGAGGTATATAAAGATATAGAAAGAATTAAAGAGTTACATGAAGACGGTAAGCTTGCAGGTATTAATAATTTCTTATCTACTAAAGTATTCCCATCTACTAGATATTTTAATCCTAGAAACACTTTAAGATTTGAAGGCGAAATAATTGATAGAGGTAGAAGTTTACTTGGTGCAGCAGGTGAATCATACTTATCTATGGCTACTGCATCGTTTGTACTAGGTATGGTATCTCGTACTGGTTTATCTCCTGATGAATTATTAGAATCTGCTAATGATATGGGTACTTTTGGTGCTATAGCAGGTTATTTTGGTAAAGCATTTCAAAGAGCAGGTAAAGTAGCATTAACGCAAAAAGAATTAGGTAAAAGATATCTAGCTAGTATGCAAAAAACTCCTGAAGGGTATTTTCAATATTTAGATGCTGTATCTAGCGAATATTATGCAATAGGTAATGTTCTAGCAAATATTCCTCAATCGGCTGTTAGTACAATCGGTATGCAGGAAGATCTGCCAGAATATATGCAGTCAAGATTAGGTCAAGCATTTTTAATTGATTTATCAGCAGGTTTACTTCTTTCTTATGGTGATATTAAATCTTTTGCAGGAAAAAACAAATGGATTAATGCTTATAAAGATAATAACTTTATAATGACATATCGTGAAACAGACGAAATGCAGAAGCGCTATCGCAATAGAATTAATATAGCCGACAAAGTATATACCTATAACGATTTAAGCTTCTCAGAGCTCGTTAATGCAAAGAAAAACGGACAAATAAGAAGTATTACACCTGCAGAATTATTTGAAGACTTAAAAAAAGAAGCAAACATTGAATCTGATGGAACATTAAGCTCTGTATTAGAGAAACTTCCACAGCATATGTTAAATGAATCTAAAAGAATAAAACAAATTATAAATGATGATACTGATTACACTTTTAAATCATTACCAGATATATTAGAATCTTCTGCTAAAAAGCTTAGTAAAGTACAAAGTATATTAAGTGAATTATATCCTGAAGGTATAAAAATAGGGGCTGCTAATTTTGAAGGTGCATTAGATGATAAAATAGCTAAAGCTGTACCAGAAGAATCACAAGTTATATTTAATGCAAATGATATAGAATTAAATAATATAGATAATACAGCTGCTACACCATTAACAGTTTACTCTGTATTAATGGAAGAAGTAAATCACTTAATAGCTAAAAAAGTAAGTGATGGTGCTAAAGGTGTTTATGCCGCTGCTTTAGTGAATAAAAGTACAACCGATATGATTGAAGCTGTAAGATCATTAGATATGAGCATTATAGATTCTATTATTGAAGAAACTAGTCCTAGTAAATATAAAAACGATAAAGATCTTCCAGACCCTGATGAAGTATTTAAAATTAAAGAATATGTAGAATATGCTTTATCTGACCCTATTGAGTTTATAGCTGCTTTATATAATACTCATGGTAATGGTCGAACAATAAGAGCATTAACTAAATATGCTATGGGCACTAGTGTTGATGCTAATGGTGAAACACTATCTAATTTTGGTAAACAATTTAAAGCTCTTGATGCAAGACTATTTAATTTAGCTGATGAATGGCTTATACAAGATGTTAATCAATTATTTGAAGATAATATAGCTACAATAGCAGAAGAAGCTAAAGCAGAAGAAGAAGCTTTAAGAGAACAAATTAGACAAGAAAATGAAGTAGACCTTCCAGAAGTAAAAGAAGAAGAGTTAGAGCCTAATATAGAAGCAGAGCAATTACCTGATGATTTATATGAAGGGTTAATTGAAGAAAATACTTATGAAGCTGATGTAGTTTTACCTGAAGAATTAGAGCCAGAATTACCACCAAAAGAATTAGAACCTAATATAGAAAATGACCCTGATTATATAGATAAATTAGTAATGTTTCCTGATGATTATGACAAAGTAGAAGAGGTAGAACCTAATATACCTGAAGCTACTGATGTAGAACCTACATTGCCACCAGAAGATGTTGCTTTAGAACCTGAAATAGAAGATAAAAGAATGGAGTCTATTTCTGCTGAAGATGCTGAAAGATTATTTGCTGAAGCTGATTCTTATGCAGAATATGATTTATACAATGAAGATGATTTAGATACTAATCCTGAAGAATATGCAGCTACATTATCATCATTAAATAATTATTTAAGATTAAGAAATGATGGTACTAAAATACAAGGTATGGATGAAGCTGCTTTATATGCTATTCAAAAAAGACTTGTTAATTATAATCATGCAGTTAGAAAATATCCTAAATCATTTTATAGAACATTATCATTAGATGAAGTTATATCTGCTGCTGTTATAGAGCATGGTAGCGATTTTACTACTGCTGACTTGCACAAGATTATAATTAGAAAACAAGAAGATTTTGACAATGGTATAATTAGTAATATTACAAATGATATTATAAATAGATCTATAGCAGAATCTATGGGTGAAAAATTAACTTATAATGAACAAGAAGCTGAAGAACAAATTAGACATGAGAAAGAAGCTAATGAAGAGAATCAATTTGATGGTTCAGAAAATGATTATGAGTTATTAGGTTATTCTAATAAAGAAGATATGCTAGAAAAAGAATTTAACTATGCATACTATATATATAAAAAGACACAAAAAGAAAAAGGGGCTAGTTTTAGATGGTATGATGCCATAAAAAAAATAAATGATGAAATAACATCAAAATTAAAAGAAAGATTAGAAGAAGAAATAGGTGCAGGTAGAGTAACAAGAGAAGAAGCTGCTATTAGAATATCTAGAATGCGTAGTAAAATTAATTACACTAAAAGATTTAATCATCAAACATTAGTTATAGGTGAAAAAGGTGGTCCTAAACTGCGTAAAAACAATAGTAGATTTACTCATAGCCAAGTAAGAATACCTAAATATACTTCAATGAAACTTCATCATGAGCAGTTTGTAAGACATCATTTAAAAGAAGATGGTTTACTTAGATATACTGATAATGAAGCTTTTAAAGAATTGTTTAATGAAGACAATATAAATTTAATAGTTGAAGTTGAAGATAAAGGTCAGTATCTAAATAGAATGAAAGATTACCATAAAACTGACGTTAATTTATCTTCTAAGTTAATAGATCAAGGTTATTTTTTAATTCCAAAAGATTCTGGTGGTTTATTAATTGACATTAGAAAAATTAACACAGCTTTAAGTAATAAAGGTACTAAATTAAAGATGCAAATCAAAAGAGAAGCTGCAGAATTTGAAGCGCCTATGACTGCAGCACAAATTGAATCAAGAGCTATGGCTATAATAGCTGAAGATATTAGTAATGGAATATTTAAATCTATTATACAAACAGATGGTTTGCTTTTAAGAGAAGACGTAAGAGAATTATTTAAAACTAATAATGTAAAAGAAACTAAAGCACGTTTAAAATTCATTATAGATGTTGGTAATAAAGATGCATTACAAGAATTTTTAAGAAGTGACCCTAAAGAAGCTGATGTAAATGCAGAGCTTATTCAAGCTTTGTTTGCTGAAAAACATTCTACTAAAATAAATGAAGATGAAGTAAGATTTGCTAATTACGCAAATACATTAAATGGTTTGCGTGATATGTATAAGATATATAACAAAAACAATAATAGTTATATAGATGTAGATAATGATATTCCTGCAAATTACATTAAGCTATCATTAATAAATCAACTGTATAGTTTATCATACGACCTTACTGGACAAAATTATTTCCCAATAAGAAAAGAAGGCAAGATTGGTAAAAGTAAAAATACAATTAAGTATTTAAATAACTTTATTGATAGATCTGGTTCTATTAATACATTCTTGCATATGGATGACTTGTATAGACAATTACCTGAATTAAAATCTAACCCTCAATTAGCAGCAGAATATGGTATAGAGATTAAAAACAGAGGTACAAACGCTAATTTATTATTTTTAAATACAGACCTTTTAGGTGATATGTATAATGATAGTAATTTAGGTACTGTATTTAGTGATCAGTTCCCAGATGGTGGAGCTATTATTACTAAACCTAAACTTACACAGCTGTTGAGTAAAATGACTGGTAATTTAGGTATTACAGGTGGAGTTAAACCTAAAGGTAATTGGTTTACTAAAAATGGTGCGATAACATTAAAAACATTATTCCAAAACGATGTATACAATGAAGCTTTATCACCTGAAGACCAATCTATAAAAGATTACTTTGATAATATCAATGGTATAGCAGGAGTAATAAACTCATCATCTCTTAAAAATGACTTTCAAGTTAAATATAATGAAATATCATTTATATCTAATCCTGATTTAAAATGGATAGTTAGCGATAGTGGAAGTTTAAAATACGCTGTAGATGAAAAAGGTAATATTTTAAATGATGCATCTGAAGATATATTAGCTGAAAGGCAAAAATATAGAGAGATGTTAGACAAAGGTATTATACCTGAACAATTAAAAATTAGAATACCTTTAACTGGTAGAGATGCTATTAATATTACTCAAACACTTCATGAAGGTAGTACAGCTACTGGTGGTTCTGCTATGCAGGTTAATAACATTGCTTCTTTTGGGCATAATACTGCTGCTATGCAAGGAGACCCTAATAGTAAGCTTGCTTTAGATGCTATATCTAAATCAGTTACTAATACAGCTATATACTGGACTAAAAAAATAAATAATTTAAAGACATTAAATGTAGCTTTAGATTATGCTAAAAAAGCTAGACCTACATATTCATCTACTTTAAACAGGCGTTTAGATTACAACGAATTTAATAGTGATAAAAAAGCAGAATTAGCTAATAAAGTATCAGGCAAGAGAGTAGTAGAAATTAAAAATGCATTTAAAGATATACATAGTTATTTAGAAAATATACCTAATAAAGAAAGAGAGTTTTTAAATATATCTAATAGATATGAATATGATACTTTTTTAGAATTATTTGATAGAGGTTCTAAAGCTAAACCTGAAGATTTACCACAATTAATATTTGAAATTGGTTTATCGGCAGATGAATTGTTATATGGACGTGGACAAAGCCGTAAAGGGCTTTTAAGACAGATGACATATAAATATATAGATAAAGGGCTAAAATCTCATACAAACGGATATATAGGTACTTTAACAGCATCTTTATATCACAAGACAGCATTTGATAATGCAATGAGAGAAAAGTTAAATGAATATGGTGAAAGAAATCAAGATGGTGGTATAGATGTTTCACCTGAAAAAACTAAGCAGATACAAACATTTGCAAATGATTTATATGCTGAACATTTTGACCCTAATATTAATAGATTAAAAGATGGTTCTAGGGGAGTAATAATATCTAGAGTAGATTTAGAGAAATTAAGAAAACAATCTGGTAATCCTCATTTGGGCTTAGGAGATCCAGTTATTGTTGGTAGAACTCCTACAGATAATATTGATATGACGTTTGCAGGAGTTATAGTTGGTGTTAGTGATACTCCTGGTGGTATACACATAAATAGGTTAACGGCAGAAAAAGTATTTGATGCTGATTATGATAAAGATGGTATATATATAAGAACACAAGATAAAAGCTATGGTGATGATGGCTTTATGGATATGTATGAATATCTAGCTAATACACTTGCTCATACAGGAGCATTAAAAAGTGGTATTGAAAGCTATGAAGACATGATGCATACAGAAAAGAATGAAGTTAATCAATTTAATAAAGAGTTTAATTTATCATATAAACCTAGAAATGCTAACCCTATATTAAATCCTGAAGGTTCATATAATGCTCATGCTGCACAAGGAGCAGTAATAGGTTTAAGAACATCAATAGCAGATTTATTTAGAAATAAAAAACCTGATAAAATAAAAGATGGTATAGCTTATTATAAGCATCAATATATATATGCAAAAGAAGTACAGACAGTTTATTTTAGAAAAAAAATGAACACTAGAAACGTAGATGGAACTTACATAGATGATGATTATTTAATGACTACTTTTCTTACAAGGTTAGCTGTAGATAGTTATAACTTTGCTTCTGTAGAGCCTACAAGAGCAATGATTGAATATTTTACTAATGAAAGATTTGATGAGTTTGAATTAAAAGCTTTAACTTCATCTTTAAGACAAAGAAATAAAGACGATTGGTATGAAAAAACAAAAGTTGGTAAAGGCTTTAATGATAGAGGAAATAAAAGAGTAGAGAGTTTAAATCCTGCTAAAGTAATGCAAGGTTGGTTAGATAAAAGTCAATCTGTAGTAGAAACACCAGAAAATGAACTTGGTTATATAGAAGCTAAAATTAAAATACAGAATGGTAAAATATTAGATAATGCTCAAAAGATAAACGATAATTACTTTAAAAATAACGATCAAACTAAAGGCAAGTGGAAACAAATTAAAACAGAAATAGACCACATGCTTGATATTATACATGATGCTGTAAGTTCTGATTTATTTGGTAGACCTCATTCTTCTAAATATCCTAATGCAGTATTTGGTAGAATGGCAGAAAGTACATTTATCGAAAGTGTTAAAAATGATCTTTATACAAAAAAAGCTGCATTAAGTTTAATTAATCAGTTGTACAAACAACCATACATGAATTTAAGTGACCATATAGTAGCTAAAGGTGGTGATATAACTATAGAGGTTCAATCAGGTAAATTCATTAAAAAAGTTGGTGATAAAATAGTTGATTCAGTTCCGCTAGATAGAATTATAGGGGATGACCTTCAATTTACTAAAGACTGGCTTAGATTAAGTTGGTTCTTTACTAATAAAAGACTTACTCCTAGTTGGAATGAACACACTAAAGAAGAATCTAATGCTAAGACTGATAAAGAAGAAATCAAAGATGACTATAGAGTAGATAGAAAAAGTATACAGAAGTTTAGTAGACCAGTAATTAATGCTATTAAAGATTTAGCATATGACGCTATTAAAAGAGCAGGTTGGGATTTAACTCATGGAGATCAATTAATTACATATATGCTTACCAGACGATTAGATACAGAGTATGATAAGTTTGGTAAATCAGGTCAAGGAAAGCTTGCAGGTTCATTTTTAACGGCTTATAAAACAGAGTTAAAAGATGGTATGCCAGATGAACTTCATATTGATTCTGAAAAAGTAATATGGGATTTAATGCAAAGTGGAGTTGATTTAAAAATAGGTGATAGAAAGTATATAGATGTACTAAAAGAAAATAAACATGAGTTTGCTAACAAATATATTACAACTGGTAATGATGAATTTGCAGCTAGTAAGTCATCATTGTTAAATGCAGTAGCAGGTATAATACCAAAAGATACAAAGAAATATGGAGTAATACATGCTGTAGCTAATTTACTTTCTGATAGAAAATTTAAAAAGTTTAGAGATGAGTTTAAAGAGTTATTAATTAATGAGGATGAAAGGTTAGAAAGCTTTACATCCATGGAGATGCTTAATACTACATTAGAAGATGGTACTAATGTATTAGATGCTGTTAGTGAAGCTGTAAATAAAGTATTAGATGATAACTTAGAGAAGTATTTTGGTGATAAAGCTAATACTAAAGAAGAGCAACAAGCATTATCTGATGAATTTAAGCAGTTTTTACTTCCTGAAAGAGTTAGAAATTCAATTAAAGCTAGATCAACTTATGGTAAAAAACATGCAAAAGTATTAGAGAATATGCTTTATTCTATTATGGTAGAGGAATTATATTCTTATCAAAAAAGTGGAATGCAAAAATGGTTAGATAATAAGTTTCCTAAACTACAGCTTAATAAAGATAAAATGCCATTTAGTACAATTAATAATGGTCACATAGGAGATGATTTATCTACTAATAAAGAATTTACTACACAAGAAGATGTTATGCTTACTGTACCTAGAATTATAGATGGTGAAGTAAGTAATCAAAATATTAATATTACTCATGGTAGAACATTAAGAAAAGCATTTGGACAATCTTTGCCTGCGATGATGCTTGGTAAAGCTTATAAATATATAACAAGACCATTTGAAGAAATTAAGACTAAAGAAAATGCATTAAAATATTATTTAGGTACTACTTTAGATAATATGGAAAACGATAATTTTGCAGCTAGTTCTTTAACAAATCTAAAGTTTATGTATAAAGACCAACCAGAGATATTACATATTTTCAATAATATTAAACCTATATATACTATAGGTAATGATATAAAAGCAGGAGAACCTGCATTTACTATTGAAGGAGTAGAAGGTAAAAAGTCTAGAGAAGAAGCTGCTAAGATTATAGCTAATGCTATTGATATTAGAGGTAAGCAACAAGGTGTAACAGAAACAGCAGAGACATTTGGTCAAAAAGAAGTCATGGTATTAAGCATATTGGACCTTATGTATACTAAAGCTGTAGCAGGTGGATATAATGTACAAATAGGTTATATGTTAAAATCATTTGCTGATAACTTAAAAAATCAAGGTATGCCACCTGAAATAGTTAATACTATTAATGAACAAGCTGATAGGCAAATAGATTTAGGAGAAAGTTATCAATCTTCTAATCTTAATGAAACATTATCATTTTATACTACAATCAAAAAAGATGGTAGTGATAGAATATTAAATGCTATAGACGATTTAAATAATTCTGTTTTAGGCAAAAAGAATGAGCAAATAAAAACATTAAACATCGCTAGCTCTTTAGAACAATTATTAGAAAATGCAGAAGTAGAAAATGGAGCTAAGATAATCAAAGATATAGTTACTGAAGCTAAATCTATGATTAATAGTGGTGTAGATTATAGCGAATATTTAAGTGCATCTGTAGATGATATTATAAATAATAGTACATTAGAAGAATCTGTTAAAAATAGCATTTTAAATAGAATAGAAAATTTAATAAAAGCTAAGAGTTATAGAAGCCCATCTGAAATATTAAAAAGAATGGGCATTCAAGGTTTTGAAAATAAAACTACAGAAACAGAGCTTGCTGCAACTAAATTTATTAAATCACTTATATTTAATTACCTCAATAAAGACTCATCACGATCAAAATATAAAATATATGAAGATAATGGTCCTGAAGACTATTCTATGGGCACAGAGGAAGTTGTAGACGCAAATCCAATACTAAAAGGGCTTCATAAAAAATTAGATATTATGTCACTTCTTATGGAGATAGACCCAGACTTAATAAATGATACTACTGTGGCAGAACCTAATGCAAGAAATGTATATAGTAAAATAGCTAGTAGAATAGACCAATCTATAAGTAAAGTTATGCCTGCTATGCAAGCTGCATTAGATTTAATACCTGAAGGTAATCAAGCTTCAAGAATGTTTACTTCATCTCATTTAGAATTAACATCTGGTAGTGGTAGAGTTTATGATAAAACATATTTCAGTAGTGACTTAGAAGCTATGTTAGATGTAGATGATTATAACACAGAATTATCTGGTAAGTATGCTCATGTAGTATGGAGAAATACTAATAATACTACAGGTTCAGCTAGAGGTCATATAGTTGGTCTTTTGAATATGGATGAAACTGTAAGTGAAAGAACACCTAAGACTAGAAAAACTGAAGCAACAATTAAAAAAGTTGGAAGTAATCAAAGAAAGTATGTTATAATTCATTCTAATGAAAATCCTAGAGATAAAAATGGTAAGATGTATACTATACCATTAAATGATTTAAGAAATGTAAATATAGGTAATGGTCAAACTAATCACTTGATGTTTAAAGCTTTTAATACTAGAGCATTAGAATCACAACAAAATGTAATTAAACAGCATTCTGAAGATATATTAAAGCACGCTAAGAAAACTATGAAGCTAGACCATACTAAAATTTTAGATAGGAAAGGTAATCATATAGCTAATAGAAAAATAATGAGTGGCAATGATTTATCTGCACAAATAGAGTTCTTAGATAAAAAGCTTGCTAATGACCCTATGAGTAATTTTAATAAAAAATTAGCAGGTTATTCTCAATTAATACCTACTTGGACTTATGGATTTGGTGGTGGTGCTATCATGACTGCTATGGGTGCAGGTGCATTAATGTTAGGTAGTCCTGTGGGGGCATATTTAGGAGTAAGTGGTTTACTTAATATAGGTTATAGATGGATGTCTTTATTTTATCAAGGTACATCGTTAAGTGTTGGTGCTCATGGTATGCAAAACAATATAGGTGAGTATTTATCATATGTTAGTGAAACTAAAGAAGATGAGATAGTTAACCCTTATACTAGAGAAAAGTCAATAGGTGCAGGAGTAGATGTTATATCTCCATTCTATGAAAAGTCATTAAGAGAAAAAGAAGCTACTATGGCATCTATATTACAAGATACTGGTGAGATAACACATATTAAACCTACAAAAATATTTGGTAAAATAGCATCTAGAATATTTAATACTGAATTAAGTTTTGAAGATGGTAAAGTTAAATTTAAACCTAATGATAGAACTAAATTAAAGTTAATGCAAGAAACAGTAAATAAATGGGGTGAGCTTGTAGAAAGTTTGAATCCTAAAACTAATAATGAGCTTGCAGAAGTAGTAAGAAAGTTTGAAGATAGTCATTTGAAAGTAATTAATGCTGATAAAAAACTAGACTTTAAAATTAATACAGCGGCAGGTAAAGCAGTAATTACATTAGAAGGTCAAACTTTAGATAAAATGAAAGAATTATATACTGATCTTCATACTTTATATACATCTGCAGCTATGGGTTTTGGATATATAATGGATATGGAGCGAAGGTCTACTAAACACGCATCTGCTTATGCTAATAAAATGTTATCTGTATATACTAATGAAAGAAAAAAAGCAGGTATGGGTGCATTTAAACCTAATGACTTATATCATGATGTCCAGTTATCATTAGAACGTGGTATAATGGATGTAGCTATTGGTGACCATAGAAAAGGTGTTAATATGAATACCTTTAGTGCTACACTTCAATTTATGTATCATAACTTTAAAAAAGAATCTATATTAAGCGAGACTGTATATAGAGCTAGAAAAATAAGATTAGAGAATATATTTAAAGAAGAGTTAGGTAATGCTTTAGATAAATATCAAGCAGGAACATTAAAAGGTAAAGATAAAGCATTTATAGAAAAATTATTAGATGAAGATTTGTATATTGGAGGTAATGTATTTGTTAGTCAAGCTAAACAATTACTTAGTCAAGTAGGAGGTGCAGCAGCTACTAATACATTGTTTGGTGGTTTATCTATGTTAGGTACTACACTTGGATTAGAAGAAGCGTTTGGTACTAACCCGTTATCTAGTAGACATAATTATAAAGCAACAGGTGGTTTATCAGGTTTTAAATGGTTGATACCATCTGGTAATTTTGCAACAGCAGCTATTATGCAGGCTATGTATACTATGTTAACTACGCTTATAATAGATGAAGATGAGAAAAACACTAAAGATTTAACTAAGCTTATGAAATTTCAAGATGAAACTGTTAGTAATTTAGCTACACCATTAGGTGGATTAGGCACACAAGAAGCTGTAGAACTTATAGGATCAAGTACAGCATTACTTTTACTTGCTGAAGCAAATAGAGGTGATTATCAGTATCAAAAAGCTAAAGAAAAGTATGCTATTAAGCGTAAAGAAAGAATGTTAAGAACCTTGGGTTTAACTGTAGGTTTGAACTCAACACTTGTAGAAGGAATAAAAACTTACGAAAAGATTTACGATAAAAAAATTCTAAAAAAATAAGGAGTTATAATGAATTTAGAAAAGATGTTTTGGGCTGAAGTAGATGCGAACTATGCATTGAAAAAAGGAGTAGATAACAAAGTATTAATATTATCTGTAGCTTCACCATCTACGGTATGGACTACTAAAATAGATAAAACATTTACAGAGTTAGATGTTTCTAGATTAAAGTTTATATGTTTTTCTGATGAAGAGCCAGAATCTACTTGCAATAAATGTAATAATAAATTAGATTTAGTTAGTGCTTTGACTAAAGAATCAAATAAATATTCTGGTTCAGATAAAGCAGCCTTTACTAGAATACTTAAAATTCTAACAGAAACACCCTCTGACGAGGTTTTAGAAGAAGGTTAATAGTTTTTATCATTTAACAGGAGTTAGTTATGTTATCGTGGATTAAATCAACTTTACAAAGAATTTTAATTGGGGTTGGATTAACACCAGTATTAGAATTTTGTTTAGATTTTTTAGAAGACAAAGCAAATCAAACATCAACACCATATGATAATGATGGAGTTGAGGTTATTAGAGAGGTAGTAGCATCAAATGATTATACGATAGATAGTTTATTAGATGTAACAAGTTTAAAGCTTGTAGAAATATCTGATAGAACATCTAATAAGATAGATGATATATTTGCAGACACAGTTAGAGAAGTTGTTATTACTGGTGAGTATACAGGTAATAATTTGATTACTGCATTTTTAAATCAAGCTAAATTATATACAGAACAAACTGAAACACCATTTGATGATATAGCTTATGGTATTGTAGTTAATATATTAAAAGAAACTGGCGTCATAGAATGAGTAAATAGAAGGGTGACGCTGGACAATTAAGGGGGTGATCTAAACAGTTACCCTTCTATAAAGAGCGATATGAGAAGAATAATACAAATATTGAGTATAGTAGGACTTCCTACATTAATTAATTTAGTAATTTATATATTAGAGATAATTGTATCTAAAACTAAAAATACTTGGGATGATGAAATAGTTAACGCTATTAAAGATGTTATGGAAATATTGAATGAGCAATTACAATCAGATTGAAATAAATGAATTACTAAAAAGTTTCCTTATTAATACTGCTTGCTTAGAAGAGAGAGATCAACTTGGCATTTTTAAATTTGCTAAGTTTTTCTTTCCTTCTAAATTTTATGCCGACTTTTCACCTGTTCATTGGAACATGGTACAACTCCTGGCAAGTTTGTATGACCCAGATAAAGAACGTAGAATAGAAAGACAAGCAGCATTTTTAGTTCATCGTGAAGCAGCTAAATCTACTGTAGGTAATTTTTTATTTCCTATGTATTTAACATACTTTCAAAACTTCACTCCGAAGTTTGCATTATTTAATGATAAAAATGAAAAAATAAAAGAATTTACTCACAAGATAGATGAGAGATATTTTCTTATTTGTTCAGAATCAGCTATGCAATCAGAACAGTTTGTATCTAACATAAAAGATGAAATAAGTACAAATAGAAAACTAGCATCTATATTTGGTGAAAGATCTCCTAAAAGAATAGTATTTGAAGATGAAGATTATGCAGGAGATAACAAATGGACCAGAAATAACTTTATAGTACCTAATGTAAGTAACTCGCAACAGAATATTGCTTTTAGAGGTGTAGGTATAGGACAAAAAGTTAGGGGTACACAATTTCGTAGTCAAAGACCTACATTCATTATTGTAGATGATATGTATTCTAAGAATAATACTATTACAGAAGTAACTAGAACTAAAATGAATTATTGGTTTGAAGCAGAGTTATTAAATTCATTAGATTCTGTTACTGGTAAGATGTTATGGCTTGGTACACTTGTACATCCTGATACAGTAGTTAAAACATTTAAAAAGAGTCCTAATTGGAGCTTAATAGATAGACCTATAATATCACAAGAAGAATTAAGTAAATCTATAAAGAAATGGTACAATCCAACAAGTGGTCAGTTAAAAGGTGATAAAAAAGAGATTATAGAGTGGTCTAAAACTAACATAAAGACACTTTCATGGGCAGATAGACATGACTTGCACTATATCTTATCACTTTACGCAGAAAAACGTCGTATGGATCAATTATCGTGGTTTTATCAAGAGTACATGAATGAACCATTTGCACCAGAGACTAGAGTAATAAGTGAAGAAACATTTTATAAGACTGATAGTTTAAAGTTTCACCTTGATAAAGGTCAGCAAAAAGTTAGTTTTAATTATAAGAATAGAGAATGGTATGGAGCATGTAATTTATATATGGGTATAGATCCTGCATCATCATCGAGTGAGAAGTCAGACGATACTGTTATAGTAGTTGCAGGTATGGCTAGAGTATATCCTAAAGTTAAAGGGCATGATGAACAGTCTGCGTTGTATAGGAATGAGAGTGGGCTTGTAGTACCTGTTATAGCACACATAGAAGGTGGTAAATATGCTATATATAAATATAAAGAGTTACCTAGTATGGCTGAAGCAGTAGTTAAATTAGATAAGCAGTTTAACTTAAAACAAATAAGAATGGAGACTAATGCACAGCAAGAACAAATAGCTAGAGAAGTAGAGAAAAGTTTAAAGACTGGCATAAGAGGTCAGAGTATAAGTGATGATGATTACATGAGTGTAGTAAATGATGATATAATGCCTTCAGGTAAAAGCACTATGTTTTGGAGAGAAGTACAGTCAATGAATAAGGCAGAAAGAATAGGGCAAATACTTCATCCTATAGCACATAATTATGAAGCTATTATATGTCAAGATAATTTTTTAATAGACAAAGTATATTTCCAGTTACTTTCTTTAGGTATAGGAGATCATGATGATTATGCTGATGCTACAGCAATAGCTATGAAGAACATGATTATACCCGACAAGATAAAAACCGATTATGATTCGTACGAACAAAACAGAAAGAAAAGAAGCGACAAACCAGATATAGATGATTGGTATCTTAGTTAGATAATGATTTATTAATTACCTCTGGATTAAGAAGATTCTTTACTTTAGGTTTATCTTCAACATCTTTTAATTGATCTGATAAGTATTCAAATATTTTAGTTTTAAGTCCTGATGGTGCTTTAGGGTTTTCTAAAGTGTTTTTCATATAAGAAGCTAACCATTCCTGAGTTAGTCCTTTTTCTGCTAGTTTAGTTTTAAGTTTATTCATAGCTCCTGTCTCTATTAAATATGATGAAAAATGATTTTTAGTTAAAAGTTTATTTAAAGCTGACCTTAAACTGCGTGGATTTGATATTTTATATACGCTAGAATAAGCTTCATCTAATGACATACCCATAAGTACATAGTTAACTACTAATTTCTCGTTAGGAGTTAGTTTTTTAAGTTTATTTATTTGTGGATCTCTGTTATAATAAAAATATACTCTGGACCTTACTTTACCAGAGTCTTTGTATATAGAGTTAGAATAGTTACCACTAGGATAATATATTATTCTATATAATACTTTTGTTTTATCAAACTCTTTTATGTTAATGATAGGTACATAATAACCATTATCTGTTTTAAGATAGTCTCCTATTTCACAATTTTTAAAGTCTGATAAGTTACAACCTGAATTATCAAACTCATTTTTGTTTTCATAAATAGGATAGTCTATTTTTTTATCTAGTTGATATGTTGAATGTATAATCATAGTTAAATATAAATAAAAAAAAGTGAGAATAAAAAAAAGAGAGTAAATTAATACTCTCTTATATTTATTTAATTAACCTGTTTAGGAAATTGATCTTCAAAGTATTTTTCTACTTTATGTGAAACATCAGTTAATGCTTCTATCTGTTTAGTATAAATAAATTGCTGATCTCTTATAAACTTTAATGCTGTTTCATCTTTCTCATGAACTATTTCCTGCTCTTTAAGATGATTGATTTCATTTCTAGTCTCTCTTATCTTGTTAACTAGAATATCTAAGACTGCAACTAAATCCTGCATATCTATATCCCCTTTATTATTATTATTAATATAGTATTATTAAAAATATATAATATAATATAAAGTATTAGTATTATATCATATTATATACTTATTAACATTATTTGTTTATATAAATGTTGTACATATCTTATTATATATATATAGTATATATATTATTATATATAAATATATATAGTTTAGTTATAATATATATATAAATAGTTAAGCTTATATTATTAAAAAAAGATAGTTATGAGTTAAGACTATATATTAAAAAAAGTATAAGATATTATTCTTATACTTTTAATTTATTAATTTATGACTCTAAGATTATATTCTCTAATATAATTCTCATAATCATATCTGCCTTCTGCAAACTTTGCATTGCGTGCTAAGAAATCATCAGCTTCATAATTTTGCATCTCTGCTAATAAATCATCTGTATCCATACATGCATATTCGTATGCTTCTGCATATTCTGATTCAAGTAAATCTTCTTCGTATCTCCAAGCTGTTTTATATGGATTGGGTACTGGCATAATAAACTCCTAATAATCAAATAATATCCTGACTGGTTGGATAAACAAAATGGGAAGGCTTTTACACCTTCCCTGTATGAATTACATTGTTTCTAGATCTAAAGTCTTAACAGC
>Ga0070754_10000666_pt1 | contig 30733 bp, 45 predicted proteins | sample VirMetDEL_Sep_01_FD_75181 | JGI IMG/M metagenome (GOLD analysis project Ga0070754, IMG submission 75181) | Aqueous microbial communities from the Delaware River and Bay under freshwater to marine salinity gradient to study organic matter... | ecosystem: Environmental > Aquatic > Marine >...
AGTTTAATCGTGGTCATTAATAAGTTCCCCCGTCAATCGTTGACAGTGTAGTTGCAATAGAAGTTGTACCAGAGCCAGTCACAGCTCCAGTTAGAGTAATGGTTTCGTTACCCGTTATGTAGCCTGAGTTGTTAGTTAGGACAGATATATTGTCCCCACTCTGCAAAGCACTATCAGCTAATGTGCCTTGTGCCGCAGTAGCGTAGTCAGCAGAGTTAAACGCCTTAACTTGTGCAAGGTTAGTTACCTCGCTGTCCATCAATGCACCAGCCGCTGTTACGTTAGCTGTGTCCGTTACGTCTGCTGAGGCTTCTATACCATCAAGCTTTGTGTGGTCTGCATCAGTGAATACATTGGAATCTGTGGCTGACTCTACAAGCGCTCTAATCTCTGCGGCTGTCTGATCTGCTGTAGCGTTAGCCTCAATACCATCTAGTTTAGTGCCGTCTGTGGCTATGTCACGGCCATCGACAGTACCGCTAAGTACCACATTGCCTGTGATGTTTAGGTTGCCTGTGCCTGTAATGTCATTACTGTTTAGGTCAAGGTCGCCACCTAGCTGTGGACTAGAATCACCAACAAGGTCAGGGTTGATACTGTTCCAAGCAGAGCCGTCATAAATTCGTGTAGTGCTATCTGTTGTATTGAAGTACCAGTCACCTGCTGTTACCGCATCTCCATTAAGATCTACCGTAGGATTAGATGCCGCAGTTCCAAGATACAAACCGTCGATAGCTTCTTGCGCCGCTTCAGCCGCTGTTTGTGCGGCCTCTGCCGCAGTCTGTGCCGTCTGAGCCGCTGTTGCGCTTGTTGCCGCGTTGCTTGCCGACGTACTGGCAGAAGTGGCAGAAGTGCTGGCAGAAGTGGCAGAGGTTGCCGCTTCACTAGCCTTAGTTGTAGCAGTAGTAGCTGATGCAGATGCGTTGCTTTCGGCTGTTTCAGCATTAGTTTCTGCTAGTTCAGCCGCTGTCTTAGCTACCTCAGCCGCCGACTGAGCAGTTTCTGATGCTGTCTTAGCTGTTTCAGCTGATGTTTGAGCCGCTATTGCCGCATTTTCCGCAGTCTCAGCATTAGTCTCTGCCGTTTCTGCGTTTGTTTCTGCAGTCTCTGCATTGGTCTGTGCAGTTTCTGCCGCCGCCTGGGCTAGCTCTGCCGCCGCTTGAGCCGCTTGCGCGGATATTGCAGACGCGGCCGCTTCATTTGCTTTTGTAGAGGCTCTAGTTGCTTCTAACGCAACTTCAGATGCATAAGTATCTGTACTAGCATCACCAGATCCACCTGTGCCACGAAATAACGCCATCTAAAGCTCCTACAAAAGAAAAAGGAAAGCCCCCCGAAGGGGGCTAGGTATCTTACTCGGCAACCGCGAGTACGAAACCAGCTTCAGGACGATATACCTGAACACCGTACAGGCAGTCAGCCGTGTACAGAGTTGAGAGGTATTCCTGCTTGTACTGAGTTTGCGAACGGATTGACTGCTGTTCAGCCATGACGATAGCGTCAGTGTGGAACAGAAGAGCCGCACGAGTGTCAGCCGATCCAGCTGTGTTGTCAGCCGCCGCTTCGATAGTTCGGCAGTTAGCTGAAACGTAAACGTCTACACCGTAGAGGTTACCGATAAGGCCAGAGTTAACAGCCTGACCCGATACGAAGTCAGAAGACACGTAACGGTCGATACCCATGATGGTGTTACGAACAGAAGGTGGGATGATGAGTGAACGTCCGTCCATAGGTACGTTATTGTCATCAAGCTTCTGGATCATGTCGCGGAAGAATGCGTCAGTAAATACGTCAGCAGGAACGATAGTATCGTCAGTGTACTGAGTAGTTGTGCCGCCATCGTTAAAGAAGCAACCAGTGTGCTGGTAGTCAGTAGCCGCTGGGCTGAATACAACAGCACCACCGTCACCAAAACCAGTACCTGCCGCGTGGAGATCGTTGTCGATCTGCACAGCAAGCGCATAACCAGCATCTTCAGTGTAAAACTGACGGAGGCTAGAAAGTGCTTGTACTTCTACGATGTCTTCGATCAGACGTGAGTATTCGAAGTGACGGTCGATATCAACAGTCAATTCACCTTCGGTGTTTGCGATAATTGTTACCGCAGTGTCAGCCGCTTTCGCATTCGCATCACCACGGACGGGCTTAGGAATGTGAAGCTTATCGCCCTTCTTTCCACTCATTGCGAGCTTCTTAACAAGGGGAGCCATCTTCAAGTTTTTCTGGTAAGCGGCAATGATTTCATCTGACCAGATCTCTGGTACAAAAGTATCCGCTTCCGTCTTCGCAGTAAAACCAGCCGCGCCTGGATATGTTGCAGTAGCCATGTCAATCTCCTATTGGATTATTTGACCCGACCCTCCTTATAAGCTCTTAGGATTTCATCCGCCATAGCGTTATAACGTGCAGGATCGTTGTTTTTAAGTTTAATTAAGTCGATCCGACGATACCGCTTCTCACGAGTCTTCTCACCACTGCCGCGCGCGTTGCCTGTATTAGCTGACTTTAACTGCTGTTTCCGCACTTGCTTTTCAGCATTTACGGTTTTCTGAGTTACCGATTGCATTTCTTTCCATAAAGAAAAAAGTTCATCGGCCGCCTCAGCGTCGTAGTTTTTGTCAGCCTGTGCAAACAATTGAGTTCTAAATTTGGAGGCGTTGACCCATTCTTGAAACCTAGCGTTAGACAAAATGCTTTTCATATATGGATGCTTATTATTAAGCTCCGCCAAAGCTGACTGACGCTTGTAGTTTATTGAATATTCCTCTGCCGCCTTAATTTTAGGGTGGTTCTCAATTGCACGATTAACAGCGCCTTGAGGATCCGTAAAGTAGTCAATATCACTTTCGGGCTCAACGTTCTGTTTAGGTGCAGATTGTGTTTGAGTAACAATGTACTCATCCACGACCTTGCGAAGCTCACCGACTTCAGCAGAATGACGACTCATTACCTGTTCAGCTTCTTGGTGCATCTGAACAACTTCATGCAAAGATTTACCACGATATTTCTCTGGGATCTTTGACTCTAAATCTTCTTCTACTGGGTCTTGAGGTTGCTCAATAACTTCAGCAGATTGCTCTGCCTCAGCTTCTTGAATCTCGTTTACTTCACTTTCAACGTTGTCCACATTCTCGTCTTCGACGTGCGGATCAAGCATTGTTGCTCTAGACATATTAAACTCCGTGAACTAAGTCATTATGGAGATTTAGGTTTCCTGCCAGCTTCTTCGTGTTCTCGCACCCACTTCATGTGACGACCAGGAAAGTCCCCACTATGACCATCGAGTACGCACTTAGGCGCTGACAGCATTTTAGTAGCATTAGATCCGCAGTCGCACCTACTGACTGCTTCTCCTTTGCGCACCATTCTTTCAAATACATGTCCGTTACTACAACGGAAATCATATATCTTATACATCAAGCTCTTCCTGAGCTTCCGCTTCGGCTTGGTCTCGCGCCGCAGTAATCGTTGCTTCTAAGTTGATTACTGTAGCCAATGCGGCAACCTGGCCTTTGCGATAAAACAATTCTTCCTGATCTTTAACTGTTTGCAAGTCTGCTAGCTGTCTAGCGTTGTTGCTTAGCTCTTCAACCAACTGTTTAAACCCCGGATGGTTAAACAGCGTATTGTAGTTGCCAAAGTACTCTTCAAGCTCAGGTGTCATATCTTACTCTCTCTTTGGTTGTTTTGTGCCTTGTAGCACAATTTTAAAAAAATGTCAGGCTTTTCGTGATCGAGCTGTTTTTTTAGCAATACTTTTGGGCTGAGCCGAGTGTTGTTTTCCTGCCGCTGTGTCCTTTCTTTTCTTGCGCGTAGTCGCCGCATACTCTTTAGCTGAAAGAGATTTAATTGCGGCTTTAGGCAGGTATCGCTCGCCTGTAGCCTTTGGCCCTTGAGTGGACGGCTTGCCTGATTTGGTTTGCCATTTCTGTTTAGTCCACTTCTTTAAAGACTTTTGGGGCTTTTTAAGCGCCATTATTTATAGCCCCCACCCTTAGCCTTGTATTCTTTAGCTAGCATCTGCGCTTTACGAGCAGACCATTGGCCCGGCTTTCCACCTTTGCCGCCTGCTTTAATCTTATTAAAAAGATTCTTACGCATGGTCGGCTTGGTGTAGTTACCGGACTGGTTAACCCTAGACTTAACCCTTGGCATGATTACTTTTTCTTTTTATTGTTCTTATTATTCATCATGCGCTCATTACGCTTAGGCAAAGGCATAGGCTTCTTTTTCTTTTTGGGTGCAGATTGCGTTCCATAAGCCATTATTCTCTCCTTACTTGCTAAACATCATCATATATGAATCCATCTTACCAAGATCTTCTTGGTTTTCTTTGGAGTCATACTTAGTAGGAATGCCCTGTTTTTGCATTTCTTTAATGCGCTTCTTAGAAGTTTCGCACATAGAGTAATACTCAGTAGGCGTGTAGCTAACTGTATGGTCTTTATCTTTCACTTCTTGCCTCCATGAACCTTTTGAACTGCAAAATCCGCCGACTTAGATGCGCCTTTGTGTGGCTTATAGCCTTCGGCGGGATCTCGCATCAGCTTATATTCTTTACCGGACTTCATCCAGTGATAGCCTTCAGGTGCTTTAACTTTCATATCTGTTACCACTTAACTTTATGCGACCAATAACGCGCAGATAACTTGCTAGGATTTGCGTCTTGGGCATTATGCCTTGCGTAATAGCTTTTCTTTCGCGCTTTGTCTTTTGCTGTCGTAGGGTTTTTGCCTGCACCCTTAACACCTTGCTGACCAAATCGTATGGTTTTAATTTGATCGCCTTGTTTGGCAACAACAACGTGCGATTTAGTTGGGTGCGACGGCGTTCTCTTCGGTTTGTTGAATCCGCTTACGCCCACGCGTGCCAGTCTTGGATCCTTGGCCATCACTCAACTCCTTCACTTGGGACTTCAGGTTCTGGATTTCCTTCTCCAATGGCTCCAGCCTGTGGCTGAACTTCTGCAATATCATTTGGAGTTCTCTGTCTGTCAACATTTAGTTTGCCCTCTACTTGGCGTTCTTTGATTAAGGTATCTGCGAGCTTCATACGACGCTCAAACTCTCTATCTTCTGCGTCACCTTCTTTAAGATTTCGAGTGACCGCATTGATTCTATCAATTTCAAGCTCTATAGGAACAGCTTGAGCTTCTGCCGCAAGTTTCTGCGCTCTAGCTGATGATTCTTGAGCCTGTGCATTAAGCGCATTTGTTTGCGATTGCTGGAACTGCATTTGTGTTTGCTGTGCCATCATCTGCATTTGCTGTGCTTCTGGGTTTGGTTGTGACGCTTGATTCAGTGCCGCAATCAACTCTTCCCGATTAGACAGATTCATGTTGTCGATAACTGACTGAACCAACGTTGGGTACAGCGGAGAGTCTTGCCCCATTGTTTGAAGAAGCTGAACTAATTGAGTAGTTTCGTACTCACGAGCAATAATACCCAGAGTACTGCTAGCGTTAAACTTATAATCTGCAACGGGGTAAGTTTCGGGATCAAATTGCATGTACCTATGTGCGGCTTTCTTAACAAAAGGAATCAAGAAAGACTGTTGGAAGTTAATTAGTGTACGTTTGTGTCGCTTGATAACAGCACCAAGGGACATACTGATACCAGCCGCAGTAGCCTCACCATTGACTTGACCAGCCAAACCTGCCGAATCAACTGCACCCGTGGCTTGCTGAACCATCTGCTGTAACGCACCTGCTTGTGCAAACGTAATCTGATTAACCTGACCGAAGTTAAACGGCTGAAGCACTTCTCTAGGATCCCCATTAGTCAGAATCATTTTGCCGGGACGCACTTCTGGCTTAGCGCCCCTTGGTAGACGTGTTGCATCAATAGCCATCATTGGGTGAATAGTAAGACTTAGTGCATCAATACGTGCGCGGAGTTCTGTATCCAATGCTTTTTGTGAGTTATAACCCTTTTCACATACGCCTCTTCCCCAGAATCGCCCAGGCACCACATCCCAAGGGAATGCAACAACTGGACGGTCTTGCATCATGTAAGGGTTTGGTTCTGCTTTAAGAAGAATGCCGCCGTTAGCAATAACAACAATAGCCTCAACGTAATAACTGTCGTCTGCTTCGAGTGTTTCATTAACATCAGACATTGCTTCAGAAAGCATCGAGCGAGGAACTAAGCCGTAATATTTTGTAAGGCGAACTTTGTCGTCGTTATAAATCGTAATATCTTGATCTGGCTCTAAATCTGTATCAGGAGCGGCAGAGCCTATGTACTCTTGACGATATATGCCTTGCTCTTGAAGCAACTCTACGGAATGCTTGCTAACAAACTCATCAATGCAAACGCCAAGCGCTTCTTCAACGCTGGTTGCAACTGGGTCTATAAGGAAGTTTTGAGGAAGTACAGGCTTTAGTTTGACCTTTACTCTTTCTTGAACGCTAATACCTACTGCTTGAAGGTCGCCATCCATAATAGGCTGGGTGGCTGGAGTCATTTCTTTTTCTTCTTCAATGATGATCTCGCCAATGCCCGTACCAAACACAGCGGCATTGATAAGACATTCCGCAACAGACTTGCGAACCATTGAATTTTCAAAGTCTTCAGTCAGCTTGTTCCTTAAGAACATGACATCTTGGCGCTCGGTATCGCCTAGATTGTCTGAAACATCAAACCACTTGCCACGGCCAAACGTGGCTTCTTCTAACTCAGCAACATTAGATTCAACAGCTTGTTGTAGTGCAGGAGAAATAATACGGGAACGCTCAGACTTACGGTCGCTATCTGCAGGATCCCAGATACCACGCCATAGTCGATAGTATTCTTCAAACCTTGCCTCGTAGTTTGATTCGTAATAATCACGCCAATCTTCACACTTGGTTATTACCCAATCCTCAATAGACTGCTCTGCCATTAAAGGATCTTCTTCGTATATATCTGCCATGTCAGTATCCTGCCACTATGTCTAAGATGTCATGATCATCTATTTCGTATTCGTAGTCATAAGCTACATTTGCTAGCTGGTCAATATAGGCTAGCGCATCTACTAGATCGTCATGCGTCAAAGGATCGGGGAATTGAAAGAGTTGGTCAAGGAATCTTACATTCCATTCACCTTTGTTCAAGGTGATATAACCGTTTTCAAACCTACCTTGCAATGCCCACATAACTCGGTCTGTTTTCTTTTTGTTTCCGTGACTCAGCTCTTCTACTCTAAAAAACGTGCCGTATTTTTTTTGAAGATCTGTTAACGGAGACATAACAGCCTGCTTGGCAATGCCTCTTTCAATACCTACTGATACTGGCCTGTAGTCGCGCACAGCTTGAAAGATTTTCATTGCGGTTTCATTAAGATCCCACCTGCCATAGATAATATTTTCTACGTACCAGCCTTGTTCATTGACCTTGACGACAGCTATTGCTGTTTCATCTAGTTTCGTATTTTTAGTCCGTTTCTTACCGACATCTTCAAAACCTGCCAAGTCAATTGCAATGTAGTAGTCACCCGCATCAGGGCCTTCTTCATTAACTTTGACCCAGCTTTCCTTAAACATTTCCGACCCACGAGCTTCAAACGACGCCATAAATTCTTGGCGAAACGCATAAGACGACATAGACCTTTTTGCAATGTCGATTTCATCAGAATCAAGTAATGGATTGTCGTAAGAAGTAAAGTGCCAAGCCTTGTACGTAGGGTCATCGCCCAGTTCTGCATATTTGTAAAGTTCATAAAAATGATTCCTTCCCATTGGTGTGCCTATAAACATTGCACATCCTTTTTGGTCAGCCAAAGCGGGTCTCAAGATTTGCTCGAATACTTCCGGCTTCATGTCGGCGTATTCGTCCATAACTAGAAACTTAAGGCTAACACCTCGCATTGTTTCGGGTCTGTCAGCCCCCTTAAGGCTAATGGTCGCTCCGTTGACGAGCTTGATTTGCAAGTTGTTAATATGGCTACCAGTAATAACAGGATGACCCAACTCCAAAAGGGTTTGCCACATAATGTCACGGGCTTGCCCTTGGGTCGGGGCGACGTAAAACACATGTCCCCTATCGGCCTGCAAAGCATTGACTATCAACATCCATGCGGCGAGTCTGGATTTTCCAGTACGCCTTCCTGCCGCTACAATTTTGAAGCGCGTATCGTCTGCCCAGACTTCTTGTTGCCAAGGCAGTAGTTCAATATTGAGATCACTCATGGTTAATCAAGTTCATCTAGCTCTTCTTCGGTCAATTCTCTTTCGGCTGCGCCTGCTTGTTGTAGTAAATCGTTTAGTTCGACAGGGGAGCCAAACTTATACATCACAGCAGGTACAGCTCTTCTTCCGGTAAGTGACTCAACCATATCCCATCCAGCAGGGCCGGGCGGAATTGGTACGTACCTATGGTCTATATCGTACTTCATTAGCTTAGTGCGTATAGATTTACAGCCTTTGCACCAGTCTGCGCCAAGGACAATTACCATATTAGAAATTTAACCTTGGTGTTGCTGGCACTAACTCAAAGGAAATAATACTCACAAACGTAGATGACGCTTCTGGCGTAAGGCTCAGGGTGTCACCTTCCTTTGCTACAAGAAACTCACCGTACTGCCCACCAAACTCTAGAAACTCACCACTGCCTACGTTCTTACCCGCTAGAAAGTCTATGTCTACACCGCTGTGTACCCACTTAGCACTAAGGTTTTTACTGCTACCCGTTGTATTTGAGATAAACAGGTAGGTAACAATCGCATCATACCCTGCAGGGACATCAAGGATTGTGTTAGCAGACCCTGCGGTTAGGGCATCACCGTGCGAAAACTTCATGAGTACGTCCACATAACGGGTGTTGTCTTACGAGTATCGACGTGAACAAACGTTCTAGCTACTCCGATACCACCAAATCCCATTTTTAAGGCGTTGTGAACAATGTTCATACGTTCAGTAGCGTTAGATACTGCAATATCCGCCGCAATCCCCTGATTGTGAGTGCCGGGAGTTTCTTTCCTAGCTTCGTGCGGGTGCGTGGCATCGCGATAACCAGAGGTAATCTTAAAGGGAAAGCCGCACATCTCCCTTAGCCTGTCTATTTTCTCTAAAAACTCTTCGCTCATACGGTTTTCATTTGTATGAGTACAATTAAACTCTTCTCTTTTAAAGTATTTCACCGTTATCCCCATCAATTACCGTGGGTTGGATAGTAGTCGGATCAATGTCCTTGACCTCTGCCGCCCCTACGCCCGTAATGTTGATCTGAATAGCAGATTTCCCGCCGTTTTGCACGACATCTTTTTCAAATGCCGCTACAGGCGCGATACGATCCATGACTAACTTCCATGCCGCCGCCTGATTCTTGTGGTCGTGGTCTAATGCGGCATCAAAGATTGTTTCTAAGACTTTCTTTGACTTTGGCGAAGCCAACATCCTCGCCTTGTACTCATTGATGATAGCCGCATCGCCCTTCGGACGACCTACCCTACCTCTTCCCCCAGGCGAATTTGCCGATAAATCCTTTTTAGACGGTCTTCCCGACTCTTGTTTTCTTTGCTTGATTTCAGCCTTTCTCTTTTTGACGTAATCTGACTGCATAAATTTTTAAGTTGGCCTATTAACCAACCCACCCTCCCTATCCTATAGATGAATTAATTGGTAATCAACACTCTTTATAGCTAAAAGCTTTGCTTTTTAGCGACGGCTTGTATCTTTGATACAAATCCTACCTTATAACTTAACCGAATAAAAACCTGATTAATATTCCTTTAGTAATCAGTAGCTTGCAAAACTCCACATAAACCCAATTAACTGCCCAGAATGCCCGTAATGCCCAAGTTTAGACCCCCTACTACCTACCTGTTTTAGAGTTTAGACCCCGGTCGGGATTCCAAAATCACCTTTTTTTGTATCTGGGTGGGAACTATATATACACGCTAAGTCGAGTTACCCCCCCCCGTGGTGAATTCTGGCTGTGTTTTTGACGAATGATCCGGTAGATCCTACAGGTTGACCCGAATCACTCTGGATGAGGAGAGTGTGTACCGCTGTAGGTTCCAATAGCCCATCAATCCCATCAGTAATCTCTGTTTGATCTAGCCACGTGACCGAATGAGTTGACCTGTTGCATTGATCCCTAATGACTCCACGGAAAGCTCCTAGGAAAAAATTCCAACACCGTTACCTAGTCCGCTTAGGATCCGTCATCCACGTCAGCTCAGCAAGAGGAATGACGGTTTCCACGCTACGCGCGGACCCTCCGCAATTCACGCTTCATCTTCGCTACCGCTACGTCTCCGCTCTCTTGCCAATCTGCCGCGTCTGCCGGAATCCTGCTCCCGTCGGAAACGGCAGAAATTTTTACCAAAGGAGAAATACCATGTCATTAGAACTCAATCCAAATTCAGGTCTCGCCTTCCGTAACGAACGTGGCCTCGAACGATCAGACAAAGCCCCTCACTTCAAAGGTGAGATTCTCTTCGAAGGCAAACGCATCGAGGTGGCGATCTGGGAACGCACAACCAAGTCTGGCAAGAAGATGCTCAGTATGAACGTGCAAGATCCAGTAGCCGCTGAGTTAGAGCGCATCGAAAAGCGACGCGAGTACCTTCACGAAGTAGCTAACGCAGGTAAGTAACCAACGGGGCTTCGGCCCCTTTATTTTTATCCAACGATGGAGGATGTAACGATGTATGTGTTGATAGCAATAATGGTGGTGTTTGCAACAATTGGTGCGTTGTCGACGATGATGGCGCTACTTAACTTTATGTGGATGGTGGCGGCGATATCCGCTGTCGTAACGATGGCGATGCTGTTTGGCATTGACGCATTAGCGGAGGTAATTGAGTAATGGAATATTTAGTAACGCTTATTGAAACGACCGAACACATTGTGTCGGTTGAAGCTGACGATGAATGCCTGGCACGAGCATGGGCAATTATCGGATGGAAAGAAGGCAATCTGTTTGATGATTATCCCCGTTTACTTGACTTAGAAGCAGTGCAAATTAATGCAATACCGATGGAGGATGTAGCATGAAAGACCAGTTAATCAATGACCTTGAAGGTTTATTCCACGAGCTAGTCGACTATCGCAGTCGGCTACTTCACCATCTTAACGATGCGTCTGTGACTGAGCAGATGAGTGGCGATGCAGTCGAAGACTTACGACAAATACGAATGTCATTAAGTTACACAGAAGATCGTATTGTCGAACTCAAAGAGCAAATCAATAAGCGAGTTTACTGTGTTGAAGTAACCACTAATGTCGTGTCGATTGTTAAGGTTCTTGCTAAGAATGAAGACGATGCAATTGAGTGGGCCACTAACGTTGCCGACAAACGCATTGATCTTTGCATGACGCAATACGATGTCGAGCGTTACAGTGAAGGCTATTCGCTAGGCGATGAGTCAATAGAAGATGACGAAGCAGAAGAGGAGTACCCATACGATGAGTAACGGACACAGATGTTATCGAGTCTTCGATGACGACAATAAAACCCTAGCATTGATTGAGTTCTTTAACGATGAGAACTTAGTTCAAGTTGAAAAGGTTATGACTGACTTGCTTGATTTCTACGACACCATGTCTGGTTGGTCATTGCTATGGGACAACACCAAAGTTAGTGATAGGAGTTAAACATGGATAACTTACGAAGCTTAGATCCTAAGTGGTACACCAAAGGAATGATTGGCGAGACAGTGCTAATGAACATGGAGCACTATTTGTTTAATCATGGCGATCCAGATTGGGATGGCTTTACTCGATGGGCAGTTGAGTTTGGGCTCAGCAAAAATGAAATTATCTCTATCATGAAACAGACAATAGTGACAGAAACTTTAGATAACATTGACTAACTTTGATAGACTTTAACCACCAAAACAAAAAGGGAACTGTTATGAAATACGATCGAATCATTGAACTCGTTGAGTCTGCTATGGCAGATGAAACCACATGGCGCAAGACATGGGAATCACAGTCTTGCCTTCACCAAAACTGGGTAACTAAACGCCCTTACAATGGCACTAACCAACTGATGACGATGATTGCCAGTTGGAAATATGGATACACAAAACCTTACTGGCTCACATGGAACCAGGTGCAACAGCTCGGTGGCAGTGTCAAAGGCCAGAAGGCAACGCCTGCAATTTTCTTCAACAAAGCAAAAGACAAGAAAGACCCTGATAAAGAGTATGCTTTTGCCAAGGTATATAACCTATTCAACATCGACCAAACAGGTATTGAATTGCCTGAGATACCGATGCGTGAGAGCAGGCTCGAACGTCCGCACGATATAGCTGACGCACTGCAAGTCAAAGTCAGTAACGCACCGCATCACAATCCATGCTACTCACCTTCAGCTGACCAAATTAGAATGCCTCAACTAGGTCAGTTTGAATCTGACGATGCCTATCAATCTACCTTTTACCATGAATGCATTCACGCTACTGGTCATAGCAAACGACTTGATCGTGATCTGACTGGCGCCTTTGGTCATGAAGACTACGCCAAAGAAGAGTTGGTGGCAGAGCTGGGTTCCATCTTCTTATCCGCTCAACTCGGTGTAACCTATGACATCAAACAACACGCTAGCTACATCAAGTCATGGCAGAAGGCTATCAAGTCTGATCCAAAATACATTACGACAGCGGCAAAGGATGCACAAAAAGCATTCGAGTATTGCATGTCGCAATTTGAACTCATGCGAAAGTATGACAACCAAGCCGCATAACCAACCAAGGAAAAGTGTTATGGAAACTACAATACACATAGATGATGAAACAATTTTGCTTTTTTGTTACGGCAAAGCTATTGATCTGTGGATTGCAGAGAAGGGAAAAGATTGTCTTGAAGAAAACATATCACAAGGCGTTCCCTTTATAACTGAATTTTTATGGCAAGATTTTTGGCATACCCACAAAAAATTAATCTCTTAATCACTCAGGATTCCGCACCCCGGCTTCGGCGGGGGCTGCGGAAATCCCTCGCTTCTATTTACCAAAGGAGAAAACAATGGACTTACGTTATTGCATGCATGAAGGCGAAGACTCATGGTGGGAGCATGATGCTAGAGGCATTCCACTATGCAAAGTCTGCGATCTATGCGAAGAAACAAAGCTTGCACAATATCGACGCGATGTACTCGGCAACCCCTTGTATATAGCGGATGAACCTATCGAACCGGAGAACTACTAATGGACTTAACTAGAACTTACTTTGAGCAGATCTGTCCTGAGTTGCTAGACTCAGAAATCAAGATCCTTATTGATAACGTGCTTGATTTATACAAGCCAGAGGATGTCTACCCTCAAGCGGTGCGCGTGGTAGCCAAAAGTTTGTTTCCTGACATCATTGCAAACGAGAAGATTGTTTACATAGATGGCACCGACAAGATTAAAAAAGCTATCGAGCATTTGCGTATTGCATACGCTGAGCTTGACAAAATACCACAGTCAAAACTAACGGATGGTACTGGCATGACAATGATAGATATAAATTCATCTATTCATTATCTGAAAGAAGAGCTTAGTAACTTGGAAAGTAAGAGGGCTTTCTAATGGAACTTAATGTGTTAGTTGAAATGTATGCGATCAGATATCGTGACTACCATCTTGCGCTCGACATTTTTATAAATGACCGAGACTGGGAAGCAAACCATGAACTCAGTAGAGCTAAAGATCATTTGCAAGTAGCTATCAAAAGACTAAATGAAGCTGGAATAAATGTAGAGCTTGGTGCTTTACCTGAGACTAAGGAGAAGCTTCGTGCCTGATCGTTACTACCCGGAGTCACTGCTCCGGGTTTACTTTAATGTATGCCGAGTGCATAACCGTGACCCGAACTTTGATGACATGAAACAGTTTGTGTTTGAAGTCTTGGGCAATGGGCATTCTGATGGTATACCTTTATCAAAACTCAATGAGGTGTTTAACAATGCACGGCAAAATCAACATTCTCGTACACGGTAGCATCGAAGAATATGCCGACGATTACTTGGGAGCTATCATTGAAGACTACGATGAGAAGAAAGGCATCCTGCATTTGTTTGTAGACCCGGATGAAGTGCAATCAGCTTTTATTATGGAGTCTGAAACTGAAGAGACAGAGGCTTGGGGTCAAATAGCTACGCGCAATATAGTCGACATCGTTGTTCTTAACTGCACATGGAACGATCACGAAATCATTAACGATGAAGACGTGTGCTGGGAACTTATAAAGTCAGAAGGAGGAGCGACAACATGGCACTAAACGCTTTGAAAGCCATACCTACAATAGAAGATGATCCTTGCGGCTGGCATATGCAAGATTATCTTGACGCAATCAGATCTCATTATAGAGCTGGCTGGAATGATGCGATTGAAGGGAGAGCAAGCATTCAATCTAACATTCATTACACCTACGGGTATGATGACGCTACAGAATATCAATATTCTTTTAGGCAATAAGTGTTAGACTGGCGGAGTCCAAGGTTGGTTCTCTGCCTGGTAGTCGGTTCGCGGCGCACCGATGGACAAAAGCGCCGCACCTTACCTGCCGAAGTGGCACAAGCCAGAAGCCTGCGGCGGCACGATGCCTAAAGAATGTTGGCACTTGACATCCCGCGCCACTATGCCACCCTGTCCAACCGATACCACCAAACTATCGGGAGCGCAAGACCACCTATGAGAACTGAACCTGCCGCAACGCCAACCAAAATACGCACCGAAGAAGATGTGTTAACAGTATTGCTATCATATCTTCATTGGCACTACCTAAAAGTAACAAACACCGAAGAGCCTCATGTAGGAATACCAATAGATCCAGTCGAGCTGACTCAGATCGTTGCTGTTCTTGCAAAGTCAAACACAATGCGAAATATAAAAGAGTAGCTATTAACATCTATCCGGGGGAGGAAAGATGTCATTACTTGATTATTGCAATACAGAAAGACAGCGGAAAGTAATAGAGCTGTACGAGAAAGGCCTTGGCTATACAAAAATAGCAGAAGAGCTTGGCTTGTCAACAAGGTACAGCGCACGCGATACCGTACGCAATGTAAAAGGCAGAGCCGCATTAAGCGGTTACGCACCTCAGAATGACATGAAACACACTGTGCCTCATGGGTTTACAGTGAAAGGAGTGTCAACGTATTACAGCGAAGACGGACGCCCTGTTGGTCAATGGGTGAAGTCTATTGCTGATAGAGAAGCGCAGTTCAATGCAATGATTGAGCGGATTGAGCTAGCTTGCGATGGCATTACACCGTGGAAGCCAGTAAAAAAACCAAAGCAAATAGAGCCTGAGTTGCTTTCGCTTTTAGTCATCACCGACTTTCACCTTGGCAGTTACTGTTGGGGACAAGAAACAAGCGAAGACTACGACACGAATATAGCCAGGGACTTATTCCTTCAAAGCATTAAAGACATGATAGACAGCACACCCAAAAGCAAAGTTGGAATGCTGTGTAATCTTGGAGATTTTTTGCATTGGGATGGGCTCGATCAGTTAACGCCGACTGGCAAACATCTGCTTGAGGGCGACTCAAGATACTCTCGCATTGTAGATATAGCGATGACCGTAATGGATGCGGCAGTAAGGATGATGCTAGAGAAGTATGAGCAAGTAGTGTTTGTTTGTGCGGAGGGCAACCATGATATTGCTGGATCAATATGGCTTCGCAAGTTTATTAGAAAGCTGTATGCCAAAGAGCCACGACTTCAGGTTATAGATAACGACTTTCCTTATTACGCCTATCGGCATGGCGAAGTTATGCTGTGCTTCCACCATGGGCATAAAGTAAAGATGAACAATTTGCCAAAGGTATTTTCTAGTGAGCCTAGATTTAGAGAAGACTGGGGCAAATCAAAGGTGGCGTATATACACTCGGGACATTATCACAGCGAGCGAGTGCTAGAAGATGCGGGGGCTATTACAGAACAGCACCCCACATTAGCATCAAGAGATTCGTATGCAACTAGGCTTGGGCTTATGTCTCAGCGCGGGGCAAAAGTAATTACCTACGACAAGACGGACGGTGAGGTTAGTCGGATCACTATTCGTCCAAACAATTAATCGTCAGCTTCACTTAGCACATCAGCGATGGCGGCCCTTGTAGTAAAGGGCTTGCCTTTTGCGTCAGTCAAATACTTTATCCCTTGAGACTCCAACACTTTAATTAGCTTTGGTGTTGTGTAAGCCTTAAAGATGTCAAACAACTCTCGATAGTAAACATATTCAGCCATTAATTTCTCCTAGAAAAAAGCCCCGCTAGGGGGCGGGGCAAACGGATGTGGGGAAAGGAACCAAAACCCCACACTGGAAGTTACCAAGGGATATCGTCGTTTGGCACTGGCTGTGCTGGCACGCCTTTTGGCGGGCCTCTGCGCGCTGGTTGGCGAGCTGGCTGTGAAGCATCTGGCTTCCACATATCACGCTCAGCATACCACTTGCCAGACCGACCTTCTTTGATCTCGATGTTGATCCACTCTAACGATGAGTCTCCGGCTTTTTGTGCCGCAACCCAAGGGCCAAACTCATCTAACTTAAATGAAAGCTTTAGCTTTACAAAGTCGGGTGCGTTATCGTCGGGTAGCTTTACAAGCATACCGCTAACAAAGTTTTTCTCGTCGTTCATGCTGTTCTCCTTAATGGATTAATTTTCATTGCTTGATTTTCACGGGTGGTAAAAACACCGCCCTTTGATTGCGCCAGATTCAAAGCCTCCTTCACCTCGTTTGGCGTCTCTTCTACTATGCAACGCAGTTGCTCCCACTCTTCGTTAGCCACTGCACTTTTAACTTGCCAAATAAAATCGAACTCCTCACGTATCACTTTCATGTACGCAAGGAATTCTTCTTCATTAGTTACCATGCTCGGTTACTTGCCGTTGCAGTATTAGCATCATCATCTTTATCTGCACCAATGCCTAATGCCATTGATAGGCTATAACGTTTAGCGTAAGTAATGGCGCTACCAAATGCTTGCGCTGTAGCCTTATCTGCTCGGACAATCATCTTGCCGGTCGATAAAGAATCACCATGTCCATACAGCAAAGTTTCAATGCAAGCGCCAACCTCGCACTCATGACTGATTTGCTGAATCATTATGTCGTGACTGTTTAAAGCTTCTTTGGCATAGTCCCAAAGATCTTCAAACTTTACATAACTACTTTTAAAGTGAGGGTTTACTGCATCAGCCGAGGCGTGAGATAACTCTCGCTGAACTTGCAAAAGCTCTTCAATTAACTTGCTCATGTTGCTCTCCTTTTTGGTAGGTAAAGCCATCCTATCGAACTTCAAAAGAGTTGTAAAGAGTTTTAAACCTTTTAAAAGTTATTGACAAGATTACCCATCTAATACACAGTTAAAGTCTTTTCGACCGAAATATAGGGGACTACTAAATGAGTGATGAATGGTCACTTTATTGCGACTCGCAAAATCAAATAACAAAACCAATCGACATAGGACAAAATGGAAAGTCAGCCTTAGATAGACTAAGGAGTGCGGCACTAAACGACCGCATAGAGGAGCTTGAGGAGCGCCTCTCTAAAGAAAAAGACGTTATACCAGGCATGATTACCACCGGAACTGTAACGCTCGTATACGCCCCGTCAGGAGCTGGTAAGACGGTGTGGATATTAGGCAACCTGTTTCAATCTATACGCAACAATCTTATTAAAGGGTCGGACGTTATCTACTTCAATGAAGATGACGGCGCCAGAGGCGCACTGCAGAAAGCTAAGCTAGGCAAGCGCCACGGCATGACCATGGTAACACTGGCAAACAGCAACGACCCAGCGCTACGCACTACCAATGACGCACTAAATCTACTGAATGCTATCCGCCAAGAAGGAGAAGCAGACGGCAAGATTGTTATATGCGATACGCTAAAGAAGTTTGTTGGCGTAATGAACAAAGGTGAGATGCGTGAAGTGCTTCATGTGTTTCGAGAGTTTGCCGCCGCTGGCGGTACAGTTATTTTGTTGGGTCATTGCAACAAGCATCGAAGCATGGACGGCAGGCTTGTGTTTGAGGGTGTTGGAGATCTCAAGGCAGACGTTGACAATATGTTTGGCCTTGATCCACTAAACGACAAGTTTGCATTTCACCAAGAGTTATTAGTAATTAATGAAAAGGATCGTAGCCAGATCAGTTTCGAGGGTGGATTCAAGTACAAGCAAACTAGCGAGACTGTAGGGTATGAAGAGTCCGTTGACTCAGTGCAGTTTATGAGTCCCGACGACATAACAGAAATGAAAGACAAGCAATCTGCTCAGATAAAGATAGGCAAAGCGATTGCAAAGTACGAAGACGAGTACATCTTCCTTCAAAAAATAATGAAAGCGCACAAGCTTTACTCTCAAAGCGAGTTGTTTCAGATGCTAAACGACGACGAGATGAATCCTAACGGCGTAACAAAGAAAATGCTTCGCACCTGCATGGACTTACTCAAGGGCAACAACCTAAAGCTTGAGCGCAAAGGCGCTTACGGTCAGAAGTTTTATAGATGGATACCAATGTAGAATGCCCAGAATGCCCGCGATGCCCGTGATGCCCTAATCTAGTGTGCCCATTGAGTCTTACAAGCGGGCTTAATGCGACACAAGGGGCAGTCAAAATAAGGGCATTAAAGGCATCAAAGGCAAACTGGGCAAACTGGGCAAACTAAATGGGGGATATATGGAAACAGCACACAGATGGCTTGTTGATACAAAAGACAAGCGAGATTTCTTTATTGCTTTTATCAAGGATCAATTCGACCAAGGCAAGTTAATACTCTATGCAATTAAAGATACAACGCGTAGCGACAGACAAAACAATGCTATGCACCTATGGTTTAGGCAGATAGCTGAAGAACTAAATGATGCTGGATGCTGGGTAAGACATCCGTTCAGTGATAACTTTGAGATACCGTTTACTGAGGTGCTTGTAAAGGAGATGCTCTACAAGCCCATTATAAAGGCCATGCACGGCAAAAACTCTACAGCCAAGCTTACCCCTGCCCAACTCTCGGAAGCCGCTGAGGTGCTAACGAGGTGGCTCTCAGAGAACAAACAGGTATATGTACCATTTCCTCAACAACTAAAGGATCAGTTATGAAACTAAAAAGAACAGCGGCAGACCACTGGTTTAGTAGGTGCGTTCGGATTCGCAACGAGTTTAAATGCCAAGGATGCGGCAAACAGTACGAAGAAAATAGCGTTGGATTGCACTGCTCCCACTACTTTAGCCGCGCTAAAAAGGGCCTACGGTACGATGGAATGAATGCGTTTGCCCACTGCTATGGATGTCACCAGAAGTATGGCAGTAGCCCTGATTACTTTGTGCGTCATTATATTGACACCTACGGCGAAGGTGCCCTTGAGTTAATTAGAGAAAAAGCAGAAGACATTGAGCTAGGCAAACGTGCACACAAAGAGCAAAAAGAAATAGCCAAGCACTACAAAGCAGAAGCCGCCCGCATGGAAAATGACAGGGCGGCAGGAATAAGAGGTTGGTTAGAGTTTGTTAGTTGGGATTAGTCTTTAGTATTTAATGTCCTAAGACCTTCGCTAAACATACCTTCAGTTTCTGTAGCCCCAACACCCGCAGAAATATTTCTACCAAGCCTTAGTGACTGCTTAATTAAAGGCGATACTTCAGTAACAAAAGCTTGCGGTGGTCGTTCTTGATCAATTACTTCAATAGCTGTGCCAACAATGTCTGCGGCTCTACTAGGAGCCAAAGGCATCATTCCTTCAACAAAGGTATACAGCAAACCGTTTTGTTGAATTTGACCATATTGATAGTCATTAAGACCAAGGGTATTGGCCGTTAGCAAACTTGCCCAGGCATCGCCGTATCCACGAGCCAATCCTCCAGCCGATACATTACCATCACCAAAGATAAACTGCCGGCCTTCATTAATTACTGCATAGCCGCCAGCTCCGTATAGTGCATAGCGCCCCATAAACTCAGCCGCTTTTTCTGGCTTACCAGCCTTAAGATTGCCAACCACTTCTCGCAATGCTAACGCCTGTTGCTTGATAACAAAGCCACGCAATGCCCAGAGCGGACGCAGGTTAGGGTTCCTAGCCCAGCCAGCAGGACGACCCGCCGCACTAATTAACTGCTGTTGACCCAAGCCGGCAAACATTAGCTCTTCAATAAGATCTTTGCCTTTGCCTGTGTACTTGCTGTACTCAGTGCCATGAGCCTTTAACTGCTTTGCTATAATGTCTAGCTCTGCGTCGTTAAAGTAAAAGCCCCAGTTATCTGCAAGCCTTCCTGCTTTAGCATCATCTGCCGCGCTAGTAAGGACGCCACGCATAACGCCTTTCTTACCTACAACGTCCATAGCCGCAAAGCCTGACTTCCTCATAAGAAAATCTGCGCTTTGTCTTGCGGCCTTAGCCGTCTTCATCATCCAGTTAGTACCGCCGGATTGAAGCTCGTTTAACTGACTGACAAATTCACCAAACACCTGATTGTTTAAGCCCATCTCTTTTAGATCTAAGTCAGATGGTTTCTTAAACGGTGTCAGCATCCTTGGGTCTGCTTCTTTGATGCCCTCACGAACAGCTTTGCCGCCGTATTTAGCGCCAAGCAATGGAATATCAGCAAGGTTAAGAATCGCAGACATTGGCCCTGCTAACGTAGTAGCGTAAGCAATAGAGTTAAGTGCTTGAATTAATGGGTGAGGAGCTTTTTCCTGACCCATAATCATGTCTGATACTTGTTTACGCGTGAACTTAGATCCTTCGGGACTAATCCCTCGCTCAAACAATTTAAACTCAAGCTCATCCATAAGTTGATTAGGAGTTAATGGACGACCTCCGTTGCGTTGCACTGCCGCCTCAATGTTTAACTTAAAAGCATCTTGCATTTGGGATAACTGCTCAAGCCTTTGTATACGCTGTATGTCAGATATAAGCGGATTGTCATAGTCAGCTGGCTTAGGAGCGTTTTCGTCGCCACGCAAATAAGAACCACGCGTTCGTTGTTTAAACGCAGGATCATCGAACAGGCCTTCAATCTGCTCGTCAGTAAGCTTCTGCTCTTCTTTTAGTTTCTTTATCTGTTCTTTTGTTAGTCGAGTATGTAAATACGTAAGGTCATCTGAAAAGTCAGCGCCAAATGTTTTTTTGTTCAACTTTTGATTTTTAGCATAGCTGTAAGCTAAGTATTGTTTAAGTATTCCTTTTTGCTCAACTGTTAAGTCTTGAGATAACTCAGACATCAAACGCTCAGTAGCACTAGACCTAATGTTGTCTTCCATTCGCTTAGCTTCTTTAGAGCCTTTAAGTCCAGAAGCCCGAAGCTTTTTGCGCTCTTCGCGAAGCAACCGCATTTGATCTGGATCAATCATTTTGCCTGCGGCGTAATCAAGTAATGCGCCTTTAGCGCGCTCGCTTTCATTGATTGTTTTTGCTACAGGAATTAACTTTTCTGATAAGTCAGAAAACTCTTTGTTTATTGTAAGCAAGGCTTTGGTATCAAACCGTTGAACTAAAGCGCCCACCTGCGGACTAACTTCAGCCCATATTGTGTCTGATACACCGCGAAGGTTTTGGTTATAAAAGTTTTGGAGTGAAGTTTTTAAGCCTCCCCACAATTCGCCAACTGTTTCAGCTTCAGATAAAGGCTTACGACGATAAGCTGGGTTATCTACTTCTTCAAAAAATCGCCGAGCGTCTGCTTGCTGAATGCTATTTGCCTCACCAAAATCTTCTGGGTCTAGCGCCTTGTCAGCTTCAAGATCTTTTTCTGTTTTTAAGCCACCAGCTTTCGATGGCGCTGTTGCTACATCAATTACCCTGCCAAGAGTTAAACCAGTAAGACCGCCAGCGGTGGCGCCAAGAATACGTTGCTCAAACGTTTCTCCGGTTGCAAAGCCATAACCAGCACCTTCAATGCCTAACTGTCCTGCGGCAGATTTAATGCCTAACTTACCAAGACCTCTAGCTAAGCCAATGCCCGTAGGGATTGTGGCGGCAAGCTCTAATGGTACGGCGTATGTAGCTAAGCTAGGGTTTTCTCGCTTAAATCGCTTGCGAGCTAATTCATACTCATCTTTGGCCTGTTGATAAGACGCATCACTTGTTGCGGCTTCTGCTACGGCGGCAAGCTCACCCAACAATCCAAGCGTAATGCCCTCTCCAACCTCAACAGCCAAACCTTTAACGCGCTCTTGCTCCATCTCGTCAAGAAGCTGAAGCGATTCTTTGGCGCTATCAGGAATGACTATTAGGTTTTTGTAATTAACTGCTGGCTTTGCTTTTGCCTCTTTAGCTTCTGGCGCAACTACAATCCGATCAAAATCTACTTTGCCTTTAGGCCTTTCACTATCCTGATAAAACGGACTTAAACCTTGAGCTATACGTTTTTCAGCATGAGCCTTTGCTTTTTGTTGAACGCTAACAGGAACATTCCCATCTTTTAAAGAGTCAATTTCGTCATTTGTAAGTCCGGGAACTAACGTTGGAATGTCGACTTCTTCACCATCAATTTGTACGCCAATGCTAAACTCGGTCATCGTTCGGCCTTCGTTATCTTTTATTTGGCCAAGAAATCCTCTGTTAGATTTTCTTGTTCCATCAGGGCGAATCATTGAAGGATCATCCTTTTCGGTTTCATCCTCTTTAATCATTTCTTTAGCCATAATTTACCTACTAAAGATTAAAGCCTGATCTTGAAGTAAGACCTACGCCTGTAGTTGCGCTTAACTGTTCTTTTTTCTGTCTAGCCTTTCGTTTTTTATTCTCTTCACGTTCATAAAGCATAAGCGCACGATCAGCGTCATCAGGGTTTGATAGATCAAAATAGCCTTCATCATCGGGAGTTAGCGGTCTATCTTCGTCTATCATTCCAGCTTCAAACGCGGCTCTACCTCTAGCGGCATTAGTGCTTGCGGCAATATTAGCAAGAGCGCCTTGCCTAGTTGTTTCAATCGTAGCTTTCCTGCGTATCTCAGTTTGCATATCCTCAAACTTCTTAGGAAATTTCTTCTTAAGATAATCGGTAACAATGCTAGATATTTCAGCCGGGCTAGCCCCTTCAACCTTATTTAAGAAAAACTCTAACTCTTCAGGATCTTCAAGAATATCAGCTACCTTATCTGATATATCTTGATAGAAAGGAAGATCTTCGATATCGCCTTCTTGGACAATTTCTTCAAGCGTTTCTATAACATAAGCTTTAGCAAGACCAGCAGAAGCTGGATCTAGTGGGCGCAACGCAATATCAAGTTCTTTCTGAAACTTAGTTTCTTTAATTTGGTTTAGTCGTTGCCTATCTGTTTTAATCCCATTGGCTGTATCGCCGCTAGTCTTAAACCCAAGATCAGTAATAATTTTCTTTTCTTCTGCGGTTAAAGGCGCTCGCTCATTTAATTTGTCTATTAAATCTTGGCGCTCAGTCATTACTGTTAACACTTCTTTTTCCAATACGTCTACTTGCTGGCTAAGACCCATATCTCTGTATCGTTGCGCTCTTTCAGTAAACTGTGCTGTTCCTACAAACTGAGCAAGATCACGTTTCATTGCATTTGTTTCTGCAACTTTTAATGCTTCGTCTTTTGTAAGTTCTGAGATTCGAGCATTTCGTCGTGTATTTTTTGCGCCAACAACAACAGAAGAAATTTGTCTTAACTGATCAACTCTTTGCTGAACCGCCTCCATAACAGCATTTTCATTCTCTGTTCTAGCATCACCCTTTTCTTTTAAATCATTCAAAAGATTTTCTGCTTGAATAAGATCGGTAATATTCCTTTGGTCTTTTGCTGTTTGGGTTGTTTCTTGAAGTGCTCCAAGCTCACTAATTTTTTTCATCAAATCAGATCGAACAGTTTCGCTTGTTTCATCAGTAAGCATTCCTGAAAGTCTTTTAGATGCCGCAGTAACGCCAGCTACATTTGCATCTTCTGAAGAACGCAAGCCTTGTTCGTAAATAGTGAATGCCTCAGTTTCTCTTTGCATTCTTTCTTGCCTAGCTTCTTCTTCTCTTTGTCGACTGGGCATTGAGCCAATTAGCATGCCAACATTTGATACTTGGTCTGCAAACGCAGGTTGCGTTAAGGATCTAACAAGATCTCTACCAAAACGTGCCATTGTTAATCTCCTAAATTGTTAGCTTTGGAATGCCAATATTGTAATCGCCACCTAAAGCACCGCTTAATAATCCACCACCAAGTGCGCCAGCAAGATTTGCTTGACCCAGCGCAGAAGCCAATAGCATATCAATGCCAGATGCTCTGGCCTCTCCAAACAATCCAGCACCGTATAGCTGTGCTTGTTGCTGTTGTGCCGCCGCAGTTTGCCCTGGTGACAATGCGTTAATAAGCTGTTGCTGTGGTAAGTAAGCGCCAGACAATGCGGCCATACCTAACTGCTGTTGACCCGCTGTAAGCGCCTGACTGCCACCCATTAGACCTTGACCTGCTTGCATTGCTTGCAATGCTTGAGCTTGCTGAGCCGCACTAAGACCTTGCGCTTGACCTGCAAACTGCGTTCCAAGCCCAGCATACTGTGCACCAAGTGCCGCTTGTTGAGCCTGTTCTGCTTGAGCTTGACCCATAGCACCTAGCATAGCTCTGTTTTTAGCTTCTTCTTGAGCTTGAGCTAAAGCAAGTTGCTCGGGAGTCCCGCCATATTGCGCTGTACGAACACCTAAACGACCCTGTGCCGCTAGTCGCTCTTCTAAGCCAAGTGCCTGACGCTCTTCTTCAGGGCGTTGTGCGGCTCTCATGCGATCATAAATAGCGGCTTCACGGTCAACGGTAGGCATTCCAGCCTGAGTCATAAATTGACCGCCAAGACCAAACGCTTGCGTAGATGCCGCTCTAGTAGGATCCATGCCAAATACTGGCTGACCCATTAAAGACTGACCTGCACCAAGAGCGCCCATGCCAGCTTGTTGTAGCTGAGCCGCGCCGGGAGTTGGTTGCCCAAGATACTGTCCTGCCTGACCAAACAATGCCTGCGATAAAGCCTGCTCTTGTGGCGAGTACTGCATCGTTGTAGACATTTGGCCGGTAGTTGGATCTTGTGTTACTCCAAACCTACCGCCTGTGCCAGTAGTAATTGTGTAAGGCCGAAACTGTGCTTGACCTATTTGCTCTTCAGCAAGCTCGGTTCCTAGCTTTAAGCCGCGTTCACCAATTTTGCCAAGATCACCATATGCACTAGCAAGTAACCCAACACCTGCACCACCTGTTAACCATTCCAACATTAGTATGTACCCCCATCAATTGTTCCTGTAGACAGAGTGCCTGTAAACGTCAGTGCAGGAATTGTTACTGTGCCTGTAAACGTAGGAGAAGCAGTGTCCGCCTTCGTAGCGATAGCTGTAGAAATAGCGTCGAATTCTGTTTCAAATTCAGCGCCCTTAATAATTTTGCCGCTGTCACCGGAAGGTAGACTGTCTTTCGCGGCAAAGTCTGTGGTCTTTGAATAGTTACTCATAGTACTTTACCCATTAGTGCTAACACGTTGATCTCTTGGAGAGACAGTCCCGATCCGTCTATGTCTGCTTCCAACCCAATAGTAATGACACCACCACCTCCTGTCGTGTTAATTCCACGACGAGATGTCAAATCACCACCTGTAAACTCTGCTGTGCTGTTAAATTCTGATTCGTTGTAAAACGCAGTTACCTGATTACCTACGGTAAATTCTGCCGTCTGAAAGAATGTGTCAAAGTCATACGCCCACTTAAGAAACAAAACAGCACTGTTTGCACCAACGATGGTAGGACGCAACTTCTTAAGGATCTTAAGACGCGAAGGATCGCCAAAAGTTAAACCCGGACTGTAATACTTAAAACGATAAGGCTCGCCGTTATCTTCATACCCTGAATACTCGCTAATACCTTCTCCATTTCCTATGTATAACGAACCATTCTCAAGTCTGCCGTATGAAGTAAAGCCTGTGCCTGGCCATCGAGTAACCCTAAATGCGCCATTATCTATTGTTCCCCTAACATCAAAACAATACGTGGTGTCTTGGTCAGTAAAGGTTAATAAGTAAAAGCCTTCTTCTGGGCTGTAAACAGAACGATAAAACTCAATTTCGTTTTGAAGTAGATTGATAATGTCTTTAGTAATGGTGTTAGACAGGCTGGTAATTGGCATGGATTTTTCTTGTATTGTTCTACCAAAACTTTTAAGACCTGTATGCGATAAAAACAGTACATCTGTACCCGTGTATTGAACGGTATCCCTATCAACACAACCAACACCCGCAACAGTATCGGCAAGCACCATTGTTGCAGGAGCCTCTGCGCCCTGATATGCCACAATACTGTGTTTGCCAAAGATAATAAGAAGACTGTTGTGTGCGGCTAGTGCAACGATTTCATCGTAACCATCAGGCCATACCTTTGAGATATCAATAGAGCCGCTAGTACCACCAGACCAGTTATGACCGATAAGAAGGTCACTCCAGTAAATAGTGGATTTGTCAGCGCCAAAGTCTGCTGTCCACAATCGGCCATAAGCCGCTAAAACTTCGTTGCCATATATTGCGCTAGTTACCCCTGCGGCGCCTGACACGGTGCTTAATTTAACTACTGACCCGCTTGCGTTGTCATAGACTAACGGCTCATAACTACGCTGAAAGAAATAAATCTTGTCGTTAAAGTTAACCATCTTCCAGTTATCAGTAGTAATTGCATAACTAGCAGGGGTCTCATCAACTAACGTAGTTGTGCCGCTAAGAATCTTGTTATTGCCGACAGAAAATATTTTTGAGTTTCCAGCATCATCTCGAAACTCTTTTACTGCTCTAATCTTTGCACTACCCAACTCAGTTTTATCTGTCGTAATAACGCTATAGCCTTTACGCGAAGCAATACGCCCACGTTTATCAATAACGGCATTATCAGCAACATCAGCAAACGAAGGATCCTGCCCAATAGGCGAATCTTCTGTGTTGATCCCCTTAAAGGCAGGAGCTACGAGGTTAATGCTTTGTAGTGGTTGCGCCATAACTACCTCATGCCGTATAGAAAATTACTTCTTCTGGGTGTTTTTGTGCATCTAATGCAATGGCATCGCCAAGATACTTGTCTGCAATCGCAAAGTACTCAGGTACTGATGTACCTCCTGTCTCACCACGTTCTCTAGCTAACAACGCAATAGCCAAATGAATGACTGGCATTGCAGGAATATCCATTGTGTCGTCGTTATTAGACAGGTCAGCCGCACGCTTTACGCAGTTAAAACGAATTGTGTAAGCCTTATCGGGAGTTGGATAGATATCTATTTGTGTATCACCATTACTATCAACACCATTGTAGGTGTAATAGGTTGGTGCGCTTTTGCGAGGATCGGAGATCAGGTAAGCCTCATCAAAAAACGTAGCCGTCTTATACTCCATAAACAGGTTAGCCGTATCGTTTATAACATTTAGTGCTTTAATCCTGTTTTGACTACCCGTAAGCGTATAGTTAAAAACATCTTCAGTTGTAGTGATTGTTAGCGTAGTTCGTAGTGCCGACCAGTCCCAGGCATCTTCGACCATTCGCTTCGCGTCGTTAACAAAGTCGCCAACCATCTTGCTGTAAGTTGTAGAAGATACGGAAGTAACTTCTTCTTCGCGCATTCTTCGCAACACATTGTTTACTATGTTTAAGTAAGTCATTTCTTCGTCCTATCTACCATCAGGCGTGTAAGTAATCCGCCCATCATTTGATTGGCTCGTTGTGGTTGAGGCAGTACTAAAGGCTGTATTTCTGGCAATTGGTAGTTAATCCCGGCCATAAACGGCGACGACATCATGCCGCCACCACCGCCGCCACCACCACCGCCAGACTCTGGAGACTCCTCATCACCAGCAGGTAAACATTCGCCTGTTTCTGGATCGCGTGTGGTGCCCTCTGGACAATCTTCTTCTATAGGCTCACCACAACCAAACTCTGAATCAGGCAATGATCCATCTTCACACTCAGAACATAACGGCCAATCTACTGCACCATTTGCACACTCCTGATCTTCAGGCTCTGGTTCAACTTCAAACTCCGGCTCCGGCTCTGGTTCCGGTTCTATTTCCGGTTCTGGCTCCGGCTCTGGTTCTTCTGTTATTCCACATTCTTCAGGATTTAATGCCGCGTAAATTCCATCATCACATGGATTTTCCTCTGGCTCTGGTTCTATTTCTATTTCAGGTTCCGGCTCAGGCTCTGGTTCAATTTCGGGCTCTGGTTCTGGCTCCGGTTCAGGCTCATCAGATCCACATTCTGTTGGGTTTAAAGCCGCATAGATTTCGTCATTACACGGATCTTCTTCAGGCTTTAACTCGGGCTCTGGTTCTGGCTGTGGTTCTGGTTCCGGTTCAATCTCAGGCTCGGGCTCTGGCTCTGGCTCTAACTCCGGTTCCGGTTCCGGCTCAGGCTCAAGTTCCGGCTCCGGTTCCGGCTCCGGTTCAGGTTCTATTTGATTTTCTGGGCAATTTGAACCTTCTGAGTCTGATCGTTCTGTAGTTCCATCCTCATAATAACCAGACTCAGGCTCTTCAATTTCAGGCTCTTGAATTTCAGGCTCTGGTTCGGGTTCCGGTTCGGGCTCGGGCTCAGGTTCCGGTTCAGGTTCCGGTTCCGGCTCAGGCTCTGGATCTGCAATGCAATCGCCCTCTGCATTATAAGTGCCATCTTCTCCGTTAGGCGTTTTGCAAGGTGCACCTTCTTCATAATCTGGTGGCGGATCTTCACATTCCCCAGTTGTTTCATTTCGGACTTGATCGCCTTCGCAGGGAACTAAAGCTTCTACGCACTCGCCGCTTTCGTTAACTTCATAGCCAGATGTGCAACCACCACAGCGGCTATTTGTTTTAGACGCTTCATCAGCAGGTATGTGGTTTCTGTTTTGACTTGCACAATCCTCTGCACTTGGCCCTTCGTTTACAAATAAAGGATTGCCCTCGTCGCAGTATTCTTGGTTTGCATTTCTAAACTCAGGGTCTTCGCAATCACCAGCCAACAAAAACGGGTTTTCTGCTTCTAACCTATCTTTGATTTCTTCAAGAACAATACCTGAAACCCAACCACCAAGAACTTGAGCAAGAATGTTTTCAAGATCGTTAGTAGTAAAAATACTGCCTGATGTAATGCGGCCCCAAGCATCTCTTACAGCTTTTTCGGCTTGCTCTAGCTTTTCTTCAAACCATCCAGTTGGATTTTCTAAGAAATCCTCTAGGCTTTCACCAGCCTCAACTATCTTGTCTTCAAGCTCTTTCCACGTAATGTCAGCCATACCCGGCGGTATAGGCAAATTTAATCCGGGTATAGAAAAAATTGCCCCAATGTTTACGCAATCTTTCCAGCCTTGGTACGTACCGCCTTCACCATCGCCAACTCTATCAGTCCATGTTTCGCAGTCTTTTGATACACCTGCGGCGCTTGTTAAAACAGCACCAATAAGGTCTTTTAGCTCATCAACATTTGTTGGAACTGCTCCACGAACTGCCTCAATAATTGTTTGAGCAACCTCAACTTCTTCAATAGATGCATTGTTTTCTGATGCTATCTGCTCAAGAAGGCTTGGTTCAGGCTCGGGCTCAAGCTCTGGTTCAGGTTCAGGTTCCGGCTCTGTTTCGGGTTCAGGTTCGGGCTCGGGTTCGGGCTGAGGTTGTGGTTCAGGTTCTGGTTCAGGCTGAGGAGTAGGCTCTGGCTCCGGCTCCGGCTCTGGTTGAGGAGTAGGCTCCGGTTGAGTTTCTGGTTCTGGCTCAGGCTCCGGTTGAGGCTGAGGCTCCGGCTCCGGTTCTGGTTCTGGTTGAGGCTGAGGCTCTGGCTCTGGTTCGGGTTGTGGTTGTGGTTCGGGCTCAGGTTCTGGTTGTGGTTGTGGCTCCGGCTCAGCATCTTCTTCTTGTTGCTCTAACCATTCTTCCCAACCGCCGGCTTCTTCTATTTCTCTTGCAATAGCTCTAATAGGGTCACTGTTTTGAGTTTCTACAGCTTCTTCTAATGCACGTAAAATTTTGGGATCTGTTCCTTCAGGAACTCCTTGAGTGCCTATAAACTCAGGAACATCAAAACCTGCTTCCCGAAGTATTTGTAACATTGTTTGATAAGCAGTAGTCATTCCTCCGGTAAAAATTGAAGGAACGCTAGTATCTGGCTCACCGTCTCCGGGAGGGCCGTCAAAACCCCTATCCCTTCCTCCGGCAAAATCAAAAAAACCGCCAGTTGGCGGAGGCTGTCTAGAAGGAGGCGCTGGCGATGGTGCAGGAGCTGGGGTTGGTGCGGGAGCTGGCGCAGGAGCTGGCGCAGGAGCTGGAGCTGGCGTCCCTGTTAACATACCACTAGAAGAATTATCAACAAGCGGAACAGGCGCAGACGTAACGCTAACTCCCGGTTGAGGATTAGCCGCTAAATATCTAACTGCTTCGTAGATACTAGAAAACTTTCGTGTACCAACGTAATACGCCATAGTTTATTTCTTCCAGTTAGCCAGACCACGTAGGCCAAACGATGCTGCTACAGCCGCACCTAGAAAACCTTTGTACCACTCAGGCATAGCGTCTAGAGCGGCAAACCCAGACATGACTACAGGCACCATGCTAGGAAAGAACGCAAGCACACATGGGACTGAAAACAAAATGGTAAACCACTCGTCTTTCCATGAGTTAGCTGCATTGTTAGCATGGATGTTTTCCCAGTTAGCGTCCTGTTGAATAGCTACCATCTTACGCTCATGGACAGCCTTCTTCTCTTCTGCTTTACGCTCGAAGTGCCCAGTAACTAACGAAGCCAATGGCCCAATAAGTTGCTGTATCATCGTATGTACTCAGCAAAAACAATAGCACCCAGAATAAAAGGGTACAGAGCAAAGACAGCCTGTCGG
>Ga0070754_10000667_pt1 | contig 30721 bp, 30 predicted proteins | sample VirMetDEL_Sep_01_FD_75181 | JGI IMG/M metagenome (GOLD analysis project Ga0070754, IMG submission 75181) | Aqueous microbial communities from the Delaware River and Bay under freshwater to marine salinity gradient to study organic matter... | ecosystem: Environmental > Aquatic > Marine >...
CAGGCCAGCTGGAGCACGCTGGAAAGCGGCGCGCCGCTGCTGGACAACGCCCTGGTCAATTTCGATTGCCGTATCGCCCAGGCCCATGAGGTGGGTTCGCACACCATCTTCTATTGCGAGGTGCTGGGTATTCGTAACGGCAACAGCCAGGAAGGTCTGGTGTATTTCAACCGCGCCTATCACCGTCTGGGCGAACAGTCGCGGTCGGCCTGCTGAGGCGCTTGGGTGGGCCTTGGTCCCACCCGCCGTCTTGCCAGTGCTGCAGGAATTTCCGAACTAATGTCGGAAATAACGGATGAAGTTTCACTTCATTCTGAAACAGGCAATACCCGTCAATAAGAAACAACTGCCTGATAGTGATAGGCAGTGCCTTGCTACGACCTTTTTTGCAGTAAGTGGTTATAAAAACAAAACTGCGGATTAACTGCCTCGGAACCGGTTAAACCTGTCGCATGCTCAAGCCAGGCCCGATAGAGCCTGGTGAAGCGGACGCTTGACCGGTCTCGGTTATATCAACTTCCAATTAATCTGCTTCCACTCATTGTGCCTTGCACAGGTAACAAAGGATCAAAACAATGTTCCAGAACAACTGGCTGGCCAGCAGCATTGGTGCTGTGGGCCTGATGGGCATGTTCACGTCTATTTCCGCCCAGGCGGACTTTCTCGACGATCGGCAAGTCAGTCTTGGCTTGCGCAACTTCTATATTGATCGTGACTTCAAACAACATGACGCGCCCAAGTCGCGTATTGGCAGCTGGACGCAAGGTTTCGATTTTCGCGCCATTTCCGGCTATACCGAAGGCACCGTGCAGTTCGGTCTCGACCTCTCTGCGCAATATGCCTATCGCCTCGATGGCGGTGGTGGTCGCGGCCCTGACAGCATCATTCCGTACGACGACAGCAAGGGTGAGCAGGTCCGTGATTACGGCCGCGCCGCACTGACCGCCAAGATGCGTTACTCCAAGACCGAGCTGAAGATCGGCGAGCATCGCCCGACGCTGCCGGTGGCTTTCTACGATGACTCTCGCCAGCTGATCACCACTTACCACGGCTTCATGCTGGAGTCGCGCGAGGTGGACAAGCTCACCTTCACCGCTGGCCGCTTCACCGAGATCAGCAGCCGTGAGTCGTCCAACCGCGAGAAGATGTACCTGTTCAACGGGCCGAACATTCAGCGCCGCAGTGATGGCCTGAACTTCGCCGGTGCCACCTATGCCTTCAGCCCGGCATTCTCGGCGACCTACTTCTATGGTCAGCTGGAGGATATCTACCAGCAGCAGTACCTCGGTGCGACCTACAACGCCGACCTGGGCAACGGCTTCGGGCTGAAGACCGACCTGCGTTACTTCGACAACCGTGAAGATGGCAAGGCGCTTTACGGCGACATCGACAACCGCTCCTACGGTGCCATGACCACCTTGCGCAAGGGCTCTCATGCCATCGGTGTCGGCTACCAGCGCATGCTCGGCGACAGCACCTTCCCCACGCTCAATGGCTACGCACCACAGCCGTACCTGGTGAACTGGTCCACCGTGGCCTTCGTCAAGCCCAACGAAAGCTCCTGGCAGCTGCGCTACGACCTGGACTTCGCCGGCTACGGTGTGCCGGGCCTGAAACTGATGACCCGCTACCTGCGCGGCACTGGCATTGACCGGGGCAGCAACGATCTGGATCAGAACGTCGAGAGCGAGCGCAACATCGTCCTCGGCTACGTGGTGCAGGACGGCCCGCTCAAGGGCGTGGGCTTCGAGTGGCGCAACATCGACGTGAAGACCCGTTACGGCAACGGCGCGGCGTCGGGGGCCGATTACCAGGAAAACCGCCTGATCACCTCCTACACCTTCAAGTTCTGACCGACGGCGGGGCCGGGTGCAGATCCGGCTCCGCCTGCATTCACAGGCTGCGAGAAGACGATGCGACTCTACGAACTGATCACCTTCACCTTGCGCGTGCGCACCCCGGCCGAAGCGCTGAAACGCCTGCGCGAAACCCTCGCCGAGGCGCGTGACGGCTGCGTGCTGATGGGCTGCTGGGCATCGGAAATCGGCCCACTGAACCAGGTCGCCGTGCTGCGTGGATTTCGTGACGAAACGGCGCGGCAGGCTGAGCGCGAGCGCTTCCTCCAGACTCCGGATGCCTTCGGCATCGAAGCCTTCATGCTCGACATGAAGGTGGAAAACTACACGCTGTTTCCCTTTCTCGAACCGCTGGCGCCCGGCAAGCACGGGCCGTTCTACGAGCTGCGCGAGTACAACCTGATTGCCTCCGGCCTGGCGCCGACGATGGCAGGCTGGGAGAAGGCCGTCGGCCCGCGCACCGGGCAGGATTATTCAGCGGTCTACGCGGCGTTCTTCGCCACCGACGGACGCACTCCGCGCTACCTGCACATCTGGCCCTACGCCAGCCAGGAGCAGCGCCTGGACGTGCGCACCCGCGCCGTGGCCGACGGCGTCTGGCCACCTGAAAACTCCGGGCCGCAGCTGCGCGAGATGCATTCCACCCTCTATCTGCCGGCGGCGTTTTCGCCGTTGCAGTAGCAGGTGAACCTTTTCATGCCCGTCTTGCTCCTTGCGGGCTTTTTTCTTCCTCTGCGCTCAGCGTTGGCTGGCGCGCGACAGCTGGTCGACCATTGCCAGGCAGTGATCGAGCGCCGGCGAGGCGTCGCCGATACGCTGGCTGATGATGATCGGCGAGGTGGCCTGTGCTTCCTGCAGCGGCGCGTAGTCGATGTCGACGCGGTGCAGCACCTGCACCGAGGCCGGCACCAGGGTGATGCCGATACCGGCAGCGACCAGGCCGATGGCTGTCTGCAGTTCGTTGGTCCATTGCGCCACGCGAATCTGCAGGCCGTGCGCGTCGAACAAGGCCAGCACATGATCGGCGTAGCTCGGCCGCGGATTACCCGGATACAGCACGAAGGGCTCGCGGGCCAACTCGGCCAGGCTCACCGGGCCAGGCAGCAGCGCATGCCCGGCGGGCAGGGCGGCAACCAGCGGGTCGAGGGTCAGCACCTGCTGCTGTACGCCCGCGTCGTCGATATGGATACGACCGAAGCCGATGTCGATGCGGCCGGCCTTGAGCGCCTCGACCTGTTGCACCGTGGTCATTTCCGACAGCCCCAGCTCCAGGCCGGCGTCGCTACGCAGGCGCCGGATCAGCTCCGGCAGCACGCCGTAGAGCGTGGACGGGGCGAAACCGATGCCGAGCCAGGCTTTCTCGCCCGAGCCGATGCGCCGGGTACTGTCGCAGACCTTGCCCAGTTGCTCGAGCAGGGTGCTGGAGTGCTCGTGGAAGAAGCGTCCGGCCTCGGTCAGGCGCAATGGCCGGCCACGCTCGAGCAGCGTCACGCCGAGTTCGTCCTCGAGCTGCTGGATCTGCCGGCTCAGCGGCGGCTGGGCGATGTGCAGGCGTTCGGCGGCGCAGGTGAAGTTGAGGGTTTCGGCGAGCGCCTGGAAATAGCGCAGGTGGCGAAGCTCCATGGGCGGCTTTCCTCTGAAATTGACGATACCTTCAGGGTATTGTTGCAGACAAAATCAATATTGGAACCTGCCAAAATGCAGGATCAATATCCCATCACATACATGAGCAACCTGATGGGTATTGAAATGAGCCACGCCGCGATCGAGTCGCTCGAAGCGATCATCGTCGACCTGCCGACCATCCGCCCGCACAAGCTGGCGATGCACACCATGCAGAACCAGACCCTGGTGATCCTGCGCCTGCGCTGCGCCGACGGCATCGAGGGCATCGGTGAAGCCACCACCATCGGTGGCCTGTCCTATGGCAACGAGAGCCCGGACAGCATCAAGGTCAACCTGGACTGTCACTTCGCGCCGCTGTTGATCGGTCAGGACGCCAGCAACATCAATGCCTGCATGCAGCGCATCGACCGTGTGGTGAAGGGCAACACCTTCGCCCGTTCCGCGGTGGAAACCGCGCTGCTCGATGCCCAGGGCAAGCGCCTCGGCCTGCCGGTCAGCGAAATCCTCGGCGGCCGCGTGCGCGACAGCCTGGAAGTGGCGTGGACCCTGGCCAGCGGCGACACCCGCAAGGACATCAGTGAGGCCGAGCAGATGCTCGAAGCCCGTCGCCATCGCATCTTCAAGCTGAAGATCGGTGCCGGCGAGGTGAACAAGGACCTGGCTCATGTCATCGCCATCAAAAAGGCCCTGGGTGAGCGCGCCAGCGTGCGTGTCGACGTCAACCAGGCCTGGGACGAAGCGGTGGCACTGCGCGCCTGCCGCATTCTCGGGGACAACGGCATCGACCTGATCGAACAGCCGATCTCGCGCCACAACCGTGGTGGCCAGGTGCGCCTGAACCAATCCAGCCCGGCGCCGATCATGGCCGACGAGTCCATCGAGTGCGTGGAAGACGCCTTCAACCTGGCGCGCGACGGCGCTGCCCCGGTGTTCGCCCTGAAGATCGCCAAGAACGGTGGCCCGCGCGCCGTACTGCGCACCGCCAGCATTGCCGAGGCGGCCGGTATCGGCCTGTATGGCGGCACCATGCTCGAGGGCAGCGTCGGCACGCTGGCCTCGGCCCATGCCTTCATTACCCTGAACAAGCTGGCCTGGGACACCGAACTGTTCGGCCCGCTGCTGCTGACCGAAGACATCGTCACCGAGCCGCCGCTGTACCGTGACTTCCAACTGCACGTGCCGCGCCTGCCCGGTATCGGCCTGACCCTCGACGAGGAGCGCCTGGCGCGCTTCCGCCGTTCCTGATCCAGCCTGAAGGAGGAAAGCCAACATGCTGTTCCACGTGAAGATGACCGTGAAGTTGCCGGTCGACATGGACCCCGTCCAGGCGGCCAAGCTCAAGGCCGACGAGAAAGAACTGGCCCAGCGCCTGCAGCGCGAGGGCAAGTGGCGCCACCTGTGGCGCATCGCCGGGCACTACGCCAACTACAGCGTCTTTGACCTGGCCAGTGTCGAGGAACTGCACGACACCCTCATGCAGTTGCCGCTGTTCCCTTATATGGAGATCGAGGTGAACGGCCTGTGCCGCCACCCGTCTTCGATCCACCAGGACGATCGCTGATCAATCTTCCAGTCGATAAAAACAAGATGAGGAAATAATCATGAGCATCAAACTGTCGCACACCGAAAGCGTGCAAAAGTTCTTCAAGGAGGTCAGCGGCCTCGACAACGACCAGGGCAGCCCGCGCATGAAGGCGCTGGTCAACCGCATCCTGCTGGACAGCATCCGCCTCATCGAGGATATGGAAGTCACCACCGAGGAGTTCTGGAAGGCGGTCGACTACCTCAACCGCATGGGCGCGCGCAGTGAAGCCGGCCTGCTGGTGGCTGGTCTGGGCCTGGAGCACTATCTCGACCTGCTGCTCGATGCGCAGGACGAAGCGGCCGGCCTGCTCGGCGGCACCCCGCGCACCATCGAAGGCCCGCTGTACGTGGCCGGCGCGCCGCTGAGCGAAGGCGAGGCGCGGATGGACGACGGTACCGATCCGGGCACACCGATGTATCTGCACGGCCAGGTGCTCGATGTCGACGGCAAGCCGGTCGCCGGTGCCGTGGTCGACCTGTGGCACGCCAACACCAAGGGCACCTACTCCTACTTCGATTCGCGCCAGAGCGAGTTCAACCTGCGCCGCCGCATCGTCACCGACGCCGATGGCCGCTACCGCGCGCGCAGCATCGTGCCGTCCGGCTACGGCTGCCCGCCTGATGGCACCACCCAGGAAGTGCTCAATCTGCTCGGTCGTCACGGCAATCGTCCGGCACATATTCACTTCTTCATCTCCGCGCCTGGCTACCGCCACCTGACCACGCAGATCAACCTGGCCGGCGACGAGTACCTGTGGGACGACTTCGCCTACGCCACCCGCGATGGCCTGATCGGTGACATCGCCTTCGTCGAGAACGAAACCGCCGCGCGTGACCATGGTTTCCAGGGCAATCGCTTCGCCGAAGTGAAATTCGACTTCCAGCTGCAGAGTGCTCCTGCACCTGACGCCGAGCAGCGCAACGCTCGTCCGCGCGCTCTGCAATAAACCGGGTGCCAACCACCCCTTTATAGCCGGCTTCAGGGCCGGCTTTTTTTATGCTGTCGCGCGTCGCAGGGCGCTTGTGGAATCGGGCTGGGAGCCGGGCAGGCTTTGCGGCATCATCACTGGCCTCCGCCTTTGGTGCTCCCGATGAACATCGACACCCGAATCAAATTCCGCCACTTGCTGTGTTTTCTGGAAATCGCCCGCCAGCGCAGTTTCGCCAGGGCGGCCGATGCGATGGCGGTCAGCCAGCCGGCGATTTCCAAGACGCTCAAGGAGCTGGAGGAGATTCTCCAGGCCAGCCTGTTCGAGCGCGGCAAGAGCGGGGTGAGCCTGACCGCTGCCGGGGTGGCGTTCATGCGCTATGCCGGGCCTTGCGTGCAGGCGCTGCGTGATGGCGTCAGCAGCCTGCGCGATGGCGAGCACGAGGCCGGGCAGGTGCGGGTCGGTGTGCTGTCTACCGTCGAGAGCCTGCTGATGCCCGAAGTGGTCGGGCGTCTGCATCAGCGTCATGCGGCGCTGGTGGTCAGCGTGGCCACCGGGCCCGGTGCCTACCTGCTGGGTCAGTTGCGCGTCGGTGAGCTGGATCTGGTGATCGGCCGCATGAGCGACAGCCCGGACATCCAGGGCCTGACCTTCGAGCACCTGTACAGCGAGTCGATGACTCTGGTGGTGCGTCCGGGGCATCCGTTGCTGGCCGCCGGTGAGGATGCGCTGAGACGGCTGGGCGATTACCCATTGGTGTTGCCGACGACCGGCACCACCATCCGCAAACATGCCGACAGCCTGTTCGTGCAATGCGGGGTGACGCCTTCGCGCCAGCGGCTGGAAACCCTCTCGCCGGCCTTGAGTCGGCGCTACGTGCTGTGTAGCGACGCGCTGTGGGTCGCCCCGCAGGACTCGGTATGCCTGGATGTGCGCCGTGGCGAGCTGGCCGAGCTGCAACTGCCGGTACGCGAGCCGGGCGGCTCGGTGGGGATCTGCCGTAACAGTGCGCTGGGCCTGTCGCTGGCGGGGGAGCGCTGCTGCGATGTGCTGCGCGAGGTGGCGCAGGCCTATCGCGATGGGCATTTTCCATAACCATTTGGTTATGAATTGACGGCGTCTTTTCAATTTTCAGCTGCACTGCATTGGCCGAGACTGCGCCAACCTGCCGGGGCAACATGGCCCTCGCACGACTCCACAATACCCACAACAGGAGTGCAGCATGCCTGCCGAGGACAACCGTCGCCTTGCCATTCGCGACCGCAACTGGCATCCGAAAGCCTTCACCCCCGACTACAAGACCTCCATCGCCCGCTCGCCGCGCCAGGCGTTGGTGAGCATCCCGCAGTCGATTTCCGAGACCAGCGGCCCTGACTTCTCGCACCTGCAGTTCGCCGAGCACGACAACGACCTGCTGCTCAACTTCAACAACGGTGGCCTGCCCATCGGCGAGCGCATCCTCGTCTCCGGTCGGGTCATGGACCAGTACGGCAAGCCGATCCCGCATACCCTGGTGGAAATGTGGCAGGCCAACGCCGGTGGCCGCTACCGGCACAAGAACGACCGCTACCTGGCGCCGCTCGATCCCAACTTCGGTGGCGTCGGCCGTGCGCTGACCGACAGCGAAGGGCGCTACATCTTCCGCACCATCAAGCCCGGCCCCTATCCGTGGCGCAACAATCCCAACGACTGGCGCCCGGCGCATATCCACTTCTCCATCAGTGGCCCGTCGATCTCCGCGCGTCTGATCACTCAGCTGTACTTCGAGGGTGATCCGCTGATCCCGTTGTGCCCGATCGTCAAGTCCATCGCCAACCCGGACGCCGTGCAGACGCTGATTGCCAAGCTGGACATGAGCACGGCCAATCCGATGGATTGCCTGGCCTATCGTTTCGATATCGTGCTGCGTGGGCAGCGCCAGACCCATTTCGAGAACCGTTAATGAGCCGCCCAGGATCTGCTGCGCGTCGGCCAGACGGCGTTAAAAACGGCTTCGGAATGCTCATTTACTACTCGTAAACTGCGCTTCCTCAGCCCTTTTTGCCTTGTCTGGTTCTAGCTCGCTAGATCCTGAGCAGGCTCATAGGAGGATGACCATGCCTGTTGAATTGCTGCCGGAAACCCCCTCGCAAACCGCCGGCCCCTACGTGCATATCGGCCTGGCCCTGGCTGCGGCCGGCAACCCGACCCGCGAGCAGGAAATCTGGAACCAGATGGCCAAGGCCGAGGCGCCGGGCGAACACATCGTGTTGCTCGGCCACGTCTATGACGGCAACGGCCACCTGGTGCGCGATGCCTTCCTCGAACTGTGGCAGGCCGACCATCAGGGCCAGTACGACGAGGATTACGACCAGTCCAAACCCTTCAATGGCTTTGGCCGCACCGCCACCACGTTCGATGCCGGTAGCGAATGGTTCGCTTACACCGTCAAGCCGGGTGTGCTGAACAACGCAGCCGGCGTGCCGATGGCGCCGCACGTCAACGTCGCGCTGTTCGCCCGTGGCATCAACATTCACCTCAACACGCGCCTGTATTTCGAGGATGAAGCCGAGGCCAACGCCAAGGATCCGGTACTCAACCTGATCGAGCAGCCACAGCGCCGCGAGACGCTGATCGCCAGGCGCTGCGAAGTGGACGGTAAGCCGGCCTACCGCTTCGATATCCACATTCAGGGGGACGCCGAGACGGTCTTCTTCGACTTCTGAGTGGTGCACGCAGGCCGCGCTCTTCATCGAGGCGCCCGGCCTGCGGCTCGCTGATGCCCCGCTTACGGATCAACAGCGCCGTGGTTCCAGCCTCACTGGACAGCCGTTTTCTGTGGCTATTTACGATAACCGCACGATGGTTCGATAATCGCCAGGTGCTGTCAGCCCAGTCTCGGAGGCCCCATGAGCGAAACCCGTCCGCCGCTTACCAGTCTTGCCCCGCCGCCCTACGTGTCACCGGCCAAGCGTATCGAGGAGTTCGCTGGCGACCCCAACTTCATGACCTCCCTGGCTCGTGGCCTGGCGGTGATCAACGCCTTCCAGGAGCGCAAGCGTCACCTGACCATCGCGCAGATCAGCCACCGCACCGAGATACCGCGCGCCGCCGTGCGCCGCTGCCTCTACAGCCTGATGAAGCTGGGCTACGTGACCACCGACGGGCGCACTTACTCGCTGTTGCCCAAGGTGCTGACCCTGGGCCACGCCTACCTGTCTTCGACGCCGCTGGCGGTGTCTGCGCAGCCGTTTCTCGACCGTCTCAGCGAACAGCTGCACGAAGCCTGCAACCTGGCCACGTTGGAAGGTGAACAGGTGCTCTACATCGCCCGTTCGGCGATTCCGCAGCGACTGATCTCGGTGGACCTGAGCGTCGGCAGCCGACTGCCTGCGTACTGCACGTCCATGGGCCGCATCCTCCTCGCCGCACTGGACGATGACCAGCTCCAGGATTACCTGGCCCACGCCGAGCTGCAGGCCAAGACCAGTCGTACCTTGCACACTCCCGACGCACTGTGGGAGTGCCTGCAGCGCGTACGCCAGCAGGGCTGGTGCATCGTCGACCAGGAGCTGGAGCAGGGCCTGCGTTCGCTGGCGGTGCCGGTGTACGACTCGGCCGGCCATGTGCTGGCGGCGATGAACATCAGTACCCACGCCAGTCGCGTGCCCACCGCCGAACTGGAAAAACGCTTCCTGCCGCTGATGCTCAGTGCCAGTCGCGAGTTGAGTGGCCAGTTGTTCCGTCCAGCCTGAAGGTGGAAGTCGTTCGATAATCGCCCGGTATGGCGATTATCGGATTGTTCTTGTTCGGGCCGTTTTCTAAGGTTGCAGTCACCCGGTACCTGCAAACTGACGAGAACACCAAGATGGCCGACATCATCACGCTGCGCGAAGCCATTTCGCGCCATGTTCACGACGGCGATTGCATCGCCCTCGAAGGCTTCACTCACCTGATTCCCACTGCCGCCGCTCATGAGCTGATCCGCCAGGGCAAGAAAGACCTGCACCTGGTGCGCATGACGCCGGATCTGGTCTACGACCTGCTGATCGGTGCCGGTTGCGCGCGCAAGCTGACCTTCTCCTGGGGCGGCAACCCCGGCGTCGGTTCGCTGCACCGCCTGCGCGATGCGGTCGAGAAGCACTGGCCGCACAAGCTGGAGATCAGCGAGCACAGCCACGCGGCCATGGCCAACGCCTACGTCGCCGGTGCCTCCAACCTGCCGTTCGCCGTGTTGCGCGGCTACCAGGGTTCCGACCTGGTCAAGGTCAACCCGGACATCAAGTTCATCGACTGCCCATTCACCGGCGAGAAGCTGGCGGCCATCCCCAGCGTGCGCCCGGACGTCAGCGTGATCCACGCGCAGAAGGCCGACCGCAAGGGCAACGTGCTGATCCAGGGCATCCTCGGTGTGCAGAAGGAAGCCGCCCTGGCGGCCAAGCGCTGCATCGTCACCGTCGAAGAAATCGTCGACGACCTGCAGGCGCCGATGAATGCCTGCGTGCTGCCGACCTGGGCCATCAGCGCGGTGTGCGTGGTGCCTGGCGGCGCCCATCCGTCCTACGCCCATGGCTACTACGAGCGCGACAACCGCTTCTATCAGGATTGGGATCCGATTGCCCGTGACCGCGATACTTTCAGCGCCTGGATCGATGAGTACATCCGTGGCACCGAGGATTTTGCGCAGTACCAGGCGAAAGTGAATGGGGAGGCCAAGTGATGAGCGAGTTCAACACCAATGAAATGATGACCGTGGCCGCTGCCCGTCGCCTCGGCAATGGCAGCGTCTGCTTCGTCGGCATCGGCCTGCCATCCAAGGCCGCCAACCTGGCGCGCCTGACCCACGCCCCGGAAGTGGTGCTGATTTATGAATCCGGCCCGATTGGCGCCAAGCCGAGCGTGTTGCCGTTGTCCATCGGTGACGGCGAACTGGCCGAAACCGCCGACACCGTGGTGCCGACCGGCGAAATCTTCCGCTACTGGCTGCAGGGCGGGCGCATCGATGTCGGCTTCCTCGGCGCCGCCCAGGTCGACAAGTACGGCAACATCAACACCACCGTGATCGGTGACTATCACAACCCGAAAGTGCGCCTGCCGGGTGCCGGTGGCGCGCCGGAAATCGCAGGCTCAGCGAAGAAGGTGCTGATCATCCTCAAGCAGGGCCATCGCACCTTCGTCGACAAGCTGGCCTTCATCACCTCGGTCGGCCATGGCGAGGGCGGGGATCACCGCAAGCAGCTCGGTCTGCCGGGCGAAGGCCCGGTGGCGATCATCACCGACCTGTGCATCATGGAGCCGGAAGCCGGCACCAACGAATTCATCGTTACCTCGCTGCATCCGGGCGTGACCCGCGAGCAGGTGATCGAGAACACCGGCTGGCAGATTCGCTTCGCCGACAGCGTGACCACCACCGAGGCGCCAACCGCCGCCGAACTGGCCGCGCTGCGTGACCTGGAGGCCCGTACCGCCAAGGCCCACGGTCAGGCCGGAGGTGAAGAATGAGCCGCGAGGTATTCATCTGCGACGCCATCCGCACGCCGATTGGCCGCCTCAATGGCGCGCTGTCGGCGGTACGCGCCGATGACCTGGCGGCGATTCCGCTCAAGGCGCTGATCGAGCGTAACCCGCAGGTCGACTGGAGCGCCGTGGACGAAGTGTTCATGGGCTGCGCCAACCAGTCCGGCGAGGACAACCGCAACGTGGCGCGCATGGCGCTGCTGCTCGCCGGTCTGCCGGAAACGGTGCCGGGTGTGACCCTCAATCGCCTGTGCGCCTCGGGCATGGAGGCGGTGGGCGCCGCCTTCCGCGCCATCGCCTCGGGTGAGATGGAGCTGGCCATCGCTGCCGGCGTCGAGTCGATGACCCGCGCGCCTTACGTGATGGGCAAGGCCGACAGCGCCTTTGGTCGTGGCCAGAAGCTGGAAGACACCACCCTGGGCTGGCGCTTCGTCAACCCGTTGATGAAAGCGCAGTACGGCGTCGACCCGATGCCGGTCACCGGTGACAACGTCGCCGAGGACTACGGCGTCAGCCGCGCCGATCAGGACGCCTTTGGCCTGCGCAGCCAGCAGCGTGCGGCGGCAGCTCAGGAGTGCGGTTACTACGCCGAGGAAATCGTCCCGGTGGTGATCAAGAGCAAGAAGGGCGAGATCGTCGTCGACCGTGACGAGCACCCGCGTGCCGACACCACCGCCGAAGGCCTGGCCAAGCTCAAGCCGGTCAACGGCGAAGGCAAGACCGTCACTGCCGGCAACGCCTCGGGCCTCAATGACGGCGCCTCGGCGATGATCCTGGCCTCCGCTGAAGCGGTGCAGAAGTACGGCCTCAAGCCGCGCGCCAAGGTGCTGGGTATGGCCAGCGGCGGCGTCGCGCCACGCATCATGGGCGTCGGCCCGGTGCCGGCGGTGCGCAAGCTGCTGGCGCGGCTGAACCTGAGCATCGAGCAGTTCGACGTGATCGAGCTGAACGAAGCTTTCGCCGCCCAGGGCCTGGCCGTCACCCGCGACCTCGGCCTGCCGGACGACAGCGCCAAGGTCAACCCGAACGGCGGCGCCATCGCCCTCGGCCACCCGCTGGGCATGAGCGGCAACCGCCTGGTACTCACCGCCGTGCATCACCTGGAAAAGACCGGCGGCAAGCTGGGCCTGGCGACCATGTGCGTGGGTGTGGGGCAGGGCCTGGCGCTGGCCATCGAGCGGGTGTGAGGTTCTGAGCCCTGTGGGAGGCGCTTCAGCGGCGACGCTTTTAATCCGTCGCGGCTCAAGCCCCTCCCACAGACGCCCTCCGTGCGCGGCCCCGCAGGTTGATGCCACACTAGCCGTACATTTTTCCCAGGAGCGTTGCGCGCGTGAGCAACCAACTTTTCGATGCCTACTTCACCGCGCCGGCCATGCGCGCGATCTTCTGCGATGCCGGCCGGGTGCAGGGCATGCTCGACTTCGAGGCCGCTCTGGCGCGGGCCGAGATGCGCGTGGGGCTGATCCCCGTCGAGGCCGTGGCGCCCATCGAGGCCGCCTGCAAGGCCGAACTCTACGATTACCCGGCGCTGGCTCAGGCCATCGCCACGGCGGGCAATTCCGCCATTCCGTTGGTCAAGGCATTGGGCAAGCGCATCGCCGCCGAAAACCCTGAGGCCGAGCGCTACGTACACCTTGGCGCCACCAGCCAGGACGCCATGGACAGCGGTCTGGTGCTGCAACTGCGCGCTGCCATCGGCCTGCTGGAAAGCGATCTGGCGACGCTGGCCGATGCCCTGGCGGCGCAGGCCGAGCGTCATATCGATACACCGCTGGCCGGGCGCACCTGGCTGCAGCAGGCCACGCCGGTCACCCTCGGCATGAAGCTCGCAGGCGTACTCGGCGCGGTCACCCGTCATCGTCAGCGCCTAAAAGAACTCAAGCCGCGTCTGCTGTGCCTGCAGTTCGGCGGTGCCTCTGGCAGCCTGGCGGCGCTCGGTGACGACGGCTGGGCCGTCAGCGCAGCGCTGGCCCAGGAGCTGGATCTGAAATTGCCCGAGCAACCCTGGCACACCCAGCGTGATCGCCTGGTGGAATTCGCCAGCCTGCTGGGAATGATCGCCGGCAGCCTGGGCAAGCTGGGGCGCGACCTGAGCCTGCTGATGCAGACCGAGGCCGGCGAAGTCTTCGAGCCGTCCGCACCGGGCAAAGGTGGTTCTTCGACCATGCCGCACAAGCGCAACCCGGTCAGCGCCGCCGTGCTGATCGGCGCCGCCACCCGTGCGCCGGGCCTGGTGGCGACCATGCTGAGCGCCATGCCGCAGGAACACGAGCGCAGCCTCGGCCTGTGGCATGCCGAGTGGGAATGCCTGCCAGAGCTGTGCTGTCTGGTCTCCGGCGCCCTGCAGCAGGCGTTGCTGGTGGTGCCGGGGCTGGAGGTGGATGGCGCACGCATGCGCGCCAACCTGGAACTGACCCAGGGTCTGCTGCTGGCCGAGGCGGTGAGCATCGCCCTGGCGCAGAAGATTGGCCGCGACGCCGCTCACCACCTGATCGAACAATGCTGCAAACAGGCCGTGCGTGAGGGCGCTCATCTGCGCACCGTGCTCGGCGCCAATGCCGAAGTCATTGGCCAACTTTCTGCTGCCGAGTTGGATCGTCTGCTCGATGCAGCCCATTACCTGGGCCAGGCTCGCCGTTGGGTCGAGCGGGCCGTTGCCGAACACAACCAACTTTCGCGTTAGGAGCTGTCCATGCCTGCCGTACGTCTCGCCGATGGCGATCTGAACTACCTGCTTGAAGGCCCGGCCGGTGCGCCGGTGCTGGTGCTGTCCAACTCCCTGGGCACCGACCTGCATATGTGGGATGCGCAGATTGCAGCTTTCACCCAGCACTTCCAGGTGCTGCGCTACGACACCCGTGGCCACGGCGCTTCGCTGGTCAGCGCAGGCCCGTACAGCATCGAGCAGAATGGCCGCGACGTGCTGGCCCTGCTCGATGCGCTGGGCATCGCCAAGGCGCATTTCTGTGGCCTGTCCATGGGCGGGCTGATCGGTCAGTGGCTGGGCATCAACGTGCCCGAGCGTATCGAGCGCCTGGTGCTGTGCAACACCGCCGCCAAGATCGGCACGCCGGAAGTGTGGAATCCGCGCATCGAAACCGTACTGGCCGGTGGTGCGCAGGCCATGCGCGATCTGCGCGATGCGTCGATCTCGCGCTGGTTCACCGCCGACTTCGCCGAGGCCAATCCGGGCAAGGTCGAGCCCATCGTCGGCATGCTGGCGCAGACCTCGCCGGAAGGCTATGCCGCCAACTGCGCGGCGGTGCGCGATGCCGACTATCGTGAACAACTCGGCAGCATCAGCGCGCCGACGCTGATCGTCTGCGGCAGTGGCGACCCGGTCACCACCCCTGAGCATGGACGCTTCATGCAAGAACGCATCGCTGGCGCCGAGCTGGTGGAGTTCCATGCCGCGCACCTGTCCAATGTGCAGGCCGGTGACGAGTTCAGCCAGCGGGTGCTGGCTTTTCTGACGGCCTGATCTGGTAGGAGCGGCTTCAGCCGCGATGCGACTTCGCGGCTAAAATGGAATGCCGCCCAGCCGCTCCTGCAGATCCAATTCGAGGATTGATCGATGGACGAGAAACAACGCTACGAAGCCGGCATGCAGGTGCGTCGCGCGGTGTTGGGTGACGCCCACGTCGACCGCAGCCTGCAGAACCTGACGCCATTCAACGAAGAGTTCCAGGAGATGATCACCCGTCATGCCTGGGGCGATATCTGGACCCGCCCGGGCCTGCCGCGCCATACCCGCAGCCTGGTGACCATCGCCATGCTGATTGGCATGAACCGCGAAGGCGAGTTGAAGCTGCACCTGCGCGCAGCGAAGAACAACGGAGTGAGCCGCGAAGAGATCAAGGAAGTGATCATGCAGAGCGCCATTTATTGCGGCATCCCGGCGGCCAACGCCACTTTCCACCTCGCCGAGGCGCTGTGGGATGAGCTGGGCGTGGAGTCGCTGCAGGACTGAGCCCGCGAGCAATGGAGCGCTGCCCGGACCACGCATCCGGGCGGCGCTTTTTTACCTGGCAAGATGGGCAAGTTACACGGCTTCGGCGCAAACCTTATGCCGCATGCCGAGCGCGCTCAGTTATCTTGAGCCACGGCCTGACTTATTGGTCAGCGTGCGCCGGTCGGCGATAGGCGTCGGTACTCCACGCCTGTATAGTTGCTTACCTTGCTATCTTTCAAGGCACATCCTTCAGGTATTCCATGAGCATCATTCCATTGTCCGGCACCAGTCACCCGCTCAAGGGGATTGGTCTGATGGTAATGGCGACCTTCATGTTCGCCAGTCACGATGCCATGTCCAAGTACCTGTCGGGCTTCTATCCGATCATCCTCATCGTCTGGGCGCGCTATCTGGTGCACACGCTGCTGATGGCCGGCATCTTCCTGCCGCAATCGGGTTTGCGGGTGCTGCGCACCAAACGGCCTGGCCTGCAGGTGCTACGGGCGCTGTGCCTGCTCGGCGTCAGCCTGTTGTTCACCACCGGCTTGATGTTCATACCGTTGGCCGAGGCAACCGCAGTGATCTTTCTCGCGCCCTTGCTGGTCACGGCGCTTTCGGTGCCATTGCTCGGCGAGCGCGTCAGCCGGGGGCAGTGGGCGGCGGTGATCATCGGCTTCGCCGGTGTGCTGATCATCGTGCATCCGGGCGGCAGCCTGTTCACCCCGGCGGTGCTTTTGCCGCTCTGCGCTGCCCTGTGTTTCAGCTTCTACCAGATTCTGACCCGGCGCCTGAGTGAAGTGGACAGTGCGACCACCAGCAACTTCTTCGCCGGCCTGGTCAATACGCTGGTGATGAGCCTGCTGGTGCCGTTCTTCTGGCATGTGCCCAGCGTCACCCACGGGCTGATGATGCTGGCTCTGGGCGGCTGTGGCATGGCCGCGCACCTGTTGCTGACCCACGCCTTTCGCTATGCGGCCCCCGCCTTGCTGGCGCCGTTCGGGTACGTACAGATCACCTTCGCCGGCCTGCTCGGTCTGCTGGTGTTCGGGCATACGCCGGATGCCACCGTGCTGATCGGCATTCTGATCATCTGCCTCAGTGGTCTGGCGGCAGCCTGGCAGAGCCGCCGCCACTCACGCAAAAAAGCCTGAGTCAGCTGCATTCGCGCACTTTGCGCCACCACCGCGCAGGGTGCGCCCGCTCATGAGTTCGCTCAGCCGCCGTCCTTGCACATCAGCCTGGGGGCGGGCCGCCTGAGGCGAGACCAGACTTGGCCGGGGCGCAGGCAATAAAAAAGCCGGCTTGTGGCCGGCTTTTCGGAGGAGGTCAGGGCTTATTTTTGGTAAGCCGCGACTGCCTTGTTGATCAGGCTGCGGGCATCTTCAGCGCCGCCCCAGCCTTCTACCTTGACCCACTTGCCCTTCTCGAGATCCTTGTAGTTCTCGAAGAAGTGCTTGATCTGCTCGATCAGCAGCGCGGGCAGGTCGGTGTATTCCTGAACGTCTTTGTAGAGAACGGTCAGTTTGTCGTGCGGAACCGCGACCAGCTTGGCGTCGCCGCCAGCTTCGTCGCTCATGTGCAGTACGCCGACCGGACGCGCGCGGATCACCGAACCCGGAGCGACCGGGTAAGGGGTCACGACCAGCACGTCGAGGGGGTCGCCGTCGTCAGCCAGGGTGTGCGGGATGAAACCGTAGTTGGCCGGGTAGAACATCGGCGTGGCCATGAAACGATCGACCATCAGGCAATCGGTATCGTGGTCGATTTCGTATTTGATCGGCGCGTGGTTGGCCGGGATTTCGATGGCAACGTAGATGTCGTTCGGCAGGTCTTTACCAGCCGGGATCTTGCTGTAGCTCATGGGGGGAACTCCCAGGGAGGGCCAAAAAAGTGGGGCGCATTATAGGCGTATTCGCATGGCGTTACTACGCCGGCCGACTCAGCCATTGGTCGCGTTTTCGACCGTCTGGTAGTCGGGGTGTTGCGCCTGCAGACGCTGCAGCCTGGCCAGGGTGTCCTGGCGATAGAACAGCGACAGCTGGCGGTAGACCTCGGGAAAGGCGGCCACGAGCAGATCCGGTGCGGTGAAGAAGTATTCGCTGGTGACCGCGAAGAACTCCGCGGGGTCTTCGGCTGCGTACGGGTCGATGGCGGTTTCGGCATTCGGATTGGCGTCCAGTTCGGCGTTCAGCGCGTCATAGGCGCTTTGCATGGCCGTTGCCCAGTCCTGCACGCGCATGTCGCGATGCAGCGGCGGTAGGCCATTGGCGCTGCCGTCGAGCATGTCCAGCTTGTGCGCCAGTTCGTGGATCACCAGGTTGTAACCCTCCCAGCCGCCGCTGGACTCGACGCCCGGCCAGGCAAGAATCACCGGGCCGTGCTGCCAGGCTTCGCCGCTGCGGGCGTCGTCCCATTCGTGTTCGATACCGCTGGCATCGCGGTGGCGTTGTGGGCTGAGGAAGTCATCAGGGTAGAGGATGATCTCGTGAAAGCCCTGATACCAGTCCAGCTCGCCCAGATTCAGCAGGGGGAGTTGCGCCTGTACAGCCAGCAGCAGGCGTTGGACCGGGTCGAGTTGCAGGCCGGACAGCGCGGTCAGGTGCTTGTCATGCAGGAACAGCACGGCACGCTCGCGCAGTTTTTGCTCTTCATGCTCATCGAGGCCATCGAGAATCGGCAGGCGCCGACGTACTTCGCTCCATTCGGTGGGGGCGACAGGGTTGTGTTCGAGGGTGCGACGACGGCGCCAGGCCTTGAGTGACCACATGCATGCGGGCTCGTTGAGAAGGACTGGTAAACATAAGGGCGCCAGGCTCTCGCTACAAGTCGGCATAAAGGCTGCAACGTCCCATTCAGCTTCGCTGCAGCAGGAGGGCTGAGCATGGCGCTGCAATTGTTGGAACACCCCGGAATCAGTGTGGCTTGTGGTGCTGGACTGGACTTGCCGCACCAGGCCGCGCGGGCTCGGGCGATGTGGCTGGCCGGTCGCCAGCAACGCCCACCGTTGCTGTTGGTCATGCTGCTATGGGCGCGGCACTGCCCTGATGTGGTGCAAGCACTGGAGCTGCAACTCGATGCCCTGTTCGCCGATTTTCGCTGTACGCCGCAGGGCTGGAGCGAAACCCAGGCAGCGAGGCAGGTGCTCGCGGCCCTGAATCTGCAGCTGTTTCGACGACAGCAGGGCGGGCAGCAGATCGCTGAACTGCATGCGGGCGTGCTGCTGGTCCAGGGCGATGAACTGCAGTTTCTGCAGGCGGGTAGCGTTGGCCTGGCGCGTGCGCAGAATAAACAGCTGCATGTCCTCAGCGGGCGCGAGGGCCAGGCTCTGGGCACTCAGGCCGAACTGGCGCTGGTGCAGCACAGCCTGCTGCCGAGCCATGGCGAGCACCTGTTGCTGGCGCCACAACCTTTGCTCGATGTCAGCGAACTGCGCCCGCTGTGCAGCCAGGCGCAACCGCCACTGGAGGCGCTGGTGCAGCCGCTGTTGCAGGCGCCTGGGGCGGCGGCGCTGTTGCGCGTAGGCGAGCACCAGGGACATGAGCCTGCGCTGCCGAGCCCGGTACGCCCAGCCCTGGTACAGGTCGCCAGTGGTCAGCAGTTCGACGGCTGGACGCTTTTGCGAGAATGCCCTTATGGGCCGCCTGGACGGATGTTTGTCGGGCGTGATGAAGGCGGACGCGAGGCCGTGCTCTGGTTCGCCGAGGCGGATGCCGATGAGGCGTTCTGGCAGCGCGAGTGGGTCTTGCGCCGTAGTCCGCAGCAGGCGCTACCTCAGGTGTTGTCGTCGCGGCAGGCGCGCAGTCATGCCTATGTGGTGCTGGGCAAACCTCCCCGTGACATGCGCAATCTGCTCGACTGGGTGGCCGCTCGCGGTGCGCCGGATGTGCCGATGCTGCTGGCCATATTGACGCAGCTGATCGCCGCCGTGCGCTCGTTGCAGCGTCGCGGTATGCAGGGGCTCTGGTTGAATCCCAGGCAGATTCTGCTCGGTGATGATGGCCGGGTGCTGTTGCTGCCGGGGGTGGCTGCCATCCTGCCTGGCGTTGGACGTCAACCGGTGCCCGAACAGGCGGTGCCACTGGCCCCGGAACTGCGCAGCGGTCGAGCGCTGGATGGTCGTGCCGACCAGTTCGCCCTGGCGGCTCTGGTCTACTGGCTGATGTCTGGGCAATGGCCGGAGGCCGCGCGCAGCGATGTCGGCCCTGGCCATTGCTACGTCCCGCTGGCGACCTTTGCCGGGCATGTGCCGCAAGGCTGGGATGGCGTGCTCGCCCGCGCACTGGCGCCGCAACCGCAGGCGCGCTTCGAGGCACTGTCGGAGTTGCAACTGGCTTTGCAGCAGCCCTTGCAGGCGCGTCGCAGTCAGGCGCTGCAGCGCGCGCCCTTGCGGCCGTCGCGTCTGGCTGCGCTGGGGCTGGTCACGCTGCCGTTGCTGCTGGGGCTGCTGCTGAGTCTTGGCGGCTGACGGGCAGCCGCCGTATCGACGTCTCGCTCAATCGGAGTTGATGGGCAGCACGTAGTTCTTGAACTGCTCATCCTCGATGAAACCGATGGACTCGTAGACCTTCTGCGCCACCTCGTTGTCGCGGCTGGTGGCAACGCGCATGCGCACGGCGCTGGTTTCCTTGGCCATCTGCTTGGCAGTGTGCAGCAGGCGGTCGGCGACCAGTTGCCGGCGTGCCTCCTCGGCCACATAGATGTCGTTGAGGATCCACACGCGTTTGAGCGACAGCGAAGAGTAGCTGGGGTACAGCTGGCAGAAGCCCAGCAGCTTGTCTTCGTCGTCGGCCAGCGCCAGGTAGATCACCGACTCCTTGCGGCGCAGGCGCTTCTCGAGAAACTTGCGCGACGACTCGGGGTAGGGCAGTTCGTTGTAGAACTCGCGGTATTTGACGAACAGCGGGGTCAACAGGTCCAGGTGCTCCAGGGTGGCTTGGACGATGCGCATGGTGGGCCTCGGCTTCTCTCTGTAATAGGGCAGGAGTGGCGATGCAGCTGTTGTGCCAGCGGTTTAGCCGATGCTGCCTCAAAGCCAGTTGAAAGCGCAATCCAAGCAAGCGTTTGATTTGATCCTGGTTGGGCAACTTGGTATTCGTGCGTCTGTCTGAACAGGGGCAGCGGTCGCCTGGCGGGCGCTGTGCTAACCTGCCGCCATCGCTTCACGCCCCGTCGTTGGGCATGTTCAGAGGTCATTCATGCACATTCACATTCTCGGCATCTGCGGCACCTTCATGGGGTCGCTGGCCGTTCTGGCCAAGGAACTCGGCCACCGCGTCACCGGTTCCGATGCCAACGTCTACCCGCCCATGAGTACCCAGCTCGAAGCTCAGGGCATCGAGTTGATGCAGGGCTTTGACCCGGCGCACCTGCAGCCGGCGCCTGATCTGGTGGTGGTGGGCAACGCCATGAGCCGCGGCAACCCGGCGGTGGAGTATGTGCTGAACAAGGGCCTGCCTTATGTGTCCGGCCCGCAGTGGTTGGCCGACCATGTGTTGCAGGGGCGCTGGGTGATGGCAGTGGCCGGCACCCATGGCAAGACCAGCAGTTCCAGCATGCTGGCCTGGGTGTTGGAGCACGCCGGCATGGCGCCGGGCTTTTTGATCGGCGGCGTGCCGCAGAACTTCGGGATTTCCGCGCGGCTGGGTGACACGCCGTTCTTCGTGGTCGAGGCCGACGAGTACGACAGCGCCTTCTTCGACAAGCGCAGCAAGTTCGTTCACTACCGCCCGCGCACGGCGATCCTCAATAATCTGGAGTTCGATCACGCGGATATCTTCCCTGATCTGGCGGCCATCGAGCGGCAGTTCCACCATTTGGTACGCATCATTCCCAGCGAGGGCCTGGTTATCCATCCGGCCAGCGAAACGGCGTTGGCGCGGGTGATCGAAATGGGTTGCTGGACGCCTGTGCAGACCACCGGCGAAGGCGGCCAATGGCAGGCGCGCCTGCTCAGCGCGGATGGCTCGCGTTTCGAGGTGAGTTTCGACGGCAAGGTCGAGGGCGTGGTGGACTGGCAACTGACCGGCCAGCACAACGTCGCCAACGCCCTGGCCGTGCTCGCGGCGGCGCGCCATGTCGGCGTGGTGCCGGCGCTGGGTATCGAGGCGCTGGGTCTGTTCGTCAACGCCAAGCGGCGCATGGAGAAGGTCGCCGAGGTGGCTGGTGTGACCGTCTTCGACGACTTCGCCCATCACCCGACGGCCATCGCCACGACACTCGATGGCCTGCGCAAGCGCGTCGGTGACGACACCCAGGTGATCGCGGTGATCGAGCCGCGCTCCAATTCGATGAAGCTCGGCGCCCACCGCGACGGCCTGGCCGAGTCTGCCGAGCAGGCCGACGCGGTGTTCTGGTACGCGCCGGCCAATCTCGGCTGGGACCTGGCCGCCACCGTGGCACAGGCGCGCAACCCGACGCGGGTGTGCGATTCGCTGGAGTCGATCATCGATGGTGTGAAGGCGCTGGCGCGACCTGGTACCCAGGTGGTGATCATGAGCAACGGCGGCTTCGGCGGCCTGCACGGCAAGCTGGCAGCAGCTCTGGAGGGATGAATGTCCGGACCTGAGAGAGTCACCCTGGCCATGACCGGCGCCTCGGGCGCGCAATACGGCCTGCGCCTGCTCGATTGCCTGGTGCAGGAAGATCGCGAGGTGCACTTCCTGATCTCCAAGGCTGCGCAGCTGGTGATGGCCACCGAGACTGACGTGGCCCTGCCGGCCAAGCCTCAGTCCATGGCGCAGTTCCTCACCGAGTACACCGGCGCGGCGCCCGGGCAGATTCGTGTCTACGGCAAGGAAGACTGGATGGCCCCGGCGGCTTCCGGCTCCGGTGCGCCCACTGCCATGGTGGTGGTGCCGTGCAGCACCGGCACCTTGTCGGCCATCGCCACCGGCGCCTGTAACAACCTGATCGAGCGCGCCGCCGACGTGGCGTTGAAGGAGCGCCGCCAGCTGATTCTGGTGCCGCGTGAGGCGCCTTACTCAAGCATCCATCTGGAGAACATGCTCAAGCTGTCCAACCTGGGCGTGACCATCCTGCCGGCCTCGCCGGGCTTCTATCACCAGCCGCAGACGCTGGATGACCTGGTGGATTTCGTCGTCGCGCGCATCCTCAATTGCCTGGGCATTCCCCAGGACATGCTGCCGCGCTGGGGCGAGCATCATCTGGTGTCGGATGAGTAAGGTGTCCATTACCAGTCGTTGTTTGCTGGCAAGCGCGCTCACCCTGGCGTTGCTGCCGGCGGCCGAGGCCTCGATGCGCTGCGGTACCTCGCTGGTTTACGAGGGTGAGCTGAGTGTCGACGTGCTGCGCAAATGTGGTGAGCCCGATCAGCGCGAGGTAACGCCCCCGAGCAGTCCGCAGGGCGGTGGGGTGACGGTGGAGCGTTGGGTGTACGGGCCTCGTAATGGCGTCTATCGCTACTTGCGCTTTCTCGATGGCAAGCTGGTGGAGATAAGGGTTGAACGCGGATGAAGCGGCCCTTGGCGCTCACCTTGCTGCTGGCGCTGAACCTGACCGGTTGCGCCACCGTGCGTACTCTGGATGCGGCAAAGCCCGACGCGCCAGTGGTTTACGCCGGCACGCGACTGGACTGGTATGCGCTCAATGGTGGCTGCTGCCCGATGGACCGTTTTGGTGCCGAGGCGCCGCGGTATGCGGGGCTGGATCTGCCTGCCAGTGCACTGCTCGACACCCTGCTGCTGCCCCTTTCCCTGGCCACCGCACTGGGGCTGAGCCTGGGTGTCAGCGGCGGGCTGTAGGCCAACGAGATACACCACAGTCGGCCCCGGATTGCATCCGGGCTACACACCTTCCGACACCACAGTGTTCCGCTGTGCGCACCCTACGCTTGCGTCGAGCTGTTCAGCAGGCTTGCGTTTCCACTTCCTGACACACATCAATCCACTCGGCATCGACCAGTTCGGCCATGCGCTGCGGGGTAATACGCACGGCGCTGTGGGTGGCGCCGGCCGCTGGCAGCACCTCATCGAAGGCCAACAGCGAGCGGTCGCAGTAGACGCTGAGCGGCGTGGCCAGGCCAAACGGGCAGACGCCGCCCACTGGATGGCTGGTCAACTCGATCACCGTCTGCGCATCGAGCATGCGCGCCTTGGCGCTGAAGCATTCCTTCATCTTGCGGTTGTCGATGCGGGCGTCACCGCGGGCGACGATCAGCACGTCGCGTTCGGCGATGCGAAAGGCCAGGGTCTTGGCGATCTGGCCCGGCGAAACGCCATGTGCCTCGGCAGCCAGCGCTACGGTGGCGGTACTGGACTGCAGCTCGATGATCGAAATGTCGGGCGCCTTGGCGGCGAAGAAGGCGCGTACAGAGGCCAGGCTCATGAAGCGATTCCCCCAGGGCTGTCGAGGTGCACACGACGCGGTGGCCAGTCTGCTGCTGGCCAGCAGCAGCGCCTTGCTGGCGCCAGCGTGGTCGTGAACACGGCGAAAAAACAAGCGGCCATGCTCGCGCCGCATGGCCGGCACGTCAAGGCCTGATGCTGTCAGTTCGCTAGCAGATGTGTCGTTTTCGACGCCTCATCGAGACCATAACGGCCTTTTTCATCGCGGCTTACCCGGCCCATGGCGGTGTCCGGGTCATGGGTGAATACCAGCCGGCCGCCACGGCCGAACAGGTCGGCGAGCAGGGCTTCCTTCTCTTCGATCAGGCCTTCGGGAAAGCGGTCGTAGCCCATGGTGATCGGCAGGTGTACCCAGGGCGCGCCGGGAATCAGGTCGCCGGGGAACACCACCGGCCCACCCGGCATGGCGACCTCCGGCAGCAGCTGGCCCGGGGTGTGGCCATCGCTCCAGTGCAGGCGCCAGTCGGCGCCGAGCAGGTTGCAGTGGGTCGCGCCTGCGTCGATCAGCTGCAGGCGGCCACTGGCTTCGAGCAGGTCCAGCAGCTCCGGGATGTACGACGCACGATCACGCGCATGGGGCTGGCGCGCACGCTGCCATTGCTGGCGGCCGGTGACGAACTGCGCGTGAGGGAACAGCAGGCGCGGCGGCTGGTCGTCCTGCCAGGCGGCGAGCAGGCCGCCGGCGTGGTCGAAGTGCAGGTGGGTGAGCACCACGATATCGATGTCGGCGTCGCTCAGGCCCAGCGCGGCCAGGCTGTCGAGCAGCACGTGGCGATCTTCCTGCACGCCGAAGCGCTGTTTCAGCTCCGGGCTGAAGAAGGCGCCGATGCCGGTTTCCACCAGGATGTTGCGCTCCTCTTCCTGCACCAGCAGGGCGCGGCAGCCGAGGTCGATGCGATTCAGTTCGTCGGCGGGCATCCAGCGTTGCCAGAGGGCCTTGGGGGCGTTGCCGAACATAGCTCCACCGTCGAGTTTCTGGCTGTTGCCGGTCAGGGTCGTCAGGGTTCGCATGGGATTCTCTTGTTCTTGTCCGGGATTGCAGGGTGGGTCGGTGCTGCCTGAGCCACCCTGCGAGCGATGCAGGCGCAGGGTGGATGGCGCTTTTTACCGCCACCGGCCCCTTTGTTCTAGCGTTCGAGAGCCAGGGCCACGCCCTGGCCGCCGCCGATGCACAGGGTGGCCAGGCCACGGCGTGCCTCGCGGCGCTGCATCTCGTGGACCAGGCTGACCAGGATACGGCAACCCGAGGCGCCGATGGGGTGGCCGAGGGCGATGGCGCCGCCGTTGACGTTGACCTTGGCGCTGTCCCAGTGCAGCTCGCGGCCCACGGCGATGGCCTGGGCGGCGAAGGCTTCGTTGGCCTCGATCAGGTCGAGCTGTTCCAGGCTCCAGCCGGCGCGCTCCAGCGCCTTGCAGCTGGCGAACACCGGGCCGATGCCCATCACGGCCGGGTCGACCCCGGCGCTGGCGTGGGCGGCGATGCGCGCCAGCACCGGCAGGCGCAGTTCGGCGGCTTTCTCGGCACTCATCAGCAGTACCGCGGCAGCGCCGTCGTTGAGGGTCGAGGCATTGCCGGCGGTCACCGTGCCGTCGCTCTTGAAGGCCGCCCGCAATTTGCCCAGGCCCTCCAGGCTGGCGTCGGCGCGTGGTTGCTCGTCACGCTCGACGATCAGTGCTTCGGCACCTCGGCGGGGTACGGCGACCGGGACGATCTCGGCGCTGAAGCGCCCGGCCTGGATGGCCGCCTGCGCGCGTTGCTGCGAGCGCAGGGCGAAGGCGTCCTGTTCGGCGCGGCTGATGCCGTACTGCTCGGCCAGGTTCTCGGCGGTGATGCCCATGTGATAGTCGTTGAACGCGTCCCACAGGCCATCCTGGATCATCGTGTCGAGCAGTTGCGCATGCCCCATGCGCAGGCCCGTGCGGGCGCCGGGCATGACGTAGGGGGCCAGGCTCATGTTCTCCTGGCCGCCAGCGACGATGATCTCGGCGTCGCCACCGCGAATGGCCTGGGCACCGAGGATCACGGCCTTGAGGCCGGAGCCACAGACCTTGTTCAGGGTCATGGCCGGCACCGTGTGTGGCAGACCGGCGAGCAGGGCGCTCTGCCGCGCGGGGTTCTGCCCGCTGCCGGCAGTGAGCACCTGGCCCAGGATGACCTCGTCCACCTGGGCCTCGTCCACGCCGCTGCGGGTCAGCAGCTCGCGGATCACCATCGCGCCCAGCTCCGGGGCCGGGATGCGGCTCAGCGCCCCCTGGAAACTGCCGATGGCGGTACGGCAGGCGACGACTATCACGACTTCACGCATAAGGAGTCCTCGGCGGAGGCCTGTGCTGCCTCCGCTGCTGAATAAAAAAGCGCGGCGCAAGGCCGCGCAACACGCTCAACCTTCAGAATTGCTCGGCGGCCAGGTTGTACAGCGGCTGGCTGCCAGCGCGAATGCTCGCCTCCAGACTCAGGGTGCGCGGCAGCAGGCGGCTGAAGAAGAATTCGGCAGTGGCCAGCTTGGCGCTGCAGAAGGCTTCGTCCTCGTCCTGCTTGCGCTGCGCCACGGCGGCCATGCGCGCCCACATGTAGGCGTAGGCGACGTAGCCGAACAGGTGCAGATACTCCACCGAGGCGGCGCCCACCGAGTTGGGGTCGGCCTTGGCCTGTTCCAGCACCCAGCCACTGACCGCCTCCAGGCGCTCCAGTGCTTCGACCAGGCGCTCGCCATGGGACGACGCGTTGGCGTGGGCGAAAGCACGCACTTCACTGGCGAACAGGCGCAGTGCGGCGCCACCGTTGGCCACCACCTTGCGCCCGAGCAGATCGAGGGCCTGGATGCCGTTGGTGCCTTCGTAGATCTGCGCGATGCGCACGTCGCGCACCAGCTGTTCCTGACCCCACTCGCGGATGTAACCGTGGCCGCCGAACACCTGCTGGCCATGCACGCAGCTTTCCAGGCCGGTGTCGGTGAAGAAGGCCTTGGCCACCGGTGTGAGCAGCGCGACCAGGGCTTCGGCGTTCTGCCGCTCGCCGGCATCCTCGGCGTACTTGGCCAGGTCCAGCTGCTGGCCGACGTAACAGGCAAAGGCGCGGCCGCCTTCGTTGAGCGCCTTCATGGTCAGCAGCATGCGGCGCACGTCGGCATGCACGATGATCGGGTCGGCGACCTTGTCCTGACTGACCGGGCCGGTGGCGGCGCGGCTCTGGATGCGCTCGCGGGCATAGTCCACCGCCGACTGGTAGGAGGCCTCGGCGCAGCCGATGCCCTGGATACCGATGGACAGGCGTTCGTAGTTCATCATGGTGAACATCGCCGCCAGGCCCTTGTTGACCTCGCCGATCAGGTAGCCGGTGGCGCCGTCGAAGTTCATTACGCAGGTGGCCGAGGCCTTGATGCCCATCTTGTGCTCGATGGAGCCACAGCTCACCGCATTGCGCGCGCCCAGGCTGCCGTCGGCGTTGACCAGCACCTTGGGCACCAGCAGCAGCGAGATGCCTTTCGGGCCCGCAGGTGCATCCGGCAGCTTGGCCAGCACCAGATGGATGATGTTCTCGGTCAGGTCCTGCTCGCCGCCGGTGATGAAGATCTTGCTGCCGGTGACCTTGTAGCTGCCATCGGCCTGGGGTTCGGCGCGGGTGCGGATGATGCCCAGGTCGGTACCGGCATGGGCCTCGGTCAGGCACATGGAGCCGGCCCAGCGGCCTTCGTACATCGGCGGCAGGTAGGTGCTCTTCAGTTCCTCGCTGGCGTGCGCGTCGATGGCCAGGCAGGCGCCGGAGCTCAGCGCCGAGTACAGGGCGAAGCTGGAGCCGGCGGCGTAGAGCATTTCCTCGAAGGCCACGGCGAGCATCTTGGGCATGCCCATGCCGCCGTACTCGGGGTTGCCGGAGAGGCCGACCCAGCCGCCCTCGGTGTAGGTGGCATAGGCTTCGCGAAAGCCTGCCGGGGTGCGTACCTCGCCCGCTTGCCACTGCGCGCCTTCCTCGTCGCCGCTGCGGTTGAGCGGGGCGATCAGGGTGCCGGTGACCTTGGCCGCCTCTTCGAGGATGGCGTCGGCGGTGTCGGCGTCGACGGTTTCCGCCAGGGCCGGCAGGCGCGCCCACAGGCTCGGCGCCTGGAACACGTCATGAAGGACGAAGCGCATGTCGCGCAGCGGGGCGTTGAATTCGGGCATGGTGCAACCTCGACAGCAGGGGCGCCGCGACGAGCGCGGCGCGTGTGGAACGAAAAAGCGTCAGTCGGCTTCCGCCGGATTTTGCGGCTTATCTGTGACGCTGGTGAATTTAAGCAGATGGGTGCGTTCGACCAGAATGTACAGCGCCGCGCCTGCGGCCAGGCCCCAGCCTGCGCCGTAGACGGCGAGCACCACTCCCATGGTGCCGGCGATGCCGCGTTCGGTGTTGTTGTTCAACTGCTCGAAACCGACCATCAGGCAGATATAGCCGGTGAGGATCAGCGTCAGCGACAGGGCGATCGGCAGCACCGGTTGAAAGAAGCTGACCAGCGGCAGCATGAACAGCGCGGCGAAGCCGGTGATCCAGAAGGTGCCAGCACCGCTGTAGATCGAGTCCATCGCCTTGCGTCCGTACTTGTAGCGCTCGGCCATGGTCGCCGCCACGGCCGTCCACAGCGGGCCGGCCAGGCCCGGGTAGGGCGCGAAGAAGGCGTGCAGGGCGTTGCGGATGGCAGTCACCAGGTGGATGCGGTCGACGTTGTTTTCGATCACCTCGTCGGTACGCAGTTCATCGGCGCGTTGCATCAGTGACTGGCCAACGATGATGTCGCCGAAGGCGATCACGTAGGCGATCACTGCGGTAGGCACCGCGAGCATGAACACGTCCAGGCCGGGGAAGCCGACATTGAATGGCAGGTAGTTCCACATCTCGCCGAAGGCCGGCGCAGTGATGCCCCATTTCACGTCCGGCATCTTGTATTCGCCCACGGCGATGCCGATGAAGATGGCGATCAGCATGCCTGGCACCATGCCGTAGTTGACGATCTTGCGGGCGAAGGGCACGCGCTCGGTCAGGCCCTTGAACGACACCGAGAACATCAGGTAGAGGCAGATCAGGCTGCCCAGCACCAGGGAAATCGGCGTGTTGGCCAGGCGGCCGCCGGCGCTGATCTCGCCCATCAGCGCAGCGATACCGGCGCCGATGATGATGCCGCCCTTCATCGAGTTGGGGATCAGCCGCACCAGGGCGCTGCCCAGGCGGGTCACGCCGAGGAAGAGGAAGATCACGAACACCAGGAACTGCAGGGCGAACAGCGCCTGGATCGCTTGCGGGCCGGGCTCGTAGTTGCCGAGAAACAGCAGCACCACGGGGATGCCGGGGGTGATCCAGCCAGGCACCAGTGGCACGCCGAGCAGCGCCGGCAACATGAAGCCGATGCCACACACCACCACGTAGGCCAGGGCCACGTCGTAGGGCAGACCGAGGTACTTCTCCAGCAGCGGGATCATCGCCAGGCTGACCACTAACATGATCAGCGCCTGCAGCATCTCGGCGGTTTCCCAGCGGTAATGCACGAAGGGCAGGCGCAGCTTGAACGGGCCGAGAGGCCAGTGCGGTTGCTCATCGCCGTCACGGCGCTTGAAAATTTGCATGAGGGTTCTCCGTCGGCCGTCGTGGCCGGTTCTTGTTGTTGTGAAAACGGTGCGGTTGTGCCGTAGCCCGGATGCAATCCGGGGACAGCGATTCGGATTCCCCGGATTGCATCCGGGCTACGTGATCAAAGGGCCTTGGCCATGTCGCGCAGGACGAACTTCTGGATCTTGCCGGTGCTGGTCTTCGGCAGTTGGGTGAAGACCACGGTCTTGGGCACCTTGAAGCCAGCCAGGTGCTCGCGGCAGAAGGTCATGATGTCGCTGTCGTTGACCTGCTGGCCGGTCTTGAGGGTGATGAAGGCGCAGGGCGTCTCGCCCCATTTTTCGTCCGGTCGGGCGACCACGGCTGCCTCCAGCACGGCGGGGTGGCGATAGAGCACGCCCTCGACCTCGATGGTGGAGATGTTCTCGCCGCCGGAGATGATGATGTCCTTGAGGCGGTCGCGGATTTCCACGTAGCCGTCGGCGTGGCACACGCCCAGGTCGCCGGTGTGGAACCAACCGCCCTCGAAGGCTTCGGCGGTGGCGCTGGGGTTCTTCAGGTAGCCCTTCATCACGGTGTTGCCGCGCATGAAGATCTCGCCGATGGTCTGGCCATCACGCGGCACCGGTTCCAGGGTTTTCGGGTCGGCCACCATCACCCCTTCCAGGGTCGGGTAGCGCACGCCCTGGCGCGCCTTGATGGTGGCGCGTTCTTCCAGCGGCAGCTCGTCCCACTCGGCGTGCCAGGCGCACAGGGTCACCGGCCCGTAGACCTCGGTGAGGCCGTAGACGTGGGTCACGGAAATGCCCATCTCTTCTACCGCACCGATCACCTTGGCCGGTGGCGCGGCGCCGGCGACCATGGCCTTGACCGGATGATCGATGGCCGCCTTGGCCTCGGCTGGCATGTTCACCAGCGCATTGAGCACGATGGGCGCGCCGCACAAGTGAGTGACCTGCTCGTCGCGGATCAGGGTGAGGATCTTCGCCGGGTCGACGCGGCGCAGGAATACGTGCACGCCGGCCAGGGCGGTGATGGTCCAGGGGTAGCACCAGCCATTGCAGTGGAACATCGGCAGGGTCCACAGGTAGACCGGGTGGTTGCCCATGTTCCAGGTCATCTGGTTACCCATGGCGTTGAGGAAGGCGCCGCGGTGGTGATAGACCACGCCCTTGGGGTTGCCGGTGGTGCCGGAGGTGTAGTTGAGGCTGATGGCCTGCCACTCGTCCGTCGGCCACTGCCAGGCGAACTCGGGGTCGCCCTCGGCGAGGAAGGCCTCGTAGTCCAGGTCGCTGACCGCCTGGCCTTCGCCGTACTCGGGGTCGTCGACATCGATC
>Ga0070754_10000668_pt1 | contig 30696 bp, 43 predicted proteins | sample VirMetDEL_Sep_01_FD_75181 | JGI IMG/M metagenome (GOLD analysis project Ga0070754, IMG submission 75181) | Aqueous microbial communities from the Delaware River and Bay under freshwater to marine salinity gradient to study organic matter... | ecosystem: Environmental > Aquatic > Marine >...
AAAATGCCATGTGTTGAAAAAAGATTCCTAACACCCATATCCTCAGCACTTTACGCCAAAAACAGTCTTCAATCTTCGTTGCGGCGCTTCACATTGTGACAACGTGAACACATTGCTTGGTGGTTACGATAACTCCAAAACAAAGACATGTTTGCACGCGCTGGAACAATGTGGTCAACTGTGTTCGCCGCTTTCTTGCACGTCACGCAAGTCGGGTGTCGTGTCAAGAACCAAAGTCTGTACTTCTTCCACTTTGTGCTTTGATACAACTTTAGTGCTTCGCTTTCGTCGCTTCTTCTTTGCCACGGGCTGCGCTTTGACTTCAGGGGAATTGTCGGCATGCTTTCTGCAAATGTGCGTTGTTCGTTTTCTGTCTGTAACAATTGCAACGACTTCAAGTCCGTTTGTCAGTTGCTTCGTCTTGACGCGTTGTGTGTCGTCAATGATAAGCAGCGCGCCGTCCTTGAATTCATCCATGTGACGTGCGACGTTGTTGCGCAAGTAACCAATTGGTCCGTCAATGATGACAACGTCCGCTGTTCGCAGTTCTTCAAGTAGTTCGTTGTCCACTTCATACCATTCGTCCACCAATGGTTTGTGCAGCACTGCGCAGGACTGTTTCAAAAGAAAACCAACCCATTGTGGTTCGCTTTCAATTGTCAGACTGTTCTTGAAGTAACGCTGCAAGCGTTTTGTTCCGCGCCCGCCTCCAAGTTCAATGACTTTCAAAGAACGGTCAACGTTCTGTTTCATCCATTCAATGACGTTCGGGCTAATTGCAAATAGGTCGTTCATGTTGTTGTGTATCCGTGGTGGTTTGTGAGTTCAAAAAGTCGATGTTGCACGCGTTCAATTGCGTCTTTTGAACCGTCGTTTGACAACAGTTCAATTCGCTTGCGTCGTAGTGTGTCAATTTCATTCATGACTTGAACGAATTCGCAACTGTTCAACTTTGCATGCTTTGTCATAATAGCGCGCCAAATGAATGTATTCTTGGACAGACATTGAACGACGAATTCGCGCCCGTCGTTCGACGTCAAACGCAAGTCCTTGCCTTTCTTCTTCAAGATGAATTCCGAAGCGAAACTGTTGTCCATGGTCGAAGATATTGCAACGCGCGCACTGGACGCGACAATTGTCAACGTCGAAGCGCGTGTTTCTGTGTTTGCGACTTTGAAAATGCCCGCAATACAATTGACTCCAATGCGCTTCTTTGCCGCATGTGTAACAAGCAGCAATGCCGTCTTTGTTCGCGTACTTCATGCGAATGAAGTTCGAAAAGACTTTGTCCAAATTCTGCAACAGTTTCTTTTTGCTTGCTGTCTTTTTCACCATGTCCCAAGCAGTGTTTTGCCGTCTTCTTGTGCAACGTGTTCAACGTAACCGCGTCGACGTCCTTTCGTTTTCAAAAAGAAGATAATTGCAGACGCGCTTCCGCCCTTCATTTGTTTGAACAGTTGACTTTCCGCATAATCCAAAGCGACTTCTTCAATGTCTTGAACTGCTGCTGCAAATGACGCGTCTGTTTCAAGCCAACCGTAAAAAGTCGTCCGACCAACCTGCGCTTCTTTGCATGCAGTCGTGACAATTCCCAAAGACGCTTCAAGCGCTTTCAATACCCTTTTTTTTGACTGTTCAGTTTTGTTCATTTTCCCACATATTCAAATGACCATGCACGAATTCCCGCTTCGCGAAAACCGCTTTGACGAATGCCCTTCCCGCGCTGCAATTGTCCAAACGTTCGAATTGTTTTCACGCGCACCCAATTTGGGTTCTTTTGAAGCATTTTGAACACTGGAACTGCGCTGAATTTTCCCATGATTCGAAAGCCGTGTTCCTGCTTCATGTGTCTTGACGTCGCTTCGATAAGTCGTCCGCCCAAACCAAGTCCTTGAAAGTCTGGGTGAATTACAGTCCTGTTGAAGTGAAAAATGGGCGTCTTGCCTTTGCGCGTCGGGACGTAATTTGCAAAGCATTGAAATCCGACTTGTCGCCCGTCGTGAAATAGCCCGAAGCAGTACAATTTGCCGCCTGGCAATTTGTCCGTTAAATAGTGATATTTTGAAAAATATTTCCACGTTTTCGTTGTGACGGGTCGAATTTCGAATTCCAGTTTTTCTTGTCGTTTTTTTTTTCGTCGCAGTTGTCAAAACGCGCTTCGTTGCAGTCAATAACCCAAGACGGGTTTACCCATTCCAAAATGTCGTAATGACAAGAACACAAAACGACGCGTTTCTTGTTTCGTCGTGCGTACTTCTGCAAAGCGTGTGACATGACTTTTGCGACTTGTCTGTCCACGACTGAAGTCCATTCGTCAATGACTGTCAAGTCCGCGTTGTGCGTCATTTGCAAAACTGCTTCGGCGCGTGCGCGTTGTCCGTTGGAAAGTGTGTACATGGGGCGCACCCAACAAACAACTGAAGTCAGTCCAATTCCCGACAAAAGCGCAGCGCATTCGTCATATGTCAATGAAGTCGGAAGTTGGTCAATGACTGGACGCGACAAGTCTGCTTGAAATTGAAAACAGTCTTCTCCAAACATGTGTTTTGCAAGCGTTGTTTTCCCGCTTCCTGAAGCGCCCAAAATGACTCCAATTGTCCAGTCTTCGTTCGGTTCAATCTTGTCAATTTGCAAGTCGTGAATTGACTTCTTGTGAATGTCAATGTCCAACGAATCGCATGCAAGTTTGGTTCGAAAACTTGTCGGAATTTCGCTTTGCAAGCGAACGTGAATTTTCTTTTTCAGCGTCGTTGTCATTGCACAATTTTCACTGTCAATCCTTCTTGCGTCAATTTCTCGAACCATTCATTTGCTTGACTTTCGTCGTCAACTTCGAACGACAAAAACCAACGCCCTGAAAAGTCGTCCGCTTCGGGCGTTACGTCTTCAGCCGTCGGTGCGTCTTCGTCGTTGTCTTGCCATACGTCAAGCCCCCATTCGTCAAGTTCTGCTGCGTCCCATTCGTTCGCAAGAATGTCAAAGTCCCACGAACCAAAAGCAACATTGTCCTTCACAATGAATTCACGCTGCTTTGCTTCTTCCCACGTCGCAACGTAAACGGGAATTTTCTCCAACTTCAATTCTTGCGCCGCTTTCAAACGCATGTTTCCACCAAGAACAACGTTGTCAGGATTGACGACAACAGGACGCGCTTCAAGCATTTCAGGAAAGTCGCGCAAAGACTGTTTCAATTTCTTGAAAGCCGCTTTGTCAATCGTGCGCGGGTTGTCTTCATTTTGTCGCAAGTCTGCGACGCGTTTGCTTGCAAATTTTCCCATTCTTTTGTGTCTTGACAAGAATTTTGCCGAAGATACAAAAACGAAGTCCCAACTTCAAAGTTGCTTCAGTCGGGACTGGTAAATTTCAATTTTCGTTTGAATGTGCAAGTCCGTCCAAATTGCAATTCGCTTTGAACGTTCGCGCAAATGTTCAGCAGTGCCCATTCCAAAAACAGCGTCCAAATTGCGCGCAAATTCTTCACGCATTCCATTCTTGTGTCTGTTGCATTTTCGACACTGCGGCTGAACGTTCTTCATGTCAAAACGTGTCGACATGCACGCGCGCGGCATGAAATGTCCCGCGTCCATTTCGTCCCAAAATTCCATTCGCGAACATGTGAAACATTCAGTTCGCCCTGAAAAGTCTGCGTGACGTCTTCGAACGTATTCTGAAAACACTTTGTCAAGTTTCCGAATTGCTGCTTGTGTCGCCATTTTTGTTCAGTTCTGCAATGTGTTTTGCCAGTGCGAAAATGGGTGCGTTTTTCTTGCGACGCAAGTCTTCAATTGTCGTCGGCTGGTAAGTCACTTTTGAAATGTCGTCTGCGCCGCGTGTGACTTGTTTGCTTTCGTATTCGTGACGACGTTCGCGCAGTTCAGCAGCGCGTTCTTCCATTGCAAGAAACGCGTCGCGAAATTCTTGCGTTTTCAGTCGTTCAAAATACTTGCCGAATTTGCCCTGTTTCATCCCGTCGCAAGCAAGTCGCCACTGTTCAAGCGTCATTGCGGGAAAGTCTTCAATCAACGTTTCGACCGTGAACAAGACTTGTTCAACATTCAACGTCTTTTTCATTTCATGAAAGTCGACGACGCTTTGAACCATTTCGCACAATGCAATGCGCGTTTTTTCTCCTTCAAACTTCAGCGCAGTTCCCACGTTTGTTCCGTGAAAAATCGCGTTTGCATGTGTTTCACGATACACGCCCGCTGCGGACAAAGTTTGCAAACTTGTCTGCGTCTTCTTGTGTAATTGAACCGCGCGTTCCGTTTTGAAAACTGCTTGTGTTGTTTCGTATTGGGAAGAACCCTTTCCACCCGTTTGCGATACTTTGTCCAACAATTTGCTTTGCTTTTGTTCTGTCATTTTGCGCAAGTGTTTGAAGTTGTTTCAACGAAGTCAATTCAGTTTTAACGGACTTGAAGCGAAAGTTGTGTTCGTCCTTTTTGTACTGCTTCCATTCGTTCCAAATTTCTTCGAAGTCGTCAAATGGAAATTCCAACTTCGCTTGTTCTTTCAATGTGCTTTTCTTGTTTCTTTCTTTGTTTCTTTCTGTTCGACAATTTGACAAGTCTGCATTGTCAATTTGACGACGCTGCTTCGACTTTTTGACATTGCTGCTTTGACTTTTTGACGATGCTGCGTGGACATTTTGACAAGTCAGAACGCGCTTGCGACCGTCAAACGGTTCGCGCTGAACCAATTGCAATTCTTCAAGTGTGCGCACTGCACGCGTAACGCTGCGAACACTGACTTGAAAACTTTCTGCAATTGCTTCGTTCGTCTTGAAAAATTTCTGTTCGCGCTGCGCAAAACTGCGCACTTCTGACAACAGTGCTTTTTCAATGATTGAAAGACGCTTGTCATTCCAAACGTTCTTTTCAATCCAAATTCCAGTGAAGTCTTCGTTCATGACGGTGAAAAAAGGGCGACGCAACGACGCGCCGCCCGTTTGCTTCAATCGACTTCAACAATTTCGTTTTCGCGTGCAACGACTGCGTCCAAAATGTCGTTCGCGTCTGCTTTTGTCAAGTTGCACAATTCAGGCAAAAAGCGCAGCATGTTTCGCGGGTTGCTGTTGCTCCAATGACTGACCGTGGACACGTCAATTGCAAGATGTTTTGCAAGTGTCGAATAATCGCCAAAATTCGCGTAAATCCAACCCTTCAAGGTGTTTCTGTTATTGTTCATTTTCAAGTTTTTTCATGTGTTCGCGCTTCTTTCGTTCTGCGCGCTTTCGTTGATATTTTTCCTCCCAAATGCACATTAGTTCATGAATGAACACTGCTGCGCACATTAAACCGACGCCAAATGCAAAGGATACCCACACGTTGGCGCAAATAAACGCTTCAGGTTGCATTTAAAAAGGCAATCCGTCTTGTCCTACTGCTTGGGCGCTTTGGTTTGAACCTTGCGCTGTTTCTGCGCTTGTGGTGACGTTCTGCATGTGTTCCACAAGTTGCGCCTTCAAATTCAGAAGATTCTGCGCAGTTTGCAGAATTTGTTCGTTTGAAGACGTTGCGCCCATTCGCACTGCGTTCGTTATCGCCCAAGACGCTTCAATTTGCGCAGTTCTGTCTTCTTGTTTTGCGCTTGAATTTGTCGCTTGCGCAGCGGGCGCGTTCGAATGAAATTCCGCTTTGTCCATGCTCCATTTCAGTCCATGCTTTGTTTGTTTTTCGCTTGTCACCACGACAACGTCACCGACGTTCCAACGGTCGTTTGTTTTCGCGTTGACGCGCCCAATTCGACCGTCGTCCAAAGCAAGTGTGAATTCGAACATTTGTCCATGTTGTCCGTTCCATGCTTCGACGTTTTGCACTGCTTGAATTGTTCTGTTTTCCATTTTTATTGGTTTTTGAGTTTCTGAATAATTCTGACAACGTTTCGAATTTCGCACTGCATGCAAAACACCGCCCAATTCAATTCGTGTGTCGTGTTGTTTTTTTGTGCTGCTTCAACTGCTTCTTTGAATTCGGTTGAAAGCGCGTTTTCTTCGTTCATGCCCATGACGGCATTTCCAAAATTTGTGTTTCGTTTGAATATGATTGTCCGCGTCCGTCCCATGCTTTGAACGCTTCAATTCCGTTTTGCAGTCGTGTCAATGCAAGTCGTCCTGCGCGTTCGCTTTGCATGTACACGGCGCAATTGTGCGGATTGTTCTTTTCGACTGCGACCCAATAGAAACGTTCCACGTTGAAAAGCAATTTGTACGCCGCCGCTTGTTCATGGTAGCCCATGTTGTACGCTGTTTTCATGAACGCTTCGGGCGACGCGTCAAGCGTCGTCTTCACGTCAACAACAAAGTTTTCACCGACTGCGTCCGCAATGCCCTTGAAAGCGTAACCAAAAAGCGTGTCTGTTCGTTCTTCTTCAAACGACTTGCACGCTGCAAGAATCGTTCGCGCGGGTTCAAAGTTGTTCATTGCTTCTTGCATGACGACAATTGTGTTCATGTCGTCTTCGGTTATTATTTCGCGTCCAATGACTGCTTCACTGAATGCGTTCCAAGTTGCTTTTCCTTCCTTCGTTCGCTTGTCGACTTTGGGTGCGACTGCGTAACGTTTTCCAAATTCGTCACGTTCCAAAACGTAACAATGAAACGCGCTTCCAAACAGCATTGCGGGCGTTGTTTCAATTTGTCGCGTGACGTACTGCAAATAGTGGTTTGGGCTGCGCAAAAACGCTTTCAATGCCGAATGCGACAAGTATTCCCTTTTCAATTGTTCTTTCATTGTTCTTTCATGTGTGTTTTCAAAGTGTCGTGCAAAGCAGCACCCAATTCCCACCAATTGACGTCGCACTGAAAACCGTTCACAATTTCAGTCAACCAGTCGTGCGTGTCGTGTTCAGCGTAACCGCGCCAATCTGCGAATTCGTTTGAAATAATGTCGCAGCATTCAGACGTGGCTTCGTCCACGTCGCCCTGCGTCATGCGTTCAGCAAATGCTTCGTCTTCGTCAATGCGTTCAACGCACATTTCCACGACGTCGTCAAATAGATGCATTCGAACTGACCATGTTTCCCAATTCGTCCAACCGTTGTATTTCATAACTGCGTGAATTGAATGGAGTCTGCGTGCAGACATGGAACGTCTTTCTTTGTTTCGCCAACTGTTTTGACGCGCGTCTTGAAGCGTCCAATTGCAGTGACGTTTGAACGCTTCAGTTCTTTTTCGTCCGTCGTCAATAACATTCTGCGCAAGTCACTTTCCCATATTTCAATTGGCATGACGGCAGAATTGAAATTTTCACTTGTTGCAACGTGAAGAATGACGGTGTTTGCGAATTCGTTTTCCTCCAATTCGACTTTCTTCACTTCTCCATATATCTTCCAAAAGTTCATGTTTGTTTGTGTTGTGAAGCGGGCGACAACGCGTGCCGCCCGCGTCGTGTTTATCCAACTTCGACTGTTCTGCTGTCTGTGTTGTACACTTCTGCAAGAAGTTGTCCGTTCATGTAAATTTCGACCGTGCCGCTTTCTGCGACTTGCGTTGTCACGCCCGAAGCAGTGACGACTTGTGTTGTTCCGTTCTTGTTCATTTGAAACGTTTGTTTGGTAAAAATGGGCGACGACTTTCGCCGCCCGTGTTGTTTGCTTATTCGATGCCCGCACGGTTTGGCGTTGTGTCAATGGAGTTGAAGAAGTACGACAACAATTCAATTGCGTCGTTCACGTCTTGCGCTGCGCAACCCAGCAATTTTGCAGTGTCCTTCAATCGAAAATACATTTGATTGATTCGCTGCAAGTGTGCAACTTGTTCAACCATTTTGTTCTTCTTGACTCCCATTCGAAAAGTGTACATTTCGAATTCAACTGCGTCGACGATGTTTTGAAAATTGTTCATGACTGAATGTTTTTGTGTGTTTGACTGAGTCAAATATATGGTGCCTAATTCAAACGGCAATGGATTCTTTCAAATTTTTTTTCTTTCGCTCAAAAAAAAAGCGGACGACGCAATTCGCCGCCCGCTGTTCGTCGCTGTTTCAAGCGCGCCATTCAATTGGAAATTCGAAGTCATTTCGTTCAAGTCGCGCCCACAAACGTTCGACTTCTTTGCGCTGCTTTTGAATTTCTGCTGCTTGTGCTTCGACAACTTCCGCGCAGCCATACGACAAAGCGACCGTGTGACGTTCGTTGGCAACGTACTGCTTGCAAAGCGCGCTGCGAACAAGTACAAATGACAATGCGTCCAAGTTTGACATGTCGTCAAGCGGCAATTGGCTTGTTGGGTAAACTTTTGCCGCTTTTGCGAACATTTTCTTTTCACTGCGCTTGAAGAATGCGTTCAAACGTTGTGCTTGGGTGGTGTTTTGATTTTTCATGACTGTTTGCTTGTGTGTGTTCGTGAATTATCGAATGACCGTGCGAATAACGTCTTCCGCGCATTCTTTAACGGTCAACCCTGCCGCAATGTGCTTGCCGTCACGGTATACTGTCCAAACGTAACGGTTGCCGTATGAACGACGCTTGCAAATTCCAAAAATTTGTCCGTTTTCAAGTTCCATTTGCTTGACTCCCGCGCCCTTGCTTTTGATTGTGTAATTCATAACTGCTTGTTTTTTCGTGTTTGACTGCGTCAAAGATATGTCGCCTAATTCAAACGGCAATGGTTTTTTTCAAAAAACCCAAAAAAAAAGCAGCGCATGTTGTAAAAACACACGCTGCCAAACGTTTGACGCAAGTTGTCAAACAAACGCAGTCATGAAGTCCGCTGCGTCAAACGAAGTTGTTTTGCAATGAAGTCGTTTGCGAACTCCTTGCACTCCGCAAAATTTTTGAAGTCTGCTTCCTGAACAATTTTGTTGCCTTTGTACGCTGCGCAATTTATAGCATTTGGAGTTGTCACAAGAATGAATTCAAAACGGTCGAAGCAATTTGCAAGTCCACAAACTGCTTTCGTTTTGTGGTTTTCGAATTTGCGCGTTCCAGTTTTGACTGACATTGTCCAAATTGTCACGCTTCCTTGCGCACGAAAATTGAAGCGTTGTGTGTCTGTTGTTTCGAAATAGTTCATGACGTTTTTGTTTCGATGAATTAAGCCCAAGCGCAAGCCATGAAAGTACGGTTGTCCCAGCCATACGCGTTTGAATGTGTGCGCGCAACGACACAAAACCCTTCGGACATGAAATGCTTGAAGCGCAAAGTTTTGCCGTTGTCGAGTACGGGATAACCCGCTTTTGTGAACTTCGTCACAATGTTGAACTTCTGCTGCGTTCCGTTGCCGTAACGGCTGCGAATCTCCACGCAAGCAGTTCCAATTGGAAACAATTCTTGCAATTGCGCTTTCTCCGCTTGCTTCACCATTTGCGTTCGTTCAGCAGCGTTCAAACGATATTCAGGATGAACTGTTTCTGCCGCGTGTTGCTTTGTTGCTGCAACGCTTGCTTCGTGTGCTGCTGCACCCGCTGCAATTTTTTCCATGACTTGTTCCGCGTAATTTGGGAAAACTGTGACTGGTGGGAAGTGAACTTGTGAATTCATGACTGTGTTTTTTTGTTGTTCTGTTTGTTTGACGTTTCAAAGATATGGTGAACATTCGCTTTGGCAATGGTTTTTTTCAAGAAATTTGAAAGTTTTTTGTGTCCAAAGCGGGAAAAGCGCACCAAACAAGAAAAGTTTGAAGCAAAAAAAACGACGACACAACGTGCCGCCGTTCTTGCTACAAACAAACAGTGAAGTTTTTCGTCATGAACTTCTTTGCGAAGTTACTGCTTTTTTGCCGCTTTTCGAATTGTACGCTTTGTAAACGCAAGCGTAATTGTTCGCAGATAGCCCAAAAAACGGTCGTCTTTTTGTGTTGGCGTCAACGAAACGACAACGTCAAGGAATGCAATGAGCGCAAGCAACAGTTCCGCCCAATTTTGAAGAATGATGTCCATATTTTCTTGTTTTTGTGTTTTGTCAAGTTACGTTCACATGTACGTCCAACACAAGTCTTCAGTTTTTGCTTCGTCCACGTCGACGTGAATGAACCCGTTTGCGACGCCAATACGATTGAATCCGCAACGCAGCAACGCGAAAAGAATGTTGAAGCGTGTTCTGCTGTCGTCGACCAAAATATCCGCTGCAAGTCCTTTCATGTGACTTGACGTTTTGCTTGCGTGCTTGTTTCGTTTGCAAAGTTCCGCGTTGTATTCTTTCGTCCTGAATCCTCCACCGCTTGAAATGCGAAATGGCACGCCCGCAATGTGTCGTGCTTCGTCAAGCAATTTCAAAAAGTCTGCGTTCATGTTTGCGCCCGACCCCTTTGCGTCGGGACTGTCAAATTCTTCGTGTTTGAAATATCGTAACTCCATGTTTTTTATTCGACTGGAATGAAGCCCGCTTTCACAAGCGCGCGTTCGATTCGTTGAATGCTTTTTGTCATTTCAGAAAGCATTTCTGAAACGTGTTCGTCATTCTTTGACACTGTTTTTTCAAGTTGGAACATTCGTTCTTTCAAACGCGCAACGTCGTTCGTTTGCTTGACAAACATTCCAACCGCACCCGCGACAAGGGCAACAATGACTCCAACCAAAATTTCCACCGTGAACATGGTTGCAATTTACAACGCGAAAATTTCCGTGAATTGAATGCTGTCAACGTGTTCAGTGCAATTGCAAAACGTGAATGCGACGACGTTTGTCCAAGTCTGTTCTTCAAACATTATCTTCTTTTTTTGCAAGTTCGTCAAGCATCGTTGTCATGTCTGCGGGAATACTCCAAACAGTTTCACCTTGCAATTTCAATTGTTCATGGTGGTCGCGAATCAATTGAATTCCCGTCAACATGTTTTTCGCAAAATTTTTGCCATAAAAATTGAACGCCATTCCCACATTGCGTTGTTTATACGCAGGCCATCGTGATTCAATTTCAAAAGTTGCTCCTTCGTCAATTGTCATTTTTCAAAAATTTACATCCTTTAAAACATATCCCGCATCCACGCCTGAAATATCAATTATTTCGACTTCCTCACCCGTGAAATTGCCCGTGTTGCTTCCAAAAATTTTCACGTTGTCCGCTTGCGTGTTGCTGCCGTAAAAATCCAAACGCGCAGATTGAAACGTTTTTGCAGTGTCGAATTCAATTTGAATCCAATTCAACGCGGCGTTACTTAAACCCAACGACCACCAACCCGAATATCCTAAATTATCAAACGCTTTCCATGGTGCGTATGTGCTGGAATATTGATAGCCCGCACTAACGGTCACACCAGTTTCGGACGTGTTAGATGTCAAATTTGTTGTTGGATATTTTGTTCCCGTTTGATTTTGTCCGGTGTAAAACGCGCAAGTTCCAAGATATATTCGGTCAGCCGTTGCAACGCCTGTTGAAGTGTAACCCTTAATCCGAAAATGTGTAAACGTCAAAGACTGTGTTACGTTGAAAGTTGCTGTTGCTTCCAAACTTCGAAGTTTGCCCGCATCGACCGCAAAAATTCGCAATTCATAATTTGTCGCAACAGTTGACGGCGCAGTGAATGACACGTTGCCAGACGAATCAATCGTGACCGGGTTTGCCGTTTGTTCTGTTCCGCTTGAATTGTAAATTCTGCCAACAAAAGTTCTTCCTGCTTGCGCTGTTCCAACGTTCGCCGTTCCCGCGTTTCCTTGTTGCAACGACGTTTGCAAATTTGAAATGGTGGGCGTTGCTGTTGTCAGCAAACCACTTGTCACGCCAGTTTCGTCAACTTGGAAAATGGTTGTTCCGTCGCCGTTTTGAATCTTGAACGATTGTCCCGTTTCGTCGTCGTCATAATCCAAAACAACAACGACATTTCCGTTTGAACGAATTTCCAAATCCGCAGGCAAATTCCCTCCATACGTCACGGGTTCAATGATTGACGTTCCCCCGCCTATAAATTCGATTTTTCCCGCAACAATGCCCGTTGAATATGTCGCTGTTCCGCCAAATGTTGAAGTTCCTGAAACCGAAATATTTCCTCCAATGGTCGCGTTTCCTATTGACGACAACGTTGAACCGGACGCAATGAATCCGGTTGATATTATGTTGACACCCAATAAATTCCCTCCAATTGTTGCAGTGCCTGTTGTCGTGATTGTGGAAAACGACGGTGTCGTTGAAACGGAAAATGTAATTGTGTCCGTTGTTGCGTTTGTTCCGATGCTAATATTTGAGCCGCTTGCCAAGGTCAACGTGTCGTTTCCACTGTCTGCGACAACGTCGCTTTGTCCAGTGACTTGAATTGTGTTGAAAGAATCTGAACCGCCCCCGCCCGCTCCGCCCGAACCGTCTGGAACCCATTTGCCCGCGCTATTATCCCAAACAAGCGAATCGCCATTTGTGGGCGTCGTTGTCGTTGTGTCGACGTCCGCCAAATCGTTAAGCGCAAACAGACTTGTTCCGACGTAATACGCCGAAGCGGAAACGTTTCCGTTCACGTCAAGTTTTTGCGCGGGCGTTGTTGTTCCAATTCCAAAATTTCCATTGGGCAAAATTCGGACGCGTTCCAAATTGGTGTTCGTTGTTCCGCTTGTTTCGATTCCTTCGCATGTCCAAAATTGAATCGTTCCCGAATCGCCCGTTCCCGCGCCCGCGCCCGCCCTGAAAATCAACGAACCCCCTGCACGATTTTGATAGGTCGCAAGTCCCGCGTCAATGTACAATGTCGACTGTGTTGGGTTCGGTTCGTCACCACGCACTCCAATTCGTTTTGCGTTTGTCGTAACATTACCCAAATGACCAAATGTCAAGTCACCCCCAACCGCCGTGAATTGTTTGTGAATGACGCAGCCGTCCAAATGACTCAGCGTCATAATCAAATTTTCCGCGTCTGTCAATGCAGCGCCGTCCGACGTGTTTCGTCCTTTGACGTAAAACTTCAAGCCCGTGCTGCTTCCGTACGCAGTTCCCACTGTTTGAATTCGCGCGCCAACGTTTGCTGAAAGCGTGTGGTGTTTGAAATCAATTGAAGCAATTCCACCGCTGTTTGTGTTTCCACCCAATTTCAAGCGCGTTGCGTACCCGTTTGGGTTTGCAATTCGCGTGTATCCATTGGTATCTGGTGCAATTTCAATATTGCCCGCGCTTGTCGTCACAATGTCGAACCCGTTAACGTCCAAATCTCCGCCCAATTGCGGCGTCGTGTCGTCAACGACGTCTGAAATTCCGCCCGTTGACGGAGTCGCAGCAACCCAATTTGTGCCGTTGAACTCCAAGACTTGTCCAGACGTTGCGCCCGTGACGTTCACGCTGTCAAGCGTGTTCAAATTCAATGCATTTCCATTGACAAGAATTGCGTTCGAAACATTCAAACGACCGTTCACGTCCAACATGTAGGCAGGACTGTTTGTTCCAATTCCGACGTATGGAACGCCCGCTGAAGCCGTCGCGTAAATTGCGCGCACGGACGCGGGCGTTGCAGCGTCGTCTTGAACCATAACTTCAAAAACGCCTGGACTTGACTCCGTAACGGACAAGACTGTGTTTCCGCTGCTTGAAGTGAACGCTGCTGTTGTCGAAGTCAAAGACATTTCAAGTCCGTCCGTCTGGTTTTGGTCGTACACAATTTTGGTCACTGTGTTCGTCCCGTCTGACTTTGGTTGAAACGTTGCTTTGATAATGGCAAGGATTCCTTGAATTCCCGAAATGCTTGTTGTGTTTGTGTTCGTCTGCGTTTCAAGCGTGTCCAAATTGACTGCTTGCGTCACCGTCAAATGCTTCACCACGTTTTCATGGTCAGTGACTGTGTCCATAATGAAGTCCACTGTGTCTGAACCCGACGGGGAAACAGAGTCGTCAAACTGCGTTCCAAAGTCTGCAACGCCCGTTGGAACTGTAATGTCCGACAAGTCTTTTTGAATCTTGAACGCGCTGAATGTGCTTCGTTTTGTCTGCGCTTCAAACGTGCTTTCAATAACAAGAAAGCCGTCACCGTTGACTTCAATCCAATTCAACGGACTGACAAATTCCCCCTTCAAATCTCCTTGACGAACTTCAAGCGCTTTTCGAATCAAAGCAACAATTTCTTGACAACCCAAAGCAAGAATGTTTCCAGTCACAAAATTGGAGTCAATGATGCTTTTCCAATTCGGCAAAGCGTCTTCAGCGCCGCCCGTGTCCGTCACAAGTTGTCCGTCTGTTCCTTCATAACCCGACGAACCAATTCGCGTCGTCTGCGAATACGTTTGCGCGCCGTTGGTGTACGCGTGTTGCGCTGCGTACAATATTTCCGAAGCGTTTCCAATTTCTTCTTGTTCTTTGAAAACGTCAAGACGAAGAAAAGCAAACGCGCTTGCGCTGCTGAAGTTTGTCAACGAAGTCGAAATGTCTGTTTCGTAACCGACAACGGCGGGCGTGATTGTCAACGTTTCTTGTTCGCTTGGAAGCGCTGGCAAAGTTAAGTTTCCAACCCAAGTCAAATTGCTTGCGGGTGGGTTTCCCAAGTCTGGCGTTGTATACCAAAATTGTCCCATGGGCGCGTAATAATAACCCGACGACGCACCCCAAGAAGCGGCTGCAATGTTGAATGTTGCACCGCTTGCAGCAACTGAATTCGTGCAATACAATGAACCGCACTGAATGACAAAACGCAGAAACGGGACTCCGTTGTTTGCTTGCGAAGTGTCGTTTTCCCAATTGTACCAAATTTGGTATGCAAGTTGAATTTCTGTGTCTTCAGGGTAAACAAGTCCACCGTCTGTGACTGCTGAAAAACCTTGCTGCCAGTCGAACGCCGCGTTGGGATTCAAGTATTGACGAATTCGCAAAAGTCGAACGTCGCCACGCGCTTGCCATGTCTTTTCAGCACGTCGAAACGGGGGCAAAAATGACAACGTGTTTCCGCGCAAACGAAAGACGTCCGTTCCCGCATGAAGTCCGACGTCGGTTGCAGTCGCGCTTGAACTGTTGTTTCCGTACCCGTCGCGCCCGTACAACTGCAACGAACTTGAACTTGTCGTGAAGTCGGCGTAACAACCAACGGGAATGAAATACATTTTTCCCTTGTGCTGAAAACAACGCGCGTTGAATGCAATTGCCAAACTTTCAATGACTTCGTAACAAGACGCGAAACTTGTCACTTCTCCGTCCTCAAAATTCCACCAAACAGCGTTGTGAACTGCGACGTTTGAAAGTTGGTCAATACTGCTTGAAATGGTGTCTGCTGCTGCGAAATTATTCGCCCAACGAATCATGTCCGCATTCCAGTCCAAGTTGCCCCAATGACGCGTTTTTGAAAGCGCTTGCCACAAATGCCACGCAATTTGTTCGCGCCCTCCGTAACCAACTCCGCTGTTTGTCGTGAACGGAATTGACTTCAAAACACCCAAGTCGTCCGAAGCAGTTATTTCGCAGCGCTGCGGATACGCTTCGTCCTGCGTCGTGACTTGGTCACACAAGATTGTTCCAGTCCAAAACAGTTCGTTTGCGTCGTCATAAATTGTCACCGTGAAACGCCCTTCTTCGCTTGTCGGAATTTGCGAAAGCAGCCATTCGTCATTGCTGTTTTGAATCAAAAATTCGAAGCGAACCGAAGAAGGAATAATTGCTTCAAACGGGTCGTTCACGTTTGCATGATACGTCAATTCGAAACCGTAACCCCCAAGCGTAAATTCAAACGGGCTGCTTCCCGAATAGTCTTCGTCCACAATGTTGATTGTCCAAAGTTCGCTGTCAATATTTCGGAACTGTGAAGTGTAACGTGTCGCCATTTTTTATCCGTGAATTCGTTTGAAGTCGTAGTTTGAACGACGTGTTGAAAGCAGAATGTCCTGTCCGTCAATTCGCCCGACAACTTCGACTTGTTGTGCAGTGTTGTTTCCGTTAACCATCGAAATAAATTGTCCCATTCTTTCAAACGGAATGATTGCTTCCTTTCCGCTTGGGTTGTCACCAAGCAAGGACAATGTCGGTCCCGTAACCATGCCGCCCGTTGCAAACGCAGGGACGTTTCCATCCATTTCGTCTGCTTTCTTTTGAAAGCCAACGCGCACTGCTGTTCCAAGTCCAACCAATGCAATACCCGCTGCAATTGCAACTGCGGGGTTCAACGACAACAATGCTGCTTTCACTGCTGCAATAACGTTTCCAAATCCAATTGCCATTACGCCCGTTTCAATTGCAAGTTTTCCAAATGTCATGAGCAAATTTCCAACGATGTTTCCAAACGCGCCCACAACGTCGCCCATGCTTGCCGCACCAATTGCAAAATTTCCTATCAATTCACCCAAAGCAACAGCAGTTTCCGCAGTTGTGTTTTGCAGTATTGTTTTGATTTTTTCGCCCATGTCGGCGACTTTGTCCGTCACTTCTTCCGTTGCTTCTCCGACTTGGGTTCCCGTGTTTTCAAGGATAAACAATAGTTCCCCAACGCTTGCAGTTGCAGCGTCAAAATTCATTCCCACACTTTCGTACAAACTTGAAATGGCGTCCGTCTGTTTCTTCAGACTGTCTTCAACTTTCTTCAGCGCTTTTGCTGCATTTTCCGCTTGTTCTGCTTGTGCTTTGTATTCGTTCGCAAGGTCTGTTTGTCCAAGCGCAAACGCTGCTTTTGCCGCGTCGCCATACGCTTCGGCAAGCGCTTGTTGTTTCTTCAGTTCGTTTTCGTCAATGAACTGTTCTTGCGCAATGTCTGCAAGCGCGTCTGCAAGGTCGTCCGCCAAATCTTTGTTTGCTTGCAAAGACTCTGCATTTTCCCGTGCTGCGCGTGCTTGTCGAATGTATTCTTGCGCCAAATCTTGCTTTCCAATTTCAGCCGCATTTTTCGCCGCGTTTTCATACGCGTCCGCCAATTCTTCTTGTTTTCGAATTGCGTCGGGTGAAATGCTTTGTGAAATATCAATGTCAGACAATGCTGCCTGCAATTTTTCCTGCATTTCTGCAACTGCTGCACTGTATTCTTCACCCGCAATTGCGTCTGCAACTTTCTTTGCCGCTTTCTTTGCGTCTTTTTCGATTCTTGACAAGACTTCACTTGTCGCCAGTTCTTCAGCAGTTTGTCCGAACGTCACAAAACCTTCGTCAATTTGCGCTTGAATTTCCTTCGTTCGTTTTGCAATTTCTTGAACGATGCTGCGCGGAATAAGTTCGTCCGCCATTCGCGCAAATCCTGCTTCGCCCGCTGCGAAATACGTTGACGCAGATTCTCCACCAAAAACTTCTTCTTGCGTCTTGCGCAAAGCGTCCAATTCGTTTATTCGACGCAAAATTTCCGCGCTGTCAAGCGTTTCAAGATTTTCAAAAACTTGTTCTTGCGAAGCAAAAGCCGCTTTCAATTTCAGCCCTTGTTGCTTCAAGTCTTCAACTTCTTTTTGCGCACGTCGAACTTTATTGACGAACGACGTAATTCCCGCAACCATGAACGCAAACGGAATTGCTTTCATTGCGTTTGAAAACACGCGCATTTTTCCCGCAGCAATTGCAGCAGTATTTCCTGCCGCAGTGTTTGCTGCTGCAAGCGCTTCAGTCGCGCCCGCTGCAACAAATGCTTTCTGTCCAACGCGCAAATAAACCGCGCCCAAATTCGCTTTCAACGTAATAAGTTGCCCCACAATTAACAGCAACGGACCAATTGCGGCGGCAAGTCCAGCAATGACAAGAACAAACTTCTGTCCTTCGGGCGTCATTTCGGTAAACGCGTTCGCCATGTCAGAAATGGTTTCCGTCATGGAAATGACAATGGGCGCAAGCGCTTCACCAATTGCAATGTTCATTCCTTCAATTGCAGACTGCATTCGCAACATTGCTCCTTTTGTCGTGTCGTTCATGACGTCTGCCATGCCCTTTGCAGCGCCGTCTGCTTCTTTCAACGCAGTCGTCAATTCGTCAACTTTGGGCGCGTTGTCGCCCAAGACAAGCAACGCAGTTTGCGCACGACGCCCGACTTCATCGAAAGCAGCGTCCAAAGTCAGTCCTTCTTCAGCAAGCGCAGCAAGACGTTCCTGCACGTTGCCCCCGCCCGAAGCAAGTTGTTGGAATATCATTCGCAACGAAGTCCCCGCTTGCGAACCTTTGATTCCCGAATTTGCAAGCGCACCAAGCATTGCAGTCGTTTCTTCAATCGAAACTCCAGCCGCTTTTGCAACTGGTGCAACGTACTTCATGGCGTCTTGGAATGAAGACATGTCAAGCGCGGACGAACTGAAACTTTTCGCCATGACGTCCGTCACATGCGTCAATTCGGACGCTTCAAGTCCAAATCCGCGCAGCGTTGAACCTGCAACTTCTGCTGCTTGCGCAAGGTCGCTTCCCGTCGCTTGCGCCAAATACAAAGTGGCTTCAGTCGTCTTTTCAATTTCTGCTGCTGAAAAACCCAATTTGGAATATTCCAATTGCAAGTCCGCGACTTGCGAAGCAGTGAAGACTGTGGAACGTCCAAGCGCTTTTGCGCTTTCTGACAAGCGTGCAAATTCAGCGTCTGTTGCTCCACTGACTGCTTTCACCGACGCCATGGACTGTTCGAAGTTTGCAAACGTTCGAACTGCGTTTGCGCCCATTGCAAGCAGCGGCGCAGTAACTGCTGCGGACATGTTTCGTCCGACTTTTGTGAAGTCTGCGGACATTTTGCGCAGACGCTTTTGCGAATTACCAAGCGCCCTGTCAAGTTGCGTTGTATCCGCTCCAAAGATGATGTTAAGTGCCGCGCTCCGTGCCATTGTTTATTTCATTTTGCCATGTCGAAAATAGCGCAATTTCACGCGCTGAAATTTTCGCTGCTGGTGCTTGACGTTTGCGCTTCTGCGCGTATGGGTTGAACGCTTCAAAACTTTGTGCGTGTTCTTTCTTCACGTTCACATTGTGCAACATGGCAAGAATGTGCGAAGTCTGCAACCATTGCAATTCGTCCCGCGTTTCAAGCGCTTGAACGCAACAACGCGCTTCGACAAACGACAAACGCCAAAATTGTTCAGCGTCGACGCCCGCACGAAGCGCGTTCAGATAAAACTTGCGAAGCGTTATTTTTTCGCCCGCGTCGTCGTTCTTTTCGTTGTCGTCGCTTGCTTTTTTTTTGCGTCGTCTTCTTCGTCGCCCATTGTCGCCAATATTTTGGGCGTCAAGTCCTGCCAATTACATGAACCAAGCATAGCGTTGAATTTGTTTCTTGACATTTCGGGTTCAATATCTTCAGCCCAACAAGCAACTTTCACGCCATGCCACAAAAGAAGTGGCATGACGCGAAGTGGTTGCTTTTGCAGTCCTTCAAATATTTCGTGCAATTCAAGTCCGCTTTCTTCAATGACTTCACCAAGTGTCGTCAAGTTCAGCAAACATTTTTGCTTTTTCCCGTTCAGGTCAAATTCAAATTCACCGCCAAATTTCATTCAGTTCAGGAATTGTTGTTGTTGAAAGTTGTGTTCGTGCTGTCAACGATTGCTTTCGTCAAATCGCCGTCGCCTTCAAAAGTAACTGAAAAAGACGCAACTTCGTTCAAACCAGCATTTTCTTCCAACTGCGTAATATACGCGGCTCCATAGTACATGGTATCCCCGTCAACTGCTGTTGTCCATGCAATTCGAACTTGCGTCTTCGCTTTCCACAAGTCAAACAAGTCGACGCTGCTGCGAACGTTCGAAGAAAGGTCGAACTGAATCATTCCTTCCGCTGTCATTGACCACGTCAAACCGCCAGGCAGAATTTCGCGTTGCCCGTCGTTGTCTTTTGTCGTTGCGTCAATTACTTCAAGCGAACCTGAAAACGTTCCGCTTGTTGCACAAGCGACCAATTCCCAAGTGTCGTTTTCAAATGTGTTGTCCCCAAATGTGTTTCCAGTCGGTGCTGTTGCAGCAGTGTCTGGAAGAACTGTGTTCGAAATGTACACGCCAATTGCGTTACTCCGAATTTTTCCCGTTGTTGCCATTTTCTTTTGTGTTTGGTGTTATTTCTTCAAAGTGTCCGCCCAAATTTACGACTTTGAACTTTTGCGGATTGCGCGCGAACGATTCGAAAGAATGCATGCTTTCTCCAGACTTCAAGTCCACGACAAGCGGCGTCGCGTTTTGCAGCGCAGTCGGTTCTGCTTTGCCGACATTGCAAACTGCTTTGTAAAACGACGCGTCCAAACCTTGTCGCAGTCGATATTCGAAAACGTAATTTCTGCGACGAATTACGCGTTCAATGAACTTGCGTTTTGTTATTCGCCCAACGTTTGACATTGCGCCCGTTTCAAACAGCAGAACTTTCTTCGTCTTCCAATTCATCATGTAAAACGAAACAAGTCCCAACAAGTCGGGTTCATGCTTTTGCGCTTCAAGGACTTTTTCAACAAACGTTTGTTCAAAGACGTTGTCCGAACACATTTCGAACAAATGCGTCCATGTTTTGTCTTTCAAAAGTTCCTTCAATCCAAGGTCAAATTTCTTTCCAAGTGGTTTGTTTTCACATTCGAACCATTCAAAATTGTACTTGTGCGCAAGTCGCTTCAAACGCTGTTCGCTTCCAATTACCAAAACGCGACTTTCAACGCCCGCTTCACGAAATTCTTCAAGCACGCGCGTCAATGAACGAAACGCAAGTTCCGTAATTCGTGGACGACCCAAAACGGGCAAATGAACAGCAAGTTTCATATTTCGCAAAACACTTCAAATTCCTGCGTGAAACTGAAGACTTCAGTGCTTTCGAATACGTCGCTTGCCATGTCAATCAAACGCGACTGGCGAACGACGTTGTCCGTCGGCGTCCAATTGTTCAATTGCGCTTGACATGCTTTTGAAAGCGCCCAACATTGACTTGGTTCATTTGCAAATGAAGTGACGTGAATTGTGTAAACGTGCAACGGTGAACTTGCTTCTTTTGTGTCGTTGGTTCGAAGGGAAACCATTTGAACGACGACTGAAGGAAGTTCGGAATTTTGCGAAGCAATTAACGGAAAGACGCGCGTGCCAACAATGTCCGTGACGTCGCTGCTGTCAAGAATTCTTTCAATTATTTTGTGTATCATTTGAAACTTTGTTTTTTCAAAAACGTGTTCAAGACGCCCGCGACGCCGCGACGGAAATGCGTTTCGACTTGTCTGCGACTGCTTTCAAACGCTTTGTCAAAAAGTCGATAACCGAAATTTCCTGTGTGTTTTATCTTCTTCACAACGACAACTTTGCCTTCATCTTTGTCAAAGAACGCAAACGCTTTTGCTTTCGTCCCGCGCCCTTTTGAAACGCCCGCGCGTTTGATTGTCGGCTGCACGCCCAAAATTCCAAAGTGAACGACGCGCGCCCAATTGCGCTTTCCACGGTCAAGTCCAAATTTGTCGTCACCCAAATTTTCAGTCTTGCTTTTCGCCTTCAAAACAACATACGGGTATGTTTTGCGTCGATACTTGCCGCGCACAACGTGCAAGTTTTTTCCCAACGACCCGCTTCGGCTTATCATTGTGGATTCGCGACGACTTGCGTCCAGTGCGGGCTGCATTGCGTCCTTTTGTGCTTTTGCAATGGGTCGTGAACGCATTGCTTCAGGCATGCGCAACATTGCCGCTTCAATTATCTTCAGTTGACGTTCGTCAACTTTTGCAATTCCGCTTGAACGTCCAACGTTGAATGTTCGCATGTCAATTCGTTTCGCGGAATTCGGTGACAAGCGTCAAAAATTCACGACGTCCCAAAACACGAATGCCGACAATTTCAAACGTTTCTCCGTCGTGCGTCAAATACATTGTTCGCTTGACGCCCGAAATGTATCGAATTGTCCATTCGGTTCGTGTTATGGATTGAATCTGACTGGCTTCAAATTCTTCTGAAGGGCGTTTGTCGACGCGCTTTGCCCAAACAGTCGCAAAGTCTGTTTCCGTTTTTACGTCATGATTCCACGAATTCTTTGAAGTCGTGAACGTTTTCAAAACGCATTTTCGGTCGAATTCTCCAATGTCAAACATGTCAAAGAATTCGGTACGGGTTCAACAAAGCACTGACTGCAAATGGGACTTCTTCGACGTTGCGACCCGCTGCGACCAAATTACGTCTGTCGTAGAAATGCGCCGTCAAAAGTTTGATTGCATGAATTACGGGTTCTGGTATTTCGTCGACTGCATGTCCAATTGTCAAGTTCACTTGCACTGCGTTCAGCGTGTCGTCATACACGGACGGCGGGTCGTTCCAAGCAATGCGTGCAACAGTGCTTTTCAAATCGTAATAATAGCCCGAAACGGCAAGCGCTTGCAGCGTGTTTCCAACGTCGTAATATGACACGCTTTCAATTGATACGACGGGACAAATTGGAACGCGCACGTTGAAGAATCCGTCCAAATAGAGAACAGCAGTGTCTTGTCCAAAATGCGTGTTGCAATAGTCTTCGACGTAACGAACAGCCGCGTTGCGCAACGCGCCAACCAAAGCGTCTTCGTCTGCGCTTGTTACGCGCAAAAAGTCTTTTGCGTCGTCGGTTGACAAAACGCTGCTTGCGTCGGTCGTGCTTGTGAATTCAATTGTCATGTCATTTTGCTTTTTGCGAAGATATTCCACGAATTTTTTTGGGTTAAGCCAACGCACACCAACCTTGCGTTTCCCGACTTCCAGCAAACTTTTCTTCAATTTTCTTGCATTTAGTCCTTGCCGTTCGGTCTTCCCACCATATTATTGCAATGTCAAACAACGAAAAACAAACAGTCATGAACAGCATTTACAACACCATTGCTTCAATCTTGAACAGCAACACAACAACTGAAGAAAAAATTTCAGCGTTGTACACCGAACAAGCAAAGCACGCTGCAACAAAGCACATTTCCGACCGCGCGTGGTTCGCGTACTTGCGCGCAATTAAATCCTTGCAAGCATAATCGAACAAACAACGCCCCCGTTCAAAGTGGACGGGGGTTCATCATTCACACAAACAGTCATGAACACAAAAATTCCAACAGTTGCAGAACGCAACGAATGGTGCGAAACCATTCACGAAGACTGCGAAACGCTTTTGCGACAAGCAGCAAACATTGTTGCAGACATTTGTTGCATTGCCGTTCACAATACCAATTTGAACCGCGTCATGTACACTTGTGAAATGGTCACCGACGTTTTGTCCAATGACGACTTTCGCGCTTGTTGGGACGAACTTTGCGAAGCGTTTGGTCAATTGAACGTTTCGTTTTCTGAACATTCAGACTGCGTGACTTTTTACGTTCGCTTAAATCATGCCGAAATTTCACTGTAATGAAAGCACAATTCATTGACACATTCAGGGTTGCCGCGCCGTATGCGGCAGCCCTTAACAATGACGACTTCACTGCTTTGTCCAGTGACGAAAGAAAAATGTTGAACGACTTCGTTCAAGAAAGCGTGTCGTACATGTTTCGCGAATTCGGCGAATTCGAAGCAATAACATGGACACTTCCAATTCAACAAAGCGAAACGTTCTTTGCGCGTTGCGACATTTCGGGAATGTATGCAGACTGTCTTGAAGTTCGTTTGTACACGTTTTTGAAATTTACCGAAAACGACTGACATGCGAACTTTTTACAACATTGACGCGGGCGTTTTTGTCACTGCTGAAAACAGAACAGAATTGTCAAACGCGCTGCAAAAACACGTTCTGAAAAAAGACGCAGCAATTCGAATTGCGAACGTTCTTTGGACGTTTGACGTCGTTTGGTCGCCCACATGGTTTTGCAAAGTTGAAGGGTTGATTTTGAAACAACCCACAACAAACAGCGTTGGCTTTGCACTTGCAGAATAGAAATTTTTAATTCATACAAATGAACACAACAACACCAAAAGCGACACTGCTTCCGCTTATTCAAGACGCAGACAACGCGCTTGCGCGCTTGCTTCAAGTTTCGCCCGACGAATTGAACTGGACAACGCAGCAACTTCACCAAGTCATTTTGTTGCAAAGTCAATTGCGCGTGAAGCACGAAAGTTTGAAATTCGAACTGCGTGAAGCGCTTGAATTGCGACAAGACGAACGTTCCATGTTGTACGACGTTTGGAACGCAGTCAACATTGAACATTCAAAAATTGGGCGCAAGCCGCGACAACTTGAAACTTTGGCGCGTCGTGAACTTGTCAAAGACATTGCACCGACGTCAAACAAGTCGACAAAATACGTTGTGACTGAAGAAGGGAAAACTGTTTTGTTTCAGTTGGGCTATATTGCGCAAGACGCGAAACAAACGCGTCTTCTGCTTGGTTAACAGGTTATTGGTTGAGCGACGCAAGCGGGCATTTTTGTCCGCTTGTTTCGTTTCTTTGAAAATGCAATTTCGACTTTCAACACGCTTCGTCATTTTGTTTGGTGAATGGGCGCTGAAAATTCCATTGTCAAAACGCGGATATTTGCAAGGAGTGAATGAACGCAAAACGTGGCACGCGTACAAACAAACAGACTTGCTTGTTCCGCTGCTTTGGTCGTTTTGCGGAGTTGTTTGTCAATCCCGCGCTTTTCCCGTTTCGTCAATTGAACACGAACACATTTTGAAAGTCGTTGATTCAATTCCGCATTTGAACGTGACAAAAACAGACTTGTTCAATTCTGCGAACTGGGGGCGCTTGAACGGTCGTGTTGTTTTGCTTGACTACGGTTTGAACGAACGCGTTTCGAACATGTACTGAACAAACGCGACCGAAGAAAAATGCAAAGTTTTTGACTTTTTCCATTGCCGTTCGAAAATGTCACCGTAGTATTGTCATGTCAAACAACAACAAACAAACATTTTCAGTCATGAAAAACAACAACAACAACGACCGTTTCAACGTAACTGCTGAACAACTTTGCAACATTATTGACGACGCTTTTGAATTGGGCAAAACATACGCAACAGACGAATTGGAGTCTTGCCGCCCAATGAACACACGTCACGTTCCAGTTTACACAAACGCAGACGAATGGAACGCATTCATTGAAAAGAATGACGGACACACTTTTCATTCGGGCGACGCAAAGGCGGACATTCTGTGGAAGCACTTGCAGCACATTCTTCGCGACCGTTTTGCACAAACAGTTGCATTTGATTGAATCAACGGACAAGGGGGCGCGCAACGTTCAAAGGCGTACAAATGCGAAACGTCGAACAGCGCCCCCGTTTTGTCAAACATTGAAACAAGCAGACATGTCACAAGAAAATTCCCGCAACTTCGTCGCGTTCTTTTTTGAAGACGCTTGGTGTGAAGTTCACCGTCACTTTTCGTTCGAAGAAACGTCCTACCAAGTCAAATTCAAAGACGTCAATTGGATTGTCGAATTTGAAAACGACCCGTTCGCGTCAATGATAACAGACGAACGACGCGCTGAAGCGCTTCGTGGATTCGCAATTGGAGTCTTGCAAATGCTGAAGCAATTCAGCGAAAAATAAAGTTTTTTCAAGAAACTTGAATTTTTCCATTGCCGTTTGAAATGTTCGCCATATTATTGCAGCAGAAACAAACAAACAAACAAACACTTTCTGTCATGTATTACATTACCTTCAACCCCGAAAAAGCAACCAAGAATGCAATGCGCAAAATTACCCAAGGATTGGGCAAGCATTACGAAATGCGCACGCGCTTCAACTTCGTGACACAACGCGCGGAGGAATATGTTTGGTTCAAAGACGCGCAGCGCGGAATCATTGTTCCACCAAAGCACCGTCGTCAATTCAACCGCTTCGTTCAGCAGAACTTTGACTTGGGTCACGAACGAAACATTGACTGGCGCAATTCTTGAACACAAAAAAAGGGGACGCGCAGTGCGTCCCCCTTTTCTTTTCGTTGTCGTGTATTACGCGACGACGTCCGTGCAGATGCTGAAAGCGCCCCCTTGACGAACAGCAACGTCGAAGTAACGGTTGACGTGCAACGTCACTTGCGCATTTGCTGCGCTGCTGAATGGGTCGACAAGCAAATCCACGCCGCCGAAGTACGCAAGCAACAGCCCTTGACGGAAGTTTCCGAAAATGACTTGTCCCTCCGCAGCAGACGTGTTCGCAACGTGCGCTGTTGCACGCGCTGCGTATCCGTTGAACTGTCCGTTTTCAAACAACGCTTTAATTCCTGAAATGAGCGGAAGCGTTTTGGACAATTGGTAGGCGTATGGTGACATGACGTAATTCGCGCCGCTCAAATCGCCCTCCGCAGCAAGAACTGCTGTTTCCATTGCAATTGCAAGCGAAGCGTCAAATGTCGTGCCGTTCGCAGTTCCCGTTCCACTTGTGCTTTGGTCGTTGACTTCAGTGGAAGCAAGAATTGCAGCAAAACCCGCACGGTCAATGAACGCAGACATTTCTTGCTGAATATCGCCCGAAATTAAACGGTCGACTTCTGCGCCGCCCTGCAAAATGACCTGCTTGGAATACGTCGTTTGCGTTGTCACGCGCGTTGGTGACATTGACACTTCGTCCAATTCCATTCCACTTCCAGTCGAAGCGGCAATTTCTGTCTTTTCAACAGCAAGCGCAGGATTCGAAATTCTTGGAAATTTCAAGTCGCCTGTTGCGTTGATTGCTTGAACGCCCAACTGCTGCAAAAACGTTGGTTCACGCAGCGCTTCAATTGAAAATGGAACGTCTGTTGCAACAAATCCTGAACCGTCGCCAGAACCCGCTTGAAAGTTGTCCGCAGCACCCGCACGAAACGCAATGGAAGGAATTCCAATTTGTCCTTGTGGTTGCTTTCCAAAGCCGCGCATTTCGCGCTGCGCTTCCGCAGCCCATTCTGCTTCAACGCCCTCCATTCGTTGTTCGGTCGCTTGTTTGATTGCGCGCGACAAACTGAAACGGTGGTTCATGCTGCGAATTTCTTTGTCTTCGCTTTTGCCAACGGGCGCGCCCGCAAGACGCGAAACCATTTCTTGTTCCCGCTGCTTGTGTCGAATCTTCACATCCAAGTCCTGAATCATTTCGTCCAACTTGTCTGCGCGTTCTTGTTCCGCTTCAGTCATTGAACGTCCTTCTGTTTCGCAATTTGCGCCAATAGCCACAAATTCTTCGTAATAGGCAGCGCGCTGCCCCTTCATGTCGTGCATTGTCATTTTTTTCGTGTTTTTGTTGTCGCCAAATTTAGCGCTTTTCAAATTTTCGTTTTGCCGCGTTTTGGGCGCTTCTGGTGCGTTTTCCATGTCTTCAGCAGTGTCTGACACTTCTTCTTGTGTTTCAAGCGCCCTTTGCGCGGCATTTCGCGCGAAAACGCTTGCTTGGTTGTACGCAGGATAAGTGACGGCTGAAACGTCCAACAACGAACCAACTTTTTCCACGGTTCGCTGCTGCTTGTCGTCGCTCCAAGACTGTTCTTCAATTGTGAACGCGAAACTGCTTTGCGAAATGTCCCCGCGTTGAATGCTTTTGTGAAGGTCGCGACCCGCCTGCGTGTCAATCAATTGCGCACGATATTTCAGCCCGACTTCGTCAACAGAAAGTTCAAGCGTTCCGTTTGTTGTGCGTGCAAATGGCGCTCCGTCGTGGTTCAACAAAAGTCGAACGTCGTTTTCAAGCACGTTGTCAAACGCACCGCGCGCAATTTTTTCGCGAAAAATTCCAAGATTCGTTTCTTGCTCAAAAACGGCAGCATATCCTTCAACGACAAGTTCGCCGTCTTTCGCTGCGCGAACTTCTGAACTGCGAATTTCGCATTTGTCACCAAAGCGCTTTTGCAATTCTGAAGTTGTCAATTCAGTTTTTTCCATGTCAATTGTTTTGTTCTTGCGAATTTACAGTGTTCGAATTTGCCAATTTGGAGGAATACGCGTTGTGGTGTTCCATGTCAATCAAATTCAACGCAACCAAATGTGCGTCACCGCCCGCAATTGGGTTCAAGTTTTCTTGTTCACGAATTTCATTGGTCGACATTGCGCCAATGTGAAACATTTCACGATAGAACTTCGAACGCGCTTCCATATCTCCGCGCAACAAGTCTGAAAGTCGATATTTGAAGCCCAACACTTCGCGTTGACGCGCTGTCAAAAGTTTCTTGTCCAGTTCTTGTTCTGCACGAACCGCCCAAGGCGTCAACGTATGACGCGCAAATTGAATTGCTTGTTGTTCTGTGTTGTTGTACGTTGTTTGCGTGTCCAAGAATGTCAAATTGGGCGGAACGCCGAAAATTCGACAAATTTCTTCATTCTGAAACTTGCGCGTTTCAATGAATTGCGCTTCATCTGGGTTTATTGAAATTCTTTGATACTTGAACCCGTGCGAAAGCATTTTTGTTCCTGCTTCGCCTTGCGTGCGCCATGTGTCAATGACGTCTTTCATTTGTTCTTTTCGCAGTTGCATGTCCGACGACATGACGCCCGTCATTTGCCCACCGTTTCCAAAGTATTTCGACCCAAATTCAAGCGAAGCCGACGCAAGTCCCAAATTTTCACGATGCAAAGAAATTGGCGACTTGCGTTGCAAGTTGCAAATTTCCAGCATGTCTTCGGGAAAAACGGTGCCGTAATTCTTGACGACAAAGACGCGTTTTCCCTTCACTTCGCGTTCATCCACGTCGTCGCGTCCAACAATGTACATTTCTTGCGCTTCCCCGCGCGTATTTCGAACGATAACAGCGCGCCCAACTCCGTTCACAAGCGCAAGCGAAAAAATGGTTTCCCAAAATTCAAACGCCGTCTGGTGCGGATTCGGCGCGCGTCGCGTCAAGTCGTATGCAGAATGCGCGTTTGCAATTTCAATGTTTCGCCCGTTTCGTTCGTACAATTCCAACCCAAGTCCTGCAATACTTGAAGAAATTCGTTGAACGCAAGCGTAAACCGCCGCTAATTGCAGCGCGTTCGCTTCGGTTACGTTTGAACCCGCGTGCGTCCAACCGTACACGCCCAATTCCTGCGCAAGACTGTTTGCGTCAAATTTAGCGACGCGGGCGCGTGTGAAAACGTTGCGAAAACGGTCAAAAAGTGTTGCCATGTTGTGTTGTTTCTGAACTACAAAGAAAAGACATGTGGAATTTCGTTGTTTTCAATGTCTTTCAACATTTCGCCAAATGCCATAATTGAAGCAACGACTCCGTCCACTTGCTGTCCTTTTTTGTGTCTGTTCTTGGTTATTTTCACGTTGTCCGCAGCGTCTTTGTCGACAATTGCGCAGTTGAATTGCCAACGCAAGCACTTGTTTCCACCGTGAACAATTTCACCCTTCAAAAGTGACATTTCAACGCGCTTCGTTGGATACGACATTTCGTAAAAACCTTGCCCAAATGGCGACATGTTCAGTCCACGGTCAAGCAATTCCGTCACCAAATACGGTGCAAACTTTCTGTCAAAAGCGACTGCGCGAATGTTGTGTTTTTCTGCTTGCTGCAAAACGTAATTTCGAACAGCGTCAAAGTCAGTGACATTTCCACTGGTTATTGTCAAATCTCCGCTTTCTTGAAATTCAAAATAATTGACGCCCTCCGAATTTTTTGTTTCTGCACGTTCTGCGTTCACGAATTGGTGAACCCGCAAGTAAAAACGCGTGGCAGATTCGCGCCAAAGCATGGCAAAAGCAGTCAAGTCGCGCGTCGAAGCCAAATCCAAACCGCACCAGCATTCAAGCGTTTGCAAGTATTCTTCGGACGGCAATTTTTCTTTGTTCTTCATGAAGTCTTCGTCCGCAAGCCAACTTTCGCTGCTTGAAGTCCAAATGTTCAAGTGAAGTCGTTTGAATTTTGAAATGTTTGACGGGCTGTTTTGCGCTTCAAACACTTGCTGTTCAAAGTATTCGCGTTGGCAAATTGTTCCAAAACCTGGGTTGGCTTTTCTCCAAGTTGCTTCAGCGCGCCAGTCGTCGTCCGCGTCTGCTGCGTACAAAACGGGCAAAAATGTCGCGTCTGGAATTTCTCCCGACTGAACTTTTTTGGCGTATTCGTGAATTTCAAAGCAAATTGAACTTGTGTCGTGTCCTGCTGTTGTCAACGCAATGACAAGCGGCTGCTTCCGCGACGCGACTGAAGTCGTCAAAACGTTCCAAAGTTCTGCGTCTGGTTGCGCGTGCAATTCGTCGAAAATGACGCAAGAACAGTTGAATCCGTGCTTGGTTCGTGCTTCTGCTGAAATGCTTTTGTAAAACGACGAACGAAAGCGAATTTCGTTTTGCATGACGCGCGCACGCGTTGACAACGTTCGACTTTGTCGACACATTCCTGCCGCTATATCGTACACAATTCGCGCTTGTTGTCTGTCTGCTGCTGCTGAAACAATTTCTGCACCGTGTTCGCCTTCGCCGAAAAGCATGTACAACGCAATTGCAGCAGACAAAGTTGACTTTGCGTTTTTGCGGGGAATTTCAATGTAACAAGTTCGAAACTTTCGCAGCCCGTCTTCACGTTTCCAACCAAAAAGTGGACGAACAATGTCGTCTTTTTGCCAGTCTTCAAGTACCAAACGCCCGCTTGCGCCCTTGACGTGCGAACAATATTTTTCAATGAATTGAACAGCGTGTTCAGCAGCAACTTCGTCGAAATAGTCGCCTTCGCGGAAATTAATCTGCGACAAATTCGAATTCGTCTGTTGTTGTTGCATTCTGTTGGAGTCTGTCAATCAAAACGCCGACGCGTTGACGCAGTTCTTGGAGTTGTTGATATTCTGGACGTGCGCGCGTGAAGTAGTCGCCCGACTTCGCGCGAACAACATACGTCGGTGAATTTTCATTGATAAACGACTGAAGTTTTTCCAGTTCGACTTGACAACACGCAAGAAGTTCAAGACGCGCAAAGTCTGTTTGTTCAAGCGTTTTGTAAGTCGACCAACGTTCACAAAGACTGTCAAACTTCTTTCGTTGAACGTCGTTCATGTATTCGCGGACTTTTGTTGACATTTTGTTTTTCATTGTGTCTTTTGTCAATACGTCGACCCTTTTTCTTTTCACTGTTTCCGAAAAAAGTCCAT
>Ga0070754_10000670_pt1 | contig 30627 bp, 27 predicted proteins | sample VirMetDEL_Sep_01_FD_75181 | JGI IMG/M metagenome (GOLD analysis project Ga0070754, IMG submission 75181) | Aqueous microbial communities from the Delaware River and Bay under freshwater to marine salinity gradient to study organic matter... | ecosystem: Environmental > Aquatic > Marine >...
AGGGCGGAAAGGCTTCCAGAATCGGTTGCCTGCTTCGCGGCCGGCTTTGTGGGCCGGCGCGTATATGTTCTTGGATGTTTGCCGGGGGTAGAGCCGGGCTCTGTAGTTTTACTACAAAACCGCGGCTGATTCAGCCCCCTGTCACATTCTTTCGTAGTAAAACTACATTGCGGCGAGCCGGTCTAGCTGGCTGGCTCCGGCGTCAGGGGCTCTAGTCCGGACGTTTTCGCTATCCCTCTAGCCATTCTTGCGCTAAGGAAACATTCATGAGTTTGCCATCGCTGGTTGCACTGCCGCCGTCGCTTGAATCTTTGGTCACCCGTGCCGAGGAGACGTTCCTCGGCGCTCTGCGCGACTCATCGGAGCAGGCTGAACAGCGGTTCTTGACATGGCCGACGATGCGTCGTGAGGCTTTCGGTCGGGTTTGCGCCGCCAGCGACTTCGTCAGCGAACAGGTTAGCCGAGATCCTGAATTGCTGCTCCAGTTGGCCGAGAGCGGCTTGCTGGAGCGATCGTTGAAGGCGGGCGAAATGCGTGCAGTGCTCGCAGAGCTGCTCAGCGACTGCTCGGACGAAGAGAGTCTGGCCAATCGGCTACGCCGGTTCCGCAACCGCCAACAGGTACGAATCATCTGGCGTGACCTTACTCGTCAGGCTGATCTCGCCGAGACCTGCGGCGATTTGTCCGACATGGCTGACGCCTGTATCGATCTTGCCTATCAATGGTTGTATGAGCGCCATTGCGAGCAGTTTGGTGTGCCGACCGGTCGGCGCAGCGGCGAAGCGCAGCAGATGGTCATCCTTGGCATGGGCAAGCTGGGCGCGCGCGAGCTCAACCTGTCATCCGATATCGACCTGATCTTCGGTTATCCGGAAGGTGGCGAAACTGTCGGCACCAAGCGTTCGCTGGATAACCAGGAATTCTTCATTCGCCTCGGTCAGCGCCTGATCAAGGCGCTGGATGCGCCGACCCTGGACGGCTTTGTCTTTCGCGTCGACATGCGACTGCGGCCCTATGGCTCGTCCGGTTCGCTGGTGTTGAGCTTCAATGCGCTGGAGCAGTACTACCAGGATCAGGGGCGCGACTGGGAACGCTACGCCATGATCAAGGCTCGGGTGGTCGGCGGCAGCGAAGCGGCCGGCAAGGAGTTGCTGGAAATGCTCAGGCCCTTCGTCTATCGGCGCTACCTTGATTTTTCCGCGATCGATGCGCTGCGCACCATGAAACAGCTGATCCAGCAGGAAGTGCGGCGCAAGGGTATGGCCGCCAATATCAAGCTGGGCTCGGGGGGCATTCGCGAGGTGGAATTCATCGCTCAGGCTTTCCAGCTCATCCACGGGGGGCGCGACCTGAGCTTGCAGCAGCGGCCCTTGCTCAAGGTGCTGGCAACCCTGGCCGGGCAGGGCTATCTGCCGCCTGCTGCGGTCGAGGAATTGCGCGAAGCCTATGAATTCCTGCGTTACACCGAGCATGCGCTGCAGGCCATCGATGATCGCCAAACACAGATGCTGCCGGACAACCAGATCGATTGTGATCGCGTCGCCTTGATCATGGGGTTCAGCGATTGGGAAGCCTTCCATCATCAGCTTCTTCATTGGCGCGGTCGAGTAGATTGGCATTTCCGTCAGGTAATTGCCGATCCCGACGAAGACGAAAGCGCCGAAGGCGAGTCGTTGGCAGGTGGCGAGTGGCTGCCATTGTGGGAGCAGGATTGGGACGAGGAATTTGCCTGCCGTTAGTTGAGCGATGCGGGTTTTCGCGACGGTCAGACCGCCTGCCAGCGACTCGCATCGTTGCGAAGCGGCAATCAGGTGCGGACCATGCAGCGCCTCGGCCGCGAGCGTCTCGATGCCTTCATCCCTAGGTTGTTGGCTCAGGCGGTTGAACAGGACGATCCGGATCTGGTGCTGGAGCGTGTGCTGCCGCTGGTCGAGGCGGTTGCGCGGCGTTCGGCTTATCTGGTGCTACTGACCGAAAACCCCGGCGCCCTACAGCGTCTGCTCGAGCTTTGTGCCGGCAGTCCGTGGATTGCCGAGCAGATCGCGCGCTTTCCGTTGCTGCTCGACGAGCTGCTCAACGCGGGGCGGCTGTTCAGCCCGCCGCTGGCGCCGGAACTCGCTGCCGAATTGCGCGAGCGGCTGGCGCGCATTCCCGAGGACGACCTCGAGCAACAGATGGAAGCGCTGCGCCACTTCAAGCTGGCGCACCGACTGCGGGTTGCGGCTTCCGAGATCGCCGGCACCTTGCCGCTGATGAAGGTTAGCGATTACTTGACCTGGCTCGCCGAGGCCATTCTCGAAGAGGTGCTGGCCCTGGCTTGGCGCCACACCGTCGCGCGGCACGGCCAGCCGAGGCGTGCTGACGGTTCGCTGTGCAATCCGGCCTTTATCATCTTGGGGTATGGCAAGGTTGGTGGAATCGAGCTTGGCCATGGTTCTGATCTGGATCTGGTGTTCATCCACGACGGCGACCCGAATGCCGAAACAGACGGTGCCAAGCCCATCGATGGCGCACAGTTCTTCACCCGCCTGGGTCAGCGCATCATTCATCTGCTGACCACCCAGACGACTTCAGGCCAACTCTACGAGGTCGACATGCGCCTTCGTCCGTCAGGCGTATCCGGCTTGCTTGTCAGCTCGCTGAATGCCTTTAGTCGCTACCAGAGCGAGGAGGCCTGGACCTGGGAGCATCAGGCGTTGGTGCGGGCCCGAGTGTTGGTCGGCTGTCCACAGCTGGCAAAGGATTTCGAGAACGTCCGTGCTTCGGTGCTGGGGCGCTCGCGCGATCTCGAACAGCTGCGCGGCGAAGTCAGCGAGATGCGCACCAAGATGCGCGACAACCTCGGGACCCGCTCCACTCAGGCCGGCATGGCTGACAAAGCCTTTTTGGCGGAGGGTGAGTTCAATCTCAAGCAGGACGCCGGTGGTATCGTGGATATCGAATTTATGGTGCAATACGCGGCTTTGGCGTGGTCGCACCAGCATCCGCAACTGCTGCGCTATACCGACAATATCCGCATTCTCGATGGGTTGGAGCAGGCCGGGTTGATGACCGGCGATGAGGTTCGGTTGCTGCAGGATGCCTACAAGGCATACCGCGCTGCGGCCCACCGGCAATCACTGCAGAAACTGCCTGGCGTTGTGAGCGGAGACCAATTTCATGACGAGCGTCGCGCGGTGATGCGCATCTGGCGCGAGCTGGGACTTAGCTGACTCGTCAAACAGCATTTACCGAATTCGAGGTGGCAACAATGTCGATGTCCGATCGTGATGGCGTGATCTGGTATGACGGTGAGATGGTGCAGTGGCGCGATGCGACCACCCATGTGCTGACTCACACTCTGCATTACGGTATGGGCGTTTTCGAAGGCGTGCGTGCCTACAACACGCCGGCGGGCACCGCTATCTTCCGCCTGCAGGCGCACACTGATCGCCTGTTCGATTCGGCGCACATCATGAATATGAAGATGCCGTTTTCGAAAGAGGAAATTAACGAGGCCACCCGCGCCGCCGTTCGCGAGAACAATCTGGAAAGCGCCTATATTCGCCCGATGGTGTTCTACGGATCCGAAGGCATGGGTCTGCGCGCCAGCGGCCTGAAGGTGCACGTGATCGTAGCCGCCTGGCACTGGGGCGCCTAGATGGGCGACGAAGCGCTGGAGATGGGCATCAAGGTGCGCACCAGCTCCTTCACGCGGCATCACGTCAACATCAGCATGACCCGCGCCAAATCCAACGGTGCCTACATCAACTCGATGCTGGCCCTGCAGGAAGCGATTTCTGGCGGCGCTGACGAAGCGCTGATGCTGGACCCGGAAGGCTATGTGGCGGAAGGCTCGGGCGAGAACATCTTCATTATCAAAGACGGCGTTATCTACACGCCTGAAGTGACCGCCTGCCTTAATGGCATCACGCGAGGCACCGTGTTGACCCTGGCTGCCGAGTTGGGCATCAAGGTTGTGGAAAAGCGCATCACCCGTGACGAGGTTTACATCGCCGACGAAGCCTTCTTCACCGGCACCGCCGCCGAAGTCACGCCGATCCGCGAAGTGGACGGTCGCAACATTGGTATCGGTCGTCGTGGTCCGGTCACCGAGCGAGTGCAGAAAGCCTACTTCGATTTGGTGTCCGGCAAGACCGAGGCGCACCCCGAGTGGCGTACGCTGGTCAAATAAGCGCAGGGGTTGCTGCCGCGAACGCGGGCCGCTCGGGCAGCTCGCGCTTGCGGCATGAAGCCCTAAGCCTGAAGCTGCCTTTATGAATATTCTGATTGTGGGTCCTAGCTGGGTCGGCGACATGGTGATGGCGCAGACGCTGTTTGTCTGCCTAAAACAGCGTCATCCCGATTGCCAGATCGACGTGCTCGCGCCGGAGTGGAGTCGCCCTATTCTCGAGCGTATGCCCGAGGTGCGTCAGGCACTAAGCTTTCCGGTCGGGCATGGTGTGCTCGACATGGCGACCCGGCGCAACATCGCCCAGGGGCTGCGTGGACAGTATGAGCAGGCGATCCTGCTGCCCAACTCGCTGAAGTCCGCCTTGGTCCCGTTCTTTGCCGGCATTCCCAAGCGTACCGGCTGGCGGGGCGAGATGCGTTTCGGTCTGCTCAACGACATGCGCAAGCTGGACAAGCAACGCTATCCGCTGATGATCGAGCGCTTCATGGCGTTGGCCTACGAGCCGGGTGCCGAGTTGCCTGCCCCGTATCCTAAGCCGGCGCTGCGCATCGTTGAGCACAGCCGCGATGCGGCGCTGACGCGTTTCGGGCTTTCGCTGGATCGCCCGGTATTGGCGCTTTGCCCCGGAGCGGAGTTCGGCGAGTCCAAGCGTTGGCCGGCCGAGCATTTCGCCAAGGTTGCCGAGGTGAAAATCCGCGAGGGCTGGCAGGTCTGGCTGTTCGGCTCGAAAAACGACCACGCTGTCGGCGAGCAGATCCTGCAACAGTTGATCCCCGGGCTGCGAGAAGAGGCGCTGAACCTGGCTGGCGAAACCAGTCTGGCCGAGGCCATCGATCTGCTTTCCTGCGCCGAAGCGGTGGTCTCCAACGATTCGGGACTGATGCACGTCGCCGCTGCGCTCGGGCGGCCGCTGGTGTCGGTCTATGGTTCGACGTCACCGGCCTTCACCCCGCCGTTGTCCGATCAGGTCGAGGTCGTGCGTCTGGGGCTCGATTGCAGTCCCTGTTTCGAACGCACCTGCCGTTTTGGCCATAACAACTGCATGCGTGAGCTGACACCGCGCCCGGTCATCGAGGCGCTAGGGCGCCTGGTTCCACAGCCAGTCGAGGTGCGTTGAGTGAGGGTGTTGCTGGTCAAGACCTCTTCGCTGGGTGACGTGATCCATACGCTTCCGGCGTTGACCGACGCACAGCGCGCCATTCCCGGTATTCAGTTTGATTGGGTGGTGGAGGAGGGTTTCGCTGAGATCCCTGCCTGGCATCCGGCGGTTGCGCAGGTAATTCCCGTGGCCATCCGCCGCTGGCGCAAGCATCCGCTGCAAACCCTTCGTACCGGAGAGTGGCGGCGCTTCAAGGCGCGGCTGCGCGAGACCCGTTACGACCTGGCGATTGACGCGCAGGGTCTGCTCAAAAGCGCGTGGTTGACACGCTACGTCAAAGCGCCAGTTGCAGGTTTGGATCGTGATTCAATACGCGAACCGTTGGCGTCGCGTTTCTACGATCGATGCTATGCCGTGCCTCGGGACCAGCATGCGCTCGAGCGGGTGCGCCAACTATTTGCTCAGGCGCTCGGCTACTCGATTCCTGAGATGATTGCCGAGTACGGTCTGGACCGCAGTCAGCTGGCCACGCCAGGCGAACAACCCTATTTACTCTTCCTTCATGGGACCACTTGGCCGAGCAAGCATTGGCCGGAGGCTTACTGGCGCCAACTGGCCGAGCGTATGAGTGAGTTCGGCTGGGCGATCCGTCTGCCTTGGGGCAATGCGGAAGAAAAGGCCCGAGCCGAACGAATCGCCCAAGGCCTGCCGAGCGCTTCGGTATTGCCCAGGCTCAATCTGGGCGGTGTTGCCAAAGTGGTTGCCGGGGCACGTGCCTGTGTGGCGGTGGACACCGGGCTCGGTCACCTTGCCGCAGCGTTGGACGTGCCGAGCATTTCGCTTTATGGCCCCACGCTGCCTGGCCGAGTCGGCGCCTATGGCCGTTCCCAAGTACACTTGTGCGCGCCTGGGCCGAACGCCGGTAAAGGCGATCGCCACAAACCCTGCTTCGACGGGCTATCAGCCGAGCACGTCGCAAGCGAACTCAAGGCCCTGTTGCGGTCATCGGAGACACCCTGATGCAACTGGCCTTCATCCTCTATAAGTACTTTCCTTTTGGCGGTTTGCAGCGTGATTTCATGCGCATTGCGCTCGAGTGTCAGCGCCGGGGCCATATGGTCCGGGTCTACGCAATGATCTGGGAAGGCGAAGTGCCCGAGGGGTTCGAGGTGCTGATCGCACCGGTCAAGGCGCTGTTCAACCACACCCGCAATGAGCGCTTCACCGCCTGGGTCGAGGCGGATCTGGCGAAGCGGCCGGTTGACCGAGTGATTGGCTTCAACAAGATGCCTGGGCTGGATGTGTATTACGCCGCCGACCCTTGTTTCGAGGACAAGGCCCAGACCCTGCGTAACCCAATCTACCGTCGTTGGGGCCGTTACAAGCATTTCGCCGAGTACGAACGCGCGGTGTTCGCCCCGCAGGCGAAGACGCAGATCCTGATGATTTCCGAGGTGCAGCAGCCGCTGTTCATCAAGCACTACGCAACGCCGGCTGATCGTTTTCACCTGCTGCCGCCGGGCATTGCCCAGGATCGAAAGGCGCCGTCCAATGCCCTCGACATTCGGGCCGAGTTCCGACGGGAGTTCAGGCTTGAGGGCGACGATCTTCTGCTGGTGCAGATCGGTTCCGGTTTCAAGACCAAGGGGCTCGACCGCAGCCTCAAAGCCGTCGCTGCGTTGCCTCGAGAGCTGAAACGACGGACTCGCTTGTTCGTCGTTGGGCAGGATGACCCCAAGTCCTTTCAACTTCAGGCTCGGAATCTAGGCATTTCCGATCAAGTTGTCTTCCTTGAAGGCCGCAGTGACGTTCCGCAGTTCCTGCTGGGTGCCGACCTGCTGATCCATCCTGCCTACAACGAGAACACCGGTACCGTGCTGCTGGAAGCGCTGGTCGCCGGGCTGCCGGTGCTCGTCACGGATGTCTGCGGCTATGCACATTACATCGCCGACGCCGATTGCGGTCGCGTGGTGCCGAGTCCTTTCGAGCAGGGCTATCTCGATCGGCTTCTGGCCGAGATGCTTGCGGGCAATGAGCAGCGCGCACTGTGGTCGCAGAACGCTCTCGCTTTTGCCGAGCGCGCCGATCTGTACAGCATGCCCGAGCGGGCTGCCGATGTGATCCTCGCGGAGCGCCCATGAAGCTGATCGTCACAGAACCCTTCAAAACCCTCTGGGCCGGTCGCGATCCGTTCGAGGCGGTCGAGCAGCTGCAGGGGCAGGTTTACCGCGAACTCGAAGGTCGGCGCACCTTGCGCACCGAAATCGACGGGCGGGGTTACTTCGTCAAGATTCATCGTGGCATCGGTTGGGGCGAGATCGTCAAGAACCTCAGCACCGCTAAGTTGCCGGTCCTCGGCGCTGGTCAGGAGTGGCGGGCCATTCAACGGTTACACGAGGTCGGCGTACCGACCATGACTGCCGTCGCCTATGGCGAGCGCGGCAGCAATCCCGCCACCCAGCATTCGTTCATCATCACCGAAGAACTGGCGCCGACGGTCAGCCTCGAGGACTTCGCCGCAAACTGGCGTGAACAACCGCCGGAGCCTGCGCTCAAGCGCGCGCTGATTGAGGAAGTCGCTCGCATGGCTGGGAACATGCACCGTGCCGGAGTCAATCACCGCGACTTCTACATCTGCCATTTTCTGCTGCATACCGACAAGCCGGTGGCGGCGCATGATTTTCGCCTGTCGCTCATCGACCTTCACCGCGCCCAGACCCGCACCCAGACGCCACGCCGCTGGCGCAACAAGGATCTGGCCGGGTTGTATTTCTCGGCGTTGGGCATCGGCCTGACGCGCCGTGACAAGCTGCGTTTTCTCCAGGTCTATTTTCAGCGGCCGCTACGGGATGTCCTGCGTGACGAAGCTTCGTTGTTGACTTGGCTGCAGCGGAAGTCCGAAAGGCTGCAGAGCCGCTTCCTGCGCAAGTATGCATCAGGTGCCCACCAGTGATTCGTTGGCGGACCGTTGACGGAATCAATTCCGACGCGGAGCGTGCGTTCGCCAGTCTCGAGGCTGTGTTCGCGCTGAATGGCGAGCCAATCACGCGCGATCCGCTATCCGAGGTGGTTCGTGTCAGCATCGGTGAACAACGTTACTACGTGAAACGCTACTGGGCGGCGGGTAAAGGCGTGCGGCGTTTCATCGGGCGTCCACGCGTCGAAGCTGAGTGGCAGAATTTGCAGCACTTTCATGAATGGGGAGTCGCCGTCGCTCCACTGGTTGCCTGGGGGCAGCAGCGCCGTGCGGGATTCTTTCAGCGGGGTGCCTTGGTCACCCTGGAAGTACCCGGCACTCAAGATATGGCTGCCATGGCTAAGGATGGAGATGCACGCCTGGCGGACCCGCTGTGGGTTCGCCAGCTCAGTGAGCAATTGGCAAGCGCGACGCGCACTCTTCATGCTCACCGGTTCGCTCATAACGACTTGAAATGGCGCAACCTGCTGGTCAACGAAGCGGGCAAGCTGTACCTGATTGATTGCCCCTCAGGTGACTTCTGGTGGGGACCCGTTCTGCGGCATCGCATCATCAAGGACCTGGCTTGCCTGGACAAGGTGGCCAGGAGCACCTTGTCGCGCACTCAGCGGCTGCGTTTCTTCCTGCTATATCGACGGCAGGCGCGACTCGGCGCTGACGACAAGGCGCTTATCAGGAAAATACTGACCTATTTCGAGGGACGCGAATGAGGGATTTCCTTTCGCCAGCGCATGCCGGTTCATTGCGTAGCGCAAGCCTGGATAGCTTCGACGCGTTGTGGAGGTTGGAGCTTGACGCCGTCGACGTGCCTAACGCCGTCGACGGCGGTTGGAGCAGCGTATTCCGGCTCGATATCGGTGGTGTCGGTTATTACCTTAAACGGCAAAGTAACTACCTGTCGCGTAGCTGGCGTCACCCGTTCGGTGAGCCGACCTTTGCTGCTGAGTTTCGTAACATTCGCCGCTATCAGCACAAGCATATTCCGACACTGGAAGCTGCATTCTTTGCGCAGCGCCGTACCCGAGGTGCGGTCAACGCCGTTCTGCTGACTCGGGCACTGGACGGTTGGCAGGACCTGAGCAGCCTGCTTTGCCAGTGGTCAGATCTAGGAATGGCAAGCCGCCAGGCGGTACTCACTTGCTGCGGACGGCTGGCCCGTCAGCTACATAGTGCTGGCGAAGTCCATGGGTGTTTTTATCCCAAACATATTTTCTTGCGCGAGCACCTCAGCGGCTACGAGGCATGTTTGATCGACCTGGAAAAGACACGCATATTGCTGGGGCGCAAAGACCGCATACGCGATTTGGAGGCATTGATCCGCCGCGTTGGGTTTTGGAGCGAAGATGAGTTGCGTTGCCTGTTTGCGTCCTACCTAGAAAAGGACTCCAGTAGCCGCATGATTGAAACCTGGCTGCGTCGTATCGAAGCGCGGCATCAATACAAAGCGGCCCAGGCATGAAGTTGGCGCAGCTGCGCTCGGCCGGGCGCACTCCCTCTCTTCCGATGATCGTCGCGCTGGGTGCCGATGAGCTGCATGTCATGCAGTGGTTGCGTGTGTTGCCGGGACAGCGCTACGTGGCTCGTGCGCAGTGGCGAGGAGTCCAAGTGCTTGCCAAACTGATGGTCGGTGATCGCGCCCGCCGTCATTTCGATCGTGAACTTGCAGGAGCACAGCAGCTCGCTGCGCAGCAGCTGAACACGCCGGCCCTTCTGGATCAGGGTTTCGGCGAGGCAGGAGGCTGGCTGCTATTCGAATATCTTGAAGGAGCGCAGAGCCTGCACGATGCTTGGCTCGGTGTGGCGTGTGAGGTGCCCTTAAGCGCAAACCAGCAGGAGGTTCTTGGCTGTGCGCTGGCCGAAGTCGCAAACCTGCATGCCAAAGGGCTCTGGCAAAGCGACCTGCATCTCGACAACCTGATGCGCCACAAGCAGCGGCTCTACCTTATCGATGGCGGTGGCATTCGTGCCGAGACCCCCGGCCAGCCTTTATCGCGGGAGCGCGTGCTGGAAAACCTGGCTGTTTTCTTTGCCCAGCTGCCAACGGTCCTTGAGCCCTTCGTGGAAGAACTGCTGGTTAGCTACCTGTTGGTCAACAGTGCGCATGCCCTTCCGCTCGAGGCGCTCCTGGACAAGACTCGTGTGGCCCGCCATCAGCGCCTCGCCAGCTACCTCAAAAAGGTCGGGCGCGACTGCACGGCGTTCAGTGTGCGCCACGATCAGGTCGGGCTGGTCGCCGTGCGTCGCGAGCGAGAAGCCGGCCTGCGCGACGTACTCAAAGATCCCGATGGCTACATCGCCGCCGGTGCGGCGCTCAAGCAGGGAGGCAGTGCCACGGTTGCCAGGGTGGATGTCCAAGAAGGACCCTTGGTAATCAAACGCTACAACATCAAGGGCGTAGTGCACTGGCTCAAGCGTTTCTGGAGACCATCTCGCGCCTGGCACAGCTGGGTTGAAGCGCATCGCCTGGAGGTGCTGGGCATCGCTACGCCACAGCCGCTGGCCATGATCGAAGTGCGCCGTCTCGGTCTTCGAGGACGCAGCTATCTGATTACCGACTACGTTGAAGGCCAGGATATAATCGCCCGTTTCGCCCCGTACGTGGATAGTGCCCCCCCGGAACATGAGCTGCTGGCGCTGGAGCAGTTATTTGCGGCGCTTATTCGTGAGCGAATTAGTCATGGCGATCTGAAGGGCACCAATGTGCTATGGCGGGACGGCAGCTGGGCGCTTATCGACCTGGACTCACTGCAGCAGCACCGTAGCCCTGCTCGATTCCATCAGGCCTTTGCCAAGGACCGTGAGCGTTTGCTGTGCAACTGGCCTGCAGGTAGTACTTTGTACCGTTTGCTAGATCTACGTTTACCGAAAGGCAGCTAGAAGCGGGACGCTTGAAGCTGGGAGAGAAGCCCTCGGGCTAGAACTATATACGCGCTATTGCTTCGAGCTTCCGGCTTTAAGCTCCAGACCGCTTTTTTAAGAGGCTTTTTCCAGTGGCACTGACAATTCTCGGCCTTTCCGGCGCCCTCAGTCATGACCCTTCCGCCGCTCTGTATATCGACGGTAAGCTGATCGCCGCAGCCGAAGAAGAGCGTTTCGTACGCGATAAGCATGCGAAGAATCGCATGCCTTACGAATCAGCAAAGTTTTGCCTGGAACACGCTGGCATTAAACCCGCCGATGTCGATGTGGTCGCCATCCCTTTTGCGCCAATCAGCATCCTCGAGAAGGCTCGCTGGCATTATGCCAAGCGGTACTGGTACGCGCCGGATCGCGCATTGGATGCCATTCTGTTTGGTAATCGCCGCTACAAGCGCTACCACAGGCGCATCCAGTGGTGCCTGCAGCAACTGGGTTTCGATCTGAAGAAGATAAAAATCGAGCCAGTTGAGCATCACCTGGCCCATGCATCGAGCGCCTATCACTGCTCGGGCTTCGCGGAAAAGACAGCCATCCTGGGTATCGATGGCAAGGGCGAGTACGCCACGACATTTTTCGGCTATGGCGAGAACGGCCGCATCCACAAGATAAAAGAGTTTTACGATCCGGATTCACTGGGCGGGCTCTACGGCGCGATTACCGAGTTCCTCGGCTTCGAGATGCTCGATGGCGAGTTCAAGGTGATGGGCATGGCGCCATATGGCGATGCTGCCAAATATGATTTTTCTCGCCTGGCCAAATTCGAGGATGGCGAGCTGGTCATCAATACCGATTACGCCAACGTGATCGGCTTCCGCCGCTACAAGGAAAAGGGCAAGGGCTATTACTTCTCGCCCAAGTTGATCGAGTGGCTGGGGCCCAAGCGTGAAGGCGATATCGCCGACGATCCCTACATCCACTATGCCGCTGCCATGCAAGCCCTGTTCGAGAAGCTGGCGCTGCAGATGATGGATCACTACCTGGGCGACATCATTCGCGAAACCGGCAAGATCGCCTTCGCGGGTGGTTGTGCGTTGAACGTCAAGCTTAACCAGAAAATCATCGCCCGCGATGAGGTTAAAGAGCTCTTCGTCCAGCCCGCTTCAGGCGATGCAGGTACAGCGGTAGGCGCGGCGGCCTATGTTTCGCATCAGCGCGGCGTGCCTGTCGAGAAAATGGAGCATGTCTATCTCGGACCGTCTTACTCGAACGAAGACATCATCGCAGCCTGTGCGCGCCATCCGAGCAAACCGTCCTGGCAGCAGATCGACAACATGCCGCAGCGGATCGCGCAGATCATGGTCGACGGCAATCCGGTAGCGTGGTTCCAGGGCCGCATGGAGTTTGGCCCGCGCGCGCTTGGCGGCCGCTCGATCATTGGTTGTCCGAGCGTTCCAGGAGTGGCCAATCGGATCAACGAGCAGATAAAGTTCCGCGAGCGCTGGAGGCCTTTCTGCCCATCGATGCTCGATACCGTTGCGTCTCAGATGCTCAAAGTCGACCATCCGAGCCCGTTCATGACCTTCACCTTCGAGGTCAACGAGGGCTGGAAGGAACGCGTCGGTGAAGTGGTGCACGAGGACGGCACCTCTCGCGCCCAGGTCCTGGAGCGCAAGCACAACCCGCGCTGGTACGACCTGATGCTGGAGTTGGAGAAACTCACCGGCAACGGCGTCTCTCTTAACACCTCGCTCAATCGTCGCGGCGAGCCGATGATCTGTTCGCCAACCGATGCATTGAATATGTTTTATGGCTCGGACTTACAATACTTGATCATGGAAGATGTTCTGGTCGTTAAGCAGTGACCTGACAACAATAAGAGTGGCTGGAGCAAGCATGGTCTTGACGTTGATTTCGGGCGATGCGCCATCGGTAGATGAGTCCGGGCGCAACAGTTGCCGCATTGCGGTAGTGCCATCGATGGGATTAGGCGACAGTCTGATCTACCTAGTGATAGCCAACAACTTGGCGCGTGCTGGCTATAGGGTAACGATGCTTAGCAACCACTTGGCGCACTTCGCTCCTTGGTTGCCAGACCTAGAGATGTTGCCGTTTCCCGAAGTTGAAGACACGCTCGGCATAGCCGATGCATACGATCTGGTCATGTCGGACTGCGGCAGTATCGTCACCAGCGCTGCCTCCGATAAGGCGAGGCTTGCCGAGCGTTTTGTATTTGTGGGTACGCTTCGAGTCGACACGGCGTATGTTCATGATCACCTACCTCGGCTAAAACAACGAGTTGGCGCTGACAAGGCGAGTGTGATGTCGCGGATTGCGACCTGCGCTGGGCCGATGCGCGTGTTAAACGATGACAGCGTATCGATGGTGGACCAGGCAGTAGCTTTCTGTCAGTTGAAACTGGGGCTGGGCAATGCCTCCGCTGATCCGGGCTTTGTCATGCCCCATACACTGATACCCAGACGTCACCCCTTTAGGGTGATGTTGCACCCTACGTCGTACAACGAAAAGAAGAATTGGCCCCACCAGAAATATCTGAACTTGGCGCGACGATTGCGGCTAAACGGCTATGACCCCCAGTTCGTTATCTCACCGAAGGAGTTCGCTCTCTGGGCGCCCCGACTGGGTGAGGAGTTTCCGATTCCCCGCTTCGCAAATGCGTGTGAGCTCGCGGCGTATTTGTATGAGTCAGGCTATGTAGTTGGTAACGACTCGGGCGTCGGCCATTTGGCCTCCGCGCTCGGGGTGCCAGTACTAACGCTGTTTCGCAAACGGCGCGATGGCTTTTGCTGGAGGCCGGGGTGGGGCCGAAACGTCGTAGTTCGGCCTGTCATTTCGGTAGGTGCGTTCAGGAACAGCTGGAAGCGCTTTCTCAGCGTCGGGCGAGTCGAAAAGGCATTCATGCTCCTAGCCCGACATCATCGGAGCGTCTCGTGATGGCTGGCCCGCAGACTCAGCAGGACGATTGTGGGCAACCGCTCATTTCGGTTGTCATTCCGGCCTACAACTATGCGCATACCTTGCCGCGTGCCGTGAGGTCAGTGCTACATCAACTACAGGCGTCTGCCGCTGAGTTGCTGGTGATTGATGACGGTTCTACCGATGACACACGTGCCGTTTTGGAAAGTCTGCTGGCCGAAGCCGGTACGGCCATCCGGGTAATTTATAAAGAGAACGGCGGTCCTGCCTCGGTACGGAATTTGGGGATAGCCCAGACGCGGGGGTGCTACCTTTTATTCTTGGATGCCGATGACGAGCTAGTGCCTGATGCATTACAACAGCTGGTCGCTCACATTGGCCGTTATCCAGACGCCAGGATGATCATAGGCGAACATTGTTCGGTTTCAGCAGATGGTCGCCAGCGCAGGCATCCGGTGCATCCGTTGCCGGAAACTGCTTATGCCCGTGTTCGAGCTTATTTACTTGATAAGACTATTGCGCTGTCTAATGGCGCTTGCGCAATGCATCGCGATGTATTCGCGGCGGGTAATTATCCGGAAGCGTTGCGTAGTAGCGAAGACATCCCCGTCTTTGCTCAGACGCTTGCTCGTTACCCCTGCTCTGTACTGAATCATCCGTTGGCGCTGATTCACAAACATGACACCAGCTTGCGACATAGCCTTATACATGCCCGAACAGCGCAGCTAAGGCTGGTCGATGAGGTGTTTGCAGAGACGCGTATGCCGGCATCAATGCAGGTGTTCAAAAGACCCTTTGCGGCGCAACGCTGCCTATCCTTGTTTCGAACTTTCCAGAGTGCCGGGGCAGTGAACGAGGCTCGATATTTCTACCGCGAAGCGCTGCGGTATGACTGGAAGGTGATATTTAACTGGTCTTATACCCGCAAATTGTTGCGTTCGATCTGGAGAGTTTGAAATGCGGGTGCTTGTGCTTAGCAGTGCCGACCGCGCATTGGATAACCGCATATTGTGGTCATCGTTACAGGGTGGCGCTCAAGTTGATGTGCGCTTTCTCGACAAGGATCAGCAGCGTTGCTTGCGGCGCTACTTTGTCGACATAGCGATTGATAAATATGAGCGTGTCATCCTTGACCTGATGTTCAAGCATGTTCGCACTCAGAGCCGATTTCTGCGCACCCTGCCGGCGCTGACCTTGTACGAGGAAGACGCCTATCTTGACTTCATGCCTGGATCCCGATGGAGCGGCGCGTTTGTACGCTTCTACCGGCGGTTGCCAGGGGTGCGGGTAATCAGCACGGGATTTGCCGTTACTAATCATCTACGTGCCGCTGGAGTCGACGCCCATTTCGTCCCAAAGGGGTTCGACCCTGCTCGTATGGTTCTGCAGAATCAAAAGCGCGATATTGAATTAGGGTTCATCGGGCGGCTCGGCAGCGCCGCGTACTCGGCCCGGCGAACGCTGCTCGAAACGCTCGCGAAAGTGGAGCCGCTGGAAATTATGCGTACCCACACTGCAAACGAATACGTAGAAACACTCAACCGCATCAATATTTTCATCAGTGCCGATGTCGGACTTAGCGAATACATGGCGAAAAATTTTGAGGCCATGGCCTGCGGATGCCTGCTTTTGGCCAAGCGTCAGGGCCGGGGAGAGGAGGAGGCGTTAGGCCTGGAGGATGGCGTAAATCTGCTGCTATATGATGACCTTGCGTCGTTGCTGGAACGCCTGGAGTGGGCTCGCGAGCATCCTGGCCTCGCTCGATCGATTGCAGTTAGGGGGCGCGAGCATGTATCGGCGCGGAATGCCTACGACAAACTTGCACGTGAGATCAACGATGTCGTCTCCGTCCCTTTTACTAACGTATCTTCGCAACCCTGGTGGAAATTTTGGTAAGCAACGATCCTTGTCCTAAAGTCAGCGTGATCATAGCTTCCTATAATCATGAGCCTTATATAGAGGCTTCTATTCGAAGCGTGATTGCCCAGACCTATCCTAACGTTGAGCTACTCGTGGTGGATGATGGGTCAGCCGATGACAGCGTTGCGGTTATCGAGCGTTTGCAAAAAGAGTTCGGCTTCGATTTCAAGGTTCAGACAAATCAAGGCCTATCTCGAACGCTCAATGCTGCAATCGCGCGGAGTACCGGTGAGTACGTTGCGCCGTTCGGCTCTGATGACGTCATGTTGCCAGGCCGACTAGCAACACAGGTCGAATACATGCGCGATAAACCAGAGGTTGGTATTTGCGCCGGTTCCGTTACGAGCATCGGCCCGGATGGTACGCCGCTTGGCAACGACAAGCCTCCCTCATGGCGCCGATTGGATTTCGAGGATATTTTTCTCAATCGCAAACCCGGCTCGCCAGCTGCAACTCTCCTGTTTCGCCGTGAGGCGCTAGAGGCGGTGGGCGGGTTTGATTCTGAGGTGCGCCTTGAAGATCTTATTATTGAGCTAAAAATCACACGTGCCGGTTGGTTCATCGATGTGCTTGAGGAGGTAATGGCGCTCTACCGGGTTCATGCTACCAACACGTACAAGAACTACCCGTTCATGGTCGACAATGTGCTGCGGACGTTTTCCCGTTTCAGCGATCACCCCGCATACGAGCAAGTCTGCAACAACTACCGCAATTCGATGTTTCTGAAGTGTGCGCGGCGAGACAAGGCTCTTGCCCGTCAGTTATTGAGCCAACTGCCGCTAAGCGCATGGGATGGCAAAACATTACGTGGGCTTTACCGTTTGCTACTGCCATCATTGGGACGTGATCGTGCATAACGCAGGAAACCTGCCAAATCATCGCTGCATAGCAGCGATACTGTTCGGCGTATCTCCTCCTCAGGCCATTCCCACCAAGCAGTGTTTAGCAGTTCGTTCCGAATATGCTCATCGAAGCGCCAGCGTATTCTTGCGGCTGGGTTGCCAGCAACAATAGCGTAGGGTTCGACATCACGACTGACGACCGCGCCGTTCGCAATGACTGCGCCATGCCCGATGTTCACGCCGGAGAGAATGGTGCTATTGGCGCAGATCCAGACATCGCTGCCGATCACCACATCGCCTCGGGTGCCACCGTATTCGCGTATATCGCTAGCTTCCGGTAGATACGCGGGGAAGGGATAAGTGCTTACCCAGTCGGTACGATGATGGCCACCGAGAAATATCTGCACGTTGTCAGCAATCGAGCAATAACTGCCGATGCGTAACGTACTGCCTTCGTCCCAGTCGTGTACGCACGGCATGCCATAACTTCCCAGACCTATCTCATAGTTTGGATAACGTTCACGAAAGCGTACCTGGGGTCGTAAAAATCTCGGTATCTCTGGGCGTCCCCGCAAGTTTTTTATTATTTTGCGCAGGCGCCGCTCAAACCCTTTGAGAACTTTCAAGGCCGTTACCCTTTCCACTGCTCGCGCCGATCCATGCGCTGATGGTCAATGCAAACGGAATCCAAATCAGAAACCAGTGCTCTTTGGGGCGAGACAGGAAGTCGCGTCCCTCAGTGAGCCCGGCTACCAAGCCAAAGATCAACAGCGCCGAAGCAATCACTACCGCGGGATTGCTCCGGTTGCGCCAGCTGTAAACGAGCGCGATGGTGTACAACACTGTCCACAGCACCAGCCCCACTAGCCCACCCGCTAGCAGCACCGCCAACTCAATGTTGTGGGGGTCGTTAAAAATAAGATCCGAGCCTTTGAGTTCCAGCAATAATTGGTGCTCGTAGCCATAGCCGAACAAGGGCTGCTCGTTTGCAAGCTTCAGAGCTTCGATCCAAATGTCGGGGCGATAAGATAGCCCTCTCGACATGATTGCCGATGGGTAGAGATATAAAAGAACAGCCCCTAAGATCAGCCCTATCAAAATCACCATTAGACTCCGGCGGTTCACGTTCAGCAGGCAGAGCCACAATGCAGTAGTCGAAAGCGCGAGAAGCGGAGTGCGTGAGCCGGTAGCTATAATCACAACGCTGAGAAAGGCCAGGCAGATCAGCGGCGCTGCCGAACTCTCTCGAGCAGCAAACCACGAGGCGAGCCAGAACGCTGCGAAGAAACCGTAGACATGCGCGCTAAGTAGCGGATTGTACAGGGCGCCGTATCCACTGAACCGCTCGTTACCAAGTATGCCGTGGCCGCTATATAGGAAATATCCATATGAAAGTGCTCCGCTAATTGCGGCTGCTACCCCTGCCACTCTTAACGTTCTTGATAGCAAGTGCGCTTGATCCGAAGCCATCAGCGCCGCTGAGAGCAAGAGTACCAGCACATAGACCGGCCGTTTGATCAGAGACTGAGCTGACGTATCGCTATCTGTCCATAAAAGTGTAAGGCACATGTAACTGGCGAATGCGATGTAGGCAATCATAATCGGATGGCGTAGCAGCCGGGCGCTAAGTGTTGGCTGCATTATCAGCGCAATCAAAGCAGGAGTTGCGATCAGCGCGTAATAGAGCTTGTGAAAGAGTGATCGGTCGCCGATCCAAAATAGTCCGGTTAGCAATGCTAGCCAGCCCACTGGTAGGACCAGACGGATGATCCATCGGGATGCTCGCACGGCTCGAGTTTCGGGGCTAATGATGATGCGCGAAGTCAAAGGGTTAAACATTACAGAGGGTCTGGAAGTAGTTGAGTTAGCTCGAACATCGCGACAGCTGGTTTGGCATGAAGGACATAGCTGTCGAAGAAAGCGCGGTCGCCGTTATCGATTAGCCAGTGTCTGTCTTCTGGATAGCGGAGGATATGTCGGAAGTTACGTAGTCGCTTACGCTTGCTGAGCGTTCTTCTGTCTGCGCTAAGGTCGGCTATATCAATTAGGCCCAGTACACCGTTTTCACCCAAAACGACATTGCCCAAATGCAGTGAGCGGAAATAGATTCCTTTATTGTGCAACTCGGCGACGAACGCGCCGAAGCGGGCACGTAACGCCAGGCGTTCGGTCGGGTCATCTATCTGACGCAGCGTCTTTCCCTGCAGCGGCGCATAGTGCACAAGGTCCCGCTGAAGCATTGCGATGCGATACACGCCAATCACGCTCGGGCAAGCAATGCCTCGGCTTTTGAGCGCTTCGGTGTTGTCGGCAAAGCGTTTGGCGTAGGGGTAGAGCAGAGCAGACGAAACGAGTCGCTTGCGCCGGAACAGTTTGAGGAACGTGCCGTCTGCCAAGCGCAACACCTTCTCTCCGTGCCCGTCAGCTTCGATGACTTGGGCATAAGCACGCAGTGTGCGGTATTGATCATGGGAAAGCGGGGTCATCTCTGGGGCGGCACCGAGCTGTATTTGGCGTAGCGCAGTTTACCCTAAGCGACAGGCGTGTTTCGGTACCGCTAGTGATTGAGCTCTTTTCTGTCGGGCGAAATAGCTTGAAATGCTCATGCTAGAATCGCCGCCTTTACCTCTGGATATCCAGTCGCTGATGAGCAAAATCGATCAAACCGAAGCTCAGTCGTCTTCCAGCTTGAAGATCTATCTCCGGCTGCTTGGGTACGTAAGGCCGTATGTTGGCTACTTCGCGCTCAGCATCGTCGGCTATGTCATTTTCGCTTCATCGCAGCCAATGCTTGCCGGAATCCTGAAGTATTTTGTTGATGGGCTCGCCGACCCGCAGGCAGTTGCGTTTCCTACGGTCCCCTTTTTGCGCGACCTTCAGTTGCTGCAAATCGTCCCGTTGCTTGTTGTTCTGATCGCACTTTGGCAGGGCATCGGCTCTTATTTGGGTAACTTTTACTTGGCGAAGGTATCGCTTGGTCTGGTCCATGACTTGCGGATGGCGCTATTCGACAGCTTGCTTAGGCTGCCGAACCCTTATTTTGACAACCATAACTCGGGCCATTTGATTTCTCGCATTACGTTCAACGTGACCATGGTGACTGGCGCCGCTACCGATGCGATCAAGGTTGTGATCCGTGAGGGCCTAACAGTTGTATTTCTGTTCGGGTATCTGTTGTGGATGAACTGGAAGTTGACGCTTGTGATGCTGGCAATCCTTCCAGTCATTGCGGTCATGGTTAGCAGCGCCAGCAAGAAATTCCGTAAACAGAGCAGCAAAATCCAGGTGGCAATGGGCGACGTGACGCACGTGGCTTCGGAGACTATTCAGGGCTATCGAGTCGTTCGCAGTTTTGGTGGCGAGACGTATGAATCGACGCGTTTCGCAGCGGCTAGCAGCGACAATACGGAAAAGCAGCTGCGCATGACCAAGACGGGCGCGGTTTATACGCCGATGTTGCAGCTTGTGATTTACACAGCGATGGCTGTGCTGCTGTTTCTGGTGCTTCTGCTGCGCGGTGAGGCAACTGCCGGCGATTTGGTGGCGTATATAACCGCTGCAGGATTGCTTCCAAAGCCAATCCGGCAGCTCTCCGAGGTCAGTTCCACCGTTCAAAAAGGGGTGGCTGGTGCAGAAAGCGTATTTGAGCAGCTCGACGAGCCGCCGGAGCTCGACGAGGGTACTGTAGAACTGGATCGCGTTAGCGGGCGGTTGCAAGTAAGCGGCCTTAGCTTTACATACCCTGGTACACAGAAGCAGGTACTCCAGGATATTTCCTTCAGTGCTAGTCCCGGTCAGATGATCGCACTCGTTGGTCGCTCTGGCAGCGGCAAGTCGACTTTGGCTAATCTGATACCGCGTTTTTATCATCACAGCGAGGGGCAGATACTGCTCGACGACGTCGATGTTGAGCGCTTTACGCTGCGGAACCTTCGTAGACATATTGCTTTGGTGACGCAGCAGGTCAACCTGTTCAACGACAGCGTAGCCAACAACATTGCGTACGGTGATCTCGCGGGTGCGCCACGTGAGGATATCGAGCGGGCTGTCGAAGCCGCTTACGCAAAAGAATTCATCGACCAGCTCCCTCAGGGGTTGGACACTCAGGTTGGTGAGAACGGTGTATTGCTTTCCGGTGGGCAACGTCAACGGCTTGCGATCGCACGGGCACTGCTCAAGGATTCACCGGTGCTGGTACTAGACGAGGCGACTTCCGCTCTGGATACCGAGTCTGAGCGGCATATTCAGGCCGCTCTTGATCAGGTCATGAAGGGCCGCACCACGTTGGTTATTGCACATCGGCTTTCCACCATCGAAAAAGCAGACTTGATCCTCGTAATGGATCAGGGGCGAATTGTTGAGCGTGGCTCTCACGGTGAGTTACTCGCAATGAATGGCTATTACGCCAGGCTCCATGCGTTGGGTCTGGATGGCCCCGCTGAGACAATTGACTAATCAGGTATTTACTGCGGAGCCCCTTATGAAACTATCCATGCCCCGATTCGACCAAGCCGCCGTTTTGGTGGTCGGTGACGTCATGCTCGATCGTTACTGGCATGGCGGCACGTCGCGAATCTCCCCGGAGGCGCCGGTTCCGGTGGTCAAGGTCGAGCAGGTGGAGGATCGGCCGGGCGGGGCGGCGAACGTTGCGCTGAATATTGCAGCGCTTGGTGCGCCGGTGGCGCTGGTCGGGGTTACCGGGGTCGACGAGGCGCAGCAGAGCCTGACCGATAGCCTTACTGCTGCGGGGATCGGGGCCTACTTCCAATCCATCGAGCATCAGCCCACGATCATCAAACTGCGGGTGATGAGTCGCCATCAGCAGCTGTTGCGAATGGATTTCGAAGAACCCTTCGATACGGATCCCGCCGCGTTGCTAAGGCAGGTCGAGGCGCTGCTGGACGGCGTCAGAGTGTTGATTTTGTCCGATTACGGCAAGGGCGCGCTGCGCAACCACCAGGCATTGATTCAGGCGGCTCGCCAGCGCGGTATCCCGGTGCTGGCCGATCCCAAGGGAAAGAATTTTGAGATTTACCGAGGCGCATCGGTGATTACGCCGAATCTCGGCGAGTTCGAGGCCATCGTTGGACATTGCACGGACGAAGCCGAGCTGGTGGCCAAGGGGGCGGAACTGATGCACAGCCTTGAGCTCGGTGCTCTGCTGGTGACTCGCGGCGAGCATGGCATGACGTTACTGCGTCCGGAGCATTCGCCGTTGCACTTGCCTGCTCGGGCTCGCGAAGTGTTCGACGTCACCGGCGCTGGCGACACCGTCATCTCTACCCTGGCCGCCGCTATCGCTGCAGGCGAGGAATTACCGCAGGCCGTAGCCCTCGCCAACCTCGCCGCCGGCATCGTCGTCGGCAAGCTTGGGACCGCTTGTATCAGTGCCCCGGAACTGCGCCGCGCGGTGCAGCGCGAGGAGGGTTCCGAGCGCGGTGTGATGACACTGGAGCAGCTGCTAACGGTGATCGAAGATGCTCGCGCCGAAGGCGAAAAGATCGTCTTCACCAATGGCTGTTTCGACATTCTGCATGCCGGCCATGTGTCCTATCTGGAGCAGGCACGTGCCCAGGGAGATCGCTTGATCGTCGCCGTGAACGATGATGGTTCGGTGAGTCGCCTGAAGGGTCCGGGCCGGCCAATCAACTCGGTTGATCGACGCATGGCGGTGCTGGCTGGCCTCGGCGCAGTCGATTGGGTCGTGTGCTTCGCAGAAGACACACCGGAGAATCTACTCGCCGAGGTCAAACCGGATGTGTTGGTCAAGGGCGGTGACTACGGTGTCGATCAAGTTGTGGGAGCGGACTTGGTCACCGCCTATGGCGGCGAGGTCAAGGTACTGGGGCTCGTAGAGAACAGCTCTACCACGGCCATTGTCGAGAAAATACGCAAGCGATAACTAGCGTCTACCGCCCAGCCGACCTGGCTGGGCAGGCTATCTCTTCAGTTCAACCGGATGCCGCCAAGGTGTTGGCCTTGATCCAGTCACGCCAGCTAATTCGCTCTTCTTGCACGACCCATTCGTCCTGGCTGGCAAAACTTTCCGACAGCCACAACCCGCGCGTGCTGGCCGGAACGGGCTGACCCTTGCGTAAGGTGAACAGCGCGGCGGTCGGGCGGCCCTGAAGCAGCGGAACCAGATAGAGGTCGGGTCTGCTGCGGGATAACGCTGCGACGAGCTTGCCGTCGTCCAGGCGTTCGTCAACGTGGAACAGGCTGAGCTCGCGGGTTTCCTTCGGCAACTCAAGGCGCATGTCGTAGACCAGCTGCAGCGAAGCAGTAGGCAGATGAACATAGGCTCTCGGCCGCTCCATCAAGGTCATCTGGCCACATTGAATCGGCCTGGCCGAGCCGGAAAGCGAGGCGAGGTTGAAGTGCACCGCCTCGCGATAGCGCAGGCTGCCCTGATAAGGTGCCGGCAGCCAGGTATCACCGAAGCGCCCGGCGAGCCAACCTTCAGGCGTCTCCATCAAGCACTCTTCAGCAACTTCCTGAATCGCGGTTAGCAGCGGCAGGCTGAGCTCATGGGCGGGGACGTAGCCAGAGATCAACTTGAGCACCACGTCGCCCCGGTCCTGGCGTTGCTGGCGCACCAGTACCCAGTATTCCTGACCCTGCCAGCAGAGGGTCAGGCGTACCGAGACGCCCAGGTTTGCCAGTTCGGCCTTGAAGCGGCTTGGATCATCGACAGTCACTGGCCGGCGGCGCTCCAACATCTCGCTGAAATTGAGCGGCCGTCCGAGGCTCTGGTAGCGCAAGCCTTCCGGGCTGGCTTCGACAAGCAGCGGCAGCGTCTTGAAGGCTGTGGGATTCTTGCGGATCAGCACACGCGGCATCGGCTCCTCCTGGCAGTAGGCGGCCGTTTGGCCGTGTTTATTGTTGTTGGGATAAAACGGCTGCGGCGGTACGCACGTTATCTGACAAGTGTTGCGGGTTGATGGTGCCAATGATGGCCGCTCCGACGCCGGGGTGGCTGAACAGCAACTCGAAGCTGAGCCGTACGGGATCCTCGTCTGGGGTCAGGCAAACATGGCCGCTGGCGAGCGCCTTCTTGACCAGGATGCCCTTGGCGTGTGCCTGAGCGTAGTCGAGCACCGGCCGCTCGGCCTGCTCGTTGAGGTTGTAGGTGACCATCGCACAGTCGCCATGCTCAAGGGCGAACAATCCGCCTTCCACCGTCTTGCCCGACAGGCCGTAACCGAGGATCTTGCCCTCGCGCTTGAGCTCCGCGAGCGCTTCGTAAACGCCACTGTGCTGCAGAATCTCCAGGTCGCGCCCGTCCGAGTGCACCAGTACAAGGTCGATACGGTCGGTTTTCAGCCGCTTTAGGCTGCGCTCGACGGAAAAGCGGGTATGGGCTGGTGAGAAATCGAAATGCGAACGACCGTCGATGAATTCCTCACCAACCTTGCTGACCACCACCCAATGGTCGCGCTGGCCTTGCAGAAGCGGGCCCAGGCGTTGCTCACTGACCCCGTAGGCGGGCGCGGTGTCGATCAGGTTGATCCCCAGATCCCGTGCTAGAGCGAGCAGTTGTCGCGCCTGCGAGTCGTCGGGAATACGAAAGCCGTTGGGGTACTTCACGCCCTGGTCACGACCCAGCTTGACGGTGCCCAGGCCCAGTGGCGATACATTCAGGCCGGTACTGCCGAGCGGGCGATGCAGGTGGTGGAGGGTCGTTTCCATCAGACCAATCCTTCCCAGAATGGCCCGGTGATCGCAGGGCGGAGCAGTTCAGGCAGTGGCGCCAGCGGTTGCGGTTGAATGCCGTCTCGGACCAATGCGCCTTCGACGCGATCAGCGAAATCCGGCGACAACGCCAGTTTGGTCGGCCAGCCAACCAGCAGACGGCCCTGTTCCGCGAGAAAGGCGTTGTCCGGTCTCGCCAATGCGGATTGCGCCGGCTCAGCTCGATCGATGCGCAGCGTTGCCCATTTCGCTGCAGAGAGATCGATCCAAGGCACCAGCTCGGCCAGTTCTTTCTTCGCAGCCGCAATCTGCGCCGCCTCATCGCGCGCCACCCCGCCCGCTTCGGCCAGATCGCCGCCCAGGTACCACACCCATTCACCGTCTTCAGCCGGGTGGCTGGTTACAGTGATGCGAGGTTTGGAGCCGCCGCCCAGGCAGTGCGCGTAAAGCGGCTTCAATGTTGGCGCCTTGACGATGACCATGTGCAACGGACGCTTCTGCATCGCCGGTTGGGCGAGCCCCAAGGCATTCAGCAGTTCGGCATTGCCCGCGCCTGCCGTCAGCACAATGCGTTGAGCGCGTATCGAGCGACCGTCGACGACTAGCCCCGTCAGTTCGCCGTTTTCCCGTAGTGGCTCGATTCGTTCGGCTTTAAGCAGGCCCGGGCCAGATAATTCAGCGAGTCGCTGGATCAGGCTAGGGACATCCAGCACCAGCTCGCTAAGGCGGTAAACCTTGCCTTTGAAGCGAGGATCCTGCAGCGCTGGTGGGAGTTCGCTCCCCTTGACCTGACCAACGCGTGAGCGGACGGCTTTGCTGGCAAAGAAGCTGGTGAGGTTGCCGGTCAGCGTGCCTGGAGACCACAGATAATGCGCGTCGGAGAGCAGGCGTACGCCGGAAAGGTCCAGTTCTCCGTTGCCGGCAAGTGCCTCGCGCCAGCGTCGCGGCATATCGGCGATGGCTTCGGATGCGCCGGTCAGCGCGCCGCTCAATGCGTACTTGGTTCCGCCGTGGATTATGCCCTGTGACTTGACGCTCTGCCCGCCGCCGAGCACGCCTTTGTCCACCAGCAGTGTCGAATAGCCCAGCCGGCGCAGGCGTGCGTTCAGCCACAGGCCGGCGACTCCGCCGCCAACGATCAAAACATCGGTGCTGAGTGAATCGGACATAGGCGGGCCTCATAGAGAAATCAGGCGCGCAGTATAACCGCTCACCTGTCGGCTTCAGCCGATCTGGCTAATGTCCCGTGCTGCCGGAAAACAGCTGAATCACCACGACGCCAGCTACGATCAGCGCCATGCCGAGTACTGCCGGAAGGTCGAGCTTCTGCTGGTAGATGACAGCCGCTGCGATGCTTACCAGGACGATGCCCAGGCCGGCCCAGATGGCGTAGGCGATTCCCACTGGGATGGTCTTGACCACTAGGGCAAGCATCCAGAACGACAAGCTGTAGCCCGCGATCACCAGAAACAGCGGTAGCGGGCGACTGAAGCCCGCCAACGACTTCATGGACGTGGTGGCAATCACTTCGGCGGTGATAGCGATGGCGAGATAGAAATAGCCAGTCATACGGTCTCCGGTTGCGGGCAGTGCCGGTCTGCGCTGCGTTCATTCGGCTCCCGCGGAACGGGCAAGTTCTGCGCAACGATAGCGGATTTCGCTTCGCGCTTCGCTGTGGCCGTTGCATTCGCCCCTTTGCTAAGCTCCGCGCCCATGAATCGTGCCCTCTATACCCTGCTGTTTCATCTCGCTTTGCCACTGATCGTGGTTCGTTTGTTCTGGCGCGCCCGTCGAGCGCCGGCTTATCGAACGCGCATCGGCGAGCGTTTCGCTGTCGGGTTGCCGGAGTTTCAGCCGGGTGGCATCTGGGTGCATGCGGTGTCGGTCGGCGAAAGCATTGCTGCGGCGCCGATGATCCGGGCGCTCAAGGAGCGTTATCCACTGCTGCCGATCACCGTGACCTGCATGACGCCGACTGGCTCAGAGCGCATCAAGGCGTTGTTTGGTGACACCGTGCAGCACTGCTATCTGCCTTACGATCTGCCCTGGGCGGCATCGCGCTTTCTAGAGCGTCTGCGGCCAAAGCTGGCGGTCGTGATGGAAACCGAGTTATGGCCCAACCACATTCACCAGTGCGCGCGTCGCGGCATCCCGGTGATGCTGGCCAATGCTCGGCTGTCCGAGCGCTCGGCACACGGCTATGCACGCTTCGCCCGGCTGACCGCGCCGATGCTGGCCGAGCTGAGCCTGATCGCGGCGCAGACCGAAGCCGAGGCCGTGCGCTTTCGACAGCTCGGTGCCCGTGAGACCAGCGTGCAGGTCACCGGCTCGATCAAGTTTGACCTGAGCATCGACCCGGCGCTGCCTGAGCGCGCCGCTCAGCTCCGTACGCAATGGGGCGCCGTATCCCGGCCGATCTGGATTGGCGCCAGCACGCACGCGGGGGAGGACGAAATTCTGCTGGCTGCCCATCGCCTGCTGTTAGCAGAGCACCCTGACGCGTTGCTGATTCTGGTGCCGCGCCACCCGGAGCGCTTCGGCTCGGTGTATGAGCTGTGCCGAAAACAGGGCTTCGCTACGGTTCGGCGATCGCTAGCGGAGCCGCCGCAGTCCGCTACACAGGTAGTACTTGGCGACACCATGGGTGAACTGCTGTTTCTTTTTGCACTCGCCGATGTCGCTTTTGTTGGCGGCAGCCTGGTGCCGACCGGCGGGCACAACCTGTTGGAACCTGCCGCATTGGGCAAACCTGTGCTGACGGGACCGCACCTGTTCAACTTTCTCGATATCGCCGCGCAGCTGCGCGATGCCGGTGCGCTTGCCGAAGTCGGCAGTGCACCTGAGCTGGTATCTGCAGTAGAGGCATTCTGGGTCGATCCCGCGCGCGCCGAGCAAGCGCGCAGCGCAGGCTTGACAGTGCTGAAGAACAATCAGGGCGCGTTGGGCCGTTTGCTGCAGGGGATTGGGGCTTTACTCTGTTAGCCGGGTATCAGCCTGTTTGCGAACGCTCCCGGTGACCGAAAATCTGCCGCGGAAAAGTGGTGTTCCGCCAGGCCCGTTGCTGGCCTGACGATCCTTGGAATTTCTTCCGGCTGAACGTAGCGGTAGCCCGTCCGACGATGCCAACTACTCGATGCGCACCGGGCGGGCGAAGTTCTCGGACAGATCTGGCGGCAGAAAGTCAGTGTCCGGGTCGTAGTCGGTTTTCAGATAACGCTGCAGATCTTCCAGGTCGCCGGGGTTGAGCGTTCCGGCCGCCTGTTTCAGGCGCAGACTGTCGATGATGTAGTCGTAGCGGGCATTGTTGTAGTCGCGCACCGAAGCGAACAGGCGGCGCTGCGTGTCGAGCACATCGACAATGTTGCGGGTGCCGACCTGGTAGCCGATATCGGTCGCCTCCAGCGCGCTCTGGTTGGAAATGATCGACTGCCGCCGTGCCTGCACCTGTTCCACATCGGTATTGACCGCCCGATAAAGGTTGCGCGTGGTTTCGACCACCTGACGCCGCAAGCTTTCACGCTGTTGCTCGGTCTGGGTCAGCTGGTGGAAGGCTTCGCGGCGCTGGGAGCTGATCAGCCCGCCGCTGTATAGCGGGATGTTCAGCTGCAGGCCGATGCTGCGCTGCTCGACGTCGCCGGTGTAACGGGGGATGCCTGGGACAGCCGCTTCGCTACCCGTGTTGGTGAAACCGAGGCTGTCGTTGTCGCCCTTACTGTAGCGCGCCACCGCGTCGAGGGTCGGCGCATGCCCAGAACGACGCTGGCGCAGCGTTTCCTCGGCAGCGTTGACGGCCTGATTACTGGCCAACAGGTCGAGGTTCTGCTGCGTGGCGGTGTTGACCCAAGCGCTGGCGTCATTGGGGATGGGCGGCAGCACCGGCAAACTGTGCTCGATGCCTTCCAGTGCCAGATACTCACGGTTGGTCAGGGTGAACAGCGCCTGGAACGCATCGTCCACTTGCCGTTGTGTAAGCAGTCGGTTGGCGCGCGCTGTATCGAAACCCGCCTGAGCTTCGAGCACATCGGTACGGTCGGACAAACCAACTTCGAAGCGCTCGTCAGCCTGGTCGAGCTGGCGTTGAAAGGCCGACTCTTCGGCCTTGGCTGCGGCCAGATTGTCTTGGGCACGTAACACGGCGAAGTAAGCTTGCGCCGTGAGGCGAATCAGGTCCTGCTCGGCAATCGAATACTCCAGCGCTGCCTGTTCGCTGATGGCTTCGGCCGCCTGTAATTGGAACCAGCGTTCAGGTCGAAAAATCGGCTGGCTGAGGGTCGCCTGATAGACAGTGCCGCTGCGTGACAGTGAGCGCGACCCCATGGACGTATCGACATCGGTGCGGGTATTGCTGAGCTCCGCACCGCCGCTGAGGTTCGGTAGCAGGCCAGCACGCGCTTGCGGCACGACTTCCTGGATCGCCTTGAATTGCGCGCGTGCCGCGGCGAGGTCGGCGTTGTTTTCAACCGCCTGTCGGTAGACGCTAACCAGGTCGGTCCGGGCGGAAAGTGGAGGTGCTGTCTCGGCCCAAGTCAGCCCGGACGAGGCGACGGTCACGGCGAGTGCCAACGTGAGTCTGCGCAGCATGTGCGTCTTTCCCTGAAGCGAAGTGATGGGCAAGGCTATGCGCGGGCATGCAGACGGTCAAGGCGCTTGAGCAGGGTGGTCGGGCCCTTGTTGGAGGCGATCAAGCATCAGGGTGTCAGGGATGGATATGACCCGGCGGTCGTGGCAGCTGCCATCGGCATGGTATTCCCAGCCACTCTTGATTAGACTCGGCCCGTTCTTGTCGGGGTGCCTTGAAGCGAAGGCTGAGATCGGAAAGTTCCGGATCCCGTTGAACCTGATCAGGTTAAGGCCTGCGTAGGGAACAAGATGTGCTCGCCAGTCTTTCGGCCAGCTCTCTCGGCGCCAGTCCCGGCGCGCCCCGATGCCCTTTTCCCGCCGTGTTTTTCAGGTTCGCTCCGACAACTTTCGAGGAGCTAGCCTGATGCGTGCAGAACAACAAAACCTGAGTGAATCCGCCCAAGTCGATCAGGGATCGATCCAGCCTTTCCCGCGTTCGCAGAAAATCTACGTCCAAGGCTCCCGCTCGGATATCCGCGTGCCGATGCGTGAGATCAGTCTGGACGTTACGCCGACCGATTTCGGCGGTGAGATCAACGCGCCGGTTCTGGTCTATGACACCTCCGGCCCTTACACCGATCCGAGCGTGACCATCGACGTGCGCAAAGGCTTGGCCGACGTGCGCTCGGCCTGGATCGACGACCGTGCCGATACCGAGCTGCTCGATGGCCTGACCTCGCACTTCGGCCAGCAGCGCCTGGCCGATGCCGAGCTGACCAAGATGCGCTTCGCCCATGTACGTAATCCTCGCCGCGCCAAGCCGGGCAAGAACGTCAGCCAGATGCATTACGCGCGTCAGGGCATCATCACGCCCGAAATGGAATACGTCGCCATCCGCGAAAACCTGAAGCTGCAGGAAGCGCGCGCGGCCGGCCTGCTCACCGAGCAGCACGCCGGGCAGAGTTTTGGTGCGTCGATCCCGAAGGAAATCACTGCCGAATTCGTGCGTGACGAGGTGGCCCGCGGTCGCGCCATCATTCCGGCGAACATTAACCATACCGAGCTCGAGCCGATGATCATCGGCCGCAACTTCCTAGTGAAGATTAACGGCAACATCGGCAACTCGGCGCTGGGGTCTTCGATCGAAGAAGAAGTCGCCAAGCTGACCTGGGGCATCCGCTGGGGCTCGGACACCGTGATGGACCTGTCCACCGGCAAGCACATCCATGAAACCCGCGAGTGGATCATCCGCAACTCGCCGGTGCCGATCGGTACCGTGCCGATCTACCAGGCGCTGGAAAAGGTCAACGGCGTCGCCGAAGACCTGACGTGGGAGCTGTTCCGCGACACGCTGATCGAGCAGGCTGAGCAGGGCGTGGACTACTTCACCATCCACGCTGGCGTGCTGCTGCGCTATGTGCCGCTGACGGCCAAACGCGTCACCGGTATCGTCTCGCGCGGCGGCTCGATCATGGCCAAGTGGTGCCTGGCGCATCACCAGGAGAATTTCCTCTACACCCACTTCGAGGAAATCTGCGAAATCATGAAGGCCTACGACGTCAGCTTCTCG
>Ga0070754_10000672_pt1 | contig 30596 bp, 34 predicted proteins | sample VirMetDEL_Sep_01_FD_75181 | JGI IMG/M metagenome (GOLD analysis project Ga0070754, IMG submission 75181) | Aqueous microbial communities from the Delaware River and Bay under freshwater to marine salinity gradient to study organic matter... | ecosystem: Environmental > Aquatic > Marine >...
GGGTACCGACGTCAAATCCGGCTCCAACCACTACGAAGAGAAGATTTCCTGGCTGCGTCAGGTCATCGAGTGGCACGAGGAACTGGGCGATATCGGCGGCCTGGCCGAACAGCTGCGCGTCGATATCGAGCCGGACCGGGTCTACGTCTTCACCCCCGACGGGCATGCCATCGATCTGCCCAAGGGCGCCACGCCGTTGGACTTTGCCTACCGCGTGCACACCGAGATCGGTCACAACTGCCGAGGCGCCAAGATCAACGGCCGCATCGTGCCGCTGACCTACAGCCTGCAGACCGGTGAGCAGGTGGAGATCATCACCAGCAAGCAGGGCTCGCCGAGCCGTGACTGGCTCAACCCCAACCTGGGCTACGTCACCACCAGCCGCGCACGGGCGAAGATCGTGCACTGGTTCAAGCTGCAGGATCGCGACCAGAACGTCGCCGCCGGCAAGCAGTTGCTCGAGCGCGAACTGGCACGTATGGCCCTGGTCGGTGCGGACTTCGACAAGCTGGCCGAGAAGGCCAACCTGAAAACCGCCGATGACCTGTTCGCCTCCCTTGGCGCCGGCGACGTGCGCCTGGCCCATGCGGTCAACCTGGCGCAGCAATTGGTCGAGCCGGAGCGCGGCAACGAGCAGCTGGAGCTGATCCCGCGCAAGGCTCAGGGCTTCAAGCCCGGCAAGCGTGGCGACATCCAGATCCAGGGCGTCGGCAACTTGTTGACGCAGATGGCAGGCTGCTGCCAGCCGCTGCCGGGCGACCCTATCGTCGGTTACATCACCCTCGGCCGCGGCGTCACCATTCACCGCCAGGATTGCCCCACGGCGCTACAGCAGACTGCGCGCGAGCCGGAACGCATGATCCAGGTGAACTGGGGGCCGGTGCCGGTGCAGACCTATCCGGTGGAGATCGTCATCAAGGCCTACGACCGTTCCGGTCTGCTGCGTGATGTCACCCAGGTGCTGCTCAACGAGAAGCTCAACGTACTGGCGGTCAACACCCGCTCGAACAAGGAGGACAACACCGCCTCCATGTCGATCACCGTGGAGATTCCGGGGCTCGATGCCCTGGGCCGCCTGTTGGCGCGAATCGGTCAGTTGCCCAATATCATCGAGGCGCGTCGTCACCGCGTGGCGTAACAGGACGTATTCATGTACCAACTCGATGACCTGCTGCACCTGATGGCTCGTCTGCGCGATCCGCAGCATGGCTGCCCGTGGGATCTGAAGCAGAGCTACGCGAGCATCGTGCCTTACACCCTGGAGGAGGCCTACGAGGTCGCCGACGCCATCGAGCGTGGCGACTTCGATCACCTGCCGGGCGAACTCGGTGACCTGCTGTTTCAGGTGGTCTACTACAGCCAGCTGGCGCAGGAGGAAGGGCGTTTCGACTTCGCCCGGGTGGTCGATGCCATCACCACCAAGCTGATTCGCCGCCACCCGCATGTGTTTCCCGATGGTGATCTGTACGGAGCGCCGGACGCGGCGAAGTTGGAGGAGGCTGCGGTCAAGCAGCGCTGGGAAGAGCTCAAGGCGCAGGAGCGCGCCGAGAAGGCCGCTGCGCCCGAGCAGCTTTCCCTGCTCGATGATGTACCGACCGCGTTGCCGGCGCTGTCGCGCGCGGCCAAGCTGCAGAAACGTGCTGCCCAGGTCGGCTTCGACTGGCCCGAAGCCTTGCCGGTGGTGGACAAGGTGCGCGAAGAGCTGGATGAAGTGCTCGAAGCCATGAGCGAGAACGATGCCGAGGCAGTGGCCGAGGAAATCGGCGACCTGCTGTTCGTCGTCAGTAACCTGGCGCGCCACCTGAAAGTCGACCCGGAAGCGGCACTGCGTGCGGCCAACGGCAAGTTCGAGCGGCGCTTTCGCTTTATCGAACAAAGCGTGCGTGAAGCGGGGCGCAGCATGGACGGCTGCTCGCTGGAGGAGCTGGACGCCCTGTGGGGCGAGGCGAAGAAGCTGGAGAAGATGTAGCCCGCATCATGCGCCGATCCGGGCTGGAGCGGTGGCCGCTTAGCCCTTATGCTGGGCGCCTTGGACTGGCAGCGCGACCTTGCGTCACTGCCGCAACACAATCATGTTCGGGATTTTTAGTCATGGGTCTTTCCCTGCGCGACCAGCTGCTCAAAGCCGGCCTGGTCAATGAAAAACAGGTCAAGCAGGCTGGCAAGCAGCAGCAGAAGCAGAAACGTCTGGCGCACAAGGGCCAGGCCGAGCTGGACGACACTGCGCGTCAGGCTGCGGTGCAGGCGCAGGCCGAGAAGGCGGCGCGTGACCAGGAGCTGAATCGTCAGCAGCAGGAAAAAGCCGAGCAGAAGGCGCGTACGGCGCAGGTCAAACAACTGATCGAGCGTTCGCGTCTGCCCAAGCTCGACGGCGAGGATTACTACAACTTCGTCGATGACAAGAAGGTCAAGCGCCTGCCGGTCAATACCATGGTGCGCAACAAGCTCTCCAACGGCTGGCTGGCCATCGTGCGTCATGGTGGCGGCTACGAGATCATCCCGCGCGAGGCTGCGTTGAAGATCCAGGAGCGCGACGCTTCGCGCATCGTCCTGCTCAACACCCATGTCGAAGAGCCGGATGCCGACGATCCTTACGCGGCCTATCAGATCCCCGACGACCTGATGTGGTAACGCTGCGTTACTGCACGCTCGCGTAGGGTGTGCTGTGCGCAGCGCGGGCTGATGCGATTGGCGCTGGGGTGCGTGGCGCACCCTTGCGCTAGTCGAGTCGCATTCAGCAGCTGTTGCCGCCCAGCAGCACCCGGCCAAAGCTGGCACCTGCATCCTGCGGGGTGATTGCCAGCAGGTGGTCCATGCGCAGGCGCTGTTCGCCGTCCGCTGTACGTACCAGCAGAAATTCTCCCTTGCTCGCTATCGTTTCGGTGGTCAGTGCCTGGCCCTGCAGGCGAGTGCCGTCGACCAGCTCGATATCCAGCTGATAGCGATGCATGCAGGCAATCTCCAGATAATCGTAGAGATCGCAGGCCAGGGGCTGGTAGTCGTCCATCGAGTTGTCCTCCGCGCAGGTTTCAGCCTAGCCGAGAAGTGATTCTGGCTACTTTCCCGTGGCGATAAAATACGCCGCAACCCGATACCGGCGTTGCGGCGCTTTTGTTTCGCGGATGCGTGTTACATCAGCGGAATGGTGTAGCTGACGATCAGGCGATTTTCGTCCAGATCACCGATGCTCGCGTTGGAGCGCACCATCGCGTTACGCCAGCGCACGCCCAGGTTCTTCAGTGGGCCTTGCTGGATGATGTAACTGATGTCGACGTCGCGCTCCCATTCCTTGCCACTCGCGCCGCCCACGCCGTCGAAGCCATCGCCGGTGACGTAGCGAACGAAGGCGCTCAGCCCCGGGATGCCGTAGCTGGCGAAGTTGATGTCATAGCGGGCCTGCCAGGATTTCTCGTCCTTGCGGGTGAAGTCGAGAATCTGCAGGTAGTTGACGATGTAGGGATCGGTTTCGCTCAGGAAGGGGAAGGCGTTGTCGCCGCCGACCTTCTGGTAGCCCAGGCGGAAAGTGTGGGCGCCGATACCGGCCCAGAGATTGACCGAAGTGAGGTCGTTGTCCACGTCGCCGCCGAGCTTGCGGCCGTTGTCCTGGGAGTCGAAGTAGGCCAGGTTGGCGCCCAGCTTCCAGTCGCCAATCGGCTGCACGTGGATCAGGTTGTAGAGCTTCTGGTCGTAGATGTCTTGCAGCTCGCCGTACCACAGGCCGACGGTGGTATTGCCGCCATTGAACTTGTAGTCGCCGCCGCCGAAGTTGTAACGGTCGCTCTTGCCGCCGACGTTGCTGGCGGTGATGTCCTGGCTGTCGGTGGAGTTGCGGAAGTTCACTTCACGCAGCTGGCCGCCATTGAGCGTCAGCCCGGCGAATTCCTGCGAGGTGATCATGCCGCCGTTGAAGACTTGCGGTAGCAGGCGCGAGTCGCCGGAGGACACGATAGGCAGCTTGGGCATCAGGCCGCCAACCTTGCCGACGGTCTTTGAAATACGCACTTTGACCGCGCCGGTCGCCTCTGAATACTCGTCCGGGCCTTCATCGCCAAAACCGTTGGGCAGCAGGTTGGTGCCGGCGCGGTCGTCCGAGGAGTCGAGCTTCAGGCCCAGGCCCGCGTAAGCGTCCAGACCAAAGCCGACGGTGCCTTCGGTAAAGCCGGACTCGGCCTTGAGGATGAAACCCTGCGCCCATTCTTCACGCTTGGACTGCTGCGCGGCTGTGGTGTCGCGCAGGTCACGGTTCATATAGAAGTTGCGAAGTTCGAGGGTGGCCTTGCTGTCACCGATGAAGTCGGCCTGTGCCAGGCTTGGTAGGGTGAGGCTGGCGCCCAGCGTGGCGAGGGCCACGGCGCGGGCGAGGGGAGTCTTGCTCATTATTGTTGTCTCCTCGTTGTTATAAGCAGGTCGGCCACGAAATGACCGGCCAGTTACGGCGCGGTGAAATAAAGCATTTCACCTGCGAGTCGACTGTAAGACTTTAGTCTGGCGGGGCTTTGAGCGAAGCGGCGGCATCGTTGAGAGGGCTCTAGCTTGCGCCCGGCAAGGCTTTGCTCGGTTTTGCCGACCATCGGGAATATTCCCGGCGGGGGTACGGCAGCTGAGAAAAGTCGGCAACCGTTGGTCGATAAAGATTAAAGCTCGCCCTTAGATGGCCGTTAAGTTCGGCAGATAACCTATTCAGGTACCCAGTCATGAACCCTCTGAGCTCTCTCAACTCCGCCGCTTCCCGTACTGCGCAAGCCAGCCAGCCCATGGCCGCGCGTAACAACGCCGCCGATGCGCAGGCTACGCTGGCCAACCGCCTCGCGGAGAAGCTGGGTGTACAGCCGGGCTCGCTCTCTGGGTCGCGCGAGGACTACACCCCGGAGAAAGTGGCCGGGCGGATTCTGGGCTTCATCGAGCAGCGCTTGCAGAGCGAGGCTGCTGCCGGCGCTGACCCGGCCAAGTTGGACAAGCTGTTGTCTCAGGCGCGCGAGGGCGTGGAGAAGGGGTTCGCCGAGGCACGCAAGATTCTCGATGGCATGGGCGTATTGAAAGGCCAGGTAGCCGGCGATATCGATGACACCTACAAGCGTATTCAGGATGGTTTCGGTGACCTCGACAAGCGCTTCGGTAGCGCTGCCCAGAGCCCTTCGGACAAGGTCGCTCTGGCCGGTTACAGCGAACGCTTCAGCGCACTGGCGGAGACCTTCGAGCTGTCCGTAACCACTCGCGATGGTGACCGTCTGCGTATTTCCGTGGCGCAGGCTTCGGCCAATTGGTCGCAGAGCAGCTTCGCCGCTTCCAGCGATGGCAAGTCCGCGACCGTGGCGGGTAGCAGTCAGTCCGGCAGCATGCGCATTGGTGGCTGGCAGGTGGACGTCGAAGGCGAGTTGGATGATGACGAGGTCAAGGCGCTGGAGAAGCTGTTCGGCCAGGTGCAGGATCTCTCCGACAAGTTCTATGCCGGTGATCTGGCCGGCGCTTTCGACCGCGCCATGGCACTGGACATGGATGGCGAGCAATTGGCGTCGATGTCGCTGCGCCTGACCCAGACCAGCGTGCGGCAGGCCACCGATGCCTATGGTTCGGTAGCCGGGCAGGGTGCCAGTGCGACCAATACAGGTCTGCAGGATTACGCTCAGGGGCTGCTCGATGCGCTGCGCAGCGCGGGTGAGCTGGCACAGGAGCCGCGCAGCATGCTCAAGGAATTGCTCAAGGGCGGCTTCTCGCTCGATGAGCGCTTCGATCTGCCGCGCCTGGAGAAAGCCGACAGCCTCAACCGCAGTCTGCTCGACGGGTTGCAGTCGCTGGTTGCCGGCGAGGCGGGCAAGGACGCCGACGCGAGCTGATCGACGCCGGTGCTAAACTGTGCACCTTGCTGATCGTGAGGTGCGTTCATGACGCCTGAATGCCAACTTTTCGGAACCCTGGGCTGCCATCTCTGCGAGGTGGCCGAGGCGCTGCTCATGCCATTCGTCGAGAATGGCCTGCTGGTCGAGTTGATCGACATCGCCGAGCATGAGGGGATGGTCGAGCGCTACGGATTGCGTATCCCGGTACTGCGTCGCTGCGACACGGGTGGTGAGCTGAACTGGCCATTCGATGCCGAGCAGGTGGTGGCCTTTCTGAGCTGAGCGCGACATTCCAACAAATTGCAGGCAATAAAAAACCCGCCGGTTAAGGCGGGTTTTGATTTGGTCGGAGAGACAGGATTCGAACCTGCGACCTTCTCGTCCCGAACGAGACGCGCTACCAAGCTGCGCTACACTCCGAATGAGGCGTATTCTACTGAAAAACTTTTATCGCACAAGGGGTTAGCCTGAAAAAATCTTCGAGCTGAGCATCCAGTCGTCAGCCGGTTTGGGTTCCCGGCATCTTTCAGTAGCGCCTCACGTGCCCTTGTTCAGAGCTCCTTGACCGTCTGCACCTGATCCTTGTTGATCGTGGCGCGCTTGCCGTCGAGCTGCTCGAATTCGTAGAAGCCGGATTCTTCATCGAAGTTGGGCTTGTCGACGGTCTGGATCTCACGCCCGTCATTCAGCGTGATCACCGACGGCGTGGAGCAGCCGGCCAGTACAGCGAAGCCGATCGTCATAAGCAGGGCGGGGATGATCCGTTTGTTCATGGTCTGTCTCCTTGGGTACTAAAAGGGATGCTATACCCTGGCTCAGACGTAAAACTGTCACATGAGTTCCGCCGAGGCAGATGTGTTTCAGCCAGGCAATGGATGAGCCGTCAGTGTTTCCGGTGTATTGAAATTGGCCAGTCGGGCGTCGCCCGCCGGGCACTCGACGGCGATGGGGGACAGTTTGCCGAACCAGCGTTGTGGGCTGCGCTCGCCGGATTGCCAGGCCTGCTCCAGGTCGTCCTTCAGTCGTGTGGGGAGCAGGCAGAACAGCGGTTGCCAGTAATTACCCTGGCGAATCACCACCGGTTGGCTGCCTGATTGCGCCAGCAGCGACTCGAGCAGTGCGCGGTCGACCAGCGGGGCGTCACACGGCAATACCAGCATCTGTTCGTGGCGTGCTGCGGCCATGCCGGCGCGAATGCCTGCCAGCGGCCCCTGGAAGTCTTCATCCTCGTCGGCGACCAGCTGATCGGCATAAGGCGCATAGCGTTCATTGTTGCGGTTGCAGGAAATGATCAGGTCGTCGCTCATTGGTCTGGTCAGGTCATGCAACCAGGCGATCAGTGGGCGGCCTTGCCATTCCAGCAAACCCTTGTCGTGGCCGCCCATGCGCTGGCCGCGGCCGCCGGAAAGCAGTAGTACCGAGCAGCTGGGAAGGGCTTTGGAAGCGGGCATGCAGGCAGTCTCCGAGGGCAGGCTGTGTGATATAACAGCGCCCATTGTCTACTAATTGGATGCCTGCCATGAACCACAAGGCCGAAGCGGTTTTCGTGCCGCTGAACATCGCCGTGCTCACCGTCAGCGACACGCGTACGCTGGAGAACGATACCTCGGGGCAACTGCTGGTTGATCGCCTGACTGCCGCCGGCCACCAGCTGGCCGCTCGCGTGCTGCTCAAGGACGACCTGTACAAGATCCGCGCCCAGGTAGCGACCTGGATCGCCGAGGACCTGGTGCAGGTCGTGGTGATCACGGGCGGCACCGGCTTCACCGGCCGTGACAGCACGCCGGAAGCGGTCGCCTGCTTGCTGGACAAACAGGTCGACGGCTTCGGTGAGCTGTTCCGGCAGATATCCGTTGCCGATATCGGCACCTCCACCATTCAGTCGCGCGCGCTGGCCGGTCTGGCCAATGGCACCCTGGTGTGCTGCCTGCCGGGTTCGACCAACGCCTGCCGCACCGCCTGGGATGGCATTCTCGGCGAGCAGTTGGATGCGCGGCACCGTCCCTGCAACTTCGTCCCGCACCTGAAACAGATTGCTGCCTGCGAGACCCGTGGATGAGTGGTTGCGATCACCCCGGCCTGTTGCCAATGGAAGCAGCGCTGGAACGCCTGCTGGCGCTGGCAGAGGCGGCGCCGATCGAGCAGGTCGAGCAGGTTGCGCTGGCCGAGGCTGATGGTCGGGTGCTGGCCGAGCCGCTGATCGCAGCGCTGGATCTGCCGCCCTGGGCCAACAGCGCCATGGACGGATATGCCCTGCGGCTGGCCGACTGGAACGACCAGCCGTTGCCGGTCAGTCAACGCATTCAGGCCGGTACTGCGCCTGCGCCCCTGGAGCCAGGAACCTGTGCGCGCATTTTCACTGGAGCGCCGCTGCCTGAGGGCGCCGACACCGTGGAAATGCAGGAAAACGTCGAAGTCGATGAAGCGGGGCACGTGCATTTTTGCCAGCAGATGAAGGTCGCTCAGAACGTCCGTGCTCAAGGTCAGGAAACTCGCATCGGCGATTGCGTGCTGCCGGCAGGCACGCGTCTGGGGCCTATCGAACTGGGGCTGGCGGCCTCTCTCGGCGCTGCGCACTTGTCGGTGCGTCGCCGCCTGCGCGTCGCCGTGCTGTCCACCGGGGATGAGCTGGTCGAGCCAGGGCAGGCCTTGGGGCCGGGCCAGATCTACAACAGCAATCGACGCCTGCTGATCGCCTGGTTGCAGCGGCTGGGTTGCAGCGTGGTCGATGCAGGCATCCTTCCCGATGACCTGCAGCTCACCCGCGAGGCGCTGGGCGGCCTGGGCGAGGTCGACCTGATTCTCTCCACGGGGGGTGTTTCTGTCGGTGAGGCAGATTTTCTTGGCATGACCCTGCGCGAGGCCGGCGAGCTGGCGCTGTGGAAGCTGGCGATCAAGCCCGGCAAACCACTGACGTTCGGTCATTACCAGGGCGTTCCGGTCATTGGCTTGCCGGGCAACCCGGCCTCGACACTGGTTACCTTCGGCCTGCTGGCGCGTCCTTACATGCTGCGCCGCCTGGGCGTGCAGCGTGTCGAACCCCTGGGTTTCGCGGTGCCGGCAGGTTTTGTCTGGCGCAAGCCGGGCATGCGTCGCGAGTACCTGCGGGCACGCCTAGAGCGGGGGCGGGTGGTGCCCTACGCCAATCAGAGTTCAGGTGTGCTGCGTAGCGCCGCCTGGGCCGAAGGGCTGGCCGAGGTGATGGAAGGCAGCACGCTGGCCGAGGGGGATATGCTGCGCTTTATCCCGCTGAGCGAGATTCTCGGCTAGCGCCTGAGTTGCCCGGCCGTGCGAATGGTCGGGCGCTTTAGATGGTGTGGCGAAACTACTGGGTCACATTTATAACGATAGAATTTGCAAATGAGCCTTATAGCGGGCATATTCGCCAGCTTGTAAATTCAATCGACACGGTCGTGCCCATGCTAAGACGCTTCGCACCCCTCGTGCCTCTTGCACTCACAGCCTTTCTCGCTGCCTGCGCCGGCCACGCGCCGCAACCGCAGATCAGCGAAGCCGCGGTCGAGCCAGTTGCTCGTCCGCTCTCCCAGCAGGTCGAGCCTGAGCCTGCCGACGATGAAATCGCCGCGCTGACCGACGACAAACCCTACGAAATGCCGCAGCTGGCTGACAGTCTGCTCGACCTCGGGCGTTCGCTGATCGGTACGCGTTATCGCTATGGCGGCACTTCGGTGCAGTCTGGTTTCGATTGCAGCGGTTTCGTGGGTTACCTGTTCCGCAAGGAAGTTGGTCTCGAACTGCCGCGTTCGACCCGTGAGTTGATCAAGCTGGACGCGCCCAAGGTGGCGCGCGCCGATCTGGAGCCGGGTGATCTGATTCTGTTCAACGACCGTGGCCGTGGTCGCGTCAGCCATGCCGGCATCTACCTGGGCGATGACCAGTTCATCCACTCCAGCAGCAGCCGCAGCGGTGGTGTGCGTATCGACAGCCTGGACGACAGCTACTGGAACCGCAGTTACCTGCAGGCCAAGCGCGTCCTGGCACTGGCTCCGGTGGAAGAACAGGTCGCCGCCAAGCGCCACAACTGATGGGTCACGGCGTAACCCAAGGGTTGCGCCGTTCGTCGTGAATCGGCAGAGTAGAGCGCATTCAGGCTCTGGATCGCCTCGCTTATGCCCGTCACGACCCGTGTTGCCCTCATTTCTCTCGTGCTGCTGCTGAGTGCCTGTAGCAGCCGCGCACCTTCTCCTCAGCCGACCTATATTCCTCCGGTGTCTTCTTCCGCCTATCAGGGCGGTACTGATGATGTGTTGTTTCGCGCGCTGGGGTTGGTCGGCACGCCTTATCGCTATGGCGGTAACACGCCAGAGGGTGGCTTCGACTGCAGTGGTCTGATCGGCTATGTATACCGCGATGCTGCGGGTATCCGCCTACCGCGCTCGACCCGCGAGCTGAGTGCGATGCGCACTCCGGACGTTCGCCGCGATGCGCTGCAAAGCGGTGATCTGGTGTTCTTCGCCACCAATGGCGGGCGCGCTGTCAGTCACGCCGGTATCTACGTCGGCGAGGGGCGTTTCGTACATGCGCCGTCCACGGGCGGTACGGTGCGTCTGGACAGTCTCGACAACGTCTACTGGCAGCGTGTCTACCTCGATGCCAAGCGTGTGATCACGCCCGAGCTTGCCCGCAATCCCTGACCAGCCATGGCCGAGCCCATTCGCCTGCCGCCTCAGCCCGAGGCTTGCGAGCTGTGCGCACGGCCGGTTGCGCTGACGCGTCATCATTTGATTCCCAAAGCACTGCACGACAAGGCCTACGTGCAGAAACGCTTCGCTCGCCACGCGCGGATCACGGCCACGCTCTGGGTCTGTCGCGCCTGCCATAACCAGATTCACCGGTTGTTCAGCGAAAAGGAGCTGGCGCTGACCTATAACAGCCGCGACGCGCTGCTGGGTGATGAGCGTCTGCGTACCTTCGTCGAGTGGCTGGCCACCAAACCGGCGGGCTTCACGCCCAGGCATTGAGCGGTCTCGGCGTTGACGCGCAGGGCTGCCAGCCTCTACCCTGCGCGCCTTGCTTCAGGTGCCCCGAGTTGCCGTCAATTGCGCATGAGGGGTGAAACAGGGAAGCCGGTCCGAATGCCGGCGCTGCCCCCGCAACGGTAGGTGAGTCAAACACCGCTCATGCAGTCTGCAACGCCACTGTGCTCTGCACGGGAAGGCGCGGTGTCGAGCCTTTGGGTTCACTCACGAGCCCGGAGACCGGCCTGTCGCAATTTCACGGCATCGCGGAGGGCGTTGTCCGGCCGACGCTCCGGTTTCCCGGGGTGTTGGTGTTTCCTGTCTTCCGCTCGCCTGACCAGCCATTGGCGCCTGGGTGAGAACGTGCGGATCATCGCGACCTGCTTTCTCATCGCCGCGTCTGCTGTTTAACCAACAGCAGACGCGGGTGCCTGATGTACAGGAGCACAGCATGAACGAGTCCAGCGAACGTGATGCCCGCCACAAGGCGCGCATGCAGCGCAAGAAAGCCCTGATCGACGAGAAGATCGCCCAGGCTCAGGACGAATACGGCCTGCTGCTGGTGCACAGCGGTAATGGCAAGGGCAAGAGCAGCAGCGCCTTCGGCATGGTCGCGCGCGCCCTCGGTCATGGCCTCCGGGTCGGCGTGGTGCAGTTCATCAAGGGCGCTGCCAGCACCGGTGAGGAAACCTTCTTCAGGCGCTTTCCCGAAGAGGTCAGCTACCACGTCATGGGCGAGGGCTTTACCTGGGAAACCCAGGATCGTCAGCGGGATATCGCCAAGGCGCAGGAAGCCTGGGCTGTGGCCCGGCGCCTGCTCAGCGACGAGTCCGTCGGCCTGCTCGTGCTGGACGAGCTGAACATCGCCCTCAAGCATGGCTACCTCGAACTGGACGCGGTGCTGGCCGATATCGAGGCCCGGCCGCTGCTGCAGCATATGGTGGTGACGGGCCGTGGCGCCTTGCCGGGGATGATCGAGGCGGCCGATACGGTCACCGAGATGAGCCTGGTCAAACATGCCTTCAAGTCCGGGGTTAAGGCTCAGAAGGGCGTCGAATTCTGATGGCTGCACGTCACTGCCCGGCACTGTTGATTGCCGCCCCGGCTTCCGGCCAGGGCAAGACCACCGTGACTGCCGCCCTGGCGCGCCTGCATACGCGCCAGGGGCGGCGAGTGCGGGTATTCAAGTGCGGTCCGGATTTTCTCGATCCGATGATCCATGCCCGTGCCAGTGGCGCGCCGGTGTACCAGCTCGATCTGGCCATGGTCGGTGAGGGCGAGAGCCGTCGACTGTTGTGGCAGGCCGCAGGCGAGGCCGATCTGATTCTCATCGAAGGGGTGATGGGGCTGTTCGATGGCAAGCCCTCGGCGGCCGATCTGGCGCGTCGTTTCGGCGTGCCGGTGCTGGCGGTGATCGATGGCGCAGCGATGGCGCAGACCTTCGGTGCGCTGGCCCATGGCCTGGCCACCTTCCAGCCAGACCTGCCTTTTGCCGGCGTGCTCGGCAACCGCGTGGCCAGCACCCGTCATGGCGACATCCTGCGCGATGCATTGCCGCCCAGCATTCGCTGGTTCGGCGCCTTGCCGCGTAGCGCTGCGGTGGAACTGCCCAGCCGTCACCTGGGCCTGGTGCAGGCAGGCGAGCTGGCTGATCTGGACGCGCGCCTGGATGCCGCTGCCGATGCGCTGGCAGCTACCGCCGACGTCGACCTGCCGCCGGCAGTGAGTTTTGCCGCGCCGGTGATTGAGCCGCCACCTGAGCTGCTGGCCGGAGTTCGTATCGGCGTGGCGCGTGACGCGGCGTTCGCCTTTCTCTATCAGGCCAACCTCGACCTGCTGCACGCACTGGGGGCCGAGCTGCATTTCTTCTCGCCATTGAGCGACCGCGCGTTGCCCGACGTGGACAGCCTTTATCTGCCGGGCGGTTATCCCGAGTTGTACCTGTCCGAGCTGGAGGGCAATCAGGCCATGGCTGACGCGATTCGTGTCCATCACCGGGCCGGCAAGCCGCTGCTCGCCGAATGTGGCGGCATGCTCTACCTGCTCGATGAGCTGCGTGACAAACAGGGCGCCAGTGGGCGCATGCTCGGTCTGCTCAGCGGCAGCGCGGCATTGCAGGCCCGCCTGACGGCTCTGGCCCTGCAGGAGGTGACGTTGCCGGAGGGTGAGCTGCGCGGCCACAGTTACCACCACTCGCGGCTGGAAAGTCCATTGCAGCCCCTGGCGCTCGGCCGCTGCCCGAATGGCAAGCCAGTGGCCGAGGCGGTGTACCGCCTGGGTCGACTCACCGCCAGCTATATCCACTTCTACTTACCGTCCAACCCGGAGGCAGCCGCTGCGCTGTTGCGTCCGTGACCGACCACGCCTTCAGTCTTGAGGAGCGCGCTGCGGTTTACCGCGCCATCGCCGAGCGCCGTGACATGCGCCACTTCGCCGGTGGCCAGGTGCCGCCCGAGGTGCTGGCGCGCCTGCTCGAAGCGGCGCACCACGCGCCCAGCGTCGGCCTGATGCAGCCCTGGCGTTTCCTGCGTATCAGCGATCGGCCGTTGCGCGAGGCGGCCCATGCGCTGGTGGAGGCCGAGCGGGAACGCACTGCCGAAGCCCTGGGCGAGCGTTCGGATGAGTTCATGCGGCTCAAGGTCGAAGGTATCCGCGATTGCGCCGAACTGCTGGCGGTGGCGCTGATGGACGGGCGTGAAGCGCATGTCTTCGGGCGACGCACCTTGCCGGAAATGGACATGGCCTCGGTCGCCTGTGCCATTCAGAATCTCTGGCTGGCCGCGCGGGCCGAAGGGCTGGGGCTTGGCTGGGTATCGCTGTTCGACCCCGAGGCACTCGCCGAGCTGCTGGGGATGCCGGCCGGCAGCAAGCCGGTGGCGCTGCTGTGTCTGGGGCCGGTGCATGCCTTTTACGAAAAACCGATGCTGGTGGAAGAGGGCTGGGCCAAGCCGCGGCCCCTGGCCGAGTTGCTGTTCGAGAATCGATGGGGAATACAGGGTGACTGAAAGATGAGCCTGGCGCTGATCACCTACGCTGGCGTGGCGCTGGACGCCGCGCTGGGCGAGCCCCGGCGCGCGCACCCGCTGGTGGCTTTCGGGCGTCTGGCCGAGCGCCTGGAGCAGCGCTTCAATCCCGCCGGCGGCGGTTGGCGCAGCCATGGCGTCACGGCCTGGTGTCTGGCGGTACTGCCGCTGACCTTGATCACCTGGTTGCTGACGCAGGTCAGCTCACTGGGCTGGGCGGTGGAGATCCTGGCCCTGTACTTCGCCCTTGGCCTGCGCAGCCTGTATGAACATGCGCAACCGGTGGCGCAGGCGTTGCGCCTGGGCGATCTGGCCCTGGCGCGTGAGCGCGTCGGCTGGATGGTCAGCCGTAACACCGCCGAACTGGATGCCACGGGCGTGGCCCGCGCCGGTACCGAATCGGTGCTAGAGAATGGTTCCGATGCGGTGTTCGCCGCCTTGTTCTGGTTCATCGTCGCTGGCTCGCCGGGCGTGGTCCTGTATCGCCTGAGCAATACCCTCGATGCCATGTGGGGTTATCGCAACGACCGCTTCGAGCGTATTAGCTGGGCCGCGGCGAAGATCGGTGACGTGCTCAATTACGTTCCTGCACGCCTGGTGGCGCTGACCTATGCACTGCTCGGGCGCACCGCCCTGGCCCTGCGCTGCTGGCGCAAGCAGGCCCCGTTGTGGGACAGTCCCAATGCTGGCCCGGTGATGGCCTCTGGTGCAGGCAGTCTCGGCGTGAGCCTGGGCGGTGCGGCGGAGTATCACGGCGAGCGGCATGAGCGCCCGCAGTTGGGCGAGGGGCCGGCGCCGCGTGCGCGGGATATCGAGCGGGCGATGAATCGAGTCGTCGCAGGCGTTGGCTTGTGGCTGGTGTGCCTGATCCTATGGGAGGTCTGGGTTGCTTGAGCATGGAGGTCGACTGCGCGCCGCTGCGCAGCGCTATGGCATCCCCCTGGAAGACTGGCTGGATCTGTCCACCGGGGTGGCGCCCTACGGTTGGGATCTGCCGGCCGTCCCCGGTTCGGCCTGGGCGCGCCTGCCCGAAGCGGACGATGGGCTGGAACAGGCCGCGCGCGACTACTATGGCGCCGTCAGTCTGCTGCCGGTCGCCGGCTCGCAGGCAGCGATCCAGGCCTTGCCGCGTCTGCGCCGCGACGCCAGCGTGGGCATCATCGCGCCGACCTACGCCGAGCACGCTGCCGCCTGGCGTCGCGAAGGCCACCGTGTCACCAAGCTCAGCGAAGGTTCGGTGCATCGCGCGCTGCCGCAGCTGGATGTGCTGCTGCTGGTCAACCCAACAACCCGACTGGTCGCCTGATCGAACCGGCCCGTCTGCTCGACTGGCACGATGAACTGGCCGAGCGGGGCGGCTGGCTGGTGGTCGACGAAGCTTTCATGGATTGCACGCCGGAGCACAGCCTGGCCGCCTACAGCGACATGCCGGGGCTGATCGTGCTGCGCTCGTTCGGCAAGTTCTTCGGCCTGGCCGGCTTGCGTCTGGGCTTCGTCCTGGCCGCCCAGGCGCTGCTGGATGAGCTGCAAGTCCTGCTCGGCCCCTGGGCAGTCAGCGGCCCGGCGCGCAGCGTGGCGCATAGCCTACTGGTCGATGGCGAGGGGCAGCGTCGCCAGCGTGAACGCCTGCTGGCCGACGGCGAGCGCCTGACGGCGCTGCTGCGTGATTGTGGCCTGCCGTCGACCGGGGGCTCGTCGCTGTTCCAGTTCTGCTGCACCCGTCGCGCCGTGCCCTGCGCCGAGCTGTTGGCGCGGCGTGGCATCCTGGTGCGGCTGTTCGCCGAGCTGGACAGCCTGCGTTTCGGCCTGCCGGCGGACGAATCAGGCTGGCTGCGGTTGGAGCAGGGGCTGCTGGAGTGCGCGCCGATCCTGGCGAGTCTCGAGGAAACGCCCTGATGGCTACGCTGATGGTGCAGGGCACCACCTCCGATGCGGGCAAGAGCACGCTGGTGACGGCGCTGTGCCGCTGGGCGCGGCGCCAGGGCATTTCCGTCGCGCCGTTCAAGGCGCAGAACATGGCGCTCAACTCTGCCGTGACCGCCGACGGTGGCGAGATCGGCCGGGCGCAGGCGGTGCAGGCACAAGCGGCCGGCCTGCAGCCACATACCGACATGAACCCGGTGCTGCTCAAGCCCAACAGCGACATGGGCGCCCAGGTGATTATCCACGGCCGCGCCATCGGCAACATGCAGGCGCTGACCTATCACGGTTACAAGCCAGTGGCTATGGCGGCGGTGCTGGAGTCCCACGCGCGTTTGCTGGAGCGCCATGAACTGGTGCTGGTCGAGGGCGCAGGCTCGCCGGCCGAGATCAACCTGCGTGCCGGCGACATCGCCAACATGGGCTTTGCCGAGGCGGTGGATTGCCCGGTGATTCTGATCGCCGACATCGACAAGGGCGGTGTGTTCGCTCATCTGGTTGGCACCCTGGAGCTGCTCAGCCCGAGCGAGCAGGCGCGCATCCGGGGCTTCGTGATCAATCGTTTTCGCGGTGACATCGCGTTGCTCAAGCCCGGGCTGGACTGGCTCGAACAGCGCACCGGCAAGCCGGTACTCGGCGTGCTGCCATACCTGATGGACTTTCACCTGGAAGCCGAGGATGCCGTCGATACCCGTCAGCAGACCAAAGGCGATGAGGCCTTGCGTGTGGTGGTGCCGGTGCTGCCGCGCATCAGCAATCACACCGATTTCGACCCGTTGCGCCTGCATCCGCAGGTGCACCTGAGTTTCGTCGGACCCGGTCAGGCCATTCCGCCGGCGGACCTGATCATCCTGCCTGGCTCCAAGAGCGTGCGTGCCGATCTCGCACGTCTGCGTGAGCAGGGCTGGGATAAGGCAATCGCCCGCCACTTGCGCTATGGCGGGAAGGTTCTGGGCATCTGCGGAGGACTGCAGATGCTCGGTCGACAGATTCACGATCCGCACGGCCTTGAGGGCGCGGCGGGTAGCAGCGAGGGGCTGGCCCTGCTGGATTTCGAAACGGTGCTGGAGCCGGAAAAACAGCTGCGCAACGTGCGCGGCCATTTGTGTCTGGAGCAGGCGCCGGTCAGCGGCTACGAGATTCACGCTGGCGTCAGTCGCGGGCCGGGGCTCAACGGCGCCGTGCAGCTCGATGACGGGCGCCGCGACGGTGGCCTCAGTGCCGATGGCCAGGTGTTCGGCACCTACCTGCATGGCCTGTTCGAGCAGCCGCTGGCGTTCGCCGCACTGTTGCGCTGGGCCGGGCTGCGCGAGGTGCAGGCAGTGGATTATCAGGCGCTGCGTGAGCGCGATATCGAGCGCCTGGCGGATCAGGTGGAGCTGCACCTGGATACCGAGCAGTTACGGGTTCTCTGTGGTCTGTGACGAGCGCGACGCACGAGCTATTGAACGGTGCGCACGGCGCACGCAACGGAGTGAAGATGCTTGAATTGATCCTCGGCGGTGCCCGTTCCGGCAAGAGCCGGTTGGCCGAGAAACTGGCCGGTGAGTCGGGGCTGGAGGTGGTCTATGTCGCCACCTGTCAGCCACTCGACGGCGAGATGAACACACGTGTCGCCCAGCATCGCGCGCGGCGGCCGGCCCACTGGGCGCTGGTCGAAGAGCCGCTGGCGCTGGCTCGCGTGCTGCGCGAACAGGCTGCGCCGGGGCGTTGCCTGCTGGTCGACTGCCTGACCCTGTGGCTGACCAATCTGCTGATGCTGGAAGATCCGGCGCGGCTCGAGGCTGAGCGAGAGGCATTGCTCGGCTGCGTGAGCGAGCTGCCGGGGCGCATCCTGCTGGTCAGCAACGAAACCGGCCTGGGCGTGGTGCCGCTCGGCGAGTTGACCCGCCGTTATGTCGATGAGGCCGGCTGGCTGCACCAGGCACTGGCCGAGCGCAGCCAGCGTGTGCTGTTCACTGTCGCCGGGCTGCCCATGCTGCTCAAGGGGGATTCGTTATGACTCTGCAATGGTGGCAAGGGCCCTGTCAGCCACTCGATCATGTCGCTCGCTCCAAGGCGCAGACCCGTCAGGCGCAACTGACCAAGCCGGCGGGTTCGCTCGGGCGCCTGGAAGCGCTGGCCATTCATCTGGCGGCCTTGCAGGGGCGCGAGCGGCCGAGCCTGGACAAACTGTGTATCGCCATTTTTGCCGGCGACCATGGCGTGGTCGCCGAGGGGGTTTCCGCTTTCCCGCAGGCGGTGACCGGGCAGATGCTGGCCAACTTCGTCAGCGGCGGCGCGGCCATCAGCGTGCTCGCGCGCGAACTCGATGGCACGCTGGAGGTCATCGACCTGGGTACGGCCGAGCCGTTGCCGCCATTGCCTGGCGTGCGCCATCTGCAGGTCGGTGCTGGTACGCAGAACTTCGCCTGCGCTCCGGCCATGACCCTGGCGCAGGCGCTGATTTGCCTGGAAGCCGGCCGCGACAGTATCCAGCGTGCGCGTGCGCTCGGTTGCGACCTGTTCGTCGGCGGTGAGATGGGCATTGGCAATACCACTGCGGCGGCAGCGCTGGCCTGCTGGCTGCTGAATTGCCCGGCGAGCGAGCTGGCCGGCCCCGGTACCGGACTGGACGGCGCTGGCGTGGCGCACAAGGCGCGGGTGATCGACGCCGCGCTGGCGCTGCACCGGGGGCAGATCGGCGATCCGTTGCAGGCGCTGATTCACCTCGGTGGCTTCGAGATCGCCGCGCTCGTTGGCGCCTACCTGGCCGCTGCACAGCACGGCATTGCGATATTGGTTGATGGCTTCATCTGCAGCGTTGCGGCCTTGCTCGCCGTGCGCCTGAACCCTGACTGCCGTGACTGGCTGCTGTTCGCCCACCACGGCGCCGAGCCGGGTCACGTGCGCGTCCTGCAGGCGCTGGAGGCCGAACCGCTGCTGGAGTTGGGCCTGCGTCTGGGCGAGGGCAGTGGTGCTGCGCTGGCCGTGCCATTGCTGCGTCTGGCCTGTGCCCTGCACGGACAGATGGCGACCTTCGCCGAAGCCGCCGTGGCGCAGAGGCCAGGCTGATGCTGCATCTGGAATTGCTGCGTCATGGCGAGACCGAGCTGGGCGGCGGCTTGCGCGGCAGCCTGGACGATGCGCTGACCGAACAGGGCTGGGCGCAGTTGCGGGGCGCCGTGCAGGGTGCCGGCCCCTGGGATCGCCTGATCAGCTCGCCGCTGCAGCGCTGTGCCCGGTTTGCCGAGGCGCTGGCCGCCGCTCATGCCTTGCCGCTGCACCTAGAGCCTGGCCTGCAGGAACTGCATTTTGGTGACTGGGAAGGGCGCAGTGCTGCCGAGCTGATGCACAGTGATGCCGAGGCGCTGGGGCAGTTCTGGGCCGACCCCTATGCATTCACACCGCCCAATGGCGAGCCTCTGCTGCAGTTCGAAGCGCGCATTCTTGCGGCTTTGCTGCGTTTGCAGCGCAGCCATGCCGGCGAGCGTCTGCTGGTGATCACTCATGGCGGCGTGATGCGCCTGTTGCTGGCGCGGGCACGCGGCTTGCCGCGCCAGGAGCTGCTGCAGGTCAATGTCGGCTACGCCCAGCGCTTTCGCTTGAGCCTGGATGCCAGCGGGCAACTGACGGAGTCGTCATGATCGCACTGCTGATCGCCCTGCAGTTTCTCACCCGCTTACCGGTCAAGCTGCCGGGTATGCCTTCGCCGGAGCAGATGGGCCGTTCGCTGCTTTGGTATCCGGCCGTAGGTCTGCTGCTCGGTCTGCTGCTGTGGGGCGCGCACCTGTTGTTGGGGCAGGCACCGGCGCTGTTGCAGGCGGCGATGTTGCTTGCGCTGTGGGTGGCGTTGAGCGGCGGCCTGCACCTGGATGGCCTGGCCGATACGGCCGACGCCTGGGTCGGTGGCTTCGGCGACCGCGAGCGGACCCTGGCGATCATGAAAGACCCGCGCAGCGGCCCGATTGCGGTAGTGGTGCTGATGCTGCTGTTGCTCCTGAAGTTCGCTGCATTGTTCACGCTGTTGCAGGCCGGGCAGGGAATCTATCTCGTATTGTTGCCCTGGGTGGGGCGCAGCCTGTTGCCGCTGTTGCTGGCGACCACACCCTATGTGCGCGCCGGCGGCCTGGGCCAGGCGCTGGTCGATCACCTGCCGCGTCGGCAACTACCCTGGGTGCTGGGTCTGCACCTGCTGGGCATGCTGCTGTTCGGCTGGCAGGGGCTGCTGGCGCTGTCGACGGGCTTGCTACTGTTCGTCTGGCTGCGCCGCGCCTTGCTGCAACGCCTCGGCGGCACCACGGGCGATACGGCCGGGGCACTTGTCGAGCTGGCTGAGTGCGCCGCACTTTTAGCGCTTGCGCTGAGCCTCTGACGCAACTGTTCTGCCGACGCAGTGCGCAACTGTATGAGTATGAATCGCTAGTGCGGGTATATACCTGCATTCATGTTGCCGACCTCCTGTCTCTGTACTCAACTGCGCCGCGCCAGTCGCGGCGTTACCCGTCTCTACGATGACGCCCTTGCACCCGTCGGGCTTGGTGGTGCGCAGTTTTCCCTGTTGCGTCACGTACACCGGCTCGGGCAGCCGAGCATTTCGCTGCTGGCCGAGGCCATGGGGCTGGATCGCAGTACGCTGGGCCGTAATGTACGGGTGCTGGAGGAACAGGGGCTGGTGCAACTGGGAGAGGGGCGCGACTTGCGCGCTCGTGAGGTACGGCTCACAGAAGCCGGCCTGCAACGCATCGCCCAGGCATTGCCGCTATGGGAGCAGGCGCAGCGCGAGGTAACCGCACAACTGGGCGAGGGTCGCCGTGCCGAGTTGATGAAGTTGCTCGAACAACTGGCCTGATGGCCTACACATTTTTACTGCCTTAACGGCTGCCAACGGCCGTTTGCTGGAGAGACCGATGACCACTGCATGGCGTTCAACCACCTGGCTGTTGCTCGGCGCATCGCTGATCCTGGCGCTGTCGCTTGGCACGCGCCATGGCTTCGGCCTGTTCCTGCCGCCAATGAGTGCGGAGTTTGGCTGGGGTCGTGAGGTGTTCGCCTTCGCTATCGCCTTGCAGAACCTGATCTGGGGTATCGCGCAACCGATCACCGGGGCGCTGGCCGACCGCTTTGGCGCACGCAAGGCCATTGTCACGGGTGGCGTGCTGTATGTGCTGGGGCTCTTTTGCATGGGCATGTCGGACTCGCCGTTGTCGTTGTCGCTGAGTGCCGGCCTGTTGATCGGTATCGGTCTGTCCGGCACCTCGTTCTCGGTGATTCTGGGTGTGGTCGGTCGCGCCGTGCCGCCGGAGAAGCGCAGCATGGCCATGGGCGTCGCCGCGGCCGCAGGCTCGTTCGGCCAGTTCGCCATGTTGCCGGGCACCCTTGGGCTGATCGGCTGGCTCGGTTGGTCGGCAGCACTGCTGGCCCTGGGGCTGCTGGTGGCGTTGATGATTCCGCTGGCGGCGATGATCAAGGAAACGCCGCCCCCAGTGAGCAATGGTCCGCAGCAAACGCTGGGCGAGGCGCTGCGCGAGGCCACCAGCCATTCGGGTTTCTGGCTGCTGGCGTTGGGCTTCTTCGTCTGTGGCTTCCAGGTGGTCTTCGTCGCTGTGCACCTGCCGGCCTATCTGGTCGATCACCATTTACCGGCGCTGACAGGTACCACGGTGCTGGCGCTGGTGGGGCTGTTCAACATCTTCGGTACTTACTTCGCCGGCTGGCTCGGTGGACGCATGCCCAAACCGCGTCTGCTCAGCATCCTGTATCTGCTGCGCGGTGTGGTGATCACGCTGTTCCTGGTGGCGCCGCTGACGCAGTGGAGCGCCTATCTGTTCGGCATTGCCATGGGCCTGTTGTGGCTATCCACGGTACCGCTGACCAACGGCACCGTGGCGACTCTGTTCGGTGTGCGCAACCTGTCGATGCTCGGCGGTATCGTGTTCCTGTTCCACCAGCTCGGGTCTTTCCTCGGCGGCTGGCTGGGCGGGTATCTCTACGACACCACCGGCAGCTACGACTTGGTCTGGCAGATTTCCATCGGCCTGAGCCTGATGGCCGCCGCGCTCAACTGGCCGGTGCGTGAAGTGCCGGTAGCGCGGTTGCAGGGCGCGCCGGCATGAGCCGCAAGCTGCTGACGCTCAGTGCCCTGGCGCTGGGTTTCGGCGTGCTGCTGGCGCTGGCCTGGTGGGGCTGGCGTCAGGGTGGGCTGGCGCTGCTGCAGCTGGGTGTCGGCGTCTGCTAGTTGCCTGAGGCTGGGCCTGCGAGTAGCGTGGTGAGATCGCGTTATCGCCTGAGGTCACTGCCATGTCTCTTCACCGTCTTGCCTGCTCCCTGTTGCTGTCCAGCTTGGCACTGCCGGTGCTGGCCGCCGAATGCCCGGCCATGCTTCAGGGTGAGTTGCCCAAACTGCGCAGCAAGGACAGCAGCGTCGACCTCTGCCAGTACGCCGGCAAGCCGCTGGTGGTGGTCAATACGGCCAGCTTCTGCGGTTTCACGCCGCAATTCAAAGGGCTCGAAGCGCTGTACCAGCGATACAAGGATCAGGGCCTGGAAGTGCTGGGCGTGCCATCCGATGATTTTCGCCAGGAGTCCGCTGACAGCAAGGAAACGGCCGCTGTCTGCTACGTCAACTACGGCGTGACCTTCACCATGACCGAGCCGCAGCCGGTCTCGGGTGCGAATGCCATTGCGTTGTTCAAGGGCCTTGCCGAGCAGAGCCGGCCACCGCGCTGGAACTTCTTCAAGTACGTGGTCGACCGCCAGGGCAAGGTGGTGGCCAGTTTCTCCAGCCTGACCAAGCCGGACGATCCCGAGCTGATCGCCGCGGTGGAGCAGGCTATCGCTTCGCAGCCCTGATCGAGCAGAGGCGTGCGGCCGTCCGTGGCCGCTTGGGCTAGGTCGATCAGAAGCGGTAGCTGAGCGAGGCGCCGAGGCCGTGTGCGCTGTTCTTGTAGCGTGCGCGGTAGGTGCCACGGGTATCGCTGGCGTGGTTCACGTCCACCGACTCCTCCTGCAGGTAGGAGTAGGCAACGTCGATGGTCATGTCCTGGGTCGGGCTCCAGCCAGCGCCGACGCTGAAGATGGTGCGGTCACCGGAGGGCACGCGCGGAGAGCGGTCGACGTTGTTGGTCGGCGACTGATCGACGGCGATACCGGTACGCAGCGTCCATTGCGGGTTGACCTTGTAGGACAGGCCGACCGCATGCGCCCAGGTGTCGTGCCAGTTCTGTTCCTCGACGATGGTGGATAGGTTGGCTGGCAGCGTCGCTGAGTCGTTCTCCACGCGGATTTCCTTGAAGCGGCTCCAGCGGGTCCAGGTGCTACCGACATGCAGCGTCAGCGCATCGCTCAGGTCGTGGGTGATCGACATGTCCACCGACTCTGGCGTGGTCAGGTCCAGATTGGCGTCGTACTTGCCGGCCACTCCAGCCAGAGCGCCGCTACCGGAAACACGAGTATCGCCTTCCAGCTCGTACTTCACCCGCGAATGGTAGGTCACGCCTGCGCGAGTGTTGGGGGTGAACTCATAGAGCATGCCGACGTTGAAACCGACAGCGGTATCGTCGCCCTTGACCTTCACCTGGCCATCGTTGCTGCCTGGGCTCAGCGGGTTGAGTACCGAGGAGCTGAGTTCGCCTTCGATATGGTTGAAGGTGGGGCCGAAACCGACCGACAGCTTGTCATTGAAGCGGTAGCTCAGGGTCGGCTGGATGGTGATTACGCGCACGTAGCTCTTGTTGGCGTGATAGCGCCCCTGGAAGTTGCTCTCGTAGTCGGTCATCAGGCCGAAAGGAACGTAGATGCCCAGACCGAAGGCGACCTTGTCGTCCAGCGGTTTGACGTAATAGCCCATGGGCACGCCTGTGGTCGGCACCATGTCGCCATCGTTGCTACCCGATAGTGCCAGGGCGCCAACATTGGCACTGGCGTGGCTGATATCGGTCTTGGCATGAATGACGGCAGCACCGGCATAGATTTCATCACGCTTGAGGCGGGCCATGCCGGCCGGGTTGCCGAACACGGTGCTGGCATCGTCGGCGGACGATGAGCGCCCGGCGAACGAAGTGCCCATACCCGAAATGCTCTGCTCGTTGATGGCGAAGCCGCTGGCGAAACCATGGCTCGAGGTGGCGGTGATGGCGACGGCAAGACCGGTCTTGAGAAGACGTTTGCTCACGGGGGAGGCTCCTGTGGTGAGGCGAGGGGGCGCACGCTACAGTTTTTCCTGACCCCTGCCAAGGCAGTTAAGTTCCAGAAAAAACAGCGTATTGTCGGACAATTAGCCTGGTTATGTGCGTATCTTTCAGGCGTCATTTTCTGACGATTCGGTCAGGCAACCTGGCTGGCGGTTTCGATGCAGCGCTGCCAGGCGTCGAGAAAATCGTGTTGGCGTGCCTGCGGTTGAAAAACCCTGCACCATATTTGGCCCATGGCCAGCAGATCGTCGGCCGCTGGCAGCTCCAGGTTCTCGCGCTCGATCAACAGCCAGGCTATGGCCGTGGCGTAGCGCAGGTTGACCGTCAGTTCCAGGTGCGGGGCTTCGAGAAAGGCATGCTGGCTGGCCAGGCCGCGCACGCGGCTGGCAAGTTCCGGGTCCAAGGCCAGGTGACGGTCCCAGAGGATCTGGTGGTGCTGCTCGCTGATGCGATACAGGCCATGGCCCTGTGGTGTGTCCAGTGCACTGCCCAGTGCTGACTGGCAGGCCGCTGCGCCCAGCAGCAGTGCTTCGGCCGTGGCGCTATGACGTTCGAGATAGAGCAGGGTAGGGCGGATCACATGTTGGCTGAGATCGCAGGCGGCAATTCCCATGGCATCCTCGCGGTGGGTGCCGGTGGATGCCGGGCGCGTGGCAGCTGTTGCAGACCGGTGAAAAACTCGCTCGGCTTTGGCGTCCTGCGCTCATGTAGCCGTGCGCTGGCAATCCTTGTTCAACGGCTTTCAACGGTCTGGATTCTTCGATAAAGGCTCCACCGGGAGCGGGGTTAGCCGCTCATTTTCAAGTCTAGTGCGATATTTCAATCGTAAAGGGCTGTTTTTAAATTGATTTCGGATTTGAGTTATTGCCCATATTTCGATTGGTGCTTAGAGCCACCGGTCAATCACCGGTGGCAGTTGGACGTGAGGGATCGGTGATCCATTCGCTCCAGGAGCCGGCATAGAGCGGCGCCAGCGGATAGCCGGCAAGGCTCATGGCGAACAGATTGTGGCAGGCGGTGACGCCGGAGCCGCAGTAGGCCACCAGGTTTTCCAGCGCACGCTCACCGCGCAGTGTGTCGAAGCGCTGGCGTAGCGCTTGTGCTGACAGAAAGCGGCCGTTGGCCCCCAGGTTGTCGGTGAACACGGCGCACTGGGCACCGGGAATGTGTCCGGCAACCGGGTCGAGTGGTTCGACCTCGCCGCGAAAGCGTGGCAGAGCCCGTGCATCGAGCAAGGTCATGGCCGGGTTGCCCAGGCGCTGGGCCAGTTGTTCGGTCGTCAGCACCAGGCTGCTGTCGGGTTGCGCAGCAAAGTCACCGGGTGGGTTGCTCGGTGGGGTGGTGGTCAGTTCCTGGCCGGATTCACGCCAGGCTTTCAGGCCACCATCGAGCAGGTACAGGCCATCGCGCTTGCCCAGCCAGATCAGCAGCCACCAGGCGCGAGCTGCGAAGGCGCCGGGACCGTCGTCATACAGCACCACCTGGCTGTCTGCGCGCAGACCACAGCTGCGCAGGCGTTCGATCAGTGCGCTCGGGTCCGGTAACGGGTGGCGACCGGTCACGCCTTTGACCACCGGAGCGGACAGGTCCTGGTCCAGGTCGAGAAAGTGCGCGCCCGGGATATGCCCATCGAGGTAGCTGCGGCGTCCATACGCCGGGTCTTCGAGGGCGAAGCGGCAGTCCAGTACCAGCAGGTCGTTCTGGCCTAGACGTTGTTGAAGTTGTTCCGTGCTGATCAGTTGAGCGAGTGGCATGGTGCCTCCTGTGTCGTAGCAAGGTTTGCTCGCATCATAGCGCCTTGTCAGCCGAGTGATCTTTCGCGAGGGAGGCGCTTCGTCACGGCGGGATCGAAGCGTCGCTTGGCCAGGCGCGAGCCTTGCCGTACTCCCTTCTGCTGAGCGCCAGACATGGGTCTGATAAATAAAGGTGCGTTTCTGGTTTATTTTGGTGCGAATTTATGGCGTTTCGATGCGTCTATAACGGGATTTATCAGATGCTTTTGGATTAATGCACTGAAAAGTTTCATCAAGGCGACATTTTGATCTGTTTTGGTGCTTTGCTGCCTGATAGAGTGCCGGCCACTTTGTTTTTGTGGTGTCGAGGTGCCGCATGTCGTTGTCCGTCGATTCTTTCCTGTCACGCCTGAAGCAGCGCGACCCCGACCAGCCCGAATTCCACCAGGCGGTGGAAGAGGTGGTACGCAGCCTGTGGCCCTTCCTTGAAGCCAACCCGCGTTACCGCGATGCCGGCATTCTCGAGCGTATGGTCGAGCCGGAGCGGGCCATTCTGTTTCGCGTGCCTTGGGTCGATGATCATGGTCAGGTGCAGGTCAACCGCGGCTACCGCATTCAGATGAGCAGTGCCATCGGCCCGTACAAGGGCGGTCTGCGTTTCCACCCTTCGGTGAACCTGGGTGTGCTCAAGTTTCTCGCCTTCGAACAGGTGTTCAAGAACTCCCTGACTTCGCTGCCCATGGGCGGCGGTAAAGGGGGGGCGGACTTCGATCCCAAGGGCAAGAGCGAAGGCGAGGTGATGCGCTTCTGCCAGTCGTTCATGAGCGAGCTGTATCGTCATATCGGTGCTGATCTGGACGTGCCGGCCGGTGACATTGGCGTCGGCGGCCGTGAGATCGGCTACCTGTTCGGCCAGTACAAGCGGCTGTCCAACCAGTTCACCTCGGTCCTGACCGGCAAAGGGCTGAGCTACGGCGGCAGCCTGATTCGCCCGGAGGCCACCGGTTACGGCTGCGTGTACTTCGCCCAGGAAATGCTCAAGTGCGTCGGCCAGGGCTTCGAGGACAAGCGCGTGGCGATCTCCGGTTCCGGCAACGTTGCTCAGTTCGCTGCGCAGAAGGTCATGGATCTGGGTGGCCGGGTCATCTCGCTGTCCGATTCCGAGGGCACGCTGTATGCCGAGGGCGGCCTGAGCGCTGAGCAATGGCATTATCTGATGGACCTGAAGAACGTGCGTCGCGGCCGCCTGCGCGAGATGGCCGAGCACTATGGTCTGCAGTTCCTGGCGGGGCAGCGACCCTGGGGCCTGCGGTGCGATATCGCGCTGCCGTGCGCGACGCAGAACGAGCTGGACGGCGAGGATGCCCGTGCGCTGCTGAAGAGCGGCTGCATCTGTGTGGCCGAGGGCGCCAATATGCCCTCGACCCTCGAGGCGGTGGACCTGTTCGTCGAAGCCGGCATCTGCTACGCGCCGGGCAAGGCCTCCAACGCCGGTGGCGTGGCCACCAGCGGTCTGGAAATGAGCCAGAACGCCATGCGCCTGCACTGGAGCGCCGGTGAAGTGGATGAACGCCTGCATGGCATCATGCAGAACATCCACCATGCCTGTGTCCACCATGGTGAGGAGAATGGCCGCATCAACTACGTCAAGGGCGCCAACATCGCCGGCTTCGTCAAGGTCGCCGATGCCATGCTGGCGCAAGGCGTGGTCTGAGCCTATCGCAGTAGACTCGGGGCCCCGCGTGATAACGCGGGGCCTCGTCGTTTCTGGCGGGGCTGTGTTGCGTGCGTGATTCAGGCATGCTGCCCGCCCCGTCGCTCGCTACATAGGTCTTGGTCTGCATGAAACGTTTCGTCTTGCTCGACACCGCTGCAATCCCCGGTACGGATGGCGCGCTCAATCTGTTCGAGTACGGTGACGACTTCGTCATCAAGATTGCTGGCGGTGATGGCGGGCAACTGATGAACACGCGCATGCACGGCTCGGAAGATGCCCTGGCCGCGATTCCCTGCAAGCAGGTCGCGAGTCGGCCCCAGGTGCGGGTACTGATCGGTGGCCTGGGCATGGGGTTTACCCTGGCGTCAGCGCTGCAGCACCTGGGTGCCGATGCCGAGGTTGCGGTGGCCGAGCTGGTGCCAGGCGTGGTTGAGTGGAACCGTGGCCCACTGGGTGCGAAGTCGGGCCATCCCCTGAACGACCCGCGCACGCTGATTATCCAGGAGGACGTCGCCAAGGTGCTGCAGGCGGCCGAGCAGCGCTATGACGCGATCATGCTGGATGTCGACAACGGCCCTGAAGGTCTGACGCAGAAGGGCAATGACTGGCTGTACAGCATGGACGGCCTGCGCCAGTGCGCCAAAGCGCTAAGGCCCAAGGGGATGTTGGCAGTGTGGTCGTCGAGCGCCGACCGCGCCTTTTCCGAGAAAGTACGCAAGGCCGGATTCAAGGGGGAGGCGGTGCAGGTCTATGCCCACGGCAATCGGGGCACGCGGCACACCATCTGGATCGCCCAGAAGGTCTGAGCCGGCGGCCCAGGCCAGAATGACCCGGGCCGCTTGCTGGCTCAGTGAATCTGCAGTTTGCCGATTCGGTCGTTATCCAGGCTGCCGAAATACAGGTAGTCGCCCACCGGCTTGACCGAGGTGATCATGCGCAGGTGCGTGCCGCTGGTGTCATGCAGGCTGCGCACGATCTCGCCTTGCTCGTTGAGGGCGATGGCGAAGCCATAGGGGATCGCCTTCGGCCACAGGGCGCGCGGCAGCTTGGCCAGTTGCGACTTGAGCCAGGGGTGGCGGTGGAGGAAATCGGCATCGGCCTTGCGAGGGCTCGGCAGGGCGACCCAGAAGGTGCCCTTGCGGTCGCCTTGCAGGTTGTCCGGCAGGCCAGGCAGGTTGTCGATGAAGATGTCGTGCTGGCCGGCCTTGTCGCCCTTGAGCCAGTAACGGGTGATGCGATAGCGATAGGTCTCGTTGACCAGTACGAAGTCCTCGTTCGCCGACAGCGCCACGCCGTTGGCGAAGTACAGGTCATTGAGCAAAACGTGGGTCTCGCCGCTTGCCGGATCGTAGCTGAGCAGGCGCCCGTGAGGGCGAGCCTCGAGCAGGTCGAGCAGGTAGTCCGGTTGTTCGAAGCGCGAGGAGGCGTCGCTGAAGTAGATGGTGCCGTCGCTGGCGATGTCCAGATCATCGGTGAAGGCGAAGCGCAGGCCATCAGCCTCGGTGGTCAGCACCTTGATGGTGCCCTGCGGGTCGATGCTGAGCAGGCCCTTGTAGGCATCGGCGACGATCAGGTTGCCACTGGCGTCGAAGTCCATGCCCAGCGGGCGGCCGCCGGTATCGGCGAAGGTTTCCAGGCTGTCGTCGTGCAGCACGCGCACGATGCGCCCGTCATGCAGGCCGGCATAGACCCGGCCCTGGCTGTCGACTGCAGTGTCTTCCGGGCCATGGACCTGGCCGCGGGCCAGCAGCTCGGCCTTCATCAGCGTGTCGTTGGGCTCCAGCACGCCCGTCAGCGCCGGGGCGGGGGCGGCGTCCCAGGGCAGTGGATCGATCGGGCTGGGGCTCAGGGCCAGATAACTGGCCGCTGCGGCCAGCAGCATGACGAGCAGGGCAAGCAGTTTCTTCAGCATTGTTGTTCTTCCGTGTCGGAGGTGGCGCGCGGCACAGATTACACAGTTCCGCTGATCGGCGGCAGGCTGCCGCCCCGTGCGATGGCCTGGGCATATATACTGCGCGGCATTCAAGACGGGAGAGCCGCGTGGCTAACGACATTCACTGGATTCTCGACGACGCCAGCCTGGCCGAGCATTGCGCTGCCTGGCAGGCGCTGCCCTTCGTCGCGCTGGACACCGAGTTCATGCGCGTCGACACCTTCTATCCCATCGCCGGGTTGTTGCAGGTCAGCGGCGGCGACGGCGCCTACCTGATCGACCCGCTGCGCATCAGCGACTGGCGGCCGTTCGCCGCATTGCTCGAAGCACCGGGCGTGGTCAAGGTGCTGCATTCGTGCAGTGAAGACCTGGAGGTCTTCCTGCGCCTGACTGGCAGCCTGCCGGCGCCGCTGTTCGATACGCAACTGGCCGCGGGTTACCTCAATCTCGGTTTCTCCATGGGCTATTCGCGCCTGGTGCAGGCGCTGCTCGACATCGAACTGCCCAAGGGCGAGACCCGCTCCGATTGGTTGCAGCGGCCGTTGTCCGACCTGCAGGTGCGCTATGCCGCCGAGGACGTCCTGCACCTGGTCGAGGTGTATCGCGCCCTGACCGCGCGCCTGGCGCCACAGAAGGTCGAATGGATCCAGCAGGACGGTGCCGAACTGGTGGCCAATCTGAACCGTGAAGTCGCCCCTGAAGATGCCTGGCGCGAGGCCAAGCTGGCATGGAAGCTGTCGCGTCAGCAGCAGGCCGTGCTGCGCGCGCTGTGCGCCTGGCGCGAGCGTGAGGCGCGGGCGCGCAACCAGCCACGCAATCGCGTGCTGCGCGAGCATTCGCTGTGGCCGCTGGCGCGCACCCAGCCGGATAACCTGGTGGCATTGGCGCGTATCGAGGACATGCACCCGAAAACCGTGCGTCAGGACGGTGAAACGCTGCTGGAGCTGATTCGCGAGGCGGCCGCATTGCCGCCCGAACAGTGGCCCGAAGCCCTGCCCGAGCCGTTGCCGGTGGAAGCCTCGGCGTTGCTGAAGAAACTGCGCGCCGTCGGCCAGCGCGAGGGCGAGCGCCTGGATATCGTGCCCGAGCTGATGTTGCGCAAGAAGACCCTGGAAGCCTTGCTGAAAACCGGCTTCCCCAATGGTCCGTACCAATTGCCTGAATCCCTGCGCGGCTGGCGCCGGGAGCTGATGGGCCAGGCTCTGTTGGATTGTCTGGCCGCCGAAGGAGAATCCGCGTGAAACGCATCTGTTCCATCTACAAGAGTCCGCGCAAGAACGAGA